>Ga0209225_1000166_pt1 | contig 77894 bp, 70 predicted proteins | sample WasSprMetagenome_FD_184732 | JGI IMG/M metagenome (GOLD analysis project Ga0209225, IMG submission 184732) | Sulfidic aquatic microbial communities from Washburn Spring, Yellowstone National Park, USA - WS (SPAdes) (version 3) | ecosystem: Environmental > Aquatic > Thermal springs > Hot (42-90C)... | reverse complement strand
GTAGTCTTTCCGTTGCGAGCCTACCTATGAGGAGTTGAAACTTTAAAAGTATAATTTCACTCATTTAAAGCTCCTTCGTTGCGAGCCTACCTATGAGGAGTTGAAACGCACTATCTAAAACAAAAAACCCACCCCTAACAGGTTGCGAGCCTACCTATGAGGAGTTGAAACTTCACAGTTTCAAAGAAAGCAACATAGCCAATGAGTTGCGAGCCTACCTATGAGGAGTTGAAACCTGTCCAAGTAGTAGATGTCCTTGCTCCCTAATGGTTGCGAGCCTACCTATGAGGAGTTGAAACAGGAGCCTCCCTCGGGGGTTTTTTTACGCTTTTAAGTTGCGAGCCTACCTATGAGGAGTTGAAACTACGAGTGGAAAATATTACCTGAAAAAGTTGACTACGCGTTGCGAGCCTACCTATGAGGAGTTGAAACTCTTAAAATCGTAGAGTCTATTTGCACGGAATATTCCAGTTGCGAGCCTACCTATGAGGAGTTGAAACTTTTACCATCGAGAGAGGAGTTCGGGAAGTGGAAAGTTGCGAGCCTACCTATGAGGAGTTGAAACTCGGCTCTGATCCAGAGTTCGAGCTGATAAGCTTAGGTTGCGAGCCTACCTATGAGGAGTTGAAACTTTTGACTTACGCTCCTCAAGTTCGATTAGCTCAGGTTGCGAGCCTACCTATGAGGAGTTGAAACACAAAACAGATGCAAAGTTGAAATCTCTCTGTAACTGCGTTGCGAGCCTACCTATGAGGAATGTTATTAGGCTTAAGGCTTTAGGCTGAAGGCTGAAGAGTATGTTAAAATTTGATAATGGCAAATTACAGGAATCTTATAGTATGGCAGAAAGCTCACGAACTTGCATTATTGATTTACAGGTTAACAGATAAATTTCCTGTGCATGAGCGATATGCACTTACGACTCAGATAAGAAGGGCAGTATTATCAATTCCGACAAACATTGTTGAGGGGTATAACAGAAAAAGCAAAAAAGAATTTGTTCATTTTATAGACATAGCATTAGGTTCGTTGGCAGAGGTGAAGTATCTTTTAGAATTTTCAGTTGACACGGGGTATATAGACAGGGCATCTGTCAATGAAGTAAATGGACTAATAGAAGAAGTTGGCAAATTACTATGGAGTATTCAAAAATCAAAACTTCAGCCTTAAGCCTGTGGCCTGAAAGAAGTTGCGAGCCTACCAATGACGGATTGAAACTTGAACGTTGGGTCCGCTAATGGAGGGTTTGTCTCTCTTGATGGAATAAAGAAACGAACTTATTGGCAGATAAATTCGGTTTAAGTCTAACGCCGTCGCCTATTATGGCCTAAACACAAGCCACACAGGTATTAGTAAGAGAAGGGCCATCGGAGCACTCGATAGAAATCGACTTTACGCATATTTTATACACTCATTTTTTCCCAGGATCGGTCACATTCTTCGCTTTTTCCCTTTCGCGCAACTCAAAAAACTCCTGATATTCTTTCATAAGCGCATCCCTATACTCTCTTCTTATTTGTTCTGACTCAGGAATATAGTTACCCATTGCCTCAAGCCCCGCTATTATCTCGTCTATTGTTTCTCTACAAGGCATCCTTCCGACAGAATAAAGCTCACTCATGATCTCATGAAGGTTGGTAAGAGCAACCTGGGTTCCATCGTTGAATCTAATGGTCTTCCGACTAACTGTCGGTACATCAGGATCAACTCAAGTGACTCATCCTATTACTTTAAATATGGATGTCATATTTCCTCCCTTTTTTACTACCATCTTGGTTTACTCCTCTGCGGGGGGGTAAGTCAAAAAGCCGCACGAACATAGAACCTTTTCTCCTCATTATAAGGTCGAAACTTAGAAGCTCGTTAAAGAAAAAGAGTACTTGAGTCATTTAAAAAGGTTATTTGGGAGGAAAAAGACCGATTTCACCTCTCATTACCCGTATAAGTTCAGATTTATTTGTGCAACCTGCATGATTGATTGCTCTTAAGTTTTTTAGATAACCTGTTGATAAGCCTGCTTTTCATAAGAGGGAATACCCCAAGAGAGGTCTATATCATTTCGATTTAGGCCTGGCATCGCACTAAGTGGTACCACTTTCTGGCTTTACTCTTCAGATCCACTTTTTCTGCTGGATACGGATTCAAACGGATGGTATCCTTTTACGGTGCTTCTCATTACACACCATACAGGGGGAAAGCATGGGCTTTTAGGACCCCAGATCGTGGCTACTTATCTTTCAAAAAAGTTCGATATTCCTGTCATGGTTATAGGACTAAGGAGGGGATTCGACGAGGAAGGGTTTTTGAAGTTTGTCCATGAGCATTGCGAGAAGGAAGAAAAAATCGTTCTATTCTCATACCACTGCGGGAGGCCAGATATAATTAAGCTTGCAGAAACCTTGCGAAATATTGGTTTTAGAACTATACTCGGAGGCCCACAGGCGGACAAAGATATGCTTGGAGAGCCAAACGGAAAGGAATATCGGGAAAGAATAATCGGTTTCTCTAGGATGTTCGATCTTGGATATTCGGGACCTGTTGACATGATAACAAAAGATATACTAACGGAGGAAATAGGTTTAATTCGTAATCGATGGGTAAAAGATATAGAAGTAAGTGCCAATTGGGATAATCTTTTCATTTTTGACTGGGAGCTTAGAAAACTGGACATTGGGGAGGCGCAGGTTTTAAGGAGCATCGGTTGTCCTTACTCGATGAGAAGAAATAAAGTCTCTATAGATCCCCCAAGTTTTCTACCCGGGGTTCCACCAGTTGAGATCGAGGTAGGCGGATGTAGCTTCTGCGATGTAGCATGGGATAAAGGCTTTTGTGGACACGTCAGTGATGAGAAAGTACTGGAACAGATATGGAATTTGCCGGAGATCGAAGGGAGAAAGATTCCTTTTGAACTTATCGACGAGTATCCCATAGGATTTTTGCCAAGACTACTGGAAATCACTTTAAACTCTAAAGTCAAGTTGAGTCAGATAAACCTTGTTTTGAGGGCGGACGATATCCTTAAAAAGCGTAAGATGCTTGAAGAGAGCCTCGCCGAGATAAAAAAATATGGCCTTAAACTTTTTATTTCTTCTATCGGGTTCGAGTCCTTTAGCGACAAAATATTGAAGAACCTAAATAAAGGCATAAGCGTGGCGGAAAATCTCGAAGCCGTAAAGATAATTCGCGAGCTGAAAAGAAGATTCCCTGAAACGTTCTTTTACACAAGGGAAGAAGGAGCGGTTCATGGATTCATCCACCCGACTCCCTGGGACGACCCGTACACTGAGGGCGAGCTAAGGTCAGTGATTGGCGCATATGATCTTTTTAGGGATATACTTCCTTATCACAGTACCCCACTCATCATTCATCATGGATGCGCACTTGCAGACTGGGTGAGACAAATAGAGGAAAACTATGGAGTTCGTTTTTCGAGACGAGTGAACATAATAGAATGGTGGGATTGTAGGCGGATTTAGGCGTCTTCTTCGATGGTCAGGGTCATTAAGATCAACGCAAAAAGCATCCTGAATCCCTCTAAGGTCTACAATTATACGGTCAACCCTTACATAGGATGTGCCCATGCCTGCCACTACTGTTATGCGAGGTTTGTAAAAAGATTCCTGAAGATAGAGGATAGATGGGGAAGTTTCGTATGTGCAAAGATGAATGCGCCCGAGCTTCTCGCAAGAGACATCAAGAGAAAGAAAAAAGGTGAAGTATGGATAAGCGGGGTGTCAGATCCTTACCAACCCGTAGAAAGAACTTTAAAACTGACGCGTAAGTGCTTGGAAATACTAATTTCTAACGGATGGAACGTTTATATACAGACAAAGTCGAATCTTATCCTCGATGATCTGGATCTCTTGAAATCACATAAGAACGTCAATGTATACTTTACTATCACAACATCGGATGAGAAAGTGAGAGAAATCTTCGAGCCGAATGCTCCTCCCATTAAAAAACGAATAGAAGCACTGTCTAAGCTTTATTCAGAAGGGGTAAAAACACACGTTATGATCGCTCCCCTCCTTTTAGGTGCTGAAGGACTGGTTGATGCGGTCAAAGATAAGGTTTATTCGGTCATTTTAGACAGGATGAACTACCACTATGCTGACTGGGTCTACGCAAAACACGGGATTGAGTGGGCAAAAAGTGACATCTTTTTTAGGGAGAAGGGTAGGGAAATAAAAAGGCTATTTGAAAAAAGCGGGATAAGATGCTCAATTTTATTCTGAATTGAGCCACCCAAGAAGATATTCTATTCCATATCTTTCCACGTCCTCACTTTCTATGACTATCCGACCTTTAAAACTGGCCTTTCTTAAACCACCCAACACTTTCCTTATGTCGAAAATTCCTGAATACAGAAGATGATCGTCGGCCTTCCCATAGTTGTTATGGAGGTGCACATGGATTATATCAGTTTCGTAATCTTTTATTTCTTGAATAATCGAGTCCTCGAGTGATCTCACATGCTTTTGGTTTTTAAGGATTAAGGAATGGCCCACATCGTAACAGATATTTAGGCCAAACTTTTCTTTTATTTCCGAAAACTCATTTATTGCATGGAAGAAGGAAAAGGCTGATGGTATGTTTTCCATGCAGAGATTAACCCCTTTTTCCCTGGCGTAATGAACTACGAAGGCTAATTCTTCAAAGAAATATCTTTTAGAAAGCCCCCTTATTTCCTCTTCCTTAAAGAAGCTGAAACCAGGATGCATGATCAGGGGATTCAAGCCTAAGCTTTCTGCCAAATCTATTGATCTTAATATCCTCTCCCTTGAGAAAGCTCTTATTTCCTCAAAAAGACTTCCCAGGTTAGTCTCAATCCAGGGGCCATGCAGGGAAAAGGACGCACCCATATCTTTGAATCTTCTTACTTCACTAATAAAACCACTATCCATGATTTCGAGATACGGGATCTCGTAAGGAAGCTCAAAAAAGGTGATCCCTTTTTCGAGAGCTTCTTCAAGGAGGGTTAATACGTTTTCCCTTGTTACAAAGTAGGCTGAGAACCCTATGTCCACGCTAAATAATGACAGAAAGGCTGTCTACTTTGCAAGCGTTTTTTTCTTGACATCTGATTGTCTGACTTAATAAGATATTGTCCGAAGAACCGAAATAAGGGGAGGTATGGACTATGAAGATATCAGCGTTTTTGGCAGGCGCAGTTTTCATGTTTGCCTTTGGGCTTCAGTCGGCGGCCGTTGAGCTGAAATTTGCAAATTACTTCCCAGCTCCGTCGATGCAGTCAAAGGTCTGTGAAGAGTTCATAAAGGATATTGAACAAAAGACCAAAGGGCAAGTGAAGTTCAAGTATTTTCCAGGCGGGACCCTGCTAACAGCACAGAGAATGTACGATGGCGTTGTCGAAGGGTTAGCGGATATAGGTCTTTCAAATATTGAGTATACGTATGGAAGGTTCAAAGCTACTGAGATTTTGGTTCTCCCCCACGGTTTTCCCACAGTATGGGTTTCGGTACACGTTGTGAATGACTTCTACAGAAAATACAAACCGAAGGAATGGGAGAATGTGAAGGTGCTCTCTTTCCACACCTGCCCCCTATACAACATAATAACGGTTAAGAAGCCAGTTCAGAAGCTGGAGGATCTGAAGGGTATGAGCTTAAGGGCGATTGGGGTCGTTGCAAAAACCGTTTCTGCTCTTGGCGGAACGCCGAGAACCGTTCCGATGGCCGAAGCGTACGATGCTCTCACAAAGGGTGTGATAGATGGACTCATGACCCCAATAGAGACATTAGAGACATGGAAATTCGCAGAGATAGCAAAGTATGTGACCGAGATATGGCCTATCGGGCAGGTAAATGTCTTTTATCTCATTATGAACAAAAACACGTGGGACAAACTTCCAGCAGAGGCAAAGAAGGTTCTTGAGGAGTATCCGTTTGAGGAAAAACTGGCAATGATGTGGAATGAGATAGACATAAGGGGGAGAAAGTACGGTTCTGAAAAAGGGGTAAAATTTATAAGTCTCCCCCAGGAGGAGATAAACAGGTGGAAGGAAAAAATCAAACCTGTTGTTGACGAGTACGTGAAGAAGATGGAATCGGAAGGGATAAGTAAGAAGGATTCTGAGCAGAGAATAGAGTTCATAAAATCGAGGATCGATTACTGGGCAAAAAGACAGCAAGAATTGAAGATTAAATCCTCGACAGGCCCTGATTCGCTTATATTGAAGTAGGAAGACAAGATGCTTAAAAAGATAGCCGAGAGACTCTCGCTCTATCTTCTTTTCGGGGGCATCTTTAGCCTCCTTTTTATGCTTGTCGTAAACTTTGTGGATGTGTTCGGAGCCACACTGTTCAATAAGCCACTACCTGGGGCTACTGAGTACACAAGCCTTTTTCAGGTAGTGGCTATCTCGACTGCGATAGCGCATACACTCTTGGAACGCAGACATATAAGAATAGACTTTTTCGTAAATAAGTTCAAAGAGCGAATTAAAAAGGGTGTAGTGATCCTCATAATAGGCTTGGAAATATGTTTTTTTGTGGTGATTGTGTGGAGAGGTTCTCTATATGCTTATTCGTTGATGAAATCTGGCGAGCTCGGGGCAACCTCAGAATTGGCTTTCTACCCCTTTGCATTTATTCTGGCTCTTTCTGGCATCCCAGTACTTCTTATACTTATCGATAGATTCATTGAGGAACTAAGAAGGTAAAGGAGGAATATGGATCCAGTAATTGTCGGATTGGTAGGTAGCATTTTACTTATAGTGCTTTTCCTTCTTGGAATGCACGTGGCTTTTGCAATGGGATTCGTAGGTTTCATAGGCTTCTCTTACATAAATTCTTTAAAGACCGGGATGGCCATTGTACCAAGAGACCTGTTTGAGCAGTTCGCAAGCTACCCCTTAAGCGCAATTCCCATGTTCATGCTTATGGGCTCGTATGCGTACGTTGCCGGCATGGGCAAGAGGCTATTTGACGCATCATACAAGATTATGGGCAATCTAAGAGGAGGACTGGCAATATCTACTATATGCGGGTGCGCAGGTTTTGCAGCTATTTGTGGATCCCCCACGGCTACCGCTGCTGCAATGGGGAAAATTGCCCTTCCAGAAATGAAAAGATATGGATATCCCGATGAAGTTTCCACTGCAACCGTAGCGAGCGGGGGTATACTCGGGCCGCTCATTCCCCCGAGCACCACTCTTATCGTATATGGCTTTCTTACCGAACAGTCCATAGGAAAGTTATTTATCGCAGGACTAATTCCAGGAATCATACTGGCTGTTCTATACTCGTTAGTGATACTTCTTTTGTCAAGAAGGTATTCCAGCCTCTTTCCAAAAACGTTTGTACGTATCACAATGGCAGAAAAAATTAGAGCCTTTACTGCATGTTCGGACACGCTCTTGCTATTTTTTGTGGTCATATTTGGTCTTTATTTTGGAGTTTTCACTCCCACCCAAGGAGGAGGGATAGGCGCCTTGGGTGCATTGGTTATAGGTCTTTTGAGGAGGGAAATAAACTTAAAGAATTTCTTTGAAGCCACGAAGGAAGCCCTTCTGGCTTCATGTATGGTTTTAACCATAATAGGATGTGCTATCATATTCGGTCATTTCCTCGCTATGTCGAACGTGCCATCGTTACTTAAGGAATGGATAGTGTCGTTAAATCTTCCCCCAGTTGGAGTATTTTTGACAATAGTCGCCATATATGTAATTGGCGGGTGCTTCATAGACGCTCTGCCCTTAATACTTTTAACGATTCCTCTTTTTTACCCGATTGTGGTCGATGTGGGATACAACCCAATATGGTTTGGCGTTGTCATTGTTCTTCTTGTGGGCATCGGACTTCTAACACCTCCTGTAGGGGTCAATGTTTATGTGGTCAAGGGGATTGTACCAGAGGTGCCCCTGCAGACAATCTTTAAAGGAACCTACCTTTTTATTTTAGCTTTGATTTTTGAGATATTCCTTCTGCTCGTTTTTCCAGGGATAGCTCTCTGGCTACCTTCCTTGATGTAATCTTTGGACCCAGTAGTCCCACATGCGAGAAAGGGGGGAATCGTCGAATAAAGCTTTTTTCATCGTTTCCTTGGCTTGCGACCTGCTTATCCCCTTTGAACGCTTTCCGACGCTCAATATTTTCAGCTGAATATCTGCGTTGACTACCATGTATATCGCCTCTGCAACGGTCTGTCTCAAAGTTTCACCAACTACCACGTAGCCGTGTCCATACATAAGTATGGCTCTTTTATTTCTGAGTGTCTTTGCGAGTTTTTCCGCCGCGTGGGGAGAGCTGATAAGCATTCCGCTTTCCTTCTCGTACGACTTAAATACCGGAACCCCCTGGTATAGAAAACTACCCAAGTGACAGACCGGCTGTAATCGTTCCCGTATAAGGGAAAAGACTAAAACCTTGGGGTGATGTCCATGAAAAATCGCATTTACGTCTTTTCTTTGCTTATATATTAAAGCGTGTAAAAACCTCTCCGATACGGGTCTTCCCTGTGATCCTCCAACCGGATTGCCGTCCAGATCTACCTCCATAATGTCCTCCTCGGTCACGGAAATTGGCGGAACTGAGCGTGCAATGAAGAAAGTTGAGGAATTCTCTGGGTTTCTCGTACTTATATGACCAAGCCCGTCTAAAATGCCTTCATTTGATAGTATGTGGTTCGCAATTACGAGATCCCTTATCAGCTCTGGTTTCATAAGGTTGGTCTTCCTGGGTATTTTTCGGCTACTTTCCTCACTTCCGGATCATCGAGAACCAAGAGTTTTCCATCCTCGTAAATCAGCGTTTCTCCGATTTTTAGTGTTGAAGCTCTAATATCCCCCGTACAGTGGACCCAGTAGGGATATTCTTTTGTCGGAGGTGGAGCACCAAGGTGAAAATGGATGTTGGAGGTGTGAGAGTGATCAATTATTCTGTGGTACAGGATATGGGGACACCTGTAAGAATCGACCTTTGCGTTTGGATGAACCCCAAAATGGAAGCAATTAAAGTCGTACGTTCTCTCGCCGAGAAATTTACTGATGTATTTAAAAAAAACCTTAAGTTTTTCTGCTTCGTCGCCACCTTCTATTTTCAACATTTTCGAGTCCTCAACGGTGATTCTTATGGGATGATCAAGATAGGGCGGGAGTCCGATGACTCTCGACCACCAGCTTAGCATTCTATCAAAAACGAAAATGCCATTTACCCCTTTAAGCCTTATAGGAGGAACGACCCACTCAGGCCAGGGCCTGTAATAACCAACTTCTTCTCTTCTCACCGTATAGGAGGTGAACCAAGGATGGTTGGGATGATAGGCAGCATCGATGAGGCCTTCAAGGTGAGAACCATTTCTGTCAGTTAATACAAATGGTAGCCCTTCCTTTATAGGTAGACATGCCCTATATCTTATTTCACTGACGAGTTCATAGGGAGTTAGTGCCCAGTCGCTCATAAGAAGCTCCGGTGTTACCGCAAAATTCCTTATCATTAGCTTTTTGCTTTCCCACACAAACTGCTTGAACTCGACGATCTCTTCAAAAGCAAGATCAAAGGTATTGTTTATCATAATGTCCGATGCCTCGAATGCTTTTTTAACAACATTTGGAAATTCCCAGCTATGGTAGGTGTTTTTTTCATCTGCCCAGAGCACGTACGCTCTTGCGCCCCTCATTTTTACGCAAGCCTCGAGCCACAGGATAACTCTCTCGTCTACTAGATTGTCTCCTCCGTAAAGTCCGTCCCTGTATGCAAGTATCAGAACGTTCTGCCCCTCCATGATTTTTGCGCAACAATCGAGTAGATCCCCTATGGCGACCAGGGCCCTTTCGGGTATGCTGTAACTCATGGAAACCTCATATTTTGAATGTATTGAATGTCTCTTTAGCGAAGAGCTCGTCTACACTTACCCGTCTTTTTGAAAGTCCTTGTTCAAAGCTGAACTGGCAGAGAGTTTCAATCGTTTTCAAGTTCTTTTCCAGCCCATATGGCCAGTAATCCTCTCCCATGAGTTTTAACGTTTCCTCCAACTCTGCATGTAACCATGGGAGCATAACGTGAAGGGCATTAAGTTTTCTTAAATTTTCAAGACAGATCCTCTTAGCTTCAAGGAAAGCTTTAAAAAGGGAATTTGCAACCCAGGGGTGCCTTTCATAGATTGCTCGTTTAAGCACAATTGTATGCATTATGGGGAATATGCCAGTATTTTCGTAATACTTTTTTTCTACCTCCCGGTAATTCTCAAAAAGTCTCTTAACACTTGATGATCCCCTTTGATAACATGACGGAGCCCTGGGTGAAATTATCGCGTCTATTTCCCCTTTTTCGAGCATTTGCGAGAGCGTCTTTCCCTCGGGAATGGGAGCGTAGTCAATTTCCGAAGGTAACTGCAACTTTATTTTTTCTTCACGACCAGGAGCCTCTAAGCCGCCATATCTCCAACGCACATCTTTCGGGTGTACCCCGTAATCGTGCTGAAGTATTCCCCTTGCCCAGACAATCGCCGTAAGCTGATATTCCGGGACCCCAACAGTCTTTCCTTTAAGATCCTCAGGTTTTTCAATCTCTCTACGGACGTATATCGACGAATGCCTGAACATTCTTGAAGTAAATACAGGTATAGCTATGAATCTCTCATCCCCGAAGGATTTAGCTATTATGTACGAGGAAAGGGACATTTCGGAAACGTCAAATTCCTCATGCTTTACCTGGCGCCAAAAGATTTCTTCCACTTCAAGTGGCAGATAAATGAGGTCTATCCCTTCAGGTTTTACAACCCCGTTCACAAGAGGAAAAATCCTGTCATATGGAGCGCAGGCAAAAGAGAGAACAAGCGATTTCATAAACACTCTTATAGTTAGGTTGAGGTTTAGTTGTCAAGAAAAAAGTGCCGTTTTACCCGGTTTTTCTTGGATGCAGACTTCTCCTGCTCTTCCCTCTATCGTTCCGTAAAAGACTTTTATTTGAGGTAATTCATCTTTTTCAAGAGCATGGGCTATATCGATCAAACGCATATACCTGTATCCTTTTTCAAGGGTTTTTTCGATAAATATCTTCAAAAATTCTGACCAATTTCTGCCCTCGATTTCCGCATGGATGGTAAATACGTTGATGGACGGATTAAGGAGATTCTCATAGTACGAGACAAGGCTATTTGGATCGTTGCCATGAATCCCTATGACTTCATCGAGTGTGGGAAGTGTTGTGGGAATCTGTAAAAGGCGAATAACCTCTCCGTTCATTATTGGAAAAAAAGGTGCGTAACCCCTAGTATCGCTCGAATAAGAAAAACTTTTAGCTTCAAGTATCTTAAGAGCATGGAGATTTGTTACCCAGCCAGGAGAAGCAAAGGATCTTGGCTCAGTTTTTAAAAGATCTTCGTATGTTTTTGCAGCCTTTTCTAACTCCTCCAAAGTCCTTTTGTAATTCAACCTTCTGATTTTGTCATGCCAGAAAACGTGGTCATGTCCGTGGATTCCTACCTCATGTCCTTCGTCTAAGATCTTTTTAAGTATTTCCCTATTTCTTTCCGCAATCTTTGGCCCGGGAATGAGGAGTCCAAAAAGGAGAGTCCTTATTCCGTAAGTCCTAATCACCCCAACCCTTTTTGCCTTAGATAAGAAGCCCCTCCTTGTAAAGACCCTTTTTGCAGTTCTTCCTGTGTTGTCCCTTCCCGTGGGAACAAAAAAACTTCCTGTTATACCATAGTCTTTGAGCAGGGAAGCGATCAGAGGGCTACCATGCTTCATTCCAAAAAATGTATCAACGTCTATTTTGAGAGCGATGATTTTCTCCAAGATCATGAATAATGATAACATCATGAAATTTTCATTGACAACGACATATTAGCGTTGATATAAGTTCAAAAAAATCTAAGGGGAGGTGGGGGAATGGAAAGTGAAACACCTTTACTTGATGAACTTGAAAAAGGTAGATGGCCGAGTTTCGTGAAAGAGATAAAAAGAGCAGCTAAAAAGAATAAAGCTGCTCATGACTTGCTGCGGATCGAGGAACTTTCGTACAAGGACAAGATCACGCACTGGAAACACGGTGGAATAGTTGGTGTTACAGGCTATGGTGGCGGGGTCATCGGTCGGTACTGCGACCAGCCAGAAAAATACCCAGAAGTGGCCATGTTCCATACTTTAAGGGTCAACCAGCCTGCAGGATGGTTTTACAAAACTGATACGCTGAGGAAGATATGCGACATATGGGAAAAGTATGGAAGTGGAATGACCAACTTTCACGGATCTACTGGAGACATAATCCTTTTGGGCACAAAGACAGAGAACCTCCAGCCCTGTTTTGACGCTTTGACTGAAGCTGGTTTTGACCTTGGAGGCTCTGGATCTGCTTTAAGAACGATAACGGGATGCGTTGGGCCTGCAAGATGTGAGTGGGCAAACATTGATACTCTCGACATAATGTACGATCTGACGATGGAATTTCAGGACGAGATTCACAGGCCGAGGTGGCCCTACAAGTTCAAGATAAAGATATCTGGTTGTCCAAATGACTGTGTTGCCGCGATCGCCCGCGCTGATTTCACTATAATCGGTACGTGGAGGGATTCAATAAGGATTGACCAAGATGCGGTGAGAGAGTATGTGAGTCACGGTTTCGATATTGAAAGCGTAGTTAGAAGATGTCCCACAGAGGCGATAAGCTGGGACGACAAAAACAAGGTTTTGAACTTTGTTGCAGAGGACTGCACCCGATGTATGCACTGCATAAACAAGATGCCGAAGGCTTTAAGGCCAGGTGTTGAAAGAGGTGCTACAATACTCGTTGGAGGGAAGGCTCCAATCATAAAGGGTGCTTATTTATCCTGGGTTATTATACCTTTTATGAAGGTTGAGTCTCCTTACACGGAGATAAAAGATCTTCTCAGAAAAATATGGGATTGGTGGGATGAGAATGGAAGAACGAGGGAAAGGCTTGCAGAACTGATAGAGAGACTCGGTTTCAAGCAGTTCCTAAAGGATATAGGGTTGCCTCCTGTACCGCAGATGGTTTACAAGCCAAGGTCAAACCCATATGTATTTTTGAGGAGGTGATTATGGCAAGAACAGACATAGGACCACCCAACTATAAGGACATGCTTCCTGACATAATTAAGAGGAACTACGGAAAATGGAAGTATCACGAAATACTGAGACCGGGCGTAATAAGACACGTTGCTGAAAATGGAGAGGCGCTATATTCGGTGAGGGTTGGTTCTCCGAGACTTGTGAGTATAGACTTTATAAGAGATATATGCGATATCGCTGATAAGTACTGCAACGGATATCTACGATTCACAAGTAGGTATAACATTGAGTTTCTAACAGATAAGAAGGAGAATGTCGATCTCATAATAAATGAGGTTCAAAAGCTGGGTTTGCCTGTCGGAGGGACAGGTACTTGTGTGACGAACATTGTGCATACCCAGGGATGGATCCATTGCCACAGTGCGGCAACTGACGCATCAGGGCTTGTCAAAGCGATAATGGACGAGCTATACGACTATTTCGTGAATATGAGTCTTCCCGCCTATGTGCGAATTGCTGTTGCATGCTGCATAAACATGTGTGGCGCTGTCCACTGCTCTGATCTGGCGATAGTTGGTGTACACACAAAGCCTCCAAAGATAGACCATGAAAAAGTTGTGGCACAGTGCGAAATTCCGACCACCATTCAGGCATGTCCTACAGGGGCAATAAGAAGACATCCGGATCCTAACATAAAAAGCGTTGTTGTAAGGGAAGATCTATGCATGTACTGTGCTAACTGTTATACTGTCTGTCCTGCAATGCCCCTTGCTGACCCGGAGGGTGATGGTGTCGCGATTTACGCGGGGGGTAAGGTTTCAAATGCCCGTAAGCCACCGATGTTTTCACGGATGATAGTACCTTACTTACCTAATAATCCGCCTAGATGGCCTGAGGTTGTAAATGTAATAAAGAGGGTTGTGGAGGTTTACGCCAAGAATGCGAGGAAATACGAGAGAATGGGAGAATGGATAGAAAGAATAGGATGGGAAAAGTTCTTCAAACTGACGGATATCCCGTTCACAGAGCACCATATCGATGATTTCACGCACGCGGTTGAGACATTTAGAACCACAACCCAGTTCAAATGGTAGGGGGTGGATATGAGCGAGGTGACAGAGGAACTAAAGCAGAAGATACTCGACTACTTAAGGACTGTGAGCAAGGCGAAAAACAAGGATGTGGCAAGAGCCGTAGGTGAGGAAAAGCACGTTGTTGATAAGGCCATCGCTGAATTAAGCAGGGAGGGTAAAGTAGAGTACGTATACCTGGGTGCCTCATTTGTAAAAATAAAAGAGTGAAGACCGCTCAATGAGAGCAAAAAAAGCGCCACCGAGGGTGGTTCTTGGATCTCCATGTGGACACTCGGGGAAGACTGTACTAAGTTGTGGAATATCGACGATATTAAGAAATAGAGGTACCAGGGTACAGGCTTTCAAAAAGGGTCCAGATTACATCGATCCCTCTTGGCTTACGGCTGCAACTGGCAGACCATGCAGGAACCTTGACCTCTACATGATGGGAGAGGGCCCTCTGATTTCGCATTTTTTTCTCCACACCTCCCAGTGCGATTTTGCACTTGTTGAAGGGAATATGGGACTTTACGATGGACTTGAAGAGGATGGAAAAGGAAGCACCGCGCATATAGCGAGGCTTCTTAAAGCCCCGGTCATCCTTATCGTAAATACTGAGAAGATGACGAGAAGTGTGGCCGCACTTGTTGAGGGATATCGCAATTTTGAACCGGATACAATGGTATCCGGTGTTATCCTGAATAATGTCTCAGGTGAGAGGCACGCCCATAAGCTTGTTGGGGCGATAGAGAGGCATTCAAAGCTCCCAGTTCTTGGAGTGGTTCCTCGTGAAGAGAGCCTGACCATAAGCGAGAGACATCTTGGGCTAATACCTTTTGGGGAAAAGGACAAGAACTCTTTGGTTCTCAACAAAATCGCATCTTTCGTGGAGAAACACATCGATGTTCAAGGTCTTTTCGATCTCGGGAGAAGGGCCGAAGAATTCGTTTTTTGGGTCGAGGAGAAAAAAGGGATTGATAAAAAGGAGGTGAAAATCGGGGTTTTCTACGATCATATATTCCACTTCTACTATCCGGAGAACCTTGAGGCACTGGAAAACGAAGGTGCGGAAATTCTCTTTGTGAATTCTGTGGTGGATGAGAAATTGCCAGAAGTGGACGGACTATATATAGGAGGAGGTTTCCCAGAACTTTATCTTGAGGAGCTTTCGCAAAATAGGGCACTCATCGATGAGGTAGTTAGGTTCGTAGAAAGTGGCAAACCGTTGTACGCGGAGTGTGGAGGTCTTATGTATCTCTGTGAGTTTGTCCATTTCGGAGGAAGAAGTTTTAAGATGGCAGGTCTTATCCCCGCAGAAGTTTATCTTATGAAGAGGCCCCAAGGTCACGGATATGTGGAAGCAGAAATCATATGTGAAAATCCCTTTCATCCGGTAGGTGCACTGATTAAAGGACATGAATTCCATCATTCAACCCTTAAACTTAGGGAAGTAATAAAGTTTGTAATGAGGATGAGGAGGGGGAAGGGGGGCGATGGGTTGAATGATGGAATTCTGTACAAGAATATGTTCGCCTCTTACACCCATGTTCACGTTCTTGGGGTCGAATACTGGGCAAAAAATTTTGTGGACCTCTGCAAAAAGTTGAAAGCGGAAAGGGAATGTAATTATAATTTTAAGGAGGCTACAAATGGCTGAAGGGACAAAGATGGTAAAATGTCCTGTATGCGGCATGGAGATAGAGGTAGGGTCGGAGGTTGCGAAACTTTACGGAGCCGTCAGATCCGCTCCGAGAGCAACATCGAAGTATGAAGGTGTTGACTACTACTTTTGCTCTAAAGCATGTAAGAAAAAATTCGACGAGAGTCCAAAAAACTTTATAAAATAGGAGGATGAGATATGCCCAAGGCAGTATTAGGTGGAATTGAAATCGAAATCGATGAGGATGGTTTCATTCAGGAACCCGAAAAGTGGAACAAAGAGATAGCAGAAGATCTTGCAAAGATCGAGAACGCCTATCCAATGACAGAAGAGCATTGGAAGGTTGTAAATTACCTGAGGGACTATTATCTGAAATACGAGATTGCTCCTCCCATAAGAATGCTCTGCAAGCAAACAGGTTTTGACCTGAAGAAGATCTACGAGCTTTTTCCATCTGGACCGGCAAAAGGCGCATGTAAAATTGCTGGACTCCCAAAGCCAACGGGTTGCGTATGATTCTTAAGGGAATGTGAACACATTTCTTGCTGTCCTTACTTATTTTGCCTATTGCTTTATAATAGGGGCTTATACTGTAAAGATTGTTAAATACCTGAGGCTCCCTACGCATCTGAGGTGGGAGCTATATCCTGTTATACATGAAAATGCGTATCATTATGGGGGCTCACGCTTTGAAAATAGGGAATGGTGGTTAAGCCCCAGGCCAAGGCGTTTATTTAGGGCGTTGAAATACCTGCTGAGGGATTATCTGTATTTTGAGACCTATTTAAAAAAAGATATGACTTACTGGTTCTTTCTTTACCTATCCCATGTGGGTTTTATTCTTCTTATGTTCTTCCAGGGTGTTACCATTTTGGGTGCCATCCTGAGCTTGAACGGAATTCAAGTCGACCGCTTATCGCCCTTTCTGTCTGGTTGGCTTGTCTACATACTTATGCAATCTTCAGGTTTTGTAAGTTTTTTAACAGGTATGGCCGGAAATCTTGGGCTTTTCATTCTGAGGCGCACAAGACTTGATTTAAGGACATATGCTACCCCACTTATGTATTTTGGCTATTGGTTTCACATACTTCTCTCCTTTGCAGGTTTTTTTGCATGGTTCTATGAAGGTTACGATTTTTCGTGGTACAGGAAATTTTGGGAGGGTCTCTTTACATTAGAATTTACAAGTCTTACCCACTGGAGTGCCTTTTTTGTCTTTCTTATGGCGTTGCATCTTATCTATCTCCCCTTCACAAGGGCAATCCACTACATCACCCGCTTGTTTGCCTTTTTTCTCATCCGCTGGGATGATGAACCGAATATAAAGGGCAGTGAACTTGAAAGGAGACTTACAGAACAGCTCAATTACAGAATAAACTGGTCAGCCCCCCATATAATCACAGGGAAAAAATGGAAGGATCAGGTGCAGAGAGTGGATAGGTCATGAAGATAGAGGATCTTGGTAAAAAAACAGATTTGCTTACAGAGCTAAAACCTGATGATCTCATACCGCTTCCCCACCCCTACGACAACCTGGCAGGTGAGCCGCCCATAAAAGGGTTGACCCATGACCAGAAGGAATGCTACGAGGCATCTTTAGATGGCATAGTTGCCATAGGTATACCAAAGCCAAAGGGAAAAGAGGAAGAGGAGGCCTTAGTTGGAAGGTTTCTATCGGGTCTTGAAAAACTCCTAACACCTGAGAACAACTGGACCTTTCTTATGCCTCTTCATCATTCTCTCGAATACTGTGTTAAATGTCAGATTTGTAATGACTACTGTCCAATATACGTTGCCTCGGGAAAGAATGAAATCTATAGGCCCACTTATAGATCTGAAGTTTTAAGGAGAATTGTTGATAAGTACATAAAGAAAAAAGGGAAGTTACGCCTTAAAATCTCCGGTGGAGATATAGAACTAAACTGGCCGTTGATCGCCAGGCTTGGAGAGCTCGCCTATAGGTGCACGCTCTGCAGGAGATGCGCAATGGCTTGTCCATTGGGTGTGGACAATGGGCTTATAGCACACGAGATAAGAAAAATATTCAGTCAGGAGCTTGGCATTGCGCCAAAGGAACTCCACGAACTCGGGACCGTACAGCAGCTCCGAGTAGGATCATCGACAGGGATCACACCCAAAGCTCTGAGCAATATAATCCAGTTCATGGAAGACGACATCGAGGAAAAGACCGGTCGGAGGATAAAAATACCCGTTGATAAAGAGGGTGCTGAAATTCTTCTCCTTCACAATGCGGGAGAATTTCTTTCCTGGCCAGAAAATACGGAGGCTTTTGCAATACTTTTTGACATTGCTGGTATTGACTGGACTTTGTCGAGTGAGCTTGCTGGATACGACGCCGTGAATTATGGTGTCTGGTACGATGATGTCCAACTCGCAAGGGTGGCAACAAGGCACGTAGAGATTGCGAAAAGGTTGAAGGTGAAAAAAATAAATGTGGGAGAGTGCGGACATGCGCACAAGGCGATGATAGTTGTCGCGGATAGGGTGCTCGTTGGAGAAATGAATATCCCAAGGGAAAGCTCTATCCCCCTTCTTAGGGATCTTGTTTTTAGCGGGAAGCTTAAGCTTAACCCTCAGAGGAATAACTTCCCCGTCACTCTCCATGATCCATGCAATATGGTTAGACTTATGGGCATTGTAAACCCCCAGAGGGAGATATTAAGAAAGATATGTCCCGATTTTAGGGAGATGGAACCCCACGGGGTTGACAATTACTGTTGCGGTGGTGGAAGTGGATTCGCAATCATGCAATCCATGAATTTCCCTGACTGGAGAAGCTCAGTCTCGGGAAGAATGAAACTTAAACAGATACTTGAAGTTTTTAAGGACGTTATCTCTCCCGATATTAAGAAATACGTTTGTGCGCCCTGTTCAAACTGTAAAGGTCAGATCAGGGATCTCTTCAATCACTTCAAGGTTAATGAGAGATGCGGAATTTTTTATGGTGGGCTTGTGGAGTTGATAGTTAATGCGCTTGAGGATTTAAAGAAACCATTTATAGAATGGGAGTGGCACTGAGATGAAAGTTATACTCTTTGGATCAGAGTACATAGGAAGAGGGGATGATACCTTAGGTTTCTCAATAATGGTTGAATTTTTTGAGGCTTTGTTGAGGAGGGAAGAAAAGCCAGTCGCTCTTATCTTCTGGAATGAGGCCGTAAAGCTTCTGACAAGGGATTCCCCATGTGCCTCGCGGATAAAGACACTTGAAGATAAAGGCGTAAAAGTGCTCGCAGGAAGGCTGTGTGTTAACGAGTTAGGAATAAGTGACAAATTGTATGCGGGAACCCTTGCATCGATGGATGAGATCTTAAATTATCTTCTCAAATACGAGGTTATTTCCCTCTAAGATCTGGATGACCTTAAAATCGAAAAACTTTCCTGGATTTCTCCCACTCGGCGGGCTGCTCGAAGCAAACGCAAGGAGATATCCTAATAGGATTGCTCTCATAAAAAAAGAAGTGTTCACGTACGGACAGACGGAAGATGCGGTAAAAAGAATAGCCTTTCAGTTGAAGAAGAGAGGGGTCAGAAAGGGGGATAAAATTGGGATATTGGCGGAAAATGGGCCTTTCTGGATCTTATCTTTTTTCGCGATCGAGTACGTGGGAGGAGTTTGTGTTCCCTTAGATGTGAGATCAGGGGCTTTAGAGCTTAAAGGGATAATGGAACACTCTGAAACGAGCTTTCTTTTTGCGCAAAGGAAGTTTCTCAAATCCATCGAGGATTTTGTAAGGGAGAGAATGATAGGTTTGATTCTTCTCGATGGAGAGAGAAGCGAGCATTCCATCTGGTCTTTTCTATCCCAGGAACCGGCTTATGCGGTAAGGGAAAGTAGGAGCCTTGAAGAACCTTGTATCATATTTTACACGTCTGGTACGACAGGTGCCCAGAAAGGGGTTGTGCTTACCCACAGGAATGTGGTTTCGAACATAGATTCACTCCTCCGAGCGGTCAATGTGGATGAAAATGACAGATTTTTTTCCCTTCTGCCCCTTTCCCACGCCTACGAACTTGTTGCGGGAAATCTTGTGCCAATTGCTGCCTGTGCTTCTATTGCCTACTCTTCTTCTCTTAAGCCTAAGGAGATGTTAGAGGAGATGGTCGCTTCAAAGCCTACGATAATACTTACGGTTCCCTTAATTCTTGAAAAGTTACTTAAAGGAATAGAAAGGAGAATAAGAGAATTCTCAGGGGTCAAAAGGTTGATCTTTCAAACCTGTATGCGGTTTCCAGGCTTAAAAGGTGTAGTTGGGAGAAAAATTAGGGAAAGCATGGGACTTGAAAGATTAAGATTTTTTGTTTCTGGTGGGGCCCATCTCCCGGAAAGCGTTGAGCTTGGGTTAAGAAAATTCGGCATTCAGGTGATCCAAGGTTATGGACTCACTGAGGCTTCGCCAGTCGTGAGTCTCAATCCTCCAGAAAGGCCAAGGCCTGGAAGTTGTGGTATACCACTTCCTGATGTTCAAGTTATGATCATAGATAAACGGGAAGATGGAATAGGAGAGATAGTGGTTAAAGGGCAGAATGTGATGAAAGGCTATTACAAAAATGAGAAGGCAACTTCAGAAGCCATACTTCCAGATGGTTCCCTCCTCACAGGTGATGTGGGTTACTTAGATACCGATGGATACCTTTACATAACTGGAAGAAAAAAGTCGGTCATTATAACAAGGGGAGGATTGACCATATATCCAGAGGAGATAGAGAATGCTTTAGCACAGTCTCCCTTCATTAAGGATGTCCTCGTTATAAAAAAGGAAAAAGGCCACGGCGAGGAGCTTCACGCTATAATTGTTCCAGAGGAGGAAAGTTTTAGGGAGAGGACTGGGCACCTATCTTCTCCTATCGGAGAAGCAAGTTTAGTTCATGAGATAATAAGAGGAGAGATCGACAGGATCTCTAAGAACCTCGCAGACTACAAGAGAATTAGAAATTTCTCCATAAGGAGTGAAGATTTCCCAAAAACAGCTTCAGGGAAGATCAAAAGATACCTTTTCGCGGAAAGTTAGGGAGGAGCGCGCCGATTTTCTTTCCGAGGCTCGTTATGATCCCTCTTATTATTTCTTCCCTTAGGTTGAAATGGGGATCGTCAATTTTTCCGCCTATGACAAAATCAAAAACGATCTCCCCTTTTTCGTTTTTGAGAAGGGAAAGAGTGGCTTTTAAGCTCTCGCTTATGAGTCTTCTTTTTAGATTCGACGATTCCGCAAGTTTTAAATCCCGTATCACAACCTTACACGGTGCGTTAATCATCCCCGAACTGATATTTATGCTCAGGTCAATGTCGATCAGTCCTTTTTCTATCTCGAGGTCCGACCGAGCTTTTCTATAGTAAGGCTCGAGAATTTTTACGTCCAGATTTTTTAAGGCAAGAGTCGACTCTGTATCTTTCCTTAACATATTCATTTTTCCCTTACCTGTCATCCTCCCTTTTGAAGTAGGACCTGGGATATCAGCTCTCAGATTGAAAAGGATGAAGCTTTCACCAAAAGGGTAAGAGATATTTTTTACTTCCAGATCCAAGTTCCTCAGTTTTATGGTTTGAGGTTGCCCCTTCAGTCCTTTATCCACGTAATCTATCGAACCATTCAATATCTGGGCTTTCTTCACCAAAAGGGGAGTTCTTTCAGTTCTTTCCTTCCTTGTATCCCGCTCCCCCTCTTTTTTTTGATCTTTTATTATTGAAGGAAAGATCGGCTTCCCCTCATCATCTGTCTCTATCAAGAAAAATGGATTTATAATGCGAACTTCTGAGATGGTGTACCTCTTTCTCAGGAGATCAAAGAAGTCTGCTTTTAAAGTGACCAATTCAGTTCTTCCAACTTCTCTGCCAAAAAGATCCTTAACTTTGAGGTTAGATATCTCGATCTTTCCCCATCGAGCGGAGATACTTTCTATGGAAAAGTTTTTTCCCAAATAGGACTCAACCTTCGATTTGAGTAACCTATTCGCATTCCAGATTATGGCTAAAAAAGAGACAAAGAGAACGAAACTGACTAAAATAACGATGATAGGGGTGATCCCAGAAGTTTTTTTAAATTTCAACTTATCTCCTGAAGATGGAGAAGAAGATTGTCAGTATGAGGCTTATGAGAATGCAGGTAGTCAAAGGGAAATAAAAGGAGAACCTCTCTTTTTTTATGTGGATGTCTCCTGGTAGCTTACCTATGTATGGGATCTTATCACCTATTGTGAAGAATATTCCGATGATAACGAGTAAGAGACCCATGAGGATTATCATCTTCCCTATCCCAGACATCTATCCCTCCAGTAATCTTTATAACTCATGTGAAGTCTGAATTCAATCCTTGTACCTTTCTCTCTCGCTAAATATACATCCGCAGTAGTTCTGTCTGTACATGTTCAAAGCCTTTGACTCGATAACACCCTCTTTCCATCCTTTCCTAAAATCTATGTAGATGAAATTTACACCACACTTCTTTGAAATCTCCTCACACATCTCTTTTATCCTTTCATGCTTCTGGTACTTGCTATAAAGGAGAGTGGTTGTTAAATTTGGAAAACCATCAGTTTTAGCCTTATCAAATGCTCTTTCGAGTCTTGTCCTGTAACAAAAAAGACACCTATCATCCCTATTCCTTATCTGGCCCTCTAAAAAGCTCTCGAGGTCATAAGAATAATCGACAACGATCGGAAGAAGGACGATTTTCGAATACTCTAAGAGCGTCGTAAGTCTTCTTTTGAACTCACCGTATGGGTGAATATTCGGATTGTAAAAAAAGCCTGTCACATCGTAGCCCTCTCCTCGGAGCACCCTAAGCGGGTGTATGAGGCAAGGAGCGCAGCAGATGTGAAGGAGAAGCCTATCCCTCATAAGCTTTTTCTCTAAGATTTTCCTTGACTTTTGCCCTTGCAGCTGCAAGTTTTGCTACTGTGACCCTGTAAGGAGAACAGCTCACGTAATCAAGACCGATCCTGTGGCAAAATTCTACTGAGTTTGGTTCCCCCCCATGTTCTCCGCATATACCTATTTTTAGATCCTTCCTCGTCTTCCTTCCCAGCTCGACCCCTATCTCCATGAGCTTTCCGACCCCCTTTTCGTCAATCCTCTGGAACGGATCATAAGGGTATATCCCATTGTCTAAATAGTACCTCAGGAACTTTCCAGCATCGTCCCTACTCATTCCGAGAGTCGTCTGCGTAAGATCGTTCGTACCGAAGGAGAAGAATTCCGCTTCTTTCGCAATTTCGTCTGCAGTTATTGCAGCCCTCGGGATTTCTATCATCGTTCCCACCTTATATTCGATCTCTACCCCATATTTTTCCATCGTTTCCTTTGCTATCTGATCGACGATCTTCTTCTGAACAGAAAGTTCGTTTATGTGGCCAACAAGTGGTATCATGATCTCCGGCTTAACATCGATTCCCCTCTTTTTTACCTCGCAGGCTGCCTCAAATATCGCTCTCGACTGCATCTCAGTAATCTCCGGATACATGATTCCAAGCCTACAGCCCCTATGGCCAAGCATAGGGTTAGCTTCTTTTAGAGACTCTATCTTTGCAAGAAGGGTATCGTAGGATAAATTGAGCTTTTCTGCGAGTGACCTTATCTCCTTTTCTTCCTTAGGCAGAAACTCATGTAAGGGCGGATCGAGCGTTCTTATAGTAACTGGCCTTCCTCCCATAACCTCGAATATTCCCACAAAATCGTTTTTTTGCATGGGAAGAAGCTTTGATAGAGCTTTTTCCCTTTCCTTTCTGTCCTCAGCTATTATCATTTCTCTCACCGCATCAATTCTGTCTCCTTCAAAAAACATATGTTCTGTTCTGCACAGTCCTATACCCTCTGCTCCAAATGCAACTGCAATTTGAGCCTGATCCGGTTTGTCCGCATTTGTGTAAACACCAAGCCTCTTTATCTCATCAGCCCAGCTCATGAGAAGGGAAAAATCCTGATATATCTGGGAATCCTCAGGTTTGAGCGTCTTTTCAATTAGCACCTGAAGTACCTCGGAAGGGGTGGTTTTTATTTCCCCTTCAAAAACCTCACCAGTAGTGCCATCTATGGAGATCCAGTTACCCTCTCTTATTTCCCTTCCATTTACTCTCATGAACCTGTCCTTATAGCTTATCTCCATTTCCTCGCATCCAACCACACAGACCTTCCCCATCTGTCTTGCAACAAGCGCTGCGTGACTCGTCATACCTCCTCTCGAAGTTAGTATACCTTGGGCGGCATTCATACCTCTTATATCTTCAGGGGAAGTTTCAATACGGACAAGGATAACTTTTTTGCCTTCTTTTGCCCATTTTTCTGCGTCTTCCGCGTTAAAAACAACCTGGCCTGTTGCCGCGCCTGGACCGGCGTTCAGTCCCTTTGTTAGTAGTCTTCCGCTCTTTAATGCCTTTTCTTTTTCTCTGGGATCAAAGACAGGCCTTAATATCTGGTTGAGTTGTTCAGGCTCTATCCTCATGATGGCTTCCTCTTTCGTAATAAGCCCTTCCTTTACCATGTCTACCGCTATCTTGAATGCTGCAAAAGCTGTCCTTTTTCCAGCTCTTGTCTGTAACATCCACAATTTTCCTCGTTGTATGGTGAACTCTATGTCCTGCATGTCCCTGTAATGGCGTTCTAAAGTACCCCGTATCCTTAGGAGCTGATCGTAAATTTCGGGCATCTCTTCCTCAAGGGATCTCTGTGTGGGATCAGTCTTTTGCTTTTTATTTATCGGAAGAGGGGTTCTAATCCCAGCGACAACATCCTCACCCTGTGCATTTAGAAGGTACTCACCGTAAAAAGAGTTTTCTCCAGTTGCGGGATTTCTCGTAAATGCCACCCCTGTTCCTGAGTCTTGTCCCATATTTCCAAAGACCATGCACTGTACGTTTACCGCTGTGCCCCATTCTTCAGGAATGTTATTCAGTTCCCGGTATGCTTTCGCCCTCGGATTATTCCAGGACCTAAAAACAGCTCCGATTGCGCCCCATAGCTGTTCATATGGATCGTTAGGGAAGTCCTTGCCAGTCCTCTCCTTTATAAGGGATTTAAATTCCCTAACAAGTTCCTTTAGATCCTCCACACTGAACTCTATGTCGAATTTTATATTCTTTTCCCTTTTTTTTCGGTCTATAATCTCTTCGAATGGATCATGCTCATCCTTTCCTTTCGGCTTTAGTCCCAAGACCACGTCTCCATACATCTGGACGAACCTTCTGAAACAATCCCATGCGAACCACTCATTATTCGTCAATTTTGCGAGACCATCAACTGTCTCCTCATTTAATCCAAGATTGAGCACAGTATCCATCATACCAGGCATACTTACTCTTGCCCCTGACCTGACGGAGAAAAGAAGCGGGTTTTTTGGGTCACCGAACCTTGCACCCATCAAATTCTCCACCTTTTTTATATTCTCTTTAACCTCCTCCTCGAGTTCAGGAGGATAAGTCATGTTGTTCTGGTAGTAATATGTGCAAACTTCAGTTGTTATCGTGAACCCTGGCGGAACAGGTATGCCAAGGTTAACCATCTCTGCAAGGGCAGCCCCTTTACCGCCAAGTAGATCCCTTTTCTCTTCACCTCCTTCAGCCTTTTCTCCCCCGAAGAAATAAACGTATTTCTTCCCCATTTTATCCTCCCTCAATCGGATTTTATTTTTTGAAAATCGCAGAAAAGGAGAAACATATCTTTTATGTTTTTCAAAAGGGCAAGCCTATTGTTCCTTACGCTTTCTTCCTCAACCATAACGTAAACCTTTTCGAAAAACCTATCAATGGGATCCTTGAACTCTATAAGCGAGGAAAGGGCGTCCCTGTAACTTCTTTCTTTCATTAACAAGAGGTAGGGGTCTTTTTTTATTTCGTACACCGAATGCAGGATCTCTTCCTCCTTCTTCTGAAATAATTCTTTCTTAACCTCATAAGTCCCTTCCATCTTTTTCGTGATATTGAACACACGTTTGAATCCTACGATCAGCTTTTCAAAATCGGGCACTGATCTTATCTCATTGAGAGTCAATAGCCTCAGGTATGCGTCGTAAAGATCTAAGGATGCCCAAGGGATCACACTTTCAACAAGATCCTGATCGAACCCCCTATCTATCATGAGGTACTTAAACCTTGTGACCACGAAATCTGTTAACTCGTATTTGACGTCATCGAGGGGAAGACGATTCCTGATTTTTTCCCCTTCTTTGTATCCAATAGATATGAGCTCTTGAAGAGAAAGATTTATACCTTTTTCCACAAGAATTCTCACCAAACCTATGGCACATCTTCTTAGCCCATATGGATCAAGATTTCCCGTGGGAGATATACCGCAAGAGAAAAAAGAGACAAGAGTATCAATTTTATCAGAGATGCTCATGATCGTCCCGAGCCTGGTTTCTGGGAGTTTTCCTTCAGTAGACGTAGGATAGTAATGCTCCTCAATGGCGGAGGAGACCTCTTTATCTTCTCCTTTAAGCTCAGCGTATATCCGTCCCATCTTTCCCTGTAACTCGGGAAACTCCCCAACCATGTGGGTCAGAAGATCAACCTTTAGCAACTTTGAGGCTCTTTTTACCTTATCCGGTTGCTGAATATCTAAAACCCTTGCAACGTAATCAGCTATCTTCTCCACTCTTTCTGCCTTCTCCTTCATCGTTCCTATCTTTTCGTGATATATAAGGCTCGCCAGTTTCTCGTAAAGGGAAAAAAGGTCTATTTTCTTATCCTCTTCAAAGTAGAATGAGGCATCGTCGAGCCTTGCCTTTAAAACCTTCTCGTTACCACGGATTATGACTCTTTCATCTTTAGGAAGGGTGTTCGCGAAAAAGATGAAGGATGGTTCAAGAGTTCCATCTTCGTGTCCCAATGGGATGTACCTCTGGTGAGATCTCATAACGTTAATAAGGACAGGAACCGGAAGCTTAAGATAAGAATTGTGGAATGTACCTTTGAGTGCATAAGGATACTCGGTAATGTATAGAATTTCATTGAGAAGGGATTCGTCGTATAAGGCCTTGGCGTTAGACTCTCTCTCAATCCTATTTATCCCATTGACTATGAGTCTTTTCCTTTCTTTATCATCAACTATAACGTAAGCATCTTTAAGCTTCGAGAAATATTCACGGGGATTGTTGATCAATATCGGTCCTTGCTTCAAAAATCTGTGGCCGAAGCTTACATTTCCGCTTATTACGTCCGCAATTTTTACATGTATTACCTTTTCTCCATACAACACCAAAAGCCACTTAATAGGTCTTGCGAACTCAAATGTCTCATAGCCCCATCTCATTCTTTTTGGAAACGCGATTTTCTGTATGGTCTCTTTCAATATTTCAGGAAGGATCTCCTCAGTTTTTCTACCGCCTTCTTTTTTTTCGTAAGCAACTACCTCAATACCATCGCGTTCTACCCTTATGAGTTCATCTACTGATACCCCCTGGGATTTCGCAAATCCTATTGCAGGCTTTAAAGGATTACCAGTTTGATCGTATGCTATGTTGGTAGGAGGTCCATACTTTAAAGTGAGGATTTCCTCTTGCTTCCCCGAAAGATTGGTGACGTATGCGACTATCCTTCTTGGGGTCCCAAAAACTTCAATTTTCTCAAAACTGATCCGTCTGGCTATGAGGGATTCTTCGATAAGGGACTTAAAAGCCTCCTTCGAGTTTTCGATAAATCGGGCTGGAAGTTCTTCTGTCCCAATTTCGATCAAAAGGTCGTTCATTTTATTTTGTTAAGCAGAGGGTAGTTGAGTGCCTCCCTTTTCCTTAGGTAGAGCTCTGCCGCCAATTTCGCAAGATTTCTGACCCTCGCTATGAAGTTTGCCCTTTCCGCCACGCTTATTGCACCTCTCGCATCGAGAAGGTTAAAAATATGGGAACACTTGAGACAGAAATCATAACCCGGATAGACGAGTTCCTTTTCCTTTAGCATCCTCATTCCTTCGCTTTCATATATGTTGAAAAGCTCTCTCAGAATTTCTGGATCAGATTCCTCGAAGTTAAAAACAGAGTATTCCCTTTCCGGTTCGAGAAAGATATCTCCGTAAAGGATATGTTCATTCCATCTGACTTCAAATACACTATCCACATCTTGAAGATACATCGCTATTCTTTCCAATCCGTAAGTTATCTCACAAGTCACAGGATTTAGGTCTATCCCACCACACTGCTGAAAGTAGGTGAACTGGGTGATCTCCATCCCATCTACCCAGACTTCCCATCCAAGACCCCATGCCCCAAGTGTTGGGGATTCCCAGTCATCTTCCACGAACCTAATGTCATGTATCTTAGGATCGATCCCTATCCTTTCTAAGCTCTCAATGTATATCTCCTGGATATCTTTAGGGTGAGGTTTTGTTATTACTTGAAACTGGTAATAATGCTGGAGCCTGTTCGGATTTTCTCCGTATCTTCCGTCTGTGGGTCTCCTTGAAGGCTGTACATAAGCGACATTCCAGGGTTCAGGCCCAAGGGCCCTGAGGAAGGTTGCCGGGTGGAAAGTCCCTGCTCCAACCTCCATATCGTAAGGCTGCTGGATCACACACCCCTTTTCTGCCCAGAATTTTTGAAGCTCCATTATCAGGTCTTGAAGATACATCGCCTTTTGTATAACACAAAAGTGATTCCATTGCCAATAAGTAAATAGAGCTCGGGAAGGGCAGGGAACTTATCACTTGCACTTAAAAAGCCCAAGTGTTAAAAAATAGGGTCCGAAAAATGGATAAGCCCCGCGACTTTATTACGGAAATAATCGAAGAGGATTTGAGAGAAAAAAGGTACACACGGGTTGTAACAAGGTTTCCGCCTGAACCGAACGGATACCTGCACATAGGCCATGCAAAATCCATATGCCTTAATTTTGGCCTTGCGGAGGAATTCGGGGGAAAGTGCAATCTAAGGATGGATGATACTGACCCTGAAGGTGAAAAAGAGGAGTATGTAAGAGCAATAATTGAGGATGTGAAATGGCTTGGCTTCGATTTCGGGGAAAAAGTGTACTATGCCTCTGACTACTTCGACACGCTTTATCAATTTGCGATCGAACTGATAAAAAAAGGGAAAGCATACGTTTGTGACCTCAGTTCAGAAGAGATAAAGAAATATAGGGGCAGTTTTACTGAGCCTGGTAGAGAAAGTCCTTATAGAAACAGGACCGTTCAAGAAAATCTTGAGCTTTTTGAAAAAATGAAAAACGGAGAATTTGACGAGGGAAAGTGCGTGCTTCGGGCAAAGATAGATATGCAGTCTCCAAATATTGTGCTTCGTGATCCAGTAATATACAGGATAAAAAAAGAGCCCCACTATAGAGCTCAGAGGAAGTGGAACATATATCCTATGTACGACTTCGCTCATCCGTTGTCTGACGCAATAGAAGGTGTTACCCATTCAATATGTACTCTTGAGTTTGAAAACAATAGACCCCTTTACGACTGGTTCATAGAAGAACTTGTACCAAAAAATGAACGACCAAAGCAGATTGAATTTGCAAGACTAAATCTGAGTCACACTGTTCTCAGTAAAAGGTTTCTTTCGAGACTGGTTGAGGAAAAGGTAGTGGATGGGTGGGATGACCCGAGAATGCCGACGATTGCCGGGCTAAGAAGGAGAGGGTACACGCCTGACGCCATAAAGGATTTCTTAAACAGAATAGGAGTGGCAAGAAACGAAAATCTTGTGGATGTTTCCCTACTTGAGCACTGCGTGAGGGAGGATCTTGAAAGTAAAGCACCGAGGGTCATGGGAGTTTTAAGGCCGATAGAGGTTGTCATCGAGAATTACCCTCAAGGAAAGACGGAAGTATTAGAGTGTCCTAACCATCCGAAAAGACCTGAATTTGGAACAAGGAAGGTATTATTTGGAAGGGAGATATACATAGATGCGGAAGACTTTGCAGAGAACCCCCCACCCGGGTATAAACGTCTGACGATGAATAATGAGGTAAGACTGAGATACGCGTATAAAGTGAGGTGTAAAGAGGTTGTAAAGAACGAAAAAGGGCAAATAGAGAAACTTATTTGTACCTATGATCCCGGTTCGCTTAAAGATAAAAGAGGTAAGGAAGGGGTCATCCACTGGGTGGCAAAAGAGAACGCCTACCCTGTTGAAGTGAGACTTTATGAAAGGCTCTTTCTTGTCCCTGATCCTGCTTCCTACGGAGACGATTTCATAAAATACGTAAATCCCAAATCTCTGGAGATCATCTTTCCAGCCTATGTTGAGAGAGAAGCTGCGGAAAAGGAGCCTGGGAGCACTTTCCAGTTCGAAAGGGTAGGGTATTTCTGCATAGATACAAAGGATTCCACAAGGGAAAGGCCTGTTTTCAACCGCGTTGTTTCTCTCAAGGAGACTTATCTAAAGAAGAATAAATAAATTACGTTGTTTTTGGCTGGGGGACAAGGATTCGAACCTTGATTCACGGGTTCAGAGCCCGTTGTCCTGCCGTTGAACGATCCCCCAGAGATAGATAAATAATAACATCAAGAACCTTAAGCGGTCAAGGATGTGACTGGCCGTGGAGCACGACGACGTCATAATTTTTTCACCCTATTTCCTCCCTTTTGGCCCAGTAACCCCCGCCTTTTAAAAATGGCTCTAAGTGCAAAAAGAAAAACGGACGCGAAAAGTAGGAAGGAAATTGCCGGGTACTCTACAAGATAAACAACTGGCGTTAGCATCATTCGGACTACAATTCTTAAGCCTGCGTACTCCTTAATGACTTTTGCTAACGGGGGCGAATGTCTGTAATAAAGCTCGACAAATGCCTTACCAATCCGATTTGTGGAAAGGTGTCTATCCCTGAATTTCCTTAAGACCTGGACGTGAGGGTGAAGATAGCTTCCAAATGCGGCCTCAGCTATGAAACAACCCTTTGCTCCACCCCCTCCCTCGCTTGTAGGCGCAGGCTGTGCGCCTGACCCTCCCGTTCCCCCAGGCTGAGTTCCTGTTCCTCCGGTGGTTCCAGTTGTTGCCGTTCCCGCAAGATAAACACTTACATCTCCTCCATCAGACTTGATGTCGATTTTGAAGCCACTTCCCTCGGCATACGCATATGAACCTAACTCATGCGGTTCGAACTTTACATCCATAGGATAGGATGAACCTGGAGCTATTGTTCGGGGTGGGGTAGTTGTAACGCTGAAGGGAGCGGAAGGAGAAGAAATTTGTTCTATCGTCAAAGGCGCATTGCCAAAGTTCCAAATAGAGAAAGATTTCGTCAAGGAAGAACCCACACGGACACTGCCGAAGTCGATAAGGGATGCGTAATTGGGGTTACCATTTTCATCAGCAATCAGAATCTGAGGAGCCACAGAATATTCCCATATTTGACCCCGGATCTCCGCATTGCCAGGATCTGTCCCATCTTTCCAGAGGATCAGAAATTTAGGGAAATCAGAATCCCCAAAGACCGATACCGGTTCGAGCTGATTGCCACTTAGAACGGTTACCGGAAAATTGGCTCCCGAAAGGTTGCCCTGAGGGTCGACGAACTGGCCGTATAAGTCTATGTTGGACATATTTGTGCTCTGGTTCCTCGCATCTTCCCAAACGACTATGTATCTCTGATTAACAGGGTCAAGTGCAGTATAAGGTGAGGAAGCAGGTCCTGTGACATCGCTTGCCAAGATTTGAATCCTCGAGCCATAGGGCATGTTATTCTCAATCATTATGAGCTGACCATAGATTCTTTTTTCTGATTCGAAAACAACGAACCAGATCTTCGTTTCCGGGTTCAGGGTGATAGCAGGCCTAAATGCGTCCTTTGAGGTATCAGAAAGCGTGAGGTCCTTCACGATCGTGGGTAAGTAGATCCTTCCGAAAATAGAAAGATTCGCTGACGGTTCTGCTTTGTACTCCTCGTTTTTTTGAGGAAGACCCCACGGGTCAGATTCTGAGTTTCTTTTTCTCTCAAAGGTGACGGTGTATGTCAGACGACTTACTTTTCCAGCCCATACAACAAAAGGTTCTCCTGTTTGAGGATTATAAGAGATTCTCGGATTGGCCTCATCATTCATAACAGTGAGATTATACATTAGTTCGAGTTTTTGGGATATGGATTCGCATGTCATGTTTCTTTTATAGTCTGAAATCACGTAGGCAGTGTGGTTCTTGATGGTACTATCGAGAGGTGATCCGTCTCCGTCAGCGTCAGAATCCTGTGAGTCATTGAAATCCACATTCCTCCATCTGATAAGGTAGTCATCCGCATAAGGCGATTTGATGAGAACGTAAGAGACTTGGTCTCCGCATAAAGTATCGGAAAGGTCATAGTAATGTTCAAGGTCAGTAACATCGAGCCACACTACCTGGAAAGTGTTTAACACCTTGTTGTAAACTACGTCAGGGGCCATCTGGGCATAGAACTGAACCAAACCATCTCCATTTGAACGAGAGATCTGGAAGTTGCCTCCAAGAAGATTTCCATCCTTATCCAGGAACTGGCCATAGATTCTCGCATTATTCGACCTCGTGTCTGTCCAAACAACAAGGTATCTCTGATTTTGCGGATCAAAGGCAACTTTCGGTTCCGTCTGATCTCCCTCAGAGTTTGAGATTAAAATATCTTCTCCAAGGAGGGAAATGCCTGTCTCATCTGCCTTAAAGATGCGACCGTAGATGTCTGCCCCTTTCGTATTCTTTTCTCTGTAGTCTGTCCAGACAACGAGATATCTATTGTTTATGGGATCAAAAGCAGAAGCTGGCTGGGACTGGTTTTCTTCCGCAGGTAAACATCTCCCATCACTCACACTGCCCGTTATACATAGAATGTCCCCAGTTTTACCTGCACGGACAAGTAGAGGAAAGCATATAAAAAAAACGAGAAGGAAGATCTTTTTCATTATTCCTCCTATGGATTTGCGTAGTCACTTTTTTTCTTTACCACAGGTAAGGAGCCTGGACAAGAACTTTTTGTTGATGCGTAATCTACCGGGAAACCGACTTCTTCGCCCGTTTATTCACTTGGATGATAAATTACATATCGGGCACGTCCGCATATGCGTCGGACGTCGGCATCACTGATCACTTTAATTTTTTTAAAAAATTGCCGAAAAAGATAAAGGGGGTGAATTTCATGAAGAAGCTGGAATCCCGGCTTTGGGTTACAGTCGTACTTTTTATCTGTGGGTATGCTGTAATTTCCGTCATTTACCTCTTCTACGTGGAGGAAAAGCTTCTCTCAGAGAAGAGATCGTCTCTCTTTCCTGCCTTGGATGTACTTTATCACATCGTAAAGGACATATACGATGCGAAGGACACAAGCTACGTGTCAGAAAGGGATGCACAGCAGCACGTGATAAGGATAGTTAGGGAAACGAGGTACGGATTAGCTGGCTATTTCTGGATAAGTGACATGAATGGAGTGATGCTAATGAACCCTGTGCAAGAAGAGCTAAATGGTAAAGACCTTTCGGAGCACAAGGATCCGACGGGAAGAAAGATTTTCTCTGAATTAGTTCAGATAGCAAAAGAGAGGAATGAGGGATTTGTGGAGTACAAATGGATTAGGCCAAAGGAGAAAAAGGCTGTTAAAAAATTATCGTACGTTAGAGCATTCGAACCGTGGGGGTGGGTAGTTGGGTCGGACATATACTTAGACGATGTGGAGTCTTATGTCCGTGGGATAGCTTTAAGGATGTCCCTTTACGGGCTCGCTGTCTTTTCATTGGTCTTTTTTGCCGGGTATTTGATCACGGGTAGGATAAGAAAAATTCTTAGACTTGCCGGGCCTATATCAGAGAAGCTTAAGAAGGATGGCTGAAGGTGATCTAAAAGTGGAATTTGAAAGGCAAGGGGAAGGAGAGATAGGAATCATAGAAGAATCCGCTGAAAAGCTTTTGCACTCACTAAGGGATATAGCAAAAGGTGTGTTAAAAGCATCTACCTCTGTTTCTCAAGCAGTATATAAGGTCCAAGAAAAGGATAACGAAGTGGCTGCTTCCTTGAAGGACCACGGCGAAAAACTACAAAGACTTGGCGAAGCTGCGAACCAGATGAACCAGACTTTGTCTGAAATAGCAAGGAACATATCGTATACGGCCCAAAGAGCGAATGACACCCTTTCCCCTGTATCCTATGGAAAGCTTAGGGCAGATGAGTTACTCGCCTCTGTTGAGGAAACTGAAGGTCTCATCCAGAAACTTGCAGACGGTATAAGGGTGGTCGAAAGCAACATGAAGAATATTCAGGGCATCCTCGCTGTAATCGAGGACATAACAGACCAGACCGGACTTCTTTCTCTGAATGCGGCAATAGAAGCAGCCAGGGCTGGAGAACACGGTAGGGGATTTGCGGTCGTTGCAGAAGAGGTGAAGAAGCTTTCGGAGAAGGCATCAAATTCCACAAAGGAGATTGCAAGGATAATAGGAGAATCGGGTAGAGGATTTCTTGAACTTCAAACCTCCATAAGATCAACCGTTGATGCCATAAGAAGGACGACTGAATTGATAAGAGACACCCACGTGGTCTTCGGCAATGTTTCAGATTCAACAAAAGGCGTCTCAGATCTTATAAATAGCCTTTCAGCTGCAACTGAGGAACAATCAACAAGTGTAAGGGAAGTGGTAAGTAGCATTGAACACATATCGGCTATCGCCATGAGCATAGAGAAGGTTTTTGAGGAGGAACTCCTAAAGAGCATGGGAAGTCTGAATCTTACTGTGTCGGAGCTTAAACAGGCGACGGAAAGATTCAAGTTTGACGGAAGTCCCTGATGGGGATATGGGGGCTAAAGGGGAAAATTCTATAATCTCTTTTTAAGCCAAGAACAGGCCTCTTTCTTTCCTAATTTGCAAGCTTTGGTCGCATCATCTATGGCCTCTCTCTCTTTGCCCCAATGGTAGTAAGCACCTGCGCGCTCGAAGTAACCTTCTGGGTCGTAAGGTTTTTCCTTTACGTACCTATCCCAGTAGGCAACAATTCTTGACCACTCTTTTTTCTGAAATAATATGTAGTCGATGTTTTTATAAGCCTCAAACATATCTGGTTTTAGATCAATGGCCTTTTCGAAATCATTTATGGCATTTTCGTACTCCCCTTTTTTTCTATAAGCCACACCACGATTGTAGTAAAGCAAAGGATCTTTTCCTTTTTCTTCAAGGCACGCCGTATATTCCCTTATGGCTCCGTTCAAATCTCCTTCTTTATAAAGTCTGTACCCAACTACGTGGCAATCATCATGTTTTGGCTCACGAGAGTAAAGGGTATAAGACTCGATCCATTTTATTCCCAATGCTCCATCCCTTAGAACGAGGCGGGCTATGGTTACATTCGGTTCTGCCTTAAAGTACTCATCTTGTTTGACTTTAAGACGAAAAGCGAATGGATCAGCATCTGGGAAGGATTTTACTAATTTTTTCAAGAGAAAATTTTCCTTTGGTTTTTCTCCTTTCTTCAAAAGCGTAAACACGTACGACCTACTTTTTACCCTTAAATACTTGTCGATTACGAGAAAATCCTCTGCTTTGCCTTCTGATTTGTCGAAAAAGCCATTTAAGGCCTGGATGGGAAGAAAACTGAGAACAAACCAAGCAGCGAGTATGCAGAGGGAGATGGAAAACTTTGTGTACCCCGAGGGTTCCTTTCTTGTGATCCTGTAAGAAATGTATAGATATACGGGGATTATAGGAAGAAAAATCCAGAAGGTAACAAGAATGACATTTTTATATTCGAGGGGACTAAAATCGCTCTTTGCCAAATGGTTCATCCATACGGTGGCTAAAATTCCGAGGATTCCCAGAGAGATTGGGATACCATATAGGAGGTATAATCCGATCCGGTTTACCCTACTAACCGAAGGACTAAGATATGATTCGTTCATTAAGAGCTTTTTTAACCCGAGAAGGTTCGACAGATGATCTTTGAGTTGAGTGGGATCTCCTTCACCTTTGAGGGAGACCAAAAGCCTTAAGTTTTTGCCGTCAAGTTCCAAAAGATTTACCCGTTGGTTACAGATTTTCTTTAATATTTCCCGCATTGACTCATTCTGAAAGAGCCCTTCCGCAGCTTTTTGATCGTTTGAGATTAAAACTAACCGGCTATCTAATTCAGCATCCCCTGTCTTTACTATACCGAAGAGATCCTCAAATCCTTTGAGATACTCTTTCTTTTTCACCGTGAAACCTAATGGAAATTTAAAAGGCAAGGAGATACTGAGCGACTCCCCCATGATTTCAAAAAATATCTTTTCGCCTTTTAAGACCTCCACGAACCGATTCGATAAGAGAAACCTCCTTCTTTTGAGGCCAAGAGCCTGGAGTAAAACATTAAGACGCTTTAGGCGCTTTAAAGAGTAGAAGAAGATAAGGGATAAGAAGGCGACAACTACGAGCGCTAAGGCCAATAAAATCTTGCTAGGCATCTAAATCCGTCATAGTATAGCCTCTGAAAGAGGAAAAATACAAGCCTTTTATAGTTTATAGTTTGACTTATCAATGATGGTGATTTAGTATTGTTTAGAGGGAGGAGTAAATGGGCAAACTATTGACTATAATTGTGATCCTCGGAGTCATTCTGGTATTTACTTTTCAGAATACGGGTGAGGTGGAAGTGGCTTTTTGGCCCTGGAAGATCGTGGTTTCAAAGGCTCTTTTGATTTTGGCCTCAATCCTTTTTGGCCTTATTGCAGGAATCGTCATAGCAATAGTTGGAATGATCAGAGGCAAAAAAAGTTTAAAGGTGGATGATCCCTTTTAGCCCTTGTGACTATGGGATTTTGAACATCTGCGCAAGGCCGTATGGAACTAATTCAGGGTCATGGCGGAAGATACGGACAATATTAACGAGTAGGTCTTAAACTACGGACTATTCATGACTATACTACGAGCAGGGGGAGTGATTCTACAATATCCACGGGAATCTGATCTCTCCAGGAGAGAAAAAGAAGCCCCTCATCCAGCTCCTCAAACAGTTCTTCGACGCCTCCAGGAAAGAGTGTAATATTATCAAGCTCCCTATCCGTATGGCTACTTTTAAGTAGCTGCACCTGAGTTTCTATATCCTGGCCGCAGCCTGCTATAATAAGGGACATTTTTTTGTGAAGACCCTTATTCCGGTAGAATGCTATAGTCTCCTTGATTGTTCTCCTGTTGAAAAGGGAGACGAGATGGGACGCCATGTCCTTTCTTACTGACATGGTCTCTCTGTCTAAAGGTAAAGAGTTAAAAAGGATGTAATTATACATAGATTCTTCATCCATCAGAAAAGGAACCCTCCATTTATCCATGAATCGTCTGAGGTTATTTTCATATACATCCTTGTAGTAAGTCCCTTTTGAGCCAAATGTCTTATTCCCGAAGTGATATACAAAGACGCCCATGCATATTACTGGCTTTAATCGAGCAGCGTGGACTCGTATAGAGAGGTCAATGTCTTCAAAATTCCCCGGGTGAAACCTCTCATCAAAACCACCGATTTCATCGAATAAACCCTTTTTTATTGCAAGACAGAACCCTATCACAGCCTCAGGAAAAATGTAGGTGTTCTGATACTTCCTGGAGATACTCAAGCCATAAGCAGACAGTCTTCCAAAATCGACATTGAACGGCCCTTTAAAGGCAACCGGGCAGTCCTTTATTTCCTGTCTTCCAGCCGCATAATTGGACACAGGTCCTGTTATCCCGATAGTATTGTCCAGGATAAGAGGTTTGAGTAATCCTTTAAGCCAGCCCGGCGTTACAAGAGTGTCATTGTTTAAAAAAACGAGATAGTCCCCTGATGAAACAAAAGCTCCAGCATTACATCCTCCTGCGAAACCTCTGTTTTCATTGAAACGGAGGTACCTTAACATTATTTCTCGATTTCTCTCTTTCCACCTTTTGACATACTGGTAAAGTGGCTCTTCAGAGCCGTTATCAACTATTACAATTTCGTACGGAGAATCGGTATATCTCGCTATCGAATCGAGACATATTTTCGTGTAATCCCAGTTGTTTTTTACAGGGATAACAATGCTCGTCAATGTATTCCTGAGATCTGGCTCTGGAAATTGTATAACTTCCATCCTGGCAAAAAAACTGTATTTTTTCTGCGTATCTTTATTTACTTTCTCCTTCGTTCTCAGGAAGATTTCTTTTAATTCTCTGGTGACAGCCTGAGGAGAGTAATGTTCCTCTATGAAATTTTTTCCGTTTTTTGACAGTTCCTCCCAGAGTTCTTTATCTTTATACAGCCTTACCACCTTTTCCGCAAAGTCTCCGGGATTATCAGCAATCAGCACATGGGTTCCATCTCTGAGACCCATGCCCTCCGCGCCTACGGACGTTGTAACCACGGGTAGTCCCCATGATAAGGCTTCACCGATTTTGCCTTTCATCCCAGCGCCATATCGCAGTGGAGCAACGGAGACGCGGGATCTTAAAAGATAAGGCGACAGATCCTCGACGTACCCCGTGACGATCACGTCTTCGCTGGCAAGGGCTTTTATATCATCCTCGGGGTTATTGCCTGCTATGTAAAACTTTACGTCATTGAGCTCCTTTTTTATAAGTGGAAGTATATCTTTGCAGAAGAAAAAGACCGCATCCCTGTTTGGAGGGTGATTAAAGTTGCCCACAAAGAGTAAATCAGACGTTTCTTCAAATGTTTTATTTACGTGAATTCTTTCGTGTATATTCGGGACGATATCTACAGGAACTCCTGACACATGTTCCTCAATAGCTTCTTTATCCCTGTCCGTAACAACCCAGATTCTATCCGCAAGTCTGTAGGTGGCTATCTCTTCTTCCTTATTCCTCAGGGCTCTATCAAGCAATTCTCTATTATTGAGAAGTTGCGCCTCTCTGATTTCTCTTACAAAGTGGACATCTACTGAATCAACTATTATCTTCGTAGAAGGCGTTGCGCTTCTCAAAAGTGGAATCCATATTTTTCCATTTTGCCAGAATTCAATGATAACCCAGTCAAATTCTGAAGTTTTAAGCCACTTCCTGAGCCTGTCTTCTTTTTCTGTTACCAGATCTGACAGTGTATATGTTTTAACTCCCAGGTCTTCTAATACGGGTCTGTATATGGCTTCAAAATTGTTATTCAATGCCAGAAAGGTTATGTGGTACTTCAATGTCTTCAAAATCTTCACTATGTTAAAAAGCCTCAAGGAGCCAGATGCCCTGTCAAAAAATGGGAGGAAATGGTCGATGATAAGTATCCGCCCTTTTATATCTCTTTCACATGCCTTTGATACATTCTCCGGTGAATAAGGGAACTGGGCTTTAAGTTCGTTACCCCACTTGCTGACAAATTTTTCTCTATTGATCACCTGATATTTTTTGAAACCCTCACAGAGGTGAGTTCCCGCTGTCTTGCCCTCGTGGTGTATAACGACACTTTTTGGCTGGTAATATACCTTATAGCCTCTCTTTCTTATCTCAAAGCACAAATCCGTATCTTCGTAATAGGCCGGAGAATACCTTCTGTCGAAACCCCCTATCACGTCCCACAGATCTTTTCTTACCATCAGGCAGGCTCCCGAACAGTAGTCCACCTCCCTCACAAAGTTGAATTCAGGGTCATCCGGATCCATACCTCTGCCGTAGTTCCATCCATTCCCGTCAGAGAATATGATGCCCCCTGCTTCCTGAAGCTTCCCATCGGGATAAACAAGTTTGGCCCCACAGGCCCCACAGTCCGGGTATTTCTCAAATGTCTTTATCAGGTTCTCAAGCCAGCCTTCTTGAACCTCTGTATCGTTATTCAAAAGGACCATATATTGACCCCTGGCGTGTTCGGCCCCTAAGTTACATCCATCGACAAACCCGAGGTTTTCGTCTGATCTGATATAACGGATCTTATTCTCTTTAAATTCGTCAATGATCTGTTCAATATCTTCCTTTGACCCGTTATCCACAATGATAACTTCGTATTTTATGTTTCCCGTGTTTTCTAAAATAGACCTTAGACACTTTTTCGTAATATCTGATTCATTGTAAACCGGAATTACTATGGAAGCTAAGATCTCTTCGGCCCCCTCAATGGCCCTGATAGTCCTTTCTATTAAAGCCAGATTTTCTCTGTAAATCTCGTTATCACGGTTGAGGCTCACAGCTATTTTTGCTGTACGAAAAGCTTCTTTGTATTCCCCCGTATTGAAGAGCACATAACTTAAATTACTCCATAGTTCCGGGTAACTGCTGTCATATATAAGACCCTGTTCAAACAGCTGTTTTGCTAAAAGCATTTTCCCTTTTCTTACAAAATGCTCCCCGGCCCTGCACAGGAATATGGCCTGTTCCGGGAACAATTTAAAAATTTCGCTCATTACCTGCTCGTCTTCTTTGATTCCAATCTGTTCGCAGGTTTTATCTATTAAATCCAGATAGTGGTTGATTCTTGCTTTCCCTGAGGATAATTCTTCGATCTTTCTTAAAAGCTCAGCTATTTGCCTTTCCCTCTCCTTTAAAAGGAGACGGTAATAAAAATATTCGTTCCTCAAATTTAGTTGGGTATTTGCCTGTTCGGCGGAATGCTGTCTATACTCGAGAAGTGGCTCAGGGACTAAAACCGCCTCCCACCCTTTTTCAATCATCCTGTAAAAAAGATTGTGATCCTCAGGAAGACTGGTTTTTATGTATCCTCCAGCTTGATCGTATGCCACCCTTCGATACATGGACGAGCCGTGTATAAAGTTCCTTTCTTTCAGTATTTTCTTTGCTTCCTCATTAAAAGGAATGAACTCCCATAAGAAGCAATCCTTCGTGTACGGTATCTTCTTTGCTCCCACATCCTGGGCAAGGACGGACGCTCTGGGGCCGAAAATGATCACATTTGTATAGGCTATTGCCGCTTTTGGATTCAAATCTAACGCCCTTTTGCACTTCTCCACGTAGTCGCTTCTTAGCCTATTATCAGCGCCGAGAAAGACAATATAATCCCCTTTTGTCAGGGATACGGCTTTTCTGAAGTTATCTACAATCCCGAGATTTTTCTCATTTCTTACAATTTCTATCCTGCCTTTGTACCTTGAAGCTATTTCTAAAGAGTTATCGGTGGAACAATCATCGATAAAGAGGATCTCATCTGGCTGGACGGTCTGATTGAGTGCAGATTCTATAGCTTCAGAAAGAAAATGACCGTAGTTGTAGTTCGGGATGATCAGTGAAACAGTCGTTTTTTTGAAGGAGGCATCGTTCGTAACAGTTATTCTGTTTAGCTGATACCTGTCTAAGTTATTCCCTTCAGTACAGGATAGAGCCCCCGCAAATGTCGACCTTGCAATGCTAAGGACCAGATCGTTGTGCTTACCATGAGGATATGCAAACCAGTTGAAACCGTCGCTATCAATCGATCTTAAGTGCTCCGGTACGTGCATCTCCCTTTTTATTTCGTCCACATCAAGAAGCGTGAGATCCCGGTGTGTCAGGCTGTGCCATTGCAGGTTACCGCCGTGTCTTGACATTTCTTTTAGCTGATCAATGCTGGCGAACCTTGCATACGGCTCAGACGAATCAAATCCGTTACCCTTTCCTATTGCTTCGCCCACGACAAAGAGTTCAAAGGGATAGCCGAATTTTTTTAGAACCGGAAAGGCAAAGAGGTATACGTTTTCGTAAACGCCGTCAAAGGTTATTGCCACATGTTCGGGATTAAACGGGTCATATTCTCTTAAGGCGACAACCTTAAATCTCCTCAGTTCCTCCATCTGCCTTACGAAGTTGTCTACTGTGACCCACCATATGGTGGGAGATTCCAGGTAAACTTTATGATACATCAAAATCATCTGTAGTCTCCTTGGGATGGTTGAATTTTCATGTATAGTTCGTAGATGTGCGTGTACTCCTTGTAAGGATAGAACTCATTCTTCACCAGGTAGAAAGGGAATCTCAAAGAGTACCATTCGGCTATATGACAGCAAAGAAGGAAGCCCCCTGGTCGCAAAATGTCATCTATAATCGAATATACAAGAAGCTTACTCTCTCCGATGTATTGAGGATAGAGTACACCGGTTATAACGATTAGGTCATATGTTTCCTGCTTTTCGAAAAAAGGTATGTCGAAAAGGGATGCCCGTCTGAACTCTATTCTTTTCTGATTACCTGCCCTCCTTTTTGCGTGCTTGATAGCATTCTCTGAGATATCGATTCCGAGAACGGATTTTCCTGGAAGTTCGAGGGTAATGAAGCCATTTCCACAACCGATGTCTAAAACTCTTTCGTATTCTTTTTCCGGTATGAGGGACATCAGAATGTTTCTCCTTTTTATGTCCGCAGGATCGTTCTCGTACTTCCAGGGGTCAGGATCTGACTCCCACCATTTTTCGAGTTCATCGATAGGCTGGATAGGACTCATATTTTATTCTCCCACTATGTTCACACTTGCTCATTTTAACTTTTGACCTTTTCCTAACTTAAGAACAAAGAAAATTCTACTTTCATTCATTACCAAACATCGCAGATGCAATAACGGTGCCAAAAGTGTATGCACACTCATATCCTGCGGACCAATAAATCGCCTTTTGTCTATTCGCTCGGGTTTTGATAACGCTTTTTATTCCGCCAATTTTCTGTGGGAAGCACTAAAAAGAAGGTATAAGAGTTCCCTTAACTGGTTATAAGGCGGAAAGATTTTCCATCTTGTTTGGACGGATTCCATAAAAAAATTTTTTTGCACCCAGACCTACACAATTTTTGGCAGTTTTCGGGATTTCTTTTGGCAATTTTTTCCTCTATTTTTTAAAATTTGAAGACAGATAGATTTTTTTGTACATATAAACAATACGCATAGGTGCCATGTTTGGTTCTTCATTCATCGAAGATCTAAACATGGAGCTCCTTAAAATATACGACGAAATAGAGCAAAGGGTCCGTGAATTTAAGGCTAAGACAGGAATATCCTGCCTCAGGGACTGCGGGGAGTGCTGCGCAAAAGGGAGAATAAGGATCACCCCATTAGAATTCATTCCACTTGCCTTTGAGCTTGAAAAAAGAGGGGAACTTCAAAAATACCTTGAGCTACTGAAGGGAAAGGAAGAGGGGATTTGTGTGTTTTATAGACCAGTCAGTACGGACTTGAAAAAGGGATACTGCGCATTTTACGAATTTAGGGCCGCCACATGCAGACTTTACGGGTTTGGCTTCAAACGAAACAAATACGGGCAGTATGAGCCCGTAACGTGTGAACATTTGAGAATGGAGCTTTTGAACATACGCAGAGAGCATCTATTACGTATTTTACCACCTGATTACGATTCCGTTATGATCAGGATTTTGGCTCTCTCTCCCTCCTTCGGGATGGATAAATATCCACCAAATAAGGCAATTTCAGTTGCCTTAGAGAAGGTGGGACTTTTCTCTTTTGTGCGTTCCGCCCATTATCAATATAAGGATGATTCCTACCACGAAAAGTACGGCGAGGGTAAAAAAAACAGTATTGAAGGATAACATCATTGACTGCCTCATAAGTTCTTTGTAGACTGCGGCCTGCGAAATTTTAGTCAGCAGAGGTTCTGAAAAACCTTTGAGGGTGAGAAGAGCTTTCATTTTTTCAAATCCAAGCTGATATGGGATATCATATGGTGTCAAATTTTCGACAAGATAGGTCTGGTACATTTGAGCCCTTCGGGAAAGAAGGGTACTGACAAAGGCGGTGCCAAAGCTTCCGCCTATGTTCCTTAGGAAACTGATGATCGAAGTTGCCATGCTCATTTCCTCCTTTTTTACCTGCGCAAGGGATGCGATTGTCAAGGGTATGAATACAAAACCCATCCCGAAGCCAAGAACTACCCTTGGAATAACAAGGCTTAAAAAATCAGCCTGAAGATTGAATTTTGACATCTGGTAACATGCGACTGCGTTTATGAAGAGTCCAAAGATAGCGATGAACGCAGGGTAGACCCGGTTCACCATTCTTCCTGCTATCCAGAGGGATACTATGGTTACGACTCCTCCAGGCCCGAGGACGAGTCCTGTAAGGTACGCGGTATATCCCATAAGCTCCTGGAGATAAAGGGGGAGAAGAATTATAGTTCCAAAGAGACAGAAAAAAGTGAAAAACAAGGCGCCATTCCCTAAGGAAAAGCTCTTGTATCTAAAAAGCCTTAAGTCTATTACCGGGCTTTTCGATTTCGACTCCCAGACCACAAAAAAAGAGAGAGATAAAAGAGATATGATTGCGAGAGTTTGGATCAATCTCGAAGAAAACCAGTCTTTTAATTGTCCCTGGTCGAGAAGGATCTGTAATGCTCCAACCCCAAGAGAAACTGCGGCAAGCCCTATGTAGTCGATTTTCATCGGTGCCCTCTTTGCCCATGGTGGGTCCTTTATAAATAGCAAAGTCATCAGGATGGAAATTAGTCCTATGGGAATATTGATGAAGAATATCCAGTGCCAAGACCAATTATCAGTGATCCAACCTCCGAGTAGGGGACCTATGACAGGCCCAAATATTACCCCTGTTCCAAATACAGCCATAGCTATTCCGTGCTCTTCTTTTGGGAATGTCTCAAGGAGTATAGCCTGGGATATTGGCTGAAGTCCCCCTCCTCCTATACCCTGTAAAACCCGAAACATGACGATTGACGGAATGCTCCAGGCGATGCCGCAGAAAAAGGAACTCAACGTAAAGAGGGATATTGATAGAATCAGATAGTTCCTTCGTCCAAATACTCTACTAAGCCATCCTGTGATTATGACTATTATTGCATTGGAGACCATATACATTGTAAGTATCCAGGTTGACTCCTCAAATGCACCACCTAAGCTCCCCCTAATGTGGCCTAAAGAGACATTTACGATGGTCATGTCTATTATCTCTATCAATGTGGGAAGCATAACGGTAAGTGTGATGATCCACTTGTTCATTTGGTAAGTACGGTTGGGACACAAGACATCCCGATGCGCAAAAGTGCCTTTTTCTCAGGCGTCTCTTCGAGTACTATCTTTACGGGAATTCTCTGTACAACCTTTACCCAGTTTCCCGTTGCATTTTCAGGAGGAAATAGAGAAAAGGATGCTCCGGTCCCAGCCATTATAGAGTCAACCTTTCCTTCAAACACTATCCCTGGGTATGAATCAACCTTTATTTTCACCTTCTGGCCAGGTTTTATTTTCTCTATCTGTGTCTCCTTGTAGTTTGCCACAACCCAAATTTCGGATGAAGCAACGATCGCCATAAGGGGTTGACCAGGCTGGATCTGATTACCAACCTCAACCGACTTTTTTGTAATGTATCCATCAGCTGGTGCGTATATCTTTGTGTAGCTTTTTTTAAGGTTCGCATCCTGAAGATTAGTTTCCCTTAAGAGCACTGCTGCCTTTTGCGTTTTTATAGTCTTTTCAAGTTGATCGATTTGCGAGACAAGTGTCTCCCTTTGAGCCTTAAGCTGCCTAATCTTTTCCGTCAGGGCTTTAAGGGTGGAGGCGCTTACCCTATAGGATGTGAGGGCCTTTTCGTATTTTTCTTTTGGAATGGCCTCTTTCTTGAACAAGTTCTCTGCTCTCTCATAGTCTATTCTTGCCTGATCCAAAAGATATTTCTGGACCTCTAACTGCGCATTTTCAGCTTCTATTGCAGCCTCTATTTCAGCAAGCCGCCTTCTGAGAATTGTAAAGTTACCCTCCGTTTCTGAAAGGCGTCTTCTCTCTATTTCGTACGCTGCCTGTGCCTCCTTAACCTTGACGTCATAGTCTTTTTCGTCTAACTCTAAAAGCACATCGCCTTTCTTTACAAATCTATTATCTTCGGCATAAACTGCCTTGACAGTTCCCGGTATCTTTGAAGAAACCACATGGATTTTTCCTTCCACATAGGCATTATCCGTGGATATATGCGTCCCTTTGTAATGAACGTAGTAAAGGACGCCACCAAGGATGCCTAAAGCTACGACTATGATGATCAGTAAGCGCATCGTCCTCATTTTGTATACTCCTTCTCAAGGCTCTTTCCCACCGCATGTGCAAGGCCAGCCTCTGCTCTCATAAGATCGTAAAGTGCTCGATAATAGTTGGTCTCAGAGAGGGATAATGCAGCTATTGCATCCAGAACCTCCGTCCCAGTCCCAACACCTTCCTTGTATTTAATCTCAGTTATTCTTAAGTTCTCCTCAGCCTGCCTTACCGCGTTCTCCGTCACTCTTATCCTTTCTTTTGCGTTCAAGAAATCAAGATAGTACTTTTGTACCTCGAGTTTTATCTCATCTTTGGCTTTTTTTTCCTCTGCTAATATCTTCTTCTCCTCAAAATCAAGAGCCTTTAGTTCAGAGGTCGTTTTCCCACCTTCAAAGAGATCAAGGCTCACACCAAGGGTCAAAGATCTTATTCCCTCGTACACCTGGTACCTGTTTTCAGTGTACGTATATTTGCCCTCAAGGAAGAATCTGGGAAGCATCTCCGATTTTTTCGCCTTCTTTAAGTAAGTGAGCTGATCTTTAGCTTTTTGAATGATCTTAAGTTCGGACCTTGATGACTCGGCTTCTTTAATGTACTCTTCGAGACTTTGATCCAAAACCGGCATCCTTTTTGGCTCTTCAAATGTGATTTCCTGTGCAAGGTCCTTACCCATCATCTTATTTAATGTGGATTGGGTAAGCTTTCTTAGGTTTTTCATGTTTATCAGCCTTTGATGCGCGTCGGATAGGAGAACCTCTGTGTAGAGGAGCTCATTCCTTGTTATCACCCCTTCTTGGTAAAGGGCTTTTGCGTCATTTAAATGGGCTTTAAGTCTCTCAACCTCTTTTTGAAGAACAACGATTGTCTTTTCCTGTTCTTTTAAGTCGAAATAGTACCGCAGAAATTGAAGTGCTACATCATTTTTTACCTTCTCTGTCTCTATCCTTTTCACCTCCTCTCCAAGCTTCCTATGCTTATAAAGTGACGAAGCTCCGAAGAAGTCGAATATGAGCTGCCTTATGCTCAAAGAATAAGTATAAAAATCCCTCTCGCTTATAGGAACCTCTACGGGTCTGCCCATGAGGACGTTTTTCGCTGTTGGCTCATGACTCAAAAATGATCTTCCGTATGAGACCTCAACTTTTGGAAGTAGAGGGGATCTCGCGATCTTTGATTCTTGTGCCGCTATTTTTTCTTCGTACTCTTTTATCTTTATCAAATTCTCCTCTTTTAAGGCGAGCCTTAATCCTTCCGAAATAGTCAGGGTCTCGCAATAAGTTGAAAAAGGTGAAAAAAGAATGAAAATAAGAATGAAGAGAGCTATCCTCATGGACCTTTCGCTATACTGCACGTAAAAAGAATACTGAGTTGAACATGGGTTAAGATGAACCGACGTTCAATTTACCAGGGCAAAAGAATTGAGTCAAGAGAAATTTAAGATTCCTATCTGAGCCCAAAAACCGTCGGTAGGTACAATGAAAGGTAGGGAAAAAACATAACGATTGCAAGAGCACATAGCATGAAGAGGATAAAGGGGATAACAGATTTTGAAAGTGTCTGAAGGGACATATTAGCGATATTTGCTATTACATAAAGGTTCACCGCTACAGGAGGGGTAATCTGGCCTATAGCGAGATTTAGGGTCATGACAATTCCAAACCAAACAGGGTCCCAGTGAAAGTGCTTTATTATCGGGATTAGTATTGGCAGAAATACGTAGTAAATAGATATGGCATCCATGAGCATGCCTGCAATGAGGATCATCAAGTTAATCAAAATGAGGATGACAAAAGGATTGGAAGAGAGGGAAAGGAGGTATGCGGATGTCTTATCCATAACCCCAAGCGTTGAGCCTGTCCACGAGAAAAGTCCTGCGAAGGCAACAATGAACATAACTACTGCGGAAGAGAGGAAAGCATCCCTAAAGATTTCATAAAGCATTTTGAGTGTTAAGCTTTTGTAAATGACCAATCCCACGAAAAGCCCATAAAATACGGCAACAATAGCAGCTTCTGTAGCTGTGAAAATCCCCCCATATATGCCGCTTAAGATGATAATCGGTGCAATGAGCCCCCATAGAGCATCTTTAAAAGCCTCCCATATCTACTTAAGGGTACCCCATTCCTCCCCTTTCCATCCATATTTCCTTGCCATGAGAAATGAAGGAACAATGAGAAAAAGGGCTGCAATGATTCCCGGGATTACACCTGCGGCAAAGAGTGCCGGAACGGATGTTGCACTTATGACACCATAAAGGATTAAAGCGATACTGGGGGGGATGACGATAGCTAAAGAACCGGTAGCAGCGATAAGGCCTGCGGTAAACCCTTCGTGGTATCCCATGGCAACCATAGCAGGAAAGAGTATGACCCCAAGGGCAGCAGTATCTGCAGGACCTGAGCCTGATATTCCAGCAAAAATAATTCCCACAACGATCGTTACTATAGCAAGACCCCCTGGAATAGGTCCAACAATGAGACTCACAAAGCGGATAAGCCTTTTCGATATACCGCAGCGGTCAAGGATCAGACCCGCAAGAATAAAGAAGGGCAGAGCAAGCAATTGAAACTTGGCGAGGTTTGCGTAAAAGTTAGGAGCAACAACCTGTATACCCAAGCTGTACTTCCATATCAGGAGGATGGAAGTGAAACCGAGGGATATGGCCACAGGGACGCCGAAAAAAAGCAGGAGAAGAAAAATGGCAAAAAAAAGTATTATAGCTTCCATCCTAACCTTTTTCCTTAAGACGCTTTACCATTACCTCGATAATCCTCACAATCATTAGTATCCCGCCAACAGGTATGGCAAGCGTATATATCCACTGAGGGATGCTTAGCGCTTCTGTTGTGATTTTTAGTAGAATCTCCTCCTTCATCTGAAAATAGCTATAGTAGATGAGAACAGAAATACTGAAAATAGCAAGTAAAGATGCACAGGGAAAGAGGATCTTTCTTCCTACTTTGGGAAAGCGGAGCGCAATCAACTCAAATCCTAAATGTATTCCCAGTTTGAAACCTTGAGAGGCTCCGAGCATGCTTACCCAAACAAGGCATGCTACCTCTATCTCCTCAGTAAAGGCAAAGGAATAATTGATAAAGTACCTTGTAATTACATTAACGAAGGCGAGAACACACATGAAAAAGAGGAGGATAACACCTGCAGCCTCCTCCAAGTGATCGAAGATCTTTTTTAACACGCCCTTTTTAAAACCTTATTTTTTCTGTGGAGCTCTGGGCTGCTCTTTTACTGTCCTTGTAACCTCCTTTTCTGCTGTTTGGACGAGTTCCTCGCCGATCTCTGCTACCCATTTACTGTACACGGATTTCGTTTTGTCCTTGAAAGCCCTTAGTTGTTGAGGAGTAAGGATTGTAACCTCCATACCTTCCTTTTTTAGTCTGTCAAAGGCCTCAGTGCTACCTTCCAAACCTTCTCTCGCGGCCTTTTTCTGCCAAGTACTCGCCTCCTGAGCAGCCTTTTTAATAGCCTCTTTGTCTCTGGGCGTAAACGTATCCCAAACCTGCTTGCTCACACCAAGGATTATAGGGTCAATTGCGTATTTCCATGAGGTGATGTATTTGTGAACTTGCCATAGTTTATAAGGGATAATAACTGAGATGACAGGGTTTTCCTGCCCATCGACAGTACCCTGCTGAAAGGCAGAAAGTGCTTCTCCCCAGTTCATTGAAACAGGATTTGCACCCATAGCTTTGAAAGTGTCGATAAATATAGGTGAACCGACAACCCTTATCTTAAGACCCTCAAGGTCTTCTGGCTTTTTCACAGGTCTTTTGCTGTTAGTCAGCTCTCTGAATCCATTCTCCTGCCATCCAAGACCGACAACCCCTTTTTCTTCAATGATGGCGAAGAGTCTTTTTCCGACTTCCCCGTATTCAATTGCATCGAGCGCCCTGTAATCTGGAAAGAAAAAGGGGAGGGAAAAAAGATTAAGCTCTTTCACTGTTGTGGACCAGTTTATCGTTGATCCTGCGGCAAAATCGATCACTCCCTGCTTCATGAGCATGAATTCGTTTGTCTGCTTTCCGGCAAAGAGCTGTCCACTGTAGTATGGTTTTATGTTCACCCTTCCCTCTGTATACTTTTTGACGAGTTCAGAGAAGCGGGCGGCAGCCTCTCCCCATGGCCCTGTAGGTCCCACAACTATGCTCATCTTGTATTCAGGCTTGTAATTTGTTGAAAAGGCCGTTGAGACCACGAAAAAGAACAGAAAGACTAACCAAACGCTAAAGAAGGTTTTTCCTTTCATGAGATCCCTCCTTATGAATAGGGTTGGTTTTTTGTGAGCTATACACCATTATAGACAAGGAGAATAATGTCTATCAATATTCTGATCTTGCCACACATTTGCACACATGGAAGATTCTCAAGGACCGTCCCTTTTTTTCGCCTCGACGTAAAAGTGCTCTTTATGATAAGTTCAGGAAAGTTCGCGAAAATGGAGGGAAAATGTTCTTCGTATTTGATGGAAAAACACCAATTGCAGGAAAAGGAACATATGTGAGCGAGACGGCAATTGTAATAGGCGATGTAAAAATAGGAAACGACTGCTATATAGGTCACGGTGCGATCATCAGAGGAGATTACGGGGCTATAGAGATAGGGGATGAAACTTCCGTTGAAGAGGGCGCAATTATCCATGCTCCTCCGAACGATGTTTGTAGGATAGGCAGCGGGGTTATAATCGGTCATGGTGCTATCGTACACTCAAAAAAGATTGGCAACTGTGTCTTAATAGGGATGGGAGCGGTACTGAGTATAAGATCAGAGATAGGGGATGGTTCAGTTGTGGCAGAAGGGTGTATAGTAAAAAGGAACCAGAAGGTGGAGCAGAATATTGTGGTGGGAGGTAATCCAGCTAAAAAAATCCGTGAAGTTTCCAAAAAAGAAAGAGATTTCTGGGAATATTCAAAGAGGCTTTACGTAGATCTGGCACACAAATACCTGAGAATTGGTATGGAGAAGACAGGGTAGGTAGATAGCCCTCATTTTTTCCCAAGAGGCGGATCTGGGCGAACCTCACGCATGGTACCTTAAATTAAGGGATATAGGATCGGGATTAAGATATACCTGCTTTTGAAGATACGGATCTTTGTATTTTGTAGCGTAATGGTTAATTAGCGTTATCGGGACTAATAGCGGCAGATACCCGTCCAAATAACCACGCAATAATTCGAGAAGTTCCTCTTTTTCTTCAAGAGTTAGAACCCCCTTGAGACGACCGATGAGATGCTCCATTACTTTATAGTGTTTCTTCCTCGTTGCCCTTAACTCGAGAGCTTTCACAAGTAACTTCTCATATTGTTTTGAAATCTCTTTAATAGAACTTCTATTAGCCTGAGCAACCAATCTTTCCATCCTTCTCAAATGCTCTCCACTATGGGAAAGTATCACAAGCTTGTGCCTTGAATGGAATTCGAGCAACTTTTTTAATGTTAACCCTCCCTTTTTCGTATCCCTCCACATTTTTAATGTGAATACCCTTTCTATGAAGTTTTCTCTGAAAAAAGGGTCATAAAGCCTTTCTTCCTCTTCTACAGGGATAAGAGGAAAGCGTTCCATGAATAGCCTCGCAAAGATACCAATCCCTGTGTTTGAAGGAGGACCACTATTTGAGTATACTTTCACCCTCCCAATCCCGCAACTTGGAGATCGCGCTTTGAATATGAAGCCGCAGAGTTCCTCCTTCTCAAGGGTCACAAGTTTTTGCTTTGCCCACGAAAGCATCCTCTCTGTGAGATCGACTTTGGTTTTTATAGTCTGAAGTGTATGAGATTTTTTTCCTTTCACAAGGCACATCGCTTCTCTTGGCACGCCGAGGCCACATTCTACCTCAGGGCAGACAGTGACAAATTCCAAATATTTGCCGAGGGTGTCCCTTATGAAGGGGTCTAACTTGTGCCCACCGTCAAACCGAACCCTTTGTCCTAAAAGGCACGCACTTATCCCTAATTTTATTTTTTGGCCGACCAACTTTCGCCTCCTTTTCAGCAAGAAAAGCTCTTCGACTGTCCCCGAGACCCATTACTTATAAATTTACCACGTCTCAGAAAGGGTGGCTATGGAAGGATACTTCGGAGCCCTCGGGCCTTCTGGTTTTGAGATAAAAAACTGAAGGGGGTGAGATATGATAGAGGGTAAGGTCATTTCTTCTTCAATAGCAGGTAGACCCGGAAGATGAAGGATCGGTTTAAGAAAGAGTAAATTTTGTTGCCTTCTTCGGTCCATCTGTGTTATAAGTTACAAAATTATGCTACCAAGTTCTCCAATTCCGGACTTTTTCGCTGTTTGCTGCTTATGAGGGAGAAAGGCAGAGAGATTCAAAAAGCCAAGGAGGATGATCTATGGAACTACTCCACTACATAGTAGACTTCGGGATAATAGGTGTGCTTATCTTTATGAGCATAATAAGCGTAGCAACTGCATTGGAGAGAAGGGCCTTCTACAAGAGTATAGACATCACGAATTATAAGGACAGAAAGGAACTGGAACTCGAACTTACCCGAAGGCTCCATCTAATTGCAACTATTGGAAGCAATGCTCCGTATGTGGGGCTCCTAGGCACTGTTCTCGGTATCATGCTTACGTTCTCCACAATAGGAAGAGAGGGCCTCGCTGACACTTCAAAAATCATGATAGGACTCGCTCTCGCGCTCAAGGCTACTGCCATAGGTCTTTTAGTGGCCATTCCTTCTATTATCTTTTACAACCTGCTCTTACGGAGGGTAAAGGAGATAATCTTTAAATGGGAGATGAAAGATGGAAGATAAGAATTTCGATTCCATAAACGTCATACCTCTTGTTGATGTGATGATGGTGCTTCTGACGATCGTCCTCATGACGTCCACATTCATAGTAAGCGGCATAATCCCTGTCGAGCTCCCGAGAGTAACACGGGATGAAAAGGCCGCCATGAAGACCCTGACAGTCGTCATAGACAAAACCGGAACGATATATCTTGAATCGACCCCACTCACCCTTTCCCTTCTCAAAGAGAAACTTAGTTCGGTCAGAAAGGATACTCCTGTTATGGTCAGGGCAGATCGTAACATACCTGTGCAACTCTGTGTGGATGTTCTTGATCTTCTGGCCTCATGCGGGTTCAAAAAGGTGGGGCTCCAGACTGAAAAAAGTGGGTGATAAAAAAGAAAATGGGAAGATACTATTTGGCCTCCCTTTTTCTCCATTTTTTACTCTGCGGAATCCTCATCCTCACCCCGATTTTTTTTCATAAGGAATCACCTAAACTTGTTACAGTTATCTTAGACACAGATATAAAAACGGTAGTTGGCCCTTCTGGCAATGGAGAGTCAGGAGGTGCCCAAAAGATGGGAACCCATAAGAGGGCTGAAAAAGAGAGGAAAAATCCTACAAAACATGAAAAGACCCCTCATCCTTTCGAAAAAGAGGTTGGAGATCAAATGAAAGAGTCAAAAGAAGCGGAATTTGATAACTCCATACCATCGAATGACTCGTCTGAAATTGCAATGATCGGCAATCCTTTAGAAAAGAAGGGATTCTCGGATATATTAGAAGGGGGATCGGGCATAGGCAGTGGGAAAGGCATAGGTTCAGATGGTCCAGGAGGTGCTGGAGGAGGAAGAGGTTTAACCGGTGAAGGCCGTAGAGGCTCAATGGACAAAGGAATATCCGGGGACTCGACTGAGAAAAAATATCTAAAGGAACATTTCGCATATATACGTGAAATGATAATGGCCAATCTCACCTATCCTCCTATTGCAAGGAGAATGGGCTGGCAGGGTGAGGTGATCCTGTCTTTTGTCATCACGGAAAAAGGTAATGTCCAGGACCTAACGTTCTTAAAGAGATCTGGTCATGAGGTTTTAGACAGAAATGTGGTCGATACGATAAAGGCAATAGAACCCTTCCCCCGGCCTCCTTGCAAGGTCAAAATCGTCATTCCTATCTCATACAGACTTAGATGAGAAAAGATGCTGTAGCAAAATAGGGCCCCTTCTTAGAAGGACTCCTTCCCCCTTTCTTTCACAAGAACGGACAAAAAATGCTACAATTTGCATAAAGTTCCTCCTGCTAAGAATCCGCTGTCCTCTGAGACCGTGAAAAAATTTCCTTGACCAGACCTTCTGTTCCATGCAATATTAAAAATATGAGAAACGTGTTACCAAGGCCCGGGCATGCGTGCGGAAGCCAAAAAACGTGGGAGCGAGGATATGGGATGTTCTTCAGATTCTTTCTCACCTTCATTTGGATTCCAGTTGCCTTTATTGGACTATCGTAAGGAAAGGGAGCTTAAGTTAAAAAAATCGACGGGAGGTGCAAAGATGTTTAGGGTTGTTTTATTCAGTGTTGTTTTTCTCTTTTACTTTGTTTTTCCTGCCTTTGCAGACGAAAAACAAGAGGCTAAGTTAGAGGAAATTGTGGTTACTGCAACAAGAACAGAAACTTCTGTTGAGTCTGCTCCAGCAAGTGTAAGTGTTGTCACAAAGGAAAAAATTGAGCTTAAAGCACCAAAAACAATTGACCAGGCTTTGAATGATATCCCAGGTGTATTTGTAAGAAGAGGGAAGGGCTTAATGGATACCCTTTCTTTTATTACTTTAAGAGGAATTCCTGAACAGAAAAGAACTCTTATTCTTATGGATGGAGTTGTACTAAATAATCCATATTTTGGTGGCGTTAAAATGGGTGGATATTATCCAGAAGACATTGAAAGGGTTGAGGTTGTTAAAGGACCTTTTTCTTCTCTTTATGGTGGTTATGCGATGGGTGGAGTTGTGCAATTTATTAGCAAGATGCCTGAAAAAAGGGAGTTTACCTTAAAAACGGGATATGGCTCAAGCTGGGAGCGTGGGGAGGCAATGGATAATTTAAGGAGGGTTTATATTTCTTACGGAGATAAACTATGGGATAAACTTAGCATATTTTTAAGCTATGGCTGGCAGGGAACTAATGGTTTCCCATCAGATTTTAATGTTCAGACAACAAAGCCGCCAGCAGGAATTACAGGATATGAAGTAACCTCTACAAGAGAGGGTAGAGTTGCTTATTTAATTGGTGACAAAGGAGACAATCGCTGGTGGGATGATGGAATAACCATTAAAACACAGTATGAGTTTACAAAGGATACAAAATTAAGATTAAGTTTTATGAGAAATCGCTATGAATATAACTATGATGACCCTCATACCTATTTAAGGGATGCTTCAGGAGCTCCTGTTTGGAGTTACGGCTCTGTAAAAGAAAATTCATTTCTTCCTGGTGCTGGAGGAAGAATTCAGGATACTTATGCCTTAGGCTTTGAGACAAAGCTTTTTAAAGACCTATCAATGAAAATAAATCTGTCATATCTTGATACTGAAAAAGACTGGTATGTAACAACACTATCCGGTGCAACAAGAAGTGGATGTGGACCAGATCCCACAAGATGTGGATATGTTTCAAGCACACCAGCAGATGCTTACATGGCAGATATTCAGTTTAGCCTTCCAATTTTTAATAATCAGATTCTTACATTCGGTGGCTCTTTTAGAAATGAGTATGCTAATACAAAGGAGAAATATTTAAGAGACTGGAGAGATGAAGATTCAACAACAACTTTAAAGTATGAATCAAAAGGAAAGGCAAGAACTTATGCCCTTTTTGTTCAAGATGAAATTATGCTTCTTAATAATCTTACAGCTTACATAGGTTTTAGAGAGGACTTTTGGAAAACTTATGATGGATATGTAATTGATTTAAATCCAAATGGAACCCCGAAGGCAGGTTATCCAAAGGACTATCCATCAAAATCAGCTTCCTCATTTAGCCCAAAATTCGCCCTTGTTTATAAACCTTTTGAAACCACAACCCTTCGTGGTTCAATTGGAAAAGCCTTCAGACCTCCCACAGTATATGAGCTTTACAGAACCTGGACAAGTTCTACAGGAATTACTTATGCTGGAAATCCTCAGTTAAACCCTGAAACAGTTGTTTCTTGGGATATTGGAGTTGAACAGAAGTTATGGAAAGGTGCGAAGGTTTCTTTAACATATTTTGAGAACTATATGAAAGATTTGATATATCGTAAAACTGTTACTCCAACTTATCAAGAATGGGTTAATGTAGGTAAAGCAGAATCTCGTGGAGTTGAGTTTGAAATTGAGCAAAGGTTTGATAAGTGGTTGAGACTTTTTGGTAATTTTACTTATACTGATTCCGAAATTAAAGAAAATGAAGCAAATCCAAAAACTATTGGATGCAGGCTTACTTACACACCATTATGGAGGGCAAACATAGGTGCAGAGTTTGAAAAATCAGGATTTTCTGCTATGGTCGCTGGAAGATATGTTGGTAAATGGTTCAGTAATGATGATAACTCTGACCGTATCAACAATGTCTATGGCTCCTATGACCCATACTTTGTTGTTGATGGAAAAATAGCCTATCAGATTGCAAAGTTTGCAAAGCTAAGTTTTTCAGTTAACAACATCTTTGATAGAAAATATTACCAGTATTATAAAGCACCGGGTAGACAATGGTTTACAGAGCTTACATTAAAGTTTTAGCATTATTTCTGAGTTTAATATGGGTAGGGGCTCTGGATGCCTCTACCTTTACATTGACTGATAAACTTGGAAGGACTGTGACAGTCAATGTTCCTGTTAAGAGAGCTGTTATAGTTATATCTTATGAACTTATTCCAGCAATGAACCTATGGAATCAGGTTATAGGAGTTTCTCGTTGGGCTGAAGAGCATTGTGATCTTTATAAAGCAATTGTTAGAGAAAATCCTTCACTTAGAAAGCCAAATGTTGGTGCTGGCTCTGATGTAAATGTTGAAGCAGTGCTAAAGCTATATCCAGGGCTTGTTATAACTTGGACATACAATCCGGGTACAATAAGATTTCTCGAACAAAAAGGAATTAAAGTTATAGGGATTTATCCTGATAGCCTTACAGAGCTTTATGATGTCATGAGAATGCATGGAAAGCTTTTTGGAAAGGAAAAGGAAGCAGAGGAAGATATAGCAGGGATGGAAAAAATCTTCAATTTAATTAAAAAAAGAGTTTCAAAAATTCCTCCTGAAAAGAGAAAAAAGGCAATACATCTTGGAGGAAAACCCACGACTGTTTCATGCGGAGTTGGAGTTACAAATGATATTATAAATATTGCTGGAGGAATAAATCCTGCTGGTTCAATAAATACCAGGAACGCAGATGTTTCAATTGAAAAGATAATTCAGTGGAATCCTGATGCAATTTTTATTTGGGGTTCTGCTGGATACAATGAATCATGGCTTTATGGTAATTCTCAATGGAGGTATATAAAGGCTGTAAAAGAAAAAAGAGTCTATAAACTTCCAAGATGGTCAACCTGGTCACCGAGACTTGCCCCAATAGCACTTTACATTGCAATGAAACTTTACCCGGAGCAGTTTCAAGATGTAAACTTTGAAGAGGTAGCTGACAGATTTTACAAAAAAGTTTTTGGGATTTCTTATTATAAAGTGAGGCAGTATGAAGGGTATTAAGGCTCTGATAATTCTGATTTCTCCAATTTTCATTGGATGGCCTGCACTTTTTCTCGGTGCTTACGGAGTTACTCCTTTTATGGTTTTAAAGATTTTGTTAAACGAAACTTTGCATATATTTGAAATCGGTGATATTCCAGAAAAGGCGATTATAACCGATATAAGGCTTCCAAGAGTTATACTTGCAGGGCTTGTTGGAGCTTGTCTTTCTGGTGCAGGGGTTACACTTCAGGGAATATTCAGAAACCCTCTTGTTGACCCTTTTATATTAGGTGTTTCAGCTGGAGCAGCCTTTGGATGTGCGATAACAATCGGGTTTTTAAGCTCATTTCCAATTCAGTTTATGGCTTTTATTTTTGCTGTTTCTGCTGTGGTTATTGCCTATACAGTTGCAAGGACTCAAGGTGAGATTAGCAGGCTACCACTCATTCTTTCAGGAGTTATTGTCTCAGCCTTTTTTACAGCATTGGTCTCAATTGTTAAATTTTTAGTTGACCCTCATAAGCTCCAGAGCATCGTTTACTGGCTTATGGGAAGCTTTTCCCTTGCTGACTGGAGGCACGTCAGGATCTCCTTTCCTTTCATAATGGCAGGCCTCGTGCCTATCTTTTTCATGCGCTGGAGACTAAATGTGCTCAGCATGGGAGAGGAGGAAGCGAGGACCCTCGGGGTCAATGTAAAAAGGGATCGCATCCTTTTTATCGCATTTTCGACCCTTGCTGTAGCGAGTGCTGTCTCTGTCTGTGGCATTATAGGATGGGTGGGACTCATGGTTCCTCATCTGGTGCGGATGCTTGTAGGTCCAGACCACAGGATTCTCCTTCCTTTAGCCATCTCCGGAGGAGCATCCTTCATGATCGCCGCGGATACTCTGTCTCGCACCCTTACTACCTTCGATATCCCCGTCGGCATAATCACAGCCCTGACGGGAGCTCCTTTTTTCATCTACCTCATGAGAAAAGGTGGAAAGGAGGCATGGGGAAGATAATGAATCTTGAAGTAGAATCCCTCGCTTTTCGCCATAGGGGTCAGCAAGAAGATGTGCTCCGATCTGTAACTTTCACCGCTCATCAAGGTGATGTAACAGCCATTCTCGGTCCCAATGGTTCAGGCAAGTCCACCCTTTTTAAATGTATTGTTGGTCTCTGGAATCCCTACGAAGGAGAAATTAAAGTTGGCGGGAAGAATCCGAGTAAATTCTCCGTTCGTGAAAGGGCTCGCCTTTTTGCAACCGTCCCCCAGGATCATGAACCCCCTTTCCCTTACAGTGTCTTAGATGTGGTTCTTATGGGCAGAGCTTCCTATGTGGGAATATTTTCTTCCCCGAAAAGGAAGGATTACGAAGCTGCCGAAGAGGCAATATCCCTTGTTGGTATTGAGCATATAAAGGATAAACCTTATACCGGAATAAGCGGCGGAGAGCGGCAGCTTACACTTATCGCCCGGGCGATCGCTCAGTCGGCTCCGGTCATGGTTCTCGATGAACCCACATCACACCTGGATTTCCGAAATCAGCTGAAGGTTCTTTCCACTGTCAGATCCATCTCTCGGGAGCGAAACATCACCGTTCTTGTAACACTCCATGACCCCAATCTCGCTTTGCTTTTCGCGGACAGGGTCGCCATACTGAAAGAGGGATATGTGGTGGCGGAAGGTGATCCAAAAAGTGTGATAACAGAGGACCTCATAAGCAAGGTCTATGGAGTGGAAACGAGAATAATCAGCTCAGATGGTACAAGGCTTATCTGCCCGGTAATGGGAGAGCTAACATAAGAAAAGAGGAGGTAACTTTGAAAATGAAGATAATAGCCATCGTCTGGCAGTCTTACTACAATGTGCTGCTTAAGGCGTCGAAGAACCTAAAAAACGTTATTGACATAAAGGTTCATTCGGCGAGAGTACTCGATAGCGATCCGGAGAAACTCAATCGGGTTCTGGATGAGGCCCTTTCCGCAGACCTCGTTCTTTTTTATCGTTCGAACGAACAGTTCTGGGATAGTGTTGAGAAGATTTTTCGAGAAAAAGAAAAAAGGCCGAAGATAGTCTGTTTAGGCCATGACCCCGCCTCCTGGACTCTTTCTACCGTGCGACCGGAGATTGTAAGCCGAGCCTATGCCTATCTCGTCGTAAACGGCGAAGAAAACATGACGAATATGCTTAAATTTCTTGCATCCGAGGAGCTTGGACTCTCTCTGGATTACGATCCACCCAAGGAAATTCCCTGGGAGGGGCTTTACCATCCGAAAGCAGAAGGAATCTTTACCGACATAGAGAGCTTTCTAAACTGGTACGACGGTTACTGGGGAGAGAAAACATCGCAAGGCACCGTGGGAATACTCTTTTCGCGGCATTACTGGATAAACAATAACCTGGATGTAGAGAATCTCCTGATTGACGGTCTTGAAAGAAAAGGCTTTAGGGTCATTCCTGCCTTTGCCTACTCGGTAAAAGACGATGCTCTCGGCACGAAGGGAAGTGGAGAAGTGGTGCTCGAATGGTTCATGGATAAAAAGGGCAAGCCTCGTATTGATGCAATGGTAAAACTTATTTCCTTCTTCCTTGGTTCTGGGAGAGACAGAGGGGATATGACCGATACCGATGTAGCTTCTGATGGGGTGGAGATTCTCAAAAGGCTCGATGTGCCGTGTTTTTCGCCCATAAGCTCCTATTACAAAACGGTTGAAGAGTGGGAGAGGGAAGAGCTCAACATGGACATAAGCTGGGCTATAGCCCTTCCGGAGTTTGAAGGTGTCATTGAGCCCATCATTATCGCAGCGCAGAGGGAAGGTGAGGAGGATACACGGGAACGAGTGCCTATACCCGAGCGGGTGGAAAAGCTTGTTCAGAGAATAGAACGATGGATAGCTCTTAAGCAAGTGCCGCCTGCGGAGCGTAAGGTGGCCTTCGTGCTTCATAACAATCCATGCGCATCTGTTGAAGCGACGGTTGGTGCTGGAGCGCACCTCGATACGCTCGAAAGCGTGGTGGAGATTATGAAGAGGATGCGGGATAAAGGATATGCGGTAACTCCCCCTGAAAGCGGCAAAGAACTTATAGACGAGATTATGTCGAAAAAAGCCATATCGGAATTTCGCTGGACAACTGTTGAAGAGATTGTGGCTAAGGGCGGAGCGATAAAACTTCTGGAGAAAGAAAAGTATGAGGAGTGGTTCCGAGAACTTCCACTAAAAACTCAAGAGAGGATGATTGAGGCCTGGGGTAACCCACCCGGTGAGTTAAAAGATGGCATTCCGCCAGCTATGGTCTATGACGGTAAGATTGTTATAACAGGGATACAATATGGAAACGCCGTTGTGCTGGTTCAGCCCAAGCGAGGCTGTGCTGGAGCTCGCTGTGATGGTCAGGTTTGTAAAATACTGCATGACCCGGATGTTCCGCCGCCTCATCAATATGTGGCTACTTATAAGTGGCTTTCACGGGAGTTCGGAGTTCATGCGGTGGTGCATGTGGGGACTCACGGGAATCTGGAATTTCTTCCCGGAAAGGGCGTCGGTCTTTCAAACGCCTGCTTTCCCGATATAAGCATAGATACGATTCCTCACCTTTACATCTACAACGCCGATAACCCTCCGGAAGGAACCATTGCAAAACGAAGGTCTTACGCCACCCTCGTGGATCACATGCAGACCGTTATGACAGGAAGCGGGCTTTATGAAGAACTGGCTGAACTGGACAGGCTCCTTACGGAATATGAAGAAACAAAGATAAAGGATCGCGGACGCGCTCACGCCCTCTCCCATCTCATCCTGAACGAAGTGAAGAAAGCCAATCTTGATAAAGAAATAAAAATCAAGTGGGGAGGAAGGAAAAGAGCTCTTTCGGAATTTTCCCACGAGGAGCTTCATTCTATTCCTTTTGATGAACTTGTCCGGGAAATCCACGGAAAGCTCTCTCTCATTCGTAACACGCAGATTCAGCACGGGATGCACATATTCGGAAGGCTCCCAGATGGCGAACGAAAAGTGGACTTTATTTACTCCATCCTCCGTTTCGACTCAGGAAGTGATCTATCCCTCCGAAAAGAAGTAGCCAGACTTCTTGGATATGAACTCTCCGAGCTTTTAAGCGATAGTTCGATGATTGATGAAAAAACAGGCAAATCCTATGGCGCCATACTGGAAGAGATAGATGCGGTTTCCAGGCATATCATAAAGGATGTGCTTCAAAGCGACGGTTGCGAGATACATTAGAGAAGGAGGGATAGAAAATGTCTCAGGCCGTAAACATTGATTGGAATGATCCCAGATGGAAAAAGATAAGAGAACGGATACTCGATATAAACCGAAGGATTGAAGAAAGTCGTGAGATAGAATCGCTTCTTCATGGTCTTTCCGGGGGGTACATTCCGGCAGGACCGTCGGGGCTTATCACTCGAGGCCGAGACGATATCCTTCCCACAGGTCGTAATTTTTACTCCCTTGACCCCCACCGAGTCCCCACAAAGCCCGCATGGGAAATAGGTCAAAAGCTTGCCGATGCTCTCATTGCAAAGCATCTAAAAGAAGAGGGAAGGTATCCTGAAAATGTCGCTATTTTCTGGATGTGTAACGATATAATGTGGGCGGACGGGGAAGGCATGGCTCAAATCATGTATCTTATAGGTGTAAAGCCGATTTGGCTTTCCAATGGAAGAATCAAGGGATTTGATGTTATACCCCTTTCTGAACTTAACCGCCCCCGGATAGACGTCACAATACGGGTTTCAGGTATCACGAGGGATAATTTCCCCAATGTCATAGAGCTTATAGACGAAGCTGTGCAGGAAGTCGCCAGACTCGACGAACCGCTGGAGATGAACTTCGTAAGGAAACATACCCTTGAACAGATGAAGGAGGACGGCGGGGACTTCAGAGACGCAACCCTTCGCATCTTTTGCTCCATGCCTGGCACATATCAGGCTGGGACTCAACTTGCGGTCTATGCTTCTGCATGGAAGGAAGAAAAAGATCTCGCCGAGGTGTTCCTCTACTGGAACGGTTACGCCTACGGTAAGGGTATCTGGGGAAAGGAAAAGCACAGGCAATTTGCCGGTATCTTGAGGAGCGTTGATGTCACCTACAATAAGGTCGTAAGCGATGAGTACGACCTTTTCGGCTGTTGCTGTTATTTCGGCACTCACGGAGGTATGACTGCGGCGGCTCGACACCTCTCCGGAAAGGATGTCAAAACCTACTACGGGGACACAAGAGAAAGCGGTCATGTGGAGGTGAGAGATCTGGCTGACGAAATCCGCCGTGTTGTGAGAACCAAGCTGTTGAATCCCCGCTGGATAGAAGCCATGAAACGGCATGGTTATAAGGGCGCAGGGGACATATCCAAACGGATTGGTAGAGTTTACGGCTGGGAGGCCACCACTCAAGAAGTGGACGACTGGATCTTTGACGATATTGCGAGAACATTTCTCATGAACGAAGAGAACAGAAAATTCTTTGAAGAACACAATCCCTGGGCGCTGGAAGAAATTGGGAGACGTCTTATTGAAGCCTGGGAGAGAGGACTCTGGAATCCTGCAGAGGATGTTAAGGAAGTGCTTAAAGAGATTTACCTGGAAGTGGAAGGCTGGATTGAAGAAAGAATGGGCGATGTGAAAGGAGAATTCCAGGGTGGATCCATTGATGTGGTGACGAAAGAAGAGGTTGAATTCTGGAAGAAAAAGATGCAGGAAGTTATGGGAATGTGATATGCCAGGAGAATTCATAAGCGGCTTATGGATGTGCTGTTGATTTTAAAAAAAGCGATCGCCTTTGCTCTTCCGACTCTTCTTATCATAGGCGCCGGGCTTGCTGTGGCTGAGGTGCTTGTGGAAACGGGCTTAATTTCCAAAATCAGCAGGATCGGGCGTCCCTTAAGCCGTTTTGCACGTCTTCCCGACGGTTGCGGTTTCGCCGTTATAACAGCGATGGTGTCTTTCCTTGCTGCAAACGCTATGCTTCAGAACATGCGGGAAAATAAGATCCTTACCGATAGGGAAACCTTTCTGGCGTCGCTTCTTACGGGAAGTGTAGCGCCGGTAAAAGAAATCTTTACCTATCATCTGCCTGTTATACTTCCCGCCTTAGGGCTTTATGCCGGAACTATTTACATGGGAACACTCTGGCTTGGTAGCCTTGCTCTACTGCTTTTTGTCGTCGTAGCGAGCAGAATCCTTCTTAGAAATAGACCTGATGAGCAGAAGAGCGTTGACCTTAATTTTGATGTGCCGCCCCCTTCTTCGTCTTCCCGATGGTTCGCTCTGAAGCGCTTTTTCAAACGCCTTGGAAGGATAGGGGGCACATTCTTTGTGGTTACCGTGATAGTATTTTTACTCATGGAAATTGGTATCATGGCGAAAATCGAAAGTTACCTAGAACCTCTTTCGAAATTATTTCGTATTCCCGCCGCAGCACTTCCCGCTGTAGCCGCTTATATTGCATCCCCCATTGTGGGAATTACAATGATGGGCTCTATAATGCGGCAGCAGGTTATAACAGAACACCAGGCAATCATAGCACTTCTTTTCGGCAGTATCTTCATGCTACCGGTTCTTTATCTTCGTTTTTACTTTCCTCAATGGATTTCCATTTTCGGGCTGAGACTTGGCATAATGCGAGGGCTCACAAGTGCAGTGCTCACCATGGGTGTAAGAATGACGGTGTTGGCTTTGTTTATGAGCTTTTACTAAACTGAAAGGAGATCGAGCCTATGGAGGCTCTTCAAAGAGTTTATCCTTTTTCAGCTATTGTAGGGCAGGAGAAATTGAAAAAAGCCCTTATTCTGAACGCCATCAATCCTTCGATTGGAGGAGTGCTTATAAGAGGTGAGAAGGGAACGGCAAAATCCACGGCCGTGAGGTCTCTCGCCGCTTTGCTCCCGGAGATTCGAGTCATCGCAGGGTGCCCCTTTTCCTGCGATCCCGATAACCCTTCTGAGTGGTGCGAACGCTGCAAAAGTTTAAACCCTCCCTTACCCGTCATTTCCCGTCGCATCCCCGTTGTGACTCTTCCTCTCAACGCTACAGAAGACAGAGTGGTGGGAAGCATAGATTTTGAGAAAGCAATCCGTAGCGGCGAACGCCATTTCCACCCAGGAGTACTCGCCAGGGCTCATCGCGGCATACTTTACATAGACGAAGTCAATCTCCTGGACGATTACATCGCCGACCTTATCCTCGATGCCGCCGCATCGGGAGTTAACAGAGTGGAACGAGAGGGTATATCCTTTTCCCATCCCGCTCGGTTTATACTCGTCGGAACGATGAACCCAGAGGAAGGAGACATTCGACCTCAACTGCTCGATAGATTCGGACTATGTGTGGAAGTCAGCGGTGAGGAGGACCTGGAGCGTAGAGTGGAACTCATGGTGCGCCGTGAAGAATTCGATAACGACCCGGAAGGATTTTCAAAACGGTTTGAAAGTGACAACCAATCCATTGCATGGAGCATTCTGGCAGCAAGAGAACTGCTTCCCAAAGTGAAAATAGCAGACCATCTTCGGAAGTTCATATCTGATCTTTCAGTAGAAAACAACGTGGCGGGACATCGAGCCGATATTGTTATGGAGCAGGCTGCCAAAGCATTGGCTGCTTTCAACAGACGCCTTCATGTGACAATTCAGGATATAAAGGAAGTAGCCCCGATGGTGCTTATACACAGACGTCGTGAATCGGCTCCACCGCCTCCTCCGCCACCACCCCAGCCGAACAAAGAAAAAGATAGCGAGCAAAACGAGAATCCTCCCAATCCCCCGGAGGCTCAATCCCAGAACCAACCGCCCCCTGATGGTCCTCAGGATCCTTCGAGAGGAGAAGAAAAAGAGCCTGAGCCTCAAGCTATGGGAGGAGAAAAGAGCGAGCAAAGAGAGAATCCTCCTGAGAAGGAGGAATCAACCGATTACAGAGCGGTGCTTGAGCGGGTTTTTGAGATTGGGGAGACTTTCAAGGTAAAAAAGCTTTCGGCTCCCAAGGATCGCATCTTAAGACGCGGTTCTGGAAGACGAAGCAGAACTCGAACGGCTCAGAAGCAGGGTCGTTATGTCCGAAGCAGTATCCGGGGAGATGGAGCCGATGTGGCGCTTGATGCCACTCTTCGCGCTGCCGCTCCTTACCAGTTAAGGCGCCGTAGTTGGAGACCTACCTCTGGAGATCTTGCCGTTCATCTCACAACGGAAGATGTTCGCCACAAGATAAGAGAACGCCGCATAGGAAACTTTCTCCTGTTTCTTGTGGATGCAAGTGGCTCCATGGGGGCTCAGGGAAGAATGACCGCCACGAAAGGTGCCATAATGTCTCTCCTTCTCGATGCATATCAGAAAAGGGATCGAGTGGCTATGGTTACTTTCAGGAGAAACGAAGCCGAGGTGAAGCTTCCTCCCACATCATCGGTAGAACTTGCCGCAAGGCTCCTTCGGGATCTTCCTGTAGGAGGTAGAACGCCTCTCTCGGCAGGACTTATCAAGGCTTACGAAGTGTTAAGAACTGTGCTCTTACGTGATCCCACGGCAAGACCTATTCTCATCATCATAACCGACGGCAAGGCAAATGTTTCTGTGGGATCCAAAAAGCCTGTGGAGGAGGCTCTTCTTGTGGCTTCCAGAATCGCCATGGATGAACGCATATACCCTGTTGTGGTGGACACGGAGAAGCAGGGTATTGTGCAGTTTGGGCTTGCCAGGAAACTTGCCGACATTATGCAGGCTCCCTATTTCCGTGTCGAGGACCTCAAGGCGGAAAGCCTTGTTCAAATCATAAAGGAGGTTACCAGATGACCTGTGAAAGGCTTTATCCATTTGTGGCTATTGTAGGGCAGGAGAAAATGAAACGAGCTCTCATTTTTAACATCATCAACCCTACACTTTCAGGAGTGCTCATAAGAGGAGAGAAGGGCACGGGGAAGTCCACGGCCGTGAGAGCTCTTGCACATATTCTTCCTAAGATTCAGGTAGTGAAGGACTGCCCGTTTAATCTGGAAAAAGAAGATCCTCAGGGGTTGTGCGCTGAATGTCCCAGAAAGGAATGCAGTAGTGTTGTGCTTTCGGGTGGAGAGCCGGAGAAGATATGGCGTGAGATTCGGGTCGTAGAACTTCCTGTTGGTGCTACTGAAGATAGAGTCGTCGGAACGCTCGATCTCGAACACGCTCTTAAGAAAGGAGAAAAAAGGGTTGAACCGGGACTCCTCGCCGCCGCTCATAGAGGCATTCTCTATGTGGACGAAGTTAACCTGTTGGATGACCATGTGGTGGATGTGCTTCTTGATTCCGCCGCCATGGGAGTAAACACCATCGAAAGAGAAGGTGTGAGTTTTTCTCATCCCGCCAGGTTTACTCTTGTCGGCACCATGAACCCTGAAGAGGGCGAACTGAGACCCCAGCTTCTCGATCGCTTCGGGCTTTGCGTTCATGTGGAGGGCCTGAGGGATGTAGAAAGCCGTGTAACGGTGATGGAACGCAGGGTAGCCTTTGATGAGGATCCTGAAGGTTTTTGCAAGCTCTGGGAAGAAGAATCCAGAGCTCTGGTGGAACGCATTGAAAAGGCGAGAAGGCTGTATCCGGAGGTGGTCGTGGACAGAAACCTTTTGTTTGAGATAGCCTCTTATTGTTTGGATGTAGGAGTGGATGGTCATCGAGCTGATATTATCATGTTGAAGACGGCAAAGACTATTGCGGCTTTTGAGGGAAGAAAAGAGGTTGTGAAAAAGGATATTGAAGAAGCCGCCGAGCTTGTCCTGCCTCACCGCATTAGAAGACAGCCCTTCATGGATGTAGTGGAAGATGTAAGGATGGTAAGATCGGCTTGATTGCATAATTCTGGATCAGATGATGCAATCGGCGATAAATAAGCTGAGGGCAAGACAAACCCTCAGCTTAAATTTGACACATTTGTTGTGATTTTTTATGTCCAGTGGCTGGGCGTAAAGAGCCTTTTCCAAAGGCTCTTTTGATTACTTTCAGCAACCGGGCTCTCCTGGATGGCCACAGCAGTTTCGGAATGTCGTAATGCGGATAAGGAAATTTTTTAGCGCGAGAAAAAGCTTTTTTACAGTGCTTCCTGGAGCCTTTAAATTGCTCAGGTATGCTCTCAACGACGGTTTTTGAGATTTTTCCATGTATTCTCCATACTCTAAAGCCCGGTTGTTATCTTGCAGGTTTTATTCGGTCTTATCTCCCACCAGGGGGAGAACCTTTACCACCTCAAATTTTACCAGAAACAGTTCTTTATCAAAATCGTCGGGATAAAACTTTCTCTTTATCGCCAAGATTGTTTCCTTGTCTGTTACCTCTGAAACTTTCTTAAGGATAAGTCTTTTACCCTTGTAACCTGCTCCTTCCTCCAGGAACAAGTAAGCAGCGTTTGGATTCTTTTGGAGATTACTGTGAGTAAGGCGATCTGGCATGATGAAACCCAGGGTGTTGTCATCAAAAAAGTGAGGCCTTGCAAAAATGGCCACATTGACTACTCCTTTGTCATCAGCCGTAGCCAGTACTCCCATGCCCTTGTGATTTTCAAAATACTCTCTGAGTTCATTCATAACAAACTCCTTTTTTGCTTGATAAATTTTATAATTTTATCCTGCTGGAGGACCAAAATTTCATCTATAGGTATGGTGCATTCCGGTGTCAACCTATCTTTCAAGGGAATAAAAGGGAGCCTCAAAACAACGCAATTTTTAGAACACTACTAAAATTATCTTGACAGAGCAGAGAGCGGTGTAAAATATGTGAAGATTTAGCCATAGTTTTGGGATGTTTAACTATTGCTGGATGCTTACCAACAAAAACAGGAGGTTGCTTATGAATTCAGTAATAGTAGTCATTTTGGGTTTTATTGTGGCCTTTATTGGGTATCGTGTTTATGCAAAATATGTGGACGAAAAAAATTAGCAAGCCGATCCCAAAAGGGTGACTCCAGCGAAGATGTACATGGACGGCGTGGATTTCATGCCCACGAACAGAAACATTCTCTTCGGCTACCAGTTCAAGTCCATAGCTGGTGCTGGACCGATAATTGGCCCTATCATCGCTATTCAATGGGGATGGCTTCCTGCGTTGATATGGATCCTTCTGGGAACCTTCTTTATCGGCTGGGTTCAGGATTATTCAACCGCTATGATTTCGATGAGAAAAGATGGTGCATCCCTGGGAGGTTTAAGCCATAAACTTATATCACCTCGAGCACGGATCCTGTTACTTTCCTTTATCTATTTTTACCTGCTTCTTATAGCTGGAGCCTTTGGTAACGTGGTGGTAAGTACAGCAATTAACCTGAAGTCCTCTCCTATGGCATGGTTATTCCTGACAATAGGTGGAGTTTTAGCAGGGCAGATGATCTATCGGTGGAGGGTGGATATACTCGTTACAACAATCGTAACGGTCGCTATAGCTCTATTTGGTATATGGCTTGGGTCAGTTGCTCCATCGAACAAAATTATAGGTGATAGTCTTGCTAATAGCAGATGGCTGTGGACAATTGCTGCGTTTGTTTTTTGTTATTTTGCAGCAGTTCTTCCCATCTGGAGATTTGCTCTTCCTATAAACTATGTGGCTTCCTATGTTGTCTTTCTAGGTCTTTTCTTTGGAATTATTGGAATCCTTATACTGCATCCCGATTTTACACTTCCCGCATATACCAGCTTTACGATTAAAATTGGTCCTCTCTGGCCTATAATGTTTGTTACCATCGCATGTGGTGCTATTTCAGGATGGCATAGCCTTGTTTCTTCCTCAGGAACGGCACGACAGCTTGAAAATGAGCTGGACGCAAGGCCGGTTACTGCCGGAGTTATGTTTGTTGAAATGATACTTGCTATATTCGCATTGATTATTGCCGGTACGATATATGCGTCTCCAAGTGAATATGGAGCCGCTATTGCAAAAGGACCTGCTGGAGTTTTTGCGGCAGGTGTGTCCAAGTTCTTAGGAGCTCTTGGACTTCCAGCCGAAGCTGGCCGAGCCTACGGAAGCGTTATGATGATTATGCTGGCTATTACCATTATGCAACTGGTCATAAGGTTTATGAGGATTGCGACTTCGGAGTTGTTGAGCGATATTAGCCCTGTGTTCAGGAATGCTCATGTGGGTACAATTATAGCAAGTTTACTCGGCGCTCTTCTTGTTTTGACAGGCTGGTGGCAATATCTGTGGGTGCTGTTCGGTGGCGCAAATCAATTGATGGCATCTCTTGCACTGATGGTAATAACAGCTTATCTAATGTCAGAAGGGAAACCGGCGGCGTATGCCTTTTACCCTATGATTTTTATGTTCGTTACCACAATTGGAGCGTTGCTTTATACATCATTTAATTTGCTTCAGAAAGTCTTTTCAGGAGCAGTTAAAGGAGAGGCCCTTATAGGAAATGCGCTTATGGGTGTTGTTGGTTTATTCCTTGTCGTTGCTGCTTTTATTCTCGGGTGGGAAGCTATTAAAGCATTTAATAGATACAAAACAATACGGGCACAGGAAGCTGGTGCAAAAGCATAGAAAATACAACTAAAGAAACCCAGGAAGGTAGGAAAAGATGGGAAATAGTTGTGAAAAGAACGGCTTTTTGCAGGCAGTGAGAGACTTTCTTTTCGGGTTCGTTGCTTATGGCCCGGCTCAAGTTGCTATGAAAACACGAGCGAACATGGAAGATCTCTTTATGATTGTAACTGTGGGAGGTATGCTCGGTATTCCCATCTTTTCCTCATATTATTCTTTGAGGTTTTTGCCATACATGGTTCCCAGAATTACTACGTGGAAGCGCAGGCTACTTCGGGAAAAGGATTTTACAGATATTCTCGAGGAATAGTTAAAAAATAAGGAGGATTAACAAGACATGGGAGATAAACGAAAAAAAGGTGGTTTCTTCCAGGCAGTAAAGGAATTTGTCTATGGATTGGCTGCTCATGATTCAGCACGTTTTGCCATGAAGACACGAGCAAGCATGGAACACCTCTTTATACTCATTACCATGGGGGATATGCTTGGCGTTCCTATCCTTCCTCCATATTATTCTCTGAGGCTTTTGCCTTATGTGGTTCCGCAGATTGCTACATGGAAGCGAAGGATGTTACGGGAAAAGGATCTCACAGATGCCCTGGCATAAAATAATCCGGCGGCACTAATCAATCACAAGGGAGGTAGTGGGGGTGACTACTATTTCATCATTGGCAAAAATTTTCGAACAGTATCCGGATAGACGTTACATCATGTTTGGCGGAAAAGGTGGAGTGGGCAAGACCACATTTTCTGCTGCGACGGCGTATTATCTTGCAAAGAAAGGCAAGAAAGTTCTTGTTTTTTCTGTGGATCCTCAGGCATCCCTGAGCGATATATTCAAGGTGGATATTTTCGGCAAAGGACCCACAGAGATTATGCCTAACCTCTATGCTCAGGAGATTGATGCGGACAGAAGGATAAAAGAATACCAGGATGAAATCAGAAAGAAGATCCTTGATATGTACGGTTTGGACAAGATACCTGATGAGATAGAAAGTTATATCCAGGCGGCATCGGCAGAACCGGCTATGGAAGAAAGCGCCATTTTCGATGAGGTGGTGGATATTGTGGTAAGAGGCGGTTACGACTACTACATCTATGATCTTGTTCCTCTAGGTCACGCACTTTATTACCTGAGCATGGCGTCAATTTATGATGAATGGATTGATAAAATTACAAATTTAAGACAGCAGATGAGAGAATATGACCAGGTTGTAGCGGTAATCAGGCGTGACGAGGAATTGGAAGAGGATGCTATTCTCAATGAGCTTCTATACATTAAGGACCGCATTAACAAATCTTCGAGTATTCTCACGGATAAACAAAAGACAGCCTTCTTCTTTGTTGTGACTCCAGAAGAGATGATTATCAACGATACCTTAAAGGCGGCGGAACTTTTTGCAAAGTTTGATGTTCCTTTGAGCGGGTATATCGTTAACAGAGTATTACCTGCTTCCCTGAAGGACCAGGAGATACCCGAATATCTGAAGAACCGCATTACTATGCAGGAGCACTATCTGAAGGTAATAAACGATGTCTTCAGAGGACAGATTCTTGCTTTTGTTCCCGAAATGGAACGGGATGTTACAGGTCTCCCTATGATTGAGAAAGTTGCGAAAAACATGTTTGGTGATTTTTAAATGAGCGGAAAAGGAGTTTCCAGATGAATAAGGTTACCGTCAGTATGAAAAGATTTATGGAGGAGCATCCTTCTCTGAAATATGTTTTTTTCGGCGGAAAAGGTGGGGTGGGCAAGACGGTTATGGCAGGTGCGGCAGCCCTTTGGGCGGCACAGCAGGGGAAGAAGACTCTTCTTGCATCAACAAATCCTGTGCATAGTCTTTCCAATCTTTTTGAAAAGGACGTATTTGGTAAGCCTACGGTTGTTTGTGATGAGGAAAAGTGCTTTGCCTTTGAAATTGATACGAAGGATGCAATTGAAAGATCCAAGCGGGAAATTCGTGAAAAGATAAGTTGGTTTTTGAAATATGCAGATCTTACCACGAAGGCGGAAGACTTCGTAGAATCTGCTACCATGAATCCAGCTTTTGAAGAATCTGCTATGTTTGAAAATATGATCGATCTCATCTTCAAAGATGAATATGATTTTTATGTATTCGATACGGCTCCAACGGCAAATGCTCGAAGACTTCTCGGTATGTCAAAAGTTTATTCGCTGTGGGTGGATAAGATGCTTAAGAGCAGGGAAGAGGCGAGATCCCTCAGGGAACTCCTTTCCTTTTCGAAAAAGAAAGAGGAAGATCCTCTGCTCGACTACCTTCTGAATTTTAAAGACAGGATAGCGAAGGCGCAGTCACTTCTTACCAATGATTCCCTTACGGCATTTTTCTTTGTCACGCTACCAGAAAGCCTTCCCATTGCTGTTATAACGAGGTTTATCAATTGGTTTTATGAATTCGGCATACCTGTGGGCGGTGTGATTGTGAACGGCATTATACAGAAGGATCAAGTGGGCGAAAATGCTCCTGAATTTGTTCGTAATCGAGTTGCCATGCAGGAAGAACACATGGAAGAAATCTGGAAAATATTCGGTGAAAAAGTGCGAGCGATTATTCCTCTTTTCGAAACAGAGGTAAAGGGCTGTAAGATGTTAAATAGAGTTGTGGAGCATCTTTTTACGTAGAGGAAGGAGAGTGAGGTGGCCCCCAATATCAAGGCCATTTTTGGGGACCACTTTATTTGTAATCCTCGAACCAATCACTTCACCACGGCTCCCGGATGGACGGGTTTTTCGGGAGTTATGAGAGCTAGTCCTTCGGGTCCAGTAGCAGCAAGCACCATACCGTGAGATTCCACGCCCATGAGCTTTGCAGGTTGTAGATTTACCACCAAGACCACTTGCTTTCCAACAAGTTCCGAAGGATCGTAGTGCTCGGCTATCCCCGCTACTACTTGCCGAACTTCGCCTATGTCCACCTTGAGCATAACAAGCTTCTTGGATTTAGGGATGCGTTCAGCTTCCAAAATCGTCCCAACCACCAGTTTTACCTTCTGAAATTCTTCAATGGAAATTAAACCGTCTGATTCTTTCACCTGAGTTTCCTCCTTGAGCTTTGCGTCCTCTTGCTGTTTTCTCTTCCGCCATGCTTCAATATCTACCCGAGGAAATAGAGCTTCGCCCTTCTCTACGGGTGCCCCTGTCTTTAGAGCAGGGATAGATGCATCACGAGACCACAAAAGATCCAGAGCTTTCCTGGGTGTTCCCAGCCGTTTCAACATTTCTTCGGCTGTTCCAGGCATAAACGGGGCTATCAACACGGCTACCAGATGATTCACTTCCAATAGGAGCCTCAAAGCCTGATCCAACCGATCACGATTTCCCTGCTTGACAAGCTCCCACGGTGCTACTTCATCAATGTATTTATTGGCTCCGTTTATAAGTTCCCAAACGGCGATGAGCGCTTTGTGAAATTCCATCCCTTCCATCGCTGCCACATAGGTAGATTTGACCTCGTCGCATTTAGCCAGTAGTTCCCTGTCGCGAGCGTCATCGGTTTGATCGCGCCATTCGGGAACCGTTCCCCCGCAGAATCTCTGCACCATGGCCGACGTTCTGCTGAAAAGATTTCCGAGGTCGTTTGCCAGATCGGCGTTCAGTCTCTGTATGAGAGCTTCCTCGCTGAAGTTTGCATCGAGCCCAAAGACCATCTCCCGCATAAGAAAATACCTGAAGGCATCAAGCCCATAGATGTTCACCAGATCCAGAGGACGGACAACCGTGCCCTTACTTTTGCTCATCTTGCCTTCTTCAATCTTCCAGTAGCCGTGAACGTTGAGACTCCGATAAGGCGGGATGCCTGCAGCTTTAAGCATGGTGGGCCAGTAAATGGCGTGAGGTTTTAAAATGTCCTTGGCTATCAGATGGTGCGCCACGGGCCAGAATTTGTGAAACAGCTCTCCCTCAGGATAACCAAGAGCGGAAATATAATTGATGAGAGCATCAAACCAGACATAGGTTACGTATCTATCGTCAAAGGGTAGGGGAATACCCCAGCTAAGTCGTTCTTTAGGCCTTGAAATGCAAAGATCTTCCAGGGGTTCTCTAAGAAATCCAAGCACTTCGTTTCGATACCGCTCAGGACGTATAAAGTCAGGATTTTGCTCGATGTACTCTATGAGCCAGGACTGGTATTTGCTCATGCGGAAGAAATAGTTTTCTTCTTCTCGCACCACAGGAGGTTTGTCGTGATCGGGACATTTCCCGTCCACAAGCTCCCTTTCGGTATAAAACCGCTCGCATCCTATGCAGTAGAGCCCTCTATAGGAACCAAAATAGATGTCCCCGGCTTCATAGACTTTCTGAAGCACATACTGCACCACCTTTTTGTGGTAGTCATCGGTGGTTCTGATGAAAAAGTCGTTGGAGATATTGAGCTTAGGCCAGGTGTTGCGGAACAACTCACTAATCCTGTCAGCGTATTCCTTGGGACTCAAACCAGCTTCCTGAGCGGCCTGAACGATCTTATCACCGTGTTCGTCTGTTCCAGTCAGGAAAAAGGTTTCATATTCCATCAGCTTATAAAAACGGTTCAGCACATCTGCCACTATTGTTGTGTAAGCATGCCCGATGTGTGGCGGTGCGTTGACATAATAAATGGGGGTTGTGATGTAAAATCTCTTCGTCATTCCTTTTCCTCTTCCTCTGTTTCAGAAAAGTTAACAACGTCTTGATCTAATCCAGTAGCCCCTTCATCCTGTTCAGAGCCGTAGCTTTGGAGTTTAGCCAAAGCCTGGCGGCAATAATTTTCATCAAGCGGTGGATATCGAATTTCTATTTGTTTCCCGCCTTCCAATTCCACAGTGACACTTCTTTCAAGAACGTTTTGCCTTATTACTTTGCCTTTCCCTTCCGGCGTGTCTATTTTTCGCCCCACTTTGGGAAGACCTTCTTTGAGCACCGTATAAACGATATGCTCATAGTGGAGGCAGCACATGAGCCTGCCACAAGTGCCGGATATTTTCAAAGGGTTAAGGCTGAGATTCTGATCCTTCGCCATCTTAAGAGATACGGGATGGAATTTTTTCAGGAATTGAGAACAACACAGAGGACGACCGCACATACCTATACCGCCAACCATAGCTGCGTGGTTCCTTACGCCAATTTGCCTGAGTTCGATGCGCATCCGGAGATGTTTTACAAGATCCTTTAGCAGTTCACGAAAATCTACTCGCCCATCGGCAGTAAAGTAAAAGATGATCTTGGACTCGTCAAAGAGCAACTCCACATCTACCAGTTTCATGGGGAGGTTATGAGCAGCAATCCGTTCGAGACAATATTCTTTAGCCTTTTGCTCCCTTTCCCTGTGAGACCTGTATTTCCGTATGTCTTCATCCGTTGCGGGTCTTTCAATTGTAGGTAGTGGCACTCCACGCTGCTGAGCTTCCTCCGTCGACCCCTCCTGCAAGCAGGATCCCTCTGCAACAGTTATAGGACCTTCCACAACCACACCGATAGCTATTCCTTCTGGAGATTTAGCAACAACGTAGTCCCCAACCTTCACATCCCAAGGACCTGGATCAAAATGCCAGATGAAATTTCTCTCCCTGAACCTTATTCCAATCCGTCTCATCATACAAAACAGTCCTTTATCTTTAACCCGATTTCTTCAAGCAGAAGCGTTTTATTCACATTAAACCTCCTGAGCGCCTGTTCCGCTTCCTCGATTGTTTCGAAAAAGTCAAGATATTTGTCAATGTCATCTGCATAAAAGCCAGCATCCTTTTCAATTACACCTTTTCTGATTAAAATTGTCAGCCAGATTTTTATGTCTCCTAGCAATGCTTCCAGATTAGGGTATTCTTCTGTCCACTTGCCCATCTCCGAGAAAAACTGCCACATTGGAATGTGCGCAATTGTTTCAATGCGTGAAGACAAAGACCGCCACGGGAAGTAAGGTTCTTCTCTGGTGAGCAATTCTTCGAGCTTTACGCGACTTCCACCTGAAAGAAGCACGTAAAACATCGCTTCTTCTTGTGGAAGATGTTTTGCCTTTTCTCTGACCGTTTCAAATAATTCTCCATAGCTAGCCGGTTGCAAGGCTATGTGACAGCATCTGGATCTAATTGTGGGAAGAAGCTGGTAGTGCTGCGAAGATGTGAGAACAAAGATGTTTCCTTCGGGTGGTTCTTCGAGAATTTTCAGGAGAGCGTTTGACGCTTCATCGCTCAACTTCTCAGCTTCCTCAATGATGATAACTCTAAAACGATCTTTGGCCGTGCGATAGGACGTTTTTTCTATAACGGCTCTTATCTGGTCAATCTTGATTGTGTTTCCTTCTGTGCTGACAATCACTAGATCAGGATGGGATAGAGCATCCACCTTACGACAGGAGCTGCATTCGCCGCATGCTTCGGTTCCATCCAATCGGTTGTAACATAGGAGACTTTTCGCCATTGCCCTTGCGAATGCTTTTTTCCCGATCCCTGTTTTGCCGATAAGCAAAATAGCATGGGGAAGGCGGTTTTGGAGAATAAGCCGTTTTATGACTCTTGTTGCTCGTTCCTGCTCCACCGCTTGAGCCTCTTCAGTAGATTTTTCTCGATAATGCTAAAAACTTCTTCTATTGGCTTTGCTCCATCAACTACCGTAAATCTCTCGGGATAACGGGAAGCGATATCAAGGTAGCCCTTTCTTACCCGCTCCAGAAAGGCTTCTCCCATGCGTTCCCACCTTGTTCTGACGGTGTCAGGAATGCGCATCATTGCAACATCCACAGGACAATCCAGAAGAATTGTCCAATCTGGGGCGAATCCGTTGGTAACGATCTGATAGACACGCTCAAGTTTTTCCACATCCAGTCCTTGTCCATAGCCCTGATAGGCGATTGTTGCGTCCTGAAATCGATCCAGAATAACCCATTTCCCGGTTTGTATTGCTGGATTAATATTTCGGAAAATATTTTCTACTCTGGCAGCGTAGAAAAGCAAGGTATCTGTCCATGGAGAAGCAGTGCTGAAAGATTTATCGAGGAGCAAATTCCTGAGAATTTCTCCCACTGGAGTTGAACCAGGTTCGCGAAGAAGCACCACTTCAACTTGCACCGATTCCAGATAACCTTTCAACCAGTTAGCTACCGATGACTTTCCCGAACCGTCAATTCCTTCTATGCTGATCACTTTAGGTGGAGTTTTCACGAGTTCTTCCCGAGCTTTTCGATGAGTCCCTGCATTGATAACTGCACTCCCGCTGTGGTATCAACTCTGGGAGATTCTCTTATAGAAGTGGACCCAGAGCCTACTTCTATGTCTATGGGGAGGAAGAAACTTCTGGAGTAGGTTTTCTGGTATTCTGTCCATCTGTTCTCTGGTTGAGCTTCTTCATAGATGCGATTAAGACTTGCCATTTTAGCGTCTAGATCGTCGGCTAGATGGAGCGCCATGGCTTCTCGCGTCATAGGGAGCTTAACACTTCCCATCTCTGGTTCCCCATGATGACTCAAAATTAAGTGTCGAAGAAGCATAGCCGCTTCCGAAGGGAAGGAAGGTAGCAGACGAATCAAGTTATCCACAATTTGCACGCCAAGCACTATATGGCCAATGAGTTTTCCTTCGTCCGAATAATCGATTTTCCAGTCGTAGCGGAATTCTTTTATTTTGCCTATGTCGTGGAAAAACGCTCCGGTTAGAAGCAGAGGTTGATCCAGGAAGGTGTATTGCTCGCAGATATACCTACACAGCTTAACCACACCAAGAGTGTGTTCAAGCAGTCCGCCGATGTAAGCGTGATGGATTTTTGCTGCTGCCGGAGCTGTTTTAAACCCATCCACAAGTGCTCGATCTGCGAAGAATTTCTTCAAAAGAGGCCCATAAATACTTGAAAAAGCCGGTTTGAGGAGTTTTCTCAGGTTTTCTAAAAGTTCCCCAGGGTCACGATCAAGCGACGGAATAAAATCGGATGGATTGATATCTTGAGGCGCAACAGGTTCAATAACTTCAATAACAATCTGCATTGCATCGTTAAACATTTCGGCTTGGCCTTTGACATAAACTACACCGCTAGAAGGAACGTTTTCAAGGTCGATATTGCTGTCTTTCCATATTTTCGCATTGATAGAGCCTGTTTTATCGGTCAGCCTGAGATTTACATAGGGATCTCCCAGTTTGGTTGTGCGAAGTTGCTTATCTTCCACGATAAAGATGGACTCTACAAGCATCGGTGAATTGATTTGCGAAATGAAAAGATTCTTCTTCATTCTCCCTTCTCCAAACTGTTCCCCGAATAAAAGTCTTCCAAAAGAACTTATGTTATCTTAACATAAAGCCGAGGACAGACACAATGGCCTGTCGGGGATGTTCGAAAAAACGCCAGCTGTTTTATGGGAGTAGATGGAGAAAGATTTTTTCGGTGCATACGAGTACGTGTATTCCTTTTGAAACCGTGG
>Ga0209225_1000165_pt1 | contig 78029 bp, 77 predicted proteins | sample WasSprMetagenome_FD_184732 | JGI IMG/M metagenome (GOLD analysis project Ga0209225, IMG submission 184732) | Sulfidic aquatic microbial communities from Washburn Spring, Yellowstone National Park, USA - WS (SPAdes) (version 3) | ecosystem: Environmental > Aquatic > Thermal springs > Hot (42-90C)... | reverse complement strand
GCCCTCCTTAACGCGCTCCCCAACCCTGCGGTACAGGACCACCTTGCCCTTCTTAAGGGTCTCAGGAACCTTGAAAACCCTCTTCGCATCCAAGCAAGCCATATCATAGTCAATCTCAGCGATGCTTTTATTCAAATACTCCTCCTTGCGCTTGATCTTCCTCGAGATCCTCCTATAAATCTCGTTCGAGGTTAGGTTGGAATAATCTTCGAAGAAACCCATCTTGCGAAGATACTCGATTGAATCTATGAGCCTCTTCCTTAACTCAGGTTTCATCCATAATAGCAATGTAGATGAGGACTTAAAAGCGTAACGTATTTCACGCAATGTGATGAACTCCAGCGATATTTGTATTTAATGCAACATACCATTCGAACTTTAATGAGCAACTTATTTCATGTCCTCATCATGGTAAAAATATCCATTTAAATGCTCCGACCGGGATTTGAACCCGGGCCCCCAGCTCGAAAGGCTGGTATGCTTGACCGGGCTACACCATCGGAGCCCGAGGAAAAATCCTTTAGGGGGAAATAAATCTTTTTTCAAACAGCTATTCTCATTCCGCCGTGGGGCTCGCAGAATTCTACAGTGCGCTTTTACTGCTTTCTACTCACTTGACTATTCTAATATATATTTTTTCCCCCTCCACGTCGTACTCCTTTAATGTGCTCTTATCGCTTGGAGGCTCTTTTTCAACCTCCACTTTCTCTGCTCTAACTAGGCTTGACAGTTCTTTCAACAGAGGTTTCAGCCTAATGTAGCCTTCCTCGCCGACGCCGTATACGGTTACGCTTCTCAGAATATCCGTCGGGTTTAAGCCGAGTTCCTTCCTATATGCCTGTATTCTTCTTGCAACATCTCTCATGTATCCTTCTGCAACAAGCTCGGGAGTTCTTACCGTATCCAGTATCACGCAGCCTGGTTTACCTGTGGCTAACACATGGTTCGCAGGCGGCTCCTGGTCGAAAATAAGGTCTCCGGCAATCAGTTCAAAGGTTTCTCCGTCTGCTTCAACAACGTATCTTCCCTCTTTCTCGATGCTTCTCCTTACTTCCTCAGGCCTTGTTGAAACAAGGCTGGCTATTTTTCCAGCTTTACCCCTGAACTTTGGACCCGCTGTAGAATAGTTTATTCTTACCCTTGTCTTGACACCCGCTTCCTCCAGGCTGTTTTTCAAAGAAACCTCTTTAACGTTAATCATCTCGCGGAACAGATTCATGTTTCTACCGACACTTTCAGAATACTCTTCGTTAAGAACAAGTATTGCTCTTTTCAGCGGCCATCTTCTCTTCACCCCAGCCTTCATCCTGGCCCAGTTCACCATGCTGACCACTTCATCAATCCTTTCGAAATCCTTCTCAAGCTTCTCGTTTAGAAGGCTCCTGTCGGGGGCTGGCCATTGCTCAAGGTTAACGGACTCAGCCGTGTTCCTACTGAACCTTCTAACAACCCCTTGATGCATGGCTTCAGCAAGGAAAGGCGTCAACGGGTTCATAAGCCTGTTAACAATGTTCAACACATGGAAGAGTACAGCGTATATCGTCATTCTCCGCTCAAGGTCCTCCGGCGCGTCGCTCCACAGATCCTTCCTAACCATGGGTACGTATTGTCTGCTAAGCGTTTCAACGATGAATTTCTCCAGGGCTCTTGCAGACTCGTGTATCCTCATGTTTTCAAAGCCTTCTGTCACTTTTTCCACAAGCCTCTGGAGACATGAGAGAAGCCATTTCTCCGAGTCTTTGACAACCCCCTTCTTCAAAGCCCATTCAAGGCTGTACGCGTCATAGTTGAACCCGTCGTACTCAGCGTTCTGTTTAAGCAGCTTCCCCAGGTTGAAGAACGTGTTTAAAACCTGGAATGGTCTCTCCATCATCTCTTTAAAGCTGAAGTTAATGTTTTCAAGCGGGTTCGTCTTCCAAAGAAGGTAGAACCTGCAGAGGTCGGCTGAATACTTTGTCACCACGTCTTCAGTGTTTATAACGTTGCCAAGGCTCTTGCTCATCTTATTACCATTCTCATCCAGAACTTGACCATAGAACAGGAACGCCTTGTAGGGTGCTTCCGCCTTATTCCTCAAGATTACGTTTTCAGCCAGCAGCGACCATGCCCATCCACGGGTCTGGTCTATGGATTCAACTAGGAAATCTACAGGTACGAATTCTTCGAACTCTTCATCAGTCAAACTAGCGTATGGTGCAGCCCCACTATTATGCCAAGTGTCGAGAACAAATGGAACTCTATGCATGATTCCTCCGCAAACACACCTGACCTTTACCTTGTCTATCCAAGGCTTATGAAGCTCAAAGCTCTCCCCGTCTGGTAGGCTTACAGCACGTTCAACGATCTTCTTCCTCGAAGCAAGAAGCTCCTCCCTACCGCACTTCTCGCAGACGAATATCGGCAGCGGTGTCCCCCAGACCCTCTCCCTAGATATGCACCAAGGCTTCCCCTCCTTTAGAAAGGATAAAAACCTGTTTTTAGGAGGATTATAGAAATACTCTACTTTAGACGCTGCTTCCAATAGTTTATCGATAATCCTGTCAAGCCAGTAGAAGTATTCCGTCCTCGCAAGCCATAGTAGTCTATGCTTAGACCTCCAGCATAACGGGTATTCGTGGACAATTCTCTCCGCCTTGACTAAGAGGCCCTTCCTGTTTAAAACATCTAGGACAACTTGGTCTGCGTCTCTTGCGAAAAGCCCTTTGAAGAAGCCTGCATCCTCAGTGAACCTGGCCTCATCGTCGAAAGGTGAGAAAACAGGTATCCTCATCCTCTGCGCTACATCGAAATCCTCCTCACCGTTAGCAGGCGCCAAGTGGACTACTCCCGTCCCCGTGGTGACGTCGACGAAATCCGCAGTAACTATTCTATGTATCCTGCTGTCCTCCTGCTCGAGCCTTCTCTGATATGGAACCTCATCCAGCAGTGGATAAACATACTTCTTACCCTCAAGCTCAGACCCTGGGAAGGTCTCCTCAACCGTGTAGTCGGATATTCCAAGCCTATTCATGAGCGTTTCAACAAGGCCTTCAACCATTATCCATTCCTCTCCTCCAACCCTGACCCTCGCATACTCCGCCTCAGGGTTTACTGCTAGAAGCTCGTCAGTAACAATTGTGAAAGGCATTGTAGTCCATACTAAAACATATTCTCCTGTTTCAAGCCTAACCTTAAAGTATACAGACGGGTCCTCAACCATGCTGTACTCCAGGCCAACTTCAGCGTTGCTCAGAGAAGTCTGGCAGCTCGGACAGTAAGCTACAACCCTGTAACCCTTTCCGAGGAGCCCCTGTTCATAAGCCTTTTCAAGATACTTCCACTCTCTCTCAATATACTCGTCCCTGTAAGTCAGATACTCCTTCTCATAGTCCATGAACATGCCGAACCTCCTGTCAACCCTTCTCCAGTCATCATGATACTTCTTCAGAATCTTCTTAATCTCGGCGACAAACCTTTCCTCGCCAAGCCTTTCAAGAGCCTCCCTCTTGTTCGAGAAGCCAAGCTCCTTCTCAGCCTCGATCTCAACTGGTAATCCCTGCGTATCCCAGCCTGCTCTGAAAAGCACGTAATAACCCTGCATCGACCTCCACCTGTACCATAAATCCTTTATCGCCCGGCCCCATGAATGCCCCACATGGCAGCGACCGTTTAGAGTCGGCGGCCCCTCAACGTATCCAAGTTTCCCTATGTTTCTCTCTAGCCTCAGCTTCCTGAGTTTCTCAGGTATCTGGTTCTCCTCCCAGAATCCCAACACCTTGTTCTCAAGCAACTGCATCTCGTACTCGCCGTCGAACAGTTTTGCAATCTCATTCTGGAGCATTCTCCACTACCCTTCGTAAACGGTGTTCACCCTTTTCTCCCTTAAAAAAGTATTCTCCCCGAGTAAGGGTCGTGGCGCCAAGCCTGGGGAAACATTGTTTTTCCACCCGTTGAAACTGTTTAAACGCCGCCGGGCGGTGGCTGTGAACACCCTCCGGATGCCTCTACGAGGCCGCTGCCCTAAGGGCCTCTAGGTTACCTCCTCATAGGTGGAGAAGGGTATCCACATGCCTTTCTCAATGGTTATGAGTGTGCTGTAGTTGTGCAGCATCCCGTAGTTGTGGCAGTTCACAGCGTACCATTTGATCTTCCTGTTTCTCGCAAGAGCCTCCTTAATCTGGTCTACGACCGTCACGCTATACTTGTACTCGGAGTGAATCTTCTTAATGATGTGAAGCTGGTCTCTCTCCGTTAGGAAAGAGTAGATCGGCGCCAGCGCGTACTCGTCCACTGTTTCAGCCAGGTCCTCCGGGTAGACGGGCTCGTCAGACTCTATCTCTACGCTGACTATGCTCAGCTGGCCGAAAAGGCCTCCGGGCTCCTCCGGCACGGAAGCCGGGTACGTCGTTATTATCGGGGCGTCAATCTTGAAAACGACTCTCGGCTTCTCCTTCACGACTGAGGCTCTTCCCGTTAGCGTGCACATGTATCTCACGAGGCATTTCTCCCTGTCGACAGGAGTCGTCTTCTCGATGAAAAACGGGTAGTCGAACCTTACTTCAGCCGAGCTCGCGTTCGTCTCCCTCATCACGTCCTCAAGAATCCCCCTTATGTTTACTGAGCTAAGCTCCTCCCGGTGCCTATGCAGGATCTGGATGAACCTGTCTATCCAGCGGGCTTCAAACTCCTGTTTTACCCGTGCGTGCGCAGTGATGTTCGCCACAGTCGGCTGCCCCTGTGGGTAGGCTCTGGAGAACGCTCTTATCGGGAAAGGCAGGTTCGCAACGCCGGCGTCAACGATGAACGCTTTCTCCTTTGACATTAGCCTGTGCCCCGCCCCCTAATGCTGAGGGTATGTTATATTTCTTTCGCCGCTTCCCAAGCCTTTACACTACCCTGGGTACGCTCGGAGACTGGACGAATGCTTCCGCGTAAGGCCTGTCTATAAGGTAGCCTCGAACCTGGGCTAGTGCCCTAAGGTATTTCAGAATATTCGGGAAGACTCTTATCTGCGACCAGTAGAGGCTCATGGCTTTAATCTTCATGTTGAACGTCGGCGTTACGTCGACTATCATGCCCGGATTAGGAAAGAGGTCGAAGACCTCGAAAAAGTAGACGGTTCCCACTCTCCAGGGCTCGCCCAGGTCCCCGTATGCCCTCGTCATCGAGTGCCAGCAGGCCTCTGTCGAGCACTCTGAAACCGCCCGGTGTAGATGATGCTTGTCGTTCGGCGAATGGGTGAAAACCATGTCAGGCTTAAAGTCCCTTACCTCCGCCACAAGCCTTCTCACGACGCTTCTCCGGTCTATGACTTCAGGGATTTCAAGAATCCTGTGTTCAACCCCGAGGTATGCCGCCACCTTCTCAGCCTCGCGGGTCCGAACCTCTTCAATCATGTTCTCCTCATACGGGGCTCTTCCACTGGCTGCAAGCCCTCCTCCCCCTCTTGAGAAAAGCACGACTCTGACTGCGCAGTCCTCCCTGTGCAGCCTGCATATCGTGCCTCCTGCCCCTATCAGCTCGTCATCCGGGTGCGCTGCGAACACTAGTACTCTTTCAGGAGTCTTAAACCAGCCAGCCATCTTTAAACATGCGTGCGACGGCTTAACATAAATCTTTGCCACGTGCCTGCTAAGCATGGTTTCAGCAGCCTTTTTCACGCTACTGGAGAACGTTTAACCGTGAGCATCGGGTGCTGAACACGGGGGGCTTGGTCAGCCGAGGGGTGGTTGTCAAACCTGCGGGAAGACCCCTGTTTCAAGCCGTTTAAGCATAACCCTGTTCCGGCGGCTAAGCTTCTCCCGTTCGTAGAAAAAAGGGTTTAAGCTGGCTTAAACCGGGTTTTTAAAAACGGGAAGGTGCTGAGCCTCGTGGAGCCTCCTAGCCGAATATTTTTACGCTTTGAAAACTCGTCTAAACCCTTTAAAACCCGATTTACAAATGTGATATTGGCTGATTTACAAGACTTTAGCGATTTTAGTCAAAATTTTCCACCCTTTCCATGCGAAAAGACTTATTAATGCGTCCGTTTAACCCAAAGAAGGGTAAATTAAATGTCGGAGGAACTGTCGTTAGCGGCTATGTACAGGATTCTCCGCAAGTCCGGAGGAGAAAGAGTGAGCGAGGAGGCTGCAGAGGAACTGTCAAGAATACTGGAGGACATAGGCGTGAGGATCGCCAGGGATGCTGCGCAGCTCGCAGTATTCGCGAGGAGGAAGACGATTCGCGCAGAGGACGTTAGGATGGCTGCTAAACGCTACATGTCCCAGATCCCGGGTGCTTGAGCCGAGCAGATTCAGCAGACGCGTGAATCCGCAAAGATTCATTGGGAATCATGTGTTTTCAAGAGGTGGGCACAGTACTAGGATAATTGTCTGCACACAGGATTGCCCCAGATGGAATTGTACCTGTAAAAAGGGTTCCCGCCATGCTTTAGCGCGTGCTCAAGCTATATGTCTAAAAGAACCTTAATCCTCGCTTTTCCAGGGTGCTCTTCTATCTCCATGTCGTGGAGGGTTACCGCCTTCACTTGCGTCCCACCGGTATGCCATCCGGGCTTGAACCTTTCACCCCTCATCACGGCTTTGAGAACATACTTGCAGCTCTCCCTCTCTATCTTCACGTTAAAGACTGAGAAAACCATTTGCTCAGCGTCAAGCCTGACAAGTATTGCTTCCAGCCACTTGTAGAGAAGCATCTGCAAATCCTCGGCTTCAACAGTCTCCTCAACAGTCTGCTCAGGCCTTATTCTGGAAACGTCTGTTACGACCCCCGTTAATCCTAGGGCAGCGTTCTCGAAAGCCTCCTCCAGGCTTCTCCCGTATGCTTGAACATACACGTCTGAAGTGTGCTCAGGATAGTCATACTTCCCAGGGCAGGGCTTCACGTTTAAGAAGCAAGCTTGGGAGGGGATAAATATTTTCCCCTCCGCGTAGCTCGGAGAATGCGTGACAAGCCCTCCTGTTCCATGCTTTCCTCCTACCTTAATCCTGCGAGCACCAGTATTCTCAGGGCGAGCCCGCCTAGGACGAGGGCGAGAAAAACCTCTGAAACAGTTATGACTAGGGCTTTCCTCCAGCCGAACTCCATCACTAGGGTTGCGATCGTTGCCACGCATGGAATGTAGAACATGCTGACGATCGTGAAAACCGTCATTTGAACCGGTGTCAGTGCTTGAGACAGGTCGGCGGTGCCGAGCAGGGTGGTGAGCATTATGAGCGCAAGCTCTTTTCTCAAAACCCCGAACAAGAGTGTTACGCCTGTTTCCACGGGGAGGCCGAGCCAGCCTACTGTGACGGGGGCCAGCAGGCTTGTGAAAAAGCTCAGCATGCCAAGAGCCTCTAGAAGCTTAACTGTGAGTGTTGACACGATTATCAGCGGGAAGGCTATTTTAAGGAATTCGAGAAGCCTGAACCACGTCTGGCTTAGAACAGTCCTGAGGTGCGGCAGCCTGTAGTCAGGCATCTCCATTATAAGCCCCGTTGGCTCGCCGGGCAGTATTTTGAAGGCAAGCCTTCCTAGGAGGAAGATTACCAGCAGGTCGAGCACGTAGAGCACCAGGGCCCACTGTATTCCTATGAATCTTCCAACTAGGCCGAGTATTATGACTGTTCTTGCAGCACAGGGCACCAGGGTTGTGACGAAGGCTGCGATAAGCCTCTCCCTCTGGGTTTCCATTATTCTGCACCCTAGGCATGCGGGGACATTGCAGCCGTATCCTAGTAGCAGGGGTATGAAGGCTTTCCCGTGAAGCCCCATCCTGTGCATTATGCTGTCCATGAGGAATGCTATCCGGCTCAGGTAGCCGGAGTCCTCCAGGAAGTAGAGGGCCAGGTAGAAAGGGATTACGTAGGGCAGTGCTATCGTTGCCCCGGCTATCAGTCCTTCGACAACGCCTCCCCAGAAGAGCTGCCCGATAAACCCTGTTCCGAAAAACCCTTCGAAAAACGGTTTAAAACCGTAGAGAAAGCTGCTTAAAAACTCTGAGAAAAAGTTTCCCACGGTGAAGACGAAGAGGAACATTGAGAGCAGTGTTGCAGCCATTACAAGGTATCCGGCGACCCTATGCGTAGTTACGTTGTGAAGCTTCTCGCCTAGAGTCGGCTTCACCGGCGGGATGAGCCTCTGCACCTCTCTAGCTATGCAGTTAGCAGCCTGGTAGCGTTCAGAAGTTATCAGGGTTGGGCAGGAGTGGCCGTGAAGCTTTTCAAGCTCCTCGCCGAGTCTTCTCGCGAGAGCCGCCGCCTGGGGATTCGCTTTTTCAACCTCCTCCTGAATCTCCCTGTCGCCTTCAAGGAGCTTTATCGCTACGTATCTAGCCGGATACGGGAGGCCGCTGCCTCTAACTGCTTCAGCAATCTTCTCTATTCTCTGCTCAACCTCCTCCCCGTATTTAACCGGTTTAGGCTTCGCACTAAGTTTCCCCTCGAATATTTCAACAGCTTTCTCCAGCAGTTTGAAGATTCCAACCCCCTTAACCGCGACTGTCGGAACAACTGGAACGCCCAGAATCTCCTCAAGCTTCTCCACATCTATCTGGATGCCCTTCCTACTTGCAACATCCATCTGGTTTAGGGCGATGACCATCGGTGTCTCCAGCTCCATGAGCTGCAGGGTGAAGAACAGGTTTCTTTCAAGAACAGAAGCGTCGATAACGTTTATCACCACGTCAGGCTTATCGACAGCGATAAACCTTCTCGAAATGGACTCCTCTATAGAGTATGTGGAGAGCGAGTATATGCCGGGGAGGTCGACAACGTCAACCGTGTACCCTTTAAAGTGAAGCGTCCCCTCCGCCTTCTCAACAGTCTTCCCCGGCCAGTTGCCAATATGCTGGTGCAGCCTGGTTAAGTAGTTGAATATTACTGATTTGCCGACGTTCGCGTTTCCCGCGAGAGCTATAACCAGCCTCCTCCCGTTCAAACCTGTTTCCCCTTTAAGACTCCCTGCAGCCGGCCTGCGTCTCCTCCACCCGCACGAAGATTCTCTCAGCCATCCCCCTGCCTATGGCAAGCCTATACCCTCTGACGAGGATCTCCATCGGCCCGTGGAACGGGGCTGACTTAACAACCGTGATCCTTGTTCCCGGAGTTATGCCCATGTCCATAAGCCTCTTCTTAAACCCCCATGCTCTCCCGTACCCTGATTTCACTGAGACAACAATCCCAGTCTCCCCATCCCTCAACATTGCCAAGGGTACTTCGCGTCCCCCAGTTTCAACGGTAGTGCTCATTTCACAACTCCCCTCACACGTATCAGCGAGGCTAGGCTGAGACTCAGCATCCCCTTCTCTCCTTCAACCTCAACTCCGACCTGCTTGTCTGACGCTGGCTTCTCAACAATCCTCACAACAGTTCCCGGAACCATTCTAAGCTTCTTTAAGCATATAAGGAGCTCAGGCTTCTCGTCAACCACTTTAACGATTACTCCTTGCTCGCCCTCGGAAAGCTCGGAAAGTAGCCTTGTTTCCTCCTCGAAAACCTTTCCCTGCTCATTGGGAATAGGGTTTCCATGCGGACAGGTCTTCGGATAGTTTAAGGCTTTCTCCAAATGCTTAACCACCTCCTCGGTTAAACTGTGCTCCAGCCTGCAAGCTGTCTCGTGAACCCTGTCCCAGTCCATTTTCAGAATATCCACTAGAAGCCTTTCCGACAGCCTGTGTCTCCTGACCACTTGAAGGGCTATTCTGAGACCCTTCTCAGTAAGCTTAACACCCCTGTAGGAGGAGTGTTTCACGAAGCCCTCTTTCTCAAGCCGCTCCACCGTGTTAGTAACCGTGCCGGGGGCTACCTTCAGGTTTCTAACGAGGCTGCTGGTCCTGGCTACTCCCTCCTTCTCCTGAAGCCTGTATATGCATTCCAAGTATTCTTCGACAGCTGGAGTAACTTGGCTTCCTGCTTTATCCGGCAACTCGGTTTCAAATTACGACTGCTCGTACTTTTTTAAACCTTTTCCCCCGCATACACCTCCTTAAACATGCGACGTTTAACTGTTTCAGACGTTGCAGAACACGTGTAGTTTTTTGAAAACACGGCATGTTTGAGGGAAAGGTTCTCCTAGTGATGTTAAGAGGCTGCGGCGTTATGTCTCAACTTTAAACGCTGACGATTCCCCTTGGACTAGAAGGGTTCTCCAGCTAAGGCGCTTGGATGCTTTTGTAAACCTCCTCAGGCTTTCATATCCACTCTGTTGGAACATGCTTTTTACATAGGCTTTTGCAATAAAACCTAGTCTCAACGTATGTTTCATTAACGGTTGCCAGCATGATTCCTCGCAAGCTTTATATAGGTATTACTGAAACGGGAAAAAGTAATACTGGTGGTTGGAGATGGCTTACTTCAATATCCGCGACGTCGCCTCCATAGCGCTTTTCGCAGCGCTCTGGGGTGTGTTGAACGCAACGGTTTCCCCCATAGTATTTACAATGTTCGGCATTCCTGTTTTCTGCGACATGATTGGCTTCGCATCCCTGATTCTGGCAGTCTGGTGGGTAAGGAAGCTTGGGACAGCGAGCACAGTGGGTTTAGTGGCAACAATCCTGAATTTCGTTTTCAGGCCCAGTGCGACGCATTTCCTGGGCTTCACGGCAGCCAGCGTGGTTTTCGACGTTTTAACCTGGGCTTTCCGCTACGGGAACTGTTTCGAGAGGAAACGCGTCGGAGCCGTGTTTCTACTGGTTGCTTCAACTGCTTCAGCCGCGGTAGCAGGCTTCATAATAGGAGTGTTCTTCATGGCTGCTCCGCAGCTAGTCAAGTGGGGCGGGGTTCTCGGCTGGGTTTTGCTGCACATGGCTGGCGGCGTAGCCGGATGGGTGATGGGTGTGTCGCTGGTTTTAAGCCTGGAGGCTAGGGGTCTGCGTAAACAGGGGGTCACGTAGGTGACAACCCGTATTCCACGTGATCTTTTAGAGAAGGCTGTTAGCCTGCACGGTCATTTAGGACCGTTTCTGGTTTTAGGCTTGAAGATGGGTTTAAAGGCTGAGAATACTATCGGCAAGCCTGTTGCCTGTGAAGTCACTACGCGATGGAGAAAGCCCTTCCTATGCGTCGTCGACGGTTTGAAGACTGTTGTCGGCTGCAGCGTTGCCTTAAAAGAGGGGGAGGGCTTATCCGCCTGGTTCAGCAACACTGAGGGGGATGAGCTTGTCCTAAGGGTTAGGGCGAGCGTTGTGGAGAAGTATGCTGATAAGTACGTGGGGGAGCCGTGGGAGGGCTGTGAGAAGGACGCGTACGAAGTCTTGGAGAGCAGTGACGAGGAGCTTTTCGAACCCTGGGTTTCCTGAGAGCCCGCTGGCTGACGGTTTATTTTTAAATGCTTCTAACTATTAGAACCGCCTCCTCCATGAACGGGGTTTTGAGACCCTTGTATCCCCGCCTTCAACCTTCTCCTCGCCGACTGTTTCCCCCGTGACCGGGTTGAGCCATTCAGCCCTGAGGCTCCCCCTCGCCCCGAAAGGTCTACCCATATGGTTGAAGGGTATTCCCTCGGAATGTAAACCACGTATTCTTCTCCCGGGCTCGCTAGGCAATAGCCTGTTTGAGAAAGCCCCGGGCGGGGGTGAGCCCTGCGAGGTTCAATTTCTCCCGCAAGCATGCGTATGCAGCCCATTGCTCTCCGAACTGGCTCCCATCTTTGGCCAATCCTTCCAGCGTCTTTTCAACCCTAGGCCTGTGAGCCCGCCCGCGGTGTAACCGCTGTCGTAAGGATCCATGAATACAGTGTTATAGGTGGTCTGTGTCCAGGAGAACAATCTTCCCGCCGTCAGCCGGGGGCGGGTCATACTTGTAGCTGTAGCCGTTTCGGGCAGCAGGGTTTGGAGAAACCCATTCCGCCGGGCTTCTGAAAAGTTCTTCATTGCCGCCAGGCCTCCCCGGAGCCCAGGGGACAGTCATTCCAACAGGGTGCTGCCTCCCCATGGTTTTCTCAAGCCTGTGGATGAAGCTAATCATATGGTACTGCCACTCGACTGATTCGCGCTGCACGCGCGCCGGCCTTAAACCTGGCGACATTAAGACGATAGGGGACTTAAATAAAATACCGTTCGTAACTAAGCAGGAGGTCGGAGACGGCATACCTAGCCAGAGCATTGCAAGGGGGCATGGTCTTGAAGACTGCGTGCAGGCATCCACCTCAGGAACAAGCGGTGGTCCCATGCCTGTTTTCTACGACAAGAGGTTCCTAGACTACTCTGTGGCAAACTGGTATTTCAGAAAAATAATGGCTATTGGCCTCAGCCCTTTGGACAAGATGGTTTCAATAGAATACGGCTCGTCGGAACCTAACACTGTTAACAGAGAGAGTACCAAGGTGAACCGGGGCTCGAAGCCGAAATCAATGGGAAGGATTGCATTCGGACCAGTTGCGTCTCTGCTGAAGCGTCTTAGAAAGAGAATCTACATCGCGGATAACGCTGAAGAAGTGCTGGAGGAAATCGTCAAGTTCCAGCCGAGACTAATCGACGGCAACACGTCGTATCTCAGGGTTATCGCGGAGACGATTCTTGATAAAGGGGTAAGGCAGGTGCATCCGAAAGCCATTAGGGGTGACGGAGAGGTTCTGGACGAGCCGACGAGGAAATTCTTGGAAACCGTTTTTTGAATGCACCGTTTTCGACGAATACTCAGCCTGGGATTTTGGACACGGTGCTTGGAAGTGTGTTAAAAGAGAAGGGTATCATATAGATGCTGACCTTCTCATCATGAAGATCATTCGGGACGGTGAACCGGCTGCACCTGGTGAACCAGGAGAAATCGTCGTAACCGGATTGCTAAACTACGCGATGCCCCTGATACGCTACAGAGTAGGCGACGTTGGAATACTCGGCGAGGACATGCGTTCATGCAGAAGAGGTCTTCCTCTTTTAAAGTCGGTTGAAGGAAGGATGATTGACTGCTTCAGACTGCGCGCGCGCTGCGGCAGCCACGCCTCATCCTCTCTATCCTGCTATTCACACTATTCCGCAGATTGAGCTTGCCGCTGTTTGCGACCTGAAGGAGGAGCTTGCGGGGAGGAATGCTAGAAGCTTCGGAGCCCTGCGCTGGTATACTGATGTTAGGGAGATGCTTAGGAGGGAGGAGCTGGACGGTGCCATAATCGTCGGCCCTCCACAGATGCACTGCGAGCTTGGGAAGCTCTGCCTCGACGCCGGCCTACCAATCCTTGTTGAGAAGCCTTCAGCTGTTTCCCATAAGGAGGCTGTTGAGCTCGCGCAGCATGCTGAGGATGCTGGACTATGGGGTGCCGTCGCCTACATGAAGCGTTACGCAGTGTGCTACCGGATGGCGAGGAAAATAGCCTTCAGCCTGGAGTTCGGGAGTATTCACTGTCTCGAGGCAAGGTTTTCAAACGGCCCATACCCGGCGATCTGAGGCATAGAGGACCCGGCTAAAGCATTCCTAATAGGGCAGGTTGTCCATATTTTCAACCTGGCCAGCTTCTTCTGCGGAGAGATTGGGGAGGTCTACGCTAAGCTCCACCGTCTTAACCCGAGCATGTTTGCCTACGCTATCGCCGGCGAGTTTGAGAGCAGCATCCAGTTCGTCATGAACCTGAACTCTCTGGAGGCTGGAGACTGGAAGATAAGCGAGAGGCTCGCCCTCTCTGGAGACGGCTGCTGGCTTGAGGTTGAGGACATGCTTCGCCTCCACTATCATCCCAGGAGCCTTCCTCTGCAGGAGTTTAAAGTAGGCGGCAGGACGCAGACAGTGAGCTGGAGCCCAGAGTGGACTGAGCTAATGGCGACTAAGGCTGAAGGCGCCTTCGGCTACAGGGTGAGATCGAAGCCTTCGCGCGAGCCTGCCTAGGGGAGGAGAAGCCGGAGAGCACGCTCTGGGATGGCGCTAGGGATCTTCAAGTATCCGAAGCAGTCTGGGAAAGCGCAACTCATGGTAGGCCTGTGCTTATTCAGTGAGGAGGCTGGCGGGATGCTTAAAATAGGCATAGTCGGCGGCGCCAAGCATTGGCACACCAGGAGCTTTTCCGAGATATTGAACGGTTATGACGAGGACTTGGCGAGGAGCAATCGTTTCCCGCTTTACAGGACTAGGCTTGACGGAGCAAGGGTGATGCACATCTGGGATCCTGAGAGAGAGCAGGCGGAGCTGGTTGCGAAAACATGCCGCATAGAAAATGTTCTTCAAAGCATGGAGGAAATGATCGGCAGGGTGGACGAGGTTATAGTTGCGGATGACACTACGATGCAGCATCAGAAAAGAGCCTTCCCTTTTCTTAAAGCAGGCCTGCCGACCTTCGTCGACAAGCCTCTCTCACCCTCAATCGAGGAGGCTCAGCTGATTGTGGAGACCGCGAGGAAGCATAATGCTCCCTTCATGTCTTGCTCCGCCCTCCGCTACGCTAGGGAGGTTGAGGAATTTCTCGCTGAAAAAGAAAGCCTTGGGGAAATACTTACTGGCAGCAGCGTCTGCAGCGGGGACCTTGTTTTCTACGGTGTCCACGCCTTGGAGCAGCTTTACGTCTGCGTGGGAGGAGGCGTGGAAAGCGTGCGTAATGTTGGCGAAGAAGGGAGGGACATCGTGGTCGTAACGATGAGAGACGGGAGGAGATTCGTGCTGACAGTCTACAGGAATATCCACTACCTCTTCCATATGAGCCTCTACGGGACAAGGGGGTGGAGGGAGGTTAGGGTTGAAGACAGCGACTACTTCTACTCTAACATGCTTCGCGCATTCCTGAGAATGGTTGAAACCATGCAGCCCCCGTTCCCGCCTGAGGAGACGCTGGAGATAGTCAAGACGCTAATCCTTGCTAGGCGATCCGTTGAAAACGGAGGGGTAGTCTTCCACCTTTAAACGGATCCGTTAAAGCCCTGCTCTGATGCTTCGACGACAAGTGCTTGAGCGCGCATAATGAGTTTAACGATTTTCACGAAAATGCCGCGAAAATACGCGTTTTAAGCGTTTACTCGCGATGCTGCGTCACGCATACTGGAGAGGATGTTTCGGCTGGAAAGCGCCGGGGAAGGGATTTGAACCCCTGCGGCCCGCATGGGCCACTGGCTCTCAAGGCCAGCGCATTACCGCTCTGCCACCCCGGCGGACAGCATTCCATCCCGTTTAAATTAAATAAGCTTTTTCACCGGGTAACATTTAAAAGCTGTTTTAAAACCGTTTCTTCAACGTGGTGATTATTGTCTGAAGACAAGGAGCTGGAGCGCATCCTGGAGGAGAAGAGGAAACGCTTGATGAACAGGCTTGCCAAGACCAGTGAGAAGACCACTCCTCAGAGAACGGTTGACGACGTGGATAAAACGGTTTTAAGCCTCCTGGATGATAAGGGTAGGGAGATACTGTCCCTCGCGGAGCATGATTTCCCTGAGGAAACCAAGAGGGCGAAGCTCCTGCTCTACGCGCTTGTTAAGAAGGGCTATGTGGACGGGGCTGTTGACGCCGGGGACCTCTACAGGTTTCTAAGATACCTGGGGATCCCCGTTAGGTACGAGTCGCGAATAATGGTTGCAGACGGGAGGGAGAGGAAGCCTCTTTCAGAAATACTTTCAGAGAGAATGTCTGAGCTTGAGTAGTCTTCAGAAACTCATAATAGGACCGGGGCGGCATGCCTCATAGAGGAGGATTGCAGGTTTCAATACTGCTTCCAGCATCCGTCATAGGCGTTTCAGAGGATCTGAGGATTAAAACATTCAGAGCCGGGCTCGTTGGAAGGGCTGCAGCAATATTCATGGTCGACGAGATCATTATCTATCTTGACGATCATGATTCCGAGTCGCTCCGCAACCAAAGGGTTTTCTCAAAGCTCCTCCACTACATGGTTATCCCCCAGTACTTGAGGAGACTCGTCTTCAAGAAGCAGGAGGAGCTTAGGTTCGCCGGCCTCCTCCCCCCTTTGAAAATACCCTCGCACACCGTGCCCGCTTCCCTTAAGCATGTTAAGCCCGGGAGCTTCAGGCTTGCCGCCGTGGTTAGGGCTGAGCGCGGCAGGCTTGTTCTCGAAGCCGGGCTCGAGAAGACCCTGACGGCACCAGTCCCTCAGCCGTCGCTTGAAGCCAGAGTTGGCAGCGTTGTCCTAGCTAGGGTTGAAAACCCTTTGGGGCTCTCCGCCAGCATAGTCAGCCCAGGGGAGTCACCGTTCTACCTGGGCTACCGGGTTTCAACACCCAGGAAGACGCTTGGAGAACTCCTGAAGAGCCTTGACGCTGTTAAAATAGGGACTTCAAAGTATGGCGAGCCTGTTTGGAGGAGGATAGGTGAGCTTAGGAGGCTTTTCTCCGGGGGAAGGAGGATAATGGTTGCATTCGGCTCGCCTTCAATGGGTCTCAGGGAGATACTGACTAGGGAAGGGTTGAGGGCTGAGGATGTTTTCAACATAATCGTAAACACCGTGGGGGAGCAGGGTGTTGAAACAGTGCGTACTGAGGAAGCCGTCTACATAACTCTCCCGCTGGTTACTTCTTTAGCAAGAGGATACTGGTAGACACGGGTTTACAATGGGAAAAAGCCTCCAACAGGTTTCATTCTGCAAAGGGAAAAGGTTAAAACGGGTCGCTCATTCCTTTGACAACCACGCTGATTAAAAGGGGATTACCGAGATGGGTCATAGGAAGCAAAGTGCTCCGAGACACGGTTCGCTCGCGTTCCGTCCTAGAGCACGGTTTAAAAGGCTAACCCCCCGGATAAGGTTCTGGCCGGAGGTTGACGGTGAAACAAGGCTTCTAGGCTTCGCCGGCTACCGAGTAGGTATGACGCACGGCTTCACGATAGACACCTCCGAGTCCTCTCCTTTCAAGGGGAAGGAGGTTTTCACCCCGATCACGATTATTGAAACACCGCCGTTAAGCATCGTTGGAGTAAGGCTCTACGGCAACAGTCCACAGGGTTTAAGAGTCATTTGGGAAGGATGGGCTAAAAACCTTCCTGAGAACCTTAAGAGGAGGATAAACACGCTGGGCAAAAGTGAGGAGGCGGCGGAGCCACGTGCTCCAGAAGGTATTGCTGAGAAGACAAGAGAGGTCAGGGTCATAGTGGCGACGCAGCCACATCTCGCCGGCTTAGGGAAGAAGACGCCTGAGGTTTTCGAAATAGGTGTCGGAGGCGGAAGCATGAGTGAGAGGATCAGCTACGCCATGTCCCTACTCGGCAGAGAGGTTTACGCGAAGAATGTTCTGGAGGAGGGGGCTTACGTGGATGTTTTCGCAGTAACCAAGGGGAAGGGTTTTCAGGGTGTTGTGAAAAGGTTTCGGGTTAAGATTCTCGACAGGAAGAGTAACAAGACGAGAAGAGGCATAGCTACACTGGGACCGTGGAAACCCGCTGGAGTAATGTACACTGTGCCAAGGCCCGGTCAAACGGGATACATGCAGAGAATGGTTAGAAACCTGCAGGTTCTAAAGATTGTTGAAAACCCTGGCGAGATTAATCCTTCCGGAGGGTTCCACAAGTATGGTGTGATAAAGAGTCAAGCAGTCATCTTAAACGGCAGTGTCCCAGGCACCCCCAAGAGGCTTGTTAAAATAAGGGTTTCAGCGAGAAAGCATGACGTTAAGCCTAAGCAGCCACCTGTCTTAACATACGTCAACATAAGGAGGCCTGTAGCGGTATGATGAGCATGCAGGAGGAAGTGAAGATAAGGGTTCTCAAGGCTGACGGCGAGGAAGACGGGGAAGCATCACTCCCATCATTCATAACAATGTTTGAAGTAGAGGATTTTTTGATAAGGAGAGCCTTCCTAGCCCAGCAGTCTAGGAGGCTCCAGCCGCAGGGCAGGGACCCGATGGCAGGTAAGAGAACCACTGCTGAAAGCTGGGGAGTCGGCTACGGCATAGCTAGAGTACCCAGGACCGAGAGAGGAGTCGCCAGGTTCGCCCCGATGACTGTTAAAGGCAGGGTTACACATCCGCCGCGCGTCGAGAAGAAGATAAGGAAGGAGATAAACAGGAGGGAGTATAGGAAGGCCTTTGTTTCAGCATTATCAGCAGTCTTCAAGAAGGAGGTTGTTGAGAAAAGAGGCCACAGACCCGGCTCAGCAAGCATCCCAATAGTCTTCACGAAAGAGTTTGAAAACATTTCTAAGACGCGTGAACTACTTAAGCTCCTTGAGAAAATAGGTTTAGAGCAGGAGCTTGAAAGAATCTACGGCAGGCCGAGAGTTAGATGTGGGAAATCAAAGTGGAGGGGGAGGAGGTTAAGAAGGAGAATCGGCCCCTTGATAATAGTTTCAAACAATAAGGCCAGCGTTGTTAAAGCAGCCTCAGGAATACCCGGAGTAGACGTCAGAACACCGGAGAAGCTTTCAGTAATGGATCTCGCACCCGGAGGAGCCCCGGGGAGACTAACAATATGGACACTCCCAGCCCTTGAAAACATTGTTGAAAAGGTGAGAAAATATGTCTCAAAATAGCGTCATAATCAGGCCGGTTTCAACGGAAAAATCCTTCAGACTCATCGAGAAGGAGAACAAGCTGATATTCATAGTTGACCCCAAAGCGGATAAAAACAGTGTTAAAGAGGCTGTTGAGAAGACTTTCAACGTTAAGGTTGAAAAAGTCAACATCATAAGAAGCATATCTGGAGAGAAGAAAGCCGTGGTCAAACTAGCTAAAGAATACAGCGCAATGGACCTTGCAAGCAAGCTTAAAATAGTTTAAGGAGGATGATGGCTAAATGGGCAAGAGGCCAATAGTAAGGAGGCGCGGCGCATCACCAAACTTCATGGCCCCAACCCACAGAAGAGTCGCACCAGCCAAATACCCAACACTAGCAAAAGGAGAAAGACTCGAAGGAACCCTTGTCGCACTACACCACGACCCGGGAAGAGGAGCACCCCTAGCAGAAATCAGGCTCGACAACGGAAAAACCTTCTACACGGTTGCAGTAGAATCAATGTACGTCGGCCAAAGAATATCAATAGGACCAGGAAGCCCACTAGCAGTAGGAAACATAATCCCGCTCAGCGAAGCGCCAGAAGGAATAATGCTTTCAAACATTGAACGAAAACCCTCAGACGGCGGAGCACTCTTCAGAGCCTCAGGCAACTACGCAGTCTTAATCGGAAAAACAAACGGAACAGCCATACTACAAGACCCTAAAGCAAGAACATTCATCGTAGACGCAAACTCCCTCGGAACAATCGGAGTAACAGCAGGAGGAGGAAGAACAGAAAAACCATTCCTCAAAGCGGGAACAAAACGCAAACTCATGAAAAGCAAAGGAAGACACTACCCAATAGTAAGAGGAGTAGCAATGATAAGTGTGTATCACAAATTCGGCGGGGGAAGGCATCAGCATGTGGGGGGTCCTTCGTCTGTTAGTCGTAATGCTCCGCCTGGTGCTAAGGTTGGCTTGATCGCTCCGAGGAAGACTGGTAGGAAGAAGGCTAGAAGAGTATCTGGATAAAAACATATTTAGAATAATTATTTAAAGACATTCAGAAATGGCAAGGTAATGAGATGTTTATACGGCAGATCGTCAAGAGGCTAGATGAAACTTTAACATCACCCGTTGGCTTTAATACCTTAGGTGAAGGAACTGAAATAGGATTGCATCACACTGTATTGTCTTATGCAGATTTTCTTAGAAACAGCTTCGCTATTAGTATGATCTATGAGTTAGATCGAAATAGAGATGTTCCTGCATTTAGAAAGAAAAAGTTTCACTTTGAAGACCCGTTTATTTTTCATGCTTTACGATCATGGGCTCTAGGCAGAGAACCGTATGATGAAACCCTACAATATCTGAAGAAGCAAGAAGAACTTGGAAAAATAACAGAATCGGTTATAGCTAATCACCTAATTAGATTACTTTTCAGCTATTACCCATCTACACAATTCGACTATACTGTTTTGTTATTCTATTGGCGAAGTCAAAGAAAACGTGAACTCGATTCTGTTCTTAAGATGGGTGACCATTACTCACCAATAGAGGTTAAATATCAGTCAAAGGTTAGCAGTGAAAATGGTTTCAGTATTATAGATTTTCAAAAAGGAGGTAAATCTTCTAAAGGCTTATTACTGACTAAAGACTCGCTTGAAGTAAAGAGAAGCTATCTTAAAGTACCAGTACCAATTTTCTTATTATTAATCTAAGGATGGGGCACATCTAGCATTTTATTAAGGTTAAAGGAAAAGAAAGATAATGGATTTCAGCGCGCGCTTACACTCCCTCTATGTGAAGCCACATCTTAATGTTATACTGCTTATAAATATCGTAGACTTGCTTAAAGAACTCTCCCCATTCTCTCATATCCCTATTCATGAAATCGATGCGAGAATCGATACGCTGCTCAGGCTCCATCTCCTCCTCTCCTATGGATAAGCCAGTTCTTTTAATATCTTCCTCCGCTATCCGTCTATCTTCAGGATTATCCTTTGAAAACAGTTCTCTCGTTAATAGTATCTCCAGTTCTTTCCTAACTTCCTCAAGGTCTAGAACTTCTACGGGCCAGAAAATCTTAAAATCTGGTCCAAGCGTTTTAGGGTTGGCTCTTATGTTGTCTCGGCACTTCTTAATCATGACCTCCACCTTACCCATTAAGTAGGAGACGACCGGGTCCTTCTTAGCCTCCTCAACCTCCTTCTCCCCCCAAGCGTAAGCGGAATCGATGATAGCAGGAATATACTTCAATCCCTTACTTTTCATGCGCCAAGATCCTACCGCTGACATCGATATGTGTTTCAACCTCTCCCTTATCTTTCTTGGAGTTTTAGGCGCAGGCTTGATCACCATCCAATACTCCGTCATTCTTCTCTATCCTCCATATCTTTCTCCACTTATAAAAACCTCCACTATTCCAAGATACCGCCTCATAAGCTCAATTAGATGGTCTAATAGTATCTTGCTCTCTAAGGTTTGGGGGTCGTGTAAGAAACTGTAAACCAACTTCCAAGTATTTTCTTTGGCAATTTCAAGATATCTGCCAGCTTGATCTATCTCGCTGAGAATGGTTTTTCGGAGACGGGGAGGAAGAGACCGGTGAAAACGTGACGCATATGTAAAAACATCTTGATTGTTGTTTAGCAGGATGAGAATATTTGTCTATTCGAAAAACTTATTTAAAAACCTTACCCTTATTATTACAGCGCGCGCTTGTTCTGCGCATGAGGCCAGCACTTAAAACCTGATTATGACGAGCTCCCTTGCCCTCACCACATTCGTTATAAAGATTTTCCTCCGGCTTATACTTCTTCAAGGCTCTTCTGATCAGCCTTTGGATATCATGATCCTTGTCGACTATCCTTCCGTTGACAAACAGAACATATTCACCCTCGTAGCTGCTTATCGTTAAGCCTACCTTCTCCGTTTTCATCCCGCTAATAACAGCAAGGTCAAGTTATAAACGGCACGCCGCGCATCGTTCGAATCAGGATTTGAAATAAGCCAACCCCTACGCCTAAGCTCGCTCAGCAGGTTCTTCATATAGCTGGGTTTTACTCCTAGTGCGTTAGCTGCCTCCTCAAGGTGGAAGGACCTGCCCCGAATTTACGGAGGAGCGTCATATACGTGTTTCCACTTAACCAGGTGGCCAATCAGACAGGATGAACGAAACATATTCACCGCATAAGGCAGAGGAAATCGGGATGGAGTTTTAGTAGGTTGGCTATTCTAATCCTGCTAAAACCTTCCTCTTAAACCCCCTGGAAGTACTGTCTTGCACATGATACCTCAAAGTAGCTTCTCTAAGCGCCTCATGCCTCTTAGCTATCTCCCTAAGTATTTGCTCATCACTCATTCCCTTTGAGTCGAAAACGGATTCAAACGCTGATTCGCCAGCTATCGTAATGAATTCGATTTCTACTCCAAGCCTTCCGCCTACAATCTTCGCCACCTCGTCGCCCCACATTATTTCGGCAATCAGCTTTCTGATCTTCTTGCTCTTGAATTTGAAGCGCTCATCCCACTTCTTTTTCTCTATACATTCAAGAACCTCGTCTACTATCTCCTCTCTCTTCTCCCACATCCTCTTCTTGCTCTCCTTACTCGTTGGCCTCCTGCTCCCGACAACGACATGGTCATCCATCCATAACAGCACATCCTTCGGGCGATGCGCATCATTCATAATATGAATCTTCCCGGCCTCATCCTTCCATACAGACATATCGATTTCCTCCAAACAAACTCCCCACTCCTCACATGGTAATGGACATTGCTTTACTTCATATGGCTCATAGGGTCTATGCCTCTCGTTAAGAAAATCCCTCACCTTCTCCGGAAGGCTCTGTTCAGCCAACCTCTATGCTCACCACCCTAATCCAGTTCTCCCCGTCGAAGAAAAACGTTTCCATATACGGGTTCTTAACATTTTTGCTTAGATTTCCTTAAAACCTTAGCTCGTGCCGGAGGATGGAGACGGAAAAATTTTCAAAGTGTTTTCACAATCTTCAGCCTCTTCCGGTTTGCGGCATCGGTGCTTAAAAACTCTTTCTAGTATTTTCAATGGTTTATGTTCAACTGGATACTTACATATCGTTATTCTGCGAAAAACTTATTTAAAACATTCGCATATGGTTTTCAAGCCATGGGTAAGAGCGTTATGCCCGTTATAATCCTAGCCTTACTGTCAACCATGCTTCCAGGTTTTTCAAAGGCCTACGCTTCCCCTTTCGAGCTTGCCCATGATGATGGTAACGCTGACTACGGCTGGTCAGACTTCTACCCTTATGCTGCGATGGTGGGGTTCTCCCCTCCCTCGCAGAACTGGAGGATAACGGCTATTAGGCTTCACGCCACATGCATCCTCAGGGGCGCTCAAGTCTTCTACGTTCAAATCTGGGATGCTGGCTTAAACACCGTTTACTGGTCCGCGTTCCTCCCCAGCAGTGTTTTCAAGAACGCTACGCTAGACTGGTACACCATCCAGCTTCCAAACGTTGTTGTAACAGGGGATTTCTACGTTGTTATTGTTCCAATGTTCACCCTGGATGGTTCGCAACTATGGATAAGCGTCGACGACGACCCGCCTGTCGCTAACACCAGCTTCATCGCGGATGTGGATAAGCATGCTGTCTTAGCATCAATGAACGCGACGAGTAGGAGGCCCGGGGACTTCATGGTCAGGGTTGTCGGGGAGCCTACTCCAACACCCCCTGAGCTCAAACTATCCTCGATAGATGTTGGCAAGGAGGAGACCATCGTTGCCTTCACCTACCCGGGTGAGGTTATGAGCATGGGTGCTAGGCTGGTTAAGCGGGACGGAAGCTTCACCGAGGAGAACATCACCAGGGATGGGCAGAGCCTCATCGTAAGGGTTGGGGATGAGGGCGTGTTAAACGTCTTCGTAATAACACTAGGCTCAGAGGTAATCGGCACGAGTATAAGGCTTGAAACAGGCTTGAGAAGCTTCTATAAATCTCTCTTGACGAATTACACGGTTCTGAAGGCTAAATCTGATGAGATGCGAAGACAGCTCGATTCCTTAGCGAGGGAGAACGAGGAGCTTAGGCTGGAGCTGAGGGATTCGAACATTCTAATCTCAGTCCTGGAGGAAAGGGTTAAAGTGCTCATGGGAAACATTACTCAGCAGAGCCAGCAGATGGCTGGTTTAACCAGGAGTATTGAAGACCTCAGGGTGGAGAATAGGCTTCTCCTATCGTCGACAATCATCCTGGCGGCAATCCTTCTCGCCACCATTGTTCCTCGCATGTGGAGGTTCAGGAGGAAGTGAGGCCTAGGAAATCTGCTGGAATACTGCTGATCTACCTAGCACTAAGCATAGAGTTTGCTCCAAGCCTCGTTTTCCAAAGGGTTCTGTCCCAGCAGAATGGTTACGAGGCTCTTCTAAGCAGGCTTGAAGAATACTTGATGGATATTCTCCCACCCGAGTCCATGCCGGTGGAGGAGTGCGAGTATGTCGCTCCAGACGGCTTTAATGCTTCATATGCGGAGAGGCTCTGGAGGATCGTCAGCCCACTAGTGAGCATGGGCAGCCCTATCGACAAGATTAGGAGCATGCTCCAGAACTCTACCCCCGGTGAGGCTGATGGGAGCATTCTCCTCGACTTCAACAACACGAGGGTTGAGAAAAACCGGGATGGAAGCGTGACTGTCAGGATCCCTGTTGCCTCAGAAAAACCCCTGAATTACACTTATTGCAATTCCATAGGCGTGAGGATTCTTTACGAGGCTTGGAACGAGACCCTTGTTAGGTATTATGGGGTTGAAAGGTACACTGGTCTCTACAGGTATGTCGTCAAAGACATTGAGACTGGGGTTGTCTTCGACTTTGTTTCAAGGCTTGGCGTAAGCCCCTTCCCGGGTTTCGCCCTTGAGGACATTATGCTTCTCCACCCTGAGGGGAACTGGCCGTGGTTCCTGGGAAACCCGATCATAGCAGTACCGGGACACTACGAGGAGGTTAAGACCCTTGTCCCTGAGCATGAGGAGAGCTACAGGGTATTGTTCCCAGCTTATGATCCCATTATTATCGAGGGCTGGGTTGTAAGCACCAGCGTCTCCTCGACGAGCCTAAGCGTTGGAGAAACGCTTCAAATAAGCTATTGGGCGGAGTACTACTCTTTCCCCGGGGAGGAGCCTGAGCCGCTTAACGCAACCCTAACCCTTAGTGCTCCAGAATCCTTCCAGCCCTTGAATGGTGTTGAGAGAAAGCTTAGCGACGCGCATAAGTCTGGATCCTTCAATCTTAAGGCTGTTAAGCCGGGGACCTACAACCTCACCCTCAGGCTGAGCGGCAATGCCCAGTTCCCCCATGCTCCTGGAGACGAGGAGACCTATACTATTCAGGTTGTTTCGCCGCCAGCCCCATCGCTGAGCGTGGAGATTGTTGAACGGGATACCTCTGTACCTAAGCACGCTAGGCTTGTCCTCAGGCTTAGGAACGATGGCGGTAGTCCTGCGAGAAACGTGGTCGTGGAGATAGCGGGAGCATGCCTGCATGGCTTGAATAGAAGTGTTGGAAGCGTTGAAGCCGGGGAGGCGAGGAATGTTGAGCTAAGCCTTAGGCTTCTTAACCCTTCTTGCGAAGCCAGGATAATGGTTACTTATAGCGATGATGAGGGCAACCCTTACCTCGTCAGCTTCTGGACTAGGGTTTCAACAGAAACTTTCTGGGTTCCAGAGCACTTTGAAGAATACATCGTCACTGTTCCTGAGCACGAGAAGGTTACGAGGATCTTCGTGCCGGGCTGCGAGAAGGCTACTCACGTCAGGTTCTACTGGCTAACCTTCAGACACCCAGCGCCTTCATACCCTGGGGAATTTGTAGTGCCCATGCCGACGTTCCAGGGTCATTACGGCGGCTTTGAGCTTGTTTCACACCTGACTCCGACGGGAGCACCGGAGCTGAACGCCTCCAGCTGGGATCCGGAGGAGTTTGGAAACCCTGATATGGTGTTGCTGAGTCTCGAGCCATACTTCGAGCAGGTCGGGGTCTTCGAGGAGAAGAATGCTGCGGAAATTCTCGGCGTTAAGCCGGCTTTGCTAAGGAGCAACAGCTCAATCGGTGAATACAGGACTAGGCTGGTCAACCAGACGTGGAGGGTTAGCGGAGGCATCGTGATGAACGCGACACAGTTTGCAGCCTACAACCGAACTATGAACAGTTTCATCTCTGAGAACAACCTGCAGGGCGAGTTTAAAATAGGCTGGAGGAAGCTTACGAACGCGACGAGGCTCGCGAAACCCTCTAGCGAAACAGGCTTCCTAACCCTGATCTACCGTCCTCTCAGCGTAAAGGGAAGTGGACCGCTGAAATCGATTCAAGTGAAGAACTATGCCTGGAGAGACATGGAGTACGAGCTGAAGGTGGGCAGCTACATGGCTCCGCCGCAGCTTGAGACAACCATCTTCGAGAATGTTGAGGCAACAAGCCTGACCGTAGGAAGGAACAGTGACCATGTTTTCCTCTCAGCATCCATGGTTGGCGAGGCCCGTCTGTTGCGCGTAAACCTCAGCTACAGCGGTATGCTTGTCGCAAGGCTGGAGTACGAGCTTAAGCCTGTTGAGTCCGGGGAAACGTTGTTCTGGAGGGGCTTCTGGGACGCGTTGAACGAGCGCCTGCCGGGGATAGCTGCTATGAGCGGAGTTATGATCGGCGGTAGCCTGCTTATCGCGCTCGGCGCGACTGTTTCAGGGCTTCCCTCGCTCATCCTTAAGGGCTTGGGAACCGGGGTTAAGCTCGCAGCATTCCTCTACTATCTTTTCCGCGGAGTACCTCTGAACATCGGGGAGATCACACACGCTTTCAACGCTACAGCCTTCCACCTGGGGCAGTCATACGAGTACGCGAGCCTAGCATGCCTCTTGGAGGAGGTGGAGCGGCCAGTCTGCACCGCCCTGCTTGCGAAGGAGTATCTTCTCCACAGCGAGCTCCTCAACTTCGTGAGTACGGGGAGACTCTCTCCCATGCTTCACAGTATTGAGAAAATAAGTAGGGAGATGATGGAGGTTGCCCGGCCCAGGGGCTTCTTGGCGTCGATTCTCTGGGACGCTGCGGTAGCGGAGCTCAGGATAGCGGAGAGGATTGCGGAGGACACTGTGATGGATCTTTTCTTCGACGTCAGCCTTACTGATGTTGAGATAGCGCTGAGCCGGGGGGCAGACCCGCATCTAAGCGGGAGAGCATGGGGAAGGATCACGGCTTCCCTACTGTCTTTCACCGCACTCGTGCTTTCATACAAGGCTGGGGAGAAGATTGAGGAGAAGGCTTTGGAGAGCAAGCTGGAGGCTAAGGTGTGGAACACTAAGGGTCTGCTGAACTATCTCGGAGAGAGGTTCTACGCCTGGGTGACCTTCCCCCTCGTAGACCTTGTCTCAACAATACTCAGCCTTAAGAATGTGCTGGTTTTCGTCGTTAAACACCCTGTTGCAGCAGCCAGGATAGCGAGGCTCGCAATCCTGCTGAGGCTGAAGGACCTTGGCGAGCAGGTTGGAGAGAGCCTGAGCGGGAGAACAGGCTGGCTCTGGGAAAGCCTGGGAAGCAGGCTTGTCGAAAGGCTGAGGAACACCGGCTCCGAGGAGGAGATTGGTAGGGTGTTCGACACCCTTGATGACTGCGGCCTGGTGGACGATGCGATAGGACTCGTGAAAAGCCTTAGGAAAACCGGGGGAAGCATGGATTGGGACAGGACTGTATTCAGGCTTCTTTACGCGATGGCTGACAAGGGTGTTGACGCGGATGAGCAGGCAAGCATCCTCAGGAGCCTCGACCAAGCAGCAAGGAAATGGGGTGATGCAGAGAACTTCGTCGACCTGTTTAACGGGCTGAGAGCCTCGCTGAGTCTGGATGAGGACCTGAGGGGAAGGGTCTTCCAATACCTGCGCGAGTATGCGGCCGGCGAAGACGGGAACAGGATTCTCCTCTTGACGAGGACGCTTGAAGCCCTTCAGGCAAGGCTGGAGAAAGGATACGGCGCTGAGAAGCTGGGGCTCATTCTGGACGAGATGGGAGACATGAACTGCTACAGGTTTAAACTCGGCAAGGAGACTGGGAGCGAGAGCTTCCAGCTCGGGGGTGAGATAAGCCCTGGAACATACATGGCGACGCTCAGGGTGAAGACGGGGGGCGGGGTGGAGACATTCATGTTCCCGGTTAAGACGGAGACCCAAGCGTCTAAAATCAAGATGCCGATAAGCGTTTGGAATCAGATTAAGGATCTAAACCCGTATTTGATCGACGTTAAGCTCGTCGACTACAGGCTTGCTTTCCCCATGGATTTCGCCGTAGCAGGCAGGAGGCTTACCGCAGACATCTTCACGAACGAGATGGAGCTCGATGGAAGAAAGGTTGGGTTTGAAATCGAAAAAGTATCGCACCGCGAGGACGAGCTTCACGTGCGGATAGAGATAAAGAACTCAGTCGGCATACAGGCTCATCAACACCTCGTGCTCGCCCTCTCCCATAGGGGGAGCGTGGAGCTCAGCCCTCCTGGTGGCGGGACGATCCGCCCGCTTGAAGAAATAAGATGGGTAAACGGGCATACCATCGAGACCGTCTACGTGGTTGAGGATGTGCCTCAGAGGGGGCTTTTCAGCTTCAAGTCTGACGACCTTGAAAGCCAGCTTAAGAATGGGCTGTGGGAGAAGGAGACAACGATATCAGTCCTCGAGGAGGGGGAGGCCAAGCAGAGGGTCAGCCTGAAAACATTCCTGTTCACAGAGCTGGGATGGAAGGCGTATGACGAGCTTAAGGAGAAGATAAGCGACGAGCTTGAGGAGAAGATGGAAGATAACTACGTCCTGGTCGCGGAGTTCGACAACGGCAGGATCGCGACCTGCAAGAGCGAAGGCCTCACGGTCGCCATACCTGAAGGGGCAGAGAGCATAAGGAAGGTGGGAGTTTTCTCCAGAGAGGGGGACGGAGAGTTCAAGTTCTGGCTCGCCGTAGCAATGTCTCCTAAGGCTGAAGAAGTACATATAGGCACGACGGGTGAATACGTGATGCAAAATTATTATATGTTGAGGGCTTTCGAGGATAAAGTCTTGAAAGACGACATAATAGTAAGAACACCGGAAGAAGAGAAGAAGAGGACAGGGATTGAAACCCATGCTGACCGCATTTTACGGGCTGCCAGAACGATGGTGGTGACCGTTGAACTGGAAGGAGGAAAACAGATTCCAGTGGAAGTGAGGACGAATGATATTCTGGCGATAATGGAGGTGACGAGCACGAAACAGGTGGAGGAGATGATGAACAACCCAGGAAAGTTTGCGGGAAAGATGGTCGATGAGAGGATTAGTCCTATAAAGGATATTATCAACCATATCGGAGAACTCGAGAATGTGAAGTTCGGCATCGCAGCCGTTCTAGCTTTCGACCCGGAAAACGTGTATGTAAAAGGCAGAGAGGGGGTTCCGAGCAAAATAGGAGACTATAATAACCCCCTCCTGAAGCTGTTCTTAAATAGTGAAGGGAAACTGATTGAAGTAGTCAGGGTGGTGAACGTAAGATATGAGTGAAGTTTCTGTGGATAAAGTCAGGGAGTTTTTGCAGAAGATAACCGGGGCTGAATACCGTATGCATTTTCAAGTAGATAAAGAATGGGAGGTTTGGTCCCGTTTCGTTGAGGATGGCTGTAAGCTTGTTGAAGAGTTGCATGGGGCGATTCATGCTCGAACCGGCACTGCGCATATGGCCGGGATACTGCTAGCAGAAATGCTCGACGATATCTTTAGGCCGAAGTATCAAAAGGCAGGGGATGAGGAAGAAAAGAGGCAGCTGATGAAAGAGTGGGTTAAAACATACGATGAGATAGAAGGCTGTATGCTTGACGGGAAGTGGAGTGAATGCTTGAAGCTCGGGGACAAGCGGATGGAGAGGCTTGTGGAGGAGCTGAGGCTGGGCTGCGAGGTGGCTGAGGCCGTTAGCAGAGAACACGGGTTTGAAGTCGAGTTCAGCACGTACGTGCACAGAAGTGCCGAATGGTGCTTTAAAACTGTTTTCGACTCGAAAGAGATGAGTGACGAGCAAATACTGGAGGAGATAGGCAGGAGGCACATGGCCCTCAGGGAAGCATACCGGGAATATCTGAAGCTGGTGAGGGAAAGGGTTTCAAAGAACTTTAGAACGGCTAAGAGCCTGCCGGAGAAAATCAGAGACCTTCTGGAGGAGACAACAGGGGAAAAATACGGGGAAATCTTTGTAAGCCCCATAAGATGGAGTTTCGCATCGGGAAAAGTACGCGTCGGCTGGAGCGTTGATGGTTACAGGGATGGAACGATCTCGATAGAAAGCAGTAAGGTGGACATGTTGAGGACAGCCCTGGCGGGAACCATCGACAGCGTCTTCAAGCCAAGGTACAAAAGGGTGAAGAGTACAGAGGATGAGAAGAAGCTCGACGAGGAATCGAGCAGGATGTGGAACGATATAATCGACTGCATAAGGCAGAGGAAATGGAATGAAGTTTTGAGAAAGTACAAGAATAGGAGAATAAGAAAGATGATAATAAGAGCAATGTGGGGAGACCATGTGGCTAAGACAGTAGGCGAGAAGTTCGGCGTGAAAATAGTGTTTGAACCCCTATACAACAAGAGGTCAATCTTCCACTTAAACTTAAATGCAAGAGAAATGACGGACGAGCAGGCTCTAGAAAAGGTGGCTAAAGGCTATCGGGCGCTTGAAGAAGTTTGCCGAGAGTATGAGAAGTCACTAGGGTGGGGCACGAGAGAACGTAGGGAATTCAAGGGATTCATGGAGAAGATTTTAGCAGAAACAAACTCCGAGAAAAAATAAAGATTTAGTATTTTATATATTACTCTACTTCCTTAACAGCAACCTCAGCCCTAGTCTCAATCCTCTCAATCTTACCGTCTCGCAACCAGAAGATCCGATCCGAAACATCGATCATTTTCAAATCGTGCGTCGCGTTTATTATCGTGACTTTTTTCTCTGTGTTTAATGTTTTTAAAAGGTTAATTATTTCTAATCCTGTATGTAGGTCTAGGTTTCCGGTGGGCTCGTCTGCCAGGACTATGACTGGGTCGTTGACTAGTGCTCTTGCTATTGCTACTCTCTGCTGTTGTCCTCCTGAGAGTTCTCCGGGCTTGTGGTCGAGTCTTTCCCCTAGGCCTACTCTGGTTAGCATTTCTCTTGCTCTCCTCAGTCTTTCTTCTCTTTCTACGCCTGTGAAAACCATTGGTAGCATTACGTTTTCCAGCGCTGTTAGCACAGGTATTAGGTTGAATGTTTGAAATATGTATCCTATTTTCTTCGCTCTGAGCCATGCGAGCTCGTAGGCGTCTAGGCTTGCGATGTCAACCTCGTCTATGAATACTTTTCCTCTTGTTGGCCTGTCTAGTCCTCCAACCATGTTGAAGAATGTTGTCTTGCCGCTTCCGGAGGGTCCCATTATCGACAGGTATTCTGATCTCCTGATTTTCACACTGACCCCGTCTAGTGCTCTGACTGTCACTGGCCCCATGACGTAGTATTTCGCGAGGTCCTCGGTTTCAACCGCGTACTCGTATCTGAGAGCCATTTTCCCCATCCTCCTCCTACACTTCGTATCTTAAGGCTTCCGTTGGGCTTAGCTTGGCAGCTATGTATGCTGGCGCCAGTGCTGCTAGTAATGCTATGATTACGCTTAAAGCTATGTTTACCAGCGGGTTTGCAAGAAGTAGAAGCGGGTTGTTGATGTTGAACTCTGTCCAGAGGCTTGCTGAAACCATGAATATGTTTACTGATGATGCTTGTGTGAAGGCCTGCCATACTGTCGCTATTGTCCATCCTGCTACGGCGCCGATGGCTCCGCCTATTAGGCCGAGTAGCAGTGCCTCTATCAGGAATATTTCGAGCACGTGGGTGTTCATCGCGCCTAGGCACTTCATGGTTCCTATCTCCTTGTATCTTTCGGTGACGCTCATGAGCATGCTGTTCACTATTCCTACGGAGCATATTAGTAGTGCTATGACAGCCATCCAAAGCTGGTAGAACTGTACTGCTACCCCGGAGCCCTCTCCGTATAGGACTGAGACTATTCTGCCAGTTGTCAGGAGGAAGGTTAGAAAGGCTATTCCCAGGATGATTGACAGCATTGTTATGAGTGCTCTTCCGAATCTGCGTTTAATGCTTTCAAGGCTGAACGAGAATGCTTCTGAAAGGGGGAATTTCACTCCTTCCTCTCCACTCAACCCGTACCACCAGCTGGTTTCCAGTAATAAATAAAGCTTATTAACCTTTACTTTAACCATATATTCCGGTTATGAGTGTAAACGACTTCGTAAGCGTGCTGGGGACGGTTTCTCTGGTGTTTGCAGTAGGTGCTTTAATAGTTTTGATATACTTTATTGCCAGTAGAACTGTTAGGCGTCATGCTCGGTAGAGGTATGTGTAAATACTCCCTGGAAGGGTTTCAAATAGGGATGTGAAAAGGGAGAGCAGGCATGTCTAGAGAGGAGCTTATCCGCAGGTATGTCGACACGATTCTTGAGAAAAGAAGGGACCTTACTAGAGAGGAGCTTCTACGTATGATTGAAGAGAGGAAGAAGGAAGCTAGGGTCAGTGAGGCCTACAGGGAGGTTTGGGCTGTTTTCAGTGTTGCGAACGAGCTGGGCGTCAGGATTGAAGAGGTTTCGCTGGAAAGAGAGGTTAAGATAGGTAACATAGTCTCTGGTTTAACGAATATTTCTACGCGTGGAAGGGTTATCGCCGTTCTTGAGCCTAAGGAGGTTGAGTCTAACGGTGAGAAGATCCTGATAACAAGGGTGATTATTGGGGATTCTTCGGGATGGTGCTACCTCTACTTGTGGAGGGAGAAGGCTGGCTTGCTTAGAGAATTGAACATAAGGCCTGGGGACGTTATTAGGGTTACTAGGGCCTACAGTAAGGAGGGTAGGCTCGGCACGGTTGAGATCCACCTGGGTAGCGTTGGGAGTGTTTCAAAGGCTGAGGAAAGCCTGGACATTCCTTCGAGAGAGTCTTTCTTCAAGAGGCTTGTAGACATAGGTTACTCGGACAATATTGTTAACGTTAAGGCGACTGTAGCAGGCGTCTCGGAGCTTAAAACCTTCACCGGCCCCAGGGGAGATGAGGGAGCTGTTAGGAGAATAGTCTTGGCTGATGGAGATGTCAGGATGCCTTTAACCCTTTGGCAGGAGCATTCGGGGAAGGTTTCTGAGAAGGATGTTCTCAGCACTGTACTGGTTGCTGGCGCAAGGGTTAGAAAGGGTTTGAGCGGTAGACTGGAGCTTGAGCTTGACTCGCTTGGCTGTCTCGAGGTTGTCAGCGGGGCCGGTGGTGTCGAGTATTCTGCTTTGTCCGCAATAAGCTCAGGAAACCCTGTGAACCTTAAGCTCCAAATGCTTAAAATGTTCAGCGATAATGTTGTCTCATTCGGCGGCAGGCTTAGAAGGTTTATGGATGTTATTGTTTCAGACGGAGAGTCTTACGCTGTGTTAACAGCTTGGGACAGCTTTGCAGATAGGCTTAGGCAGATAGGAGAGGGTAAGAAAGTGTTTTTCCTAAACCTGGTTCCCAGACGCTGGGGGAGACAGGTTCTGTTGAGCACTGTTTCAGCTACCACGATAGTCAGGGTTGAGGACGGAATACCCGGCCTACGGGTTCCTGAGGAGGTTTACAGAGTAGGCGAGCTTGAACCAGGCTTGAGAAAAATTCACGTGGAGGGAGTTGTCTCCAGCAAGCCTGAGGAGCAGGAGATTGCTTCAGCCTCAGGCGAAAGAATAAAAACATGTCGTTTCAACCTTGTTGACGATACTGGTTTGGTTGAAGTAGTAGCATGGCGTGAAAACACCGCTAAAATATCATGGTTGACTCCTGGGAGAAGCATTAGGATAAAATGGTGCAACGTCAGGGAGAGGAGTATCGGCGGTATGCGTGTCGAGGTTACTGGCGACAGTGAGGTGGAGGAGACAGGTTTTGAGCAGTAGCCCCGTGGTGGTTGTCGGGAAGAAGAAGCCGTGGAACTATGTTACTGCCTGCATCACCGTTTTCAACAGCGGCAGTAAAACACTAATAATACGGGGAAGAGGCAGCAATATTTCCAGGGCTGTTGACGTGGCGAACCTTCTCCGGAGAAACGTGGCTGGAACCCAGATACTTGAAATCAGAATAGTTGAGGATGTTAATGAAGCTGACAACTCAAGAGTAATCCCTGTTATTGAAATAATTCTTAAAAATCCTCATTCGCCGTGAGTCAGAAAAAATAGGCCAGTAGGCTGGTTAACAGGACAAGCAGCAGCATTAGCAACATTATGGTTTTCTCAGAGTATTCGATGATGTTTTCAAGCTCCCTGAAAACATCGCCCGTCACCCTGACCGGTTTAGCATCACCAACGTAAACCTCCAGCCCGCATGGCGAAGCTTCTTCCAATGCTTTGGACAAGGCTTCCCCGCATGCTTCAAGAAGGGGTTCAACGCCTGTGTTAAACCCGACTGGGAAATACCCTTTATCAGCCTTTTTCAAACCTGTTAAAACATGCGTGTCCGTGGTGACTATCTCCATCGTTGAAACTTTGAAACGTTTCCTCAGGTTCTCAACCAGAATGTTTCTAATTCCAATAACCATATTGTTGCCGTCGATCACTATGATAGCATGGTTCTCACCGTTAACGTTGAAAACTAGGCTTGAAACTCCACATGGACCTACTTCTTCACCCGAGAGATTCTTCGGAGTAACCCTGTGGAAGCCGATTCTTAAGCCCACCTTAAGGTTTTTCTCCAGGTCGTTCAACGCTTCTACGAGCAGGGTTGTGAAAATCTTTTCATCCGGACTACTCACCTTCCAGCTGGAAGGATCTATAGAGTTATGCGCATCACACATTAATAGGGGGGTTAAGCCTTTTCCCTCAACCACGCTTAAGAGACTCGGCAGCCATTCCGGTGGAAGGTCTTCAACCGAGTGTCCCGGGCAGGACAGGAAGGCTATGCAGTATGGGCCTAAGCGGGCTGCAGTGACACAGTATCCTTCAGCCTCTTTCTGGGAGAAGCCTGCCGGAAAATCTTCAAGCCTCCTAGCCGGTTTAAAACCAGCCATTATCATGCAGCCTACTCTTTCAACCTCTTTCTTAGAAGGAAGGTTGAGATTATGGTTTGAAAGGGATCGTAGTAAAACTATTCGACGCCCGCTCTCGCCCTCAAGCTTCTTAACCAGACTGTTCGGCAGAGTACTGCTGCCGAGTGTTCCGAAGGGTCCGAAATGAATGTTCAATCCTATTAAGGATGTGTACGGCTTCCCGATGGTTGTGAAAGTGGCTATGGAAAGCTTCAGACTGTTCTCCCGGCTTGTCTCCTCGAAAAACCTTTCAAGCGGCTCCTCGTTCTTGTTGAAATGATAGTCCAAGTATGCTTGGAAGACTGTTAAGGGCGAGGTTTTACCCTTGACCTTTTTAGGGGTAAGTGCTGCAAGAAGTAATACGCCTGTTAAGAACGACAGCAGTATCACTGTCAAAACCTCTGTCAGGTTTCTAAAGAGAAAGACGCTTACAACTATCCAACGGAAAGATTGGAGAACAGTGTTCAGAAGGGAAACCGTAAGAATAAAGGGTATTTCCCTCCTGGAGAAACCCGTTATAACTAGGAAAGACATGAAGGATGAGACAGCTATTCCGAATAGTGTTGCGGAGGAGACGATGCGGCTCGGCTCAACTGGGAGCAGGATGGCGACTAGGGCTCCGGCAATTACTAGCGACGCGTATAAGGCTTCTTGAACCAGTTGAAGAGCGAAAAACCTTCTTAACGTGAAAACCTTGTCCCCGTGGAGAAAAACACTATGTATTAGTGCGGAGAACAGGGATGGTGTGAAAAATATAACCAGTATATGTGGGAATGCTTTGAAAAAATGGAATAGTGAAAACATTATTATTGAAACAAGTAGTTCCAGCATAAGGTTTACGAGGAGAATTATTCTTAAAGGCGGGAATGAAAAGAGGAGCCTGAGGTGGCGAGAAGCATCTGGTGGAGACAAGCTCTAAATCCCTATATTTTCAGCAGCAGTATTAGAATACTTCCCGCTATCAGTGCTGCGGAAAGAATAACGATCACTATCGGCTTAATCTGGAAACCCTTGCCTTTTTCACCAAGAGTGCTTAGGAGGCCGGCTGTTCCAGCTGGGAGACGAGCCTCACGCCTACCCTTCTTCGAACGATCCTTAGACATTGCAGACCTGTTAAATGTCCCTTGGGAAAGTAAATAAACTTTCCGCAACCCTGCAAGCTCCTGGCGGAGGCAAGGTTTAACTCGGCCATTGCCATTACCCTCTACTGGTTGACTCAAGATAAGGAGACGGTGAGGAGGAAAATCTTAACAGAGGCTGCACGCCGCAGGCTGCTTTTAAACCCTGAAGCGCTTTCAATGCTTGTTGAAAACTATGATGAAAACTCTTTTCAAAGCCTGCTCGACAAGCTGGCAGGTACAGTCAGGGAGCAGAAGGGTAGCCTCGTGGTCTCCGGGGAAATGGTTGCGCGTTTCATAAGCGGCCAAGTAAAATCTGAAGCGTCAACAGGAGTGCATCCTCAGGTTTTAGCTAAAGAAGTTGAGGAGAAGGTTGAAGTCTTAAAATCATACGAAGCCAAGCCTTTTTCAGACGATCTTGAAGCCAGGAAACAGTATTTCGTCGACAGATATCTTAAAATATCCTCGATATTGAGAAGCCGAGCCGACTTATCGCCGTACTATCCCTTGAGAAAGGCGCGTAGCCTCCCAGATGGTTCAGAAGGTAAGACGATAGTGATGCTTTACGAGAAGCATGAAAACTATCTCGTGGTGGAGGATCCCGAGACCACTGTAAAGATAATGATTCCGAAAGACTGCAGCAGAGATTTGAGGGAGAAGATTGATAGGCTTGTCCCGGATTCAGTAATAGGAGTAGCCTTCCGTGTCTCAGGCTCAAAGCTTTTCTGCAGGTCGCTGATTTTCCCAGATGTCCCTATTAAAAAGGCCAGGGTGGCTGAGGAGGATGTTTCAGTATTAATGACCTCCGATATTCATTTCGGAAGCCAGAAGTTCTCAGAGAAGGCTTTCAGAAGAATGATTAGATGGCTGAGGGGAGGAGGGTTAAGCGAGAGAGAGCGTAACCAGGCTTTCAAGATTAAATATATTGTTATAGCTGGAGACCTTGTAGACGGTGTCGGCGTTTATCCACAGCAGGAGAAGGAGCTCCAGGTTAAGGATGTTGAGAAACAGTATGAAATGCTTTTAGAAATTTTAAGCCAAATACCAGAATACATAAGGATAATAATAATACCTGGAAACCATGATGCAGCACCGAGAGCACTCCCGCAGCCCCCGATATTCAGAGAGTATATGAAGAGGATGGAGGCAAGTAGGAATCTTCTGTCGCTGAGCAACCCATGCATGGTTTCGCTTCACGGTGTTCGATTCCTGATCTATCATGGTACGAGCATGGAGGATATTGCCACTTTCTCTAAAAACGCTAGTTACGATAAGCCTGACAACTCTATGGAGCTGATGCTTCAATTCAGGCATCTTGCACCAGTTTACGGTTCAAGAACCCCTCTTCTCACTCAGGGTCCTGATGAACTTGTTGTGGAGGAGGTTCCAGACGTTTTTCACACTGGTCATGTTCACGTATTCAGAAGCAGGGTCTACAAGGGGATTAGACTTGTTAACAGTGGGACATGGCAGGAGAGGACGAAATACCAGGAGCAAATGGGGATCATGCCTACTCCTAATATTGCGGGCATACTGGAGCTTAAAACCGGAAACTTCTCTGAAATAAGTTTCGCCTAATAAAGAGGCGCGCGCTAGCTTCACCGTTTCCCTACCGATAAATATTTTAGCTCGAAGCATTAATTTCATTATTCCCCGCTCAACAGTAGAAGATCATTTCTAGCTTAACTTCCTGGAAGAGGTTTTAGATGAATCCTCCCAAGCAGGAGCTTGGCTCCTTCAATCTAAGCTGAAATAATCATTCCACTCCGTAAACCATCTTCAAAGCTAAAGCTGAAACAACAAGTATTGCTGAAGCGATGCATACGATGTAGTCTCCACTCTTCAACTTAAGCGGCTTATAAGTAGTTCTTTTTGGAGAAGCCCCGAATGCCCTAACCTCCATGGCGTCAGCTATCTCATACGTTCTTCTTATCGTGCCCACCAGGAGTGGTATTAGAATGGGCATAAGGTTCCTAATTCTGTCTCTGAAACCGCCTTTCTCAAGTTCAAGCCCTCTTGAACGCTGAGTGTCATATATTGATTGAAACTCGTCGTAGATCACAGGTATGAACCGTATCGCCATAGTGAAGGAGAACGTTAACTCTATCGGGAGACCAGCAACACTCATAGCCCGTCCAATATCCTCCGGTGTGGAGGAAAGGAAGAACCAGGACATTGACGATGAGAGTGCGACGAGCCTGAGTGAAAGCACTATGCCCGTGTAAAAGGTTCCTCCGAATAATAGTTGTGTGATGAAGATTACTGCGAAGAAGAATACAAGCCCTCTTAGTGATGAAAACCATTCTCCGAGAGATTTCGCTAGGAAAAGCAGGATCAACTGTCCGGAGATGAGCACGAGGAGAACACGGATGTCTGCAAACATTATTGAAACCATCATCAGCACGACTGAAAGTAGAAACTTGGATCTAGGGTCAAGCCTGTGCACCACAGTATCCTTCCTCCTGTATTTGAAGGCTCTCAGGAACGACATTTTTGGAAAACCTCCATAAGAATACTGCTAAGGATGTCGAAATCCTCCTCTAAGCCGGTGAGGCCAGTCTCCTCCTCCAGCTCTATGATGAAGGGTTTCCTTAGAGAAGCCTTTTCAACCAATTCGTCGTCTGAAAGAAGTTCTCTAAGCCTCCCGTCGCCGATCACCTCCCCCCTGCTTAAGATTATAGCTCTCTCACATATGCTTGCCGCGAAATCAACGTCGTGCGTTATCACTATTACACACCTTCCCTCCGAGACGATTCTTCTTAAGACTCTGCGAATGTTCATCTTCTGAGCGTAATCCATTCCTATAGTCGGTTCGTCGACGATAAGCGCCTCGGGACGCCAAGCCATTATCGAGGCGATCGCAAGCCTTTTCTTCTCCCCGCCGCTGAGCTGAAACGGGTTTTTACCACGATACTCCTCCAGCCCAAAGACGCTGAGGACTTCCTGAATAATCTTATCAATCGTTTCCTCCGGGAACCCGAAGTTTCTGAGGCCGAACCTAATCTCGTCCTCAACCTTCTCGGCGAAAAACTGGTGTTCAGGATTATGGTTGACGAAGCCGATTTTCCTAGCTATTTTCGCAACAGACAAGCTTCTCGTGTCTACACCATCTATCTTGACGCTTCCCTCAGTCGGTTTAAGAAGGCCGTTCAGGTTTTTCGCAAGCGTAGTTTTACCGGCGCCGTTTTCACCGAGTATCGCAACGCTTTCCCCCTCTTCGATTCTGAAGCTTACGTTTCGCAACGCGAAGCCCGCGGCTTCAGGGTAACGAAAGTAAAGATTCTCTACAGCTATTTTAACCATTCCTTGACACACTGCCTCCCAGCATGCAGATAAGTTCCCTAACGGTAGTAGGCGGTTTTTCCAATCCACACCTATCCTTAACCCTAAAGTATATTTGGAGCATAGGAGGAATGTTTATCGGAATCCCTCTCCTGAAGCTTTCTTCAAGAACTCTTAGTGGCTCCCCGTCTAGAACCACCCTGCCTTCAGAAATCACGATTATCCTGGAAAGATGCTTAAGCAAAAGGTCTATCCTGTGCTCTACAATTATCACAGTAGTCTTTCCACCGGCTTCATCCAGGCTCCGTTTAAGCTCGAAAATCCTCTCAATCAGGCTGGCTGAAGAAGAAGGATCCAGCATCGAGGTCGGCTCGTCAAATATCAGTAGGGACGGCTTCATCGACAGTATCGAGGCGATCGCAGCCTTCTGCTGCTCCCCGCCGGAAAGGTTGTTTGGAGAGGAGTGTCTCAAATGCTCTATTCCGACGAGCCTAAGAGCCTCGTCAACCCTTCTCCCAATCTCGTCAGGCGGAAGAGCAAGGTTCTCAGGACCGAATGCAACATCATCCTCAACGCTGAAAGTGAACAGCTGGTTGTCAGGATTCTGGAAAACTATTCCGCAGCGTGTGGCTATCCTGCTTACAGGCGTGTTTTTAACATCCATGTCGAACACGTACGCCTCACCCTCAAGCTCACCAGGATAACTGTGCGGAATCAAACCCATTAAGACCCTTGCTAAAGTGGATTTTCCGCAGCCCGATGGGCCCGTTATAAGTACACTCTCCCCCTCTTCAATCGTAAGGTCAATATTGGTCAACGCTTGCTTCTCAGACCCTGCGTATCGGAAACACAGTTTTCTCAGCTTCACCGCCGTCATTTCCGGTTTTGCCAGAGATTACCGGGGAGGCTTTAAAAGCCTAGGTGTGAACAGTGGAAACATTATAAGGGCGATGGTTAAGCAGGGGGAACCCCCCTGCCTGTTGAGAAAGCATTCTTCAACTCGTTTTCAAGCTCAGCCGCTCTCTCCCTAACCTTGCTCTCCTGCCTCTCGATCGCGCTTATTCTTACTTTAACCAGCTCCATTTGCTCGTTTAACTCGTTTATCAATTCAGCCCTATTCTTCCTGACGAGTATTCTTCCAGTTATCCGATACACCGGCGTGTTATCGTCTATGTTGGAAAGAGCTTCCAGGGCAGACTCCAGCTCTCTCGCCTCCAGCTTAGCCTGCTCCTTCTGGATGTAGAGCGACTCCAGTGTCTGTTGAAGCTGCTGAAGCCGTGACAGTTTCTCCTGCAGTTGAAGAGGCAACTCTTGGGACATTACCGAGTCATACCCTTAGGCGCATGCTTAAAAACATATTTCTCATCCTTCCGGCGTCGACAGGAGGCTGTCAACCTGTTGAGCCATGTTAAGCAGGCTTAAAACACTCCCTATTTTCTCAGCGGTTTTCGAAGGACTGTGGCCTTTGAAGAAAAGCAGCAGCCTGTTTCCATCTATCCTCGCCCCCACCCCTGACCTTGGATCTGAAACTGCTTCTTGAAGACAGGCTAAGTAGATGGATTCCGCTGCCTGTTGACTCCCGTATTTAAGAGTAATCCTAACCCTTATCATTTAACACTCGTTAAAGCCTATGCTTGGGACGCGCTGCTAACGATTCGCGCAGCAGTTTCCCCGGTTTTAGTAACCGGTTCATACGCTCCTCCGGCGAAAGTGTAATTGCACTTCCTGCAGCTCCAAACCCCTACGCTGAGCCTTTTGAGAACCCCTGTATCGCATCTCGGACAACTATACCGCGCCCTCCTTCTCTTAAGAACCCTAACATACCTCTCTCTAAGCGAGAAACCGTATTTCACACCCAGTGCTCCAGACTCTTTCTTCCTAGCCATTTCCACCGGTAAGCCGGCTGTAGGCGACTGTTCTTAACTCTTTCCCCAGCTCCACAGATTTATCAAGAAGCTCCATGACTCTCCTTGGAGAAACCATTCCTCCACCATTCTTCTGGATCGCGCAAAACCTGTCGTCGGATTTAACAGTCATCGAGAGGGTGAAGTCAGACGCATACTCTTCGCTGAGGCAAGGATCCACCACATACTTATCGTCTAGAAAAGCGTAGGTGAGTGAGACAGGACGATCCTTAAGCTCAAGCTTAAAGTATTCATCAGTCTTTTTAACAGTCTGTCCTTCTACAACGTATTTAGGCATGCTGGTGACGCCTAAAGCGTTTACACTAGCTATTACTGAAGCATCGATAAGGTTGCCATCATAGTCGAGAATATAAAGGTCCACGTAAAGAGAGTATACGGATCTTCCTGGAACTATGCAGAGTGATGATAAGTCTATTGACTTAGACTCTCTGATGCTTCTATCAACATACCTAGATAGGGATATCGATTCTTCAGAAGGAGGACCGGGTTCGAAAACAGGTGAGGCCAGTGGAACTAGCTCCGCGTTCACTATGAGAATACCCTCGTTAGGCGTGTCTGCGAAAGGCACTGCGATCCCGACTTTCACTGCGGCCAGAACCTTAGTATTGCCGAGCTCCACCAAGGCTGAGCCCTCAGCCTTTTCCACATACCCCAGCTGGACACTGATATTCCTGTATTGAAGAGGATTTCTACCGTCAATCCTCTTGTTCTCAGCCAGCAGACGCCGCAGCTCCTGCTGCTCAAGCTTAGAAATAATAGGCCGCTGCTCAGTTATAGACATCTAGGTCTCCCTCCTCTGTACTGAAAACCTTTCTCTAAGCGCGTCCACCTGCATCTTATGCATTTTCTGTGTAGCAGTTATAGCTAGAGACAATGCTTGCTCAACCTCCTCTTTCGACATGATCCCGTCCATTTGGAGAAGAGTTATCCCGTCTAGAGTCGGGTTGTAAGCCACAGGCATGTCTGCCTCTCCATACTTGTCCTCAAGATCATTAAGATCCACAACAATCTTGCCGTCAACCTTGCCGACAGCACATGCTGCAGCCAAGCCTTTCAACGGGATCCCTGCATCCGCTAACGCCAATACTGCTGCAGTCAAGCCTGCGCAACGAGTACCGCCGTCAGCCTGCAAGACCTCTATGAAAATATCTATCACCGTCCTGGGGAAGAGGGAAGTCATTACGAGTGGTTCAAGAGCGTTTCGAAGAACCATTGAAAGCTCTATTTCCCTCCTGCTTGGAGCAGGACTCTTTCTCTCAACCGTTGAGAAAGGCGCCATATGGTATCGACATCTCAAGATGCATCTGTCTGGGAGCGAGATGTGTTTCGGCAACGCTTCCTTAGGACCGTAGACCGCTGCGAGAATCTTGTTCTTCCCCTGTTCGATATAGGCTGAGCCCTGAGCGTTGGACAACACGCCTACCTTAATCCTGATAGGCCTAAGCTCGTCGAGAGACCTACCGTCAGACCTCTTACCGTCTTCGCTGAACAGGACGATTTTTTCTCCCATACACTCTACAGCCTCCTTCCCGCCAACAGTGCTTCAACCCTTTCAGTTAAGCCGTAGACGTGCGACTCCTTCTCTATCATTCCAATAACCTCCTTAACCTTTAAAACAACGTTTAAATCTTCAGAATGAACTATTAAACGCCCGTTCTGACCGACTGTAAGCTTAACGTTAGCACCCTTCTCTATTGTTGAGAGCATTGAGCCCTTCTTCCCTATTAGACGCGGCACTTTTGAAGCAGTTATGCTGAGCAGGAACCCGTTTGAAACAACTCCAAGCCCCTTACCCTTCAGCGTTATAACGGGCGATGAGAAGATTGAAGCATCTTTAATACGCCCTATGAGAACTGTTCCCGCCTCCAGAATCCTTCCAATGCTGTCTCTAGACAGGCGGATTCTTTTCTCAGGGTATTCTGAAAGCGGTAAGAACGCTAAGAATGGAGAGTTTATGTCAACAGTCCAGCCTGCTATACCGGGTTCTCTAACAATCCCTATAACTAAGTCGCCAACCTTAGGCTGGTAGAAGGATTTTAACGCTACAACATCAATACGCTTACCGTCGACCCTAACCAGTCCGACAGTGGTTGCGAGCATCCTGTCCGAAAGCCTGTAAACGTTTGAACCAGGCATGTGGAACCGGCTGTCACCAACATACTCCCCTGGAACGACTATGGGCCTTTGTCTCTGCTGTTGTTCGTTGCTCCGCAACAAACCTTAGCCTCCTTCTTAGGAGGGTGATGCTTAAACCCCTATATCAACTTTTACCTGGTCCCCGTACTTCTTTCCAAGATTCTCTAGAAAGTAGGACATGGTTACAGAAGGCACTCTAACAGTGATTTTAACGCTTTTATCCTTCTGAACCCTAGTCTGGTCGACCTCCCCTATTGAGTTCGCAAACCCGTAGACGTCGTTAGACAGCGTCTGGGCGCATGTAAGCGTTAAAACAACCTCGTTAACCTTAAACTGGAGGACCTGTCTTAAAGCCTTAACAACGTTCTTAACCTGCTCTTCAGGAGGCTTGAAGGGATCTATTGAGACACCGGTCTGACTCAAGGATTGTTCAATCCTGAGTGAGGGAATAGGGTTGCCTGATGAAGGCTCCAAGAGTAGTTTGGAAAGCATCGCTACTATCTGCTGCCTCTTGCTTTCGATCATCCGGCGCCTCTGCTCCCCAGTAAGCTGTAAATCCCCTTCTTTAAGTATCTTCTCAGCTATTACGTACACGTCTGTTGTTCCAAAAAACTTCCTAAGCTTCTCTGACGGTACGCGAAGCCCCTTTTTAGAGTCTGAGTAAACCTCGTCAACCAGAAGAATCTTCCTAACATCCCCTTTTCCAGTCAATTTAAAGTTAAGCGCAGGATCAGGGGCAACGATTATCTCAAACTTCTCTCCGTGAAGAGTAAGCCGGGTTATTGTTGAAGGCCTGCTCAATTCTGCTCTACTTCGCCTTCTCGTAGTATTTCTTAGTCTCCTCGTAGCTTAAAACCCTGAACCTCTTCTCATCCGTCCTGATTACTCCTATTCTAAGCCTGTCTGGAGCAACCTCGTCCTTTAAAACCTCTATGCTTCCCCGTATACCCAAGGTTATTGCTTCATCGAGGCTTTTATTAATAGAATAGTTGTCTCTAAAATATTTCAATATGTCTTCCCTACCGACACCGATGGCTGACGCGAAATACTTAAAGTATATCCCGGTCGGGTCAAGCTGATACAGGCTCGCCCCAACCATGTCTACACCCCCAATAAGCATAGAGATTCCGAAAGGCCTCATCCCAGCATGCTGCGTATATGATTGAACAGTATTACTGAGCCTTCTTACGAGAAACTCCACGTCAATCGGCTCATCGTACAGAAGCCTGTTAACCTGAGCCTCATTCCTAGCGTATTCAACCAAGAGCCTCGCGTCCGAGTTAAACCCGGCAACAACCGTAGCAATATGCTCATCAATCTGAAACAGCTTCTGGCTAAAAGTCCTATCCTGAAGCACGTCAATCCTCTTCTCTAAACCAGCCAGCACAATACCCTCTTCAACCTGAATCCCCCATGCAGTCGGACTATTGTTAACCATAACCATCGCGTAGTCGACCTGGAGTATTCTCCCGTCGGGTGAGAATCCGTATAGTCTTTCGTAGCCAGGTATCATAACTTCCTCGTGGATAAGGGTTAACTGTCCCTTTATAATCTTTGCCCTAAACCATGGGGCTTATTGCCACGGCAGAACTTGCTGAAGGCCTTTCTCAGAGTGCTTGAAACACCGTTTATCTCAACCTTGGAAGGAGGCTGGGCGGCGGCAAGCCTGTTTAACAGGCTTCTCACGGAGGGTACAGCCTTATGCGGGCACTTGACGATCAGCCTGCTCGGGCAACAGGAAGGCAGGGGGTTTCCTATAGCAGTGGGATGGTGAGCGGGGGAAGCGATTTTGAGCATGTTAGAATAGTCGTTGTAATCGAGGTTGTGAGGAAGCTCCTTAAACGGTATCGTTGCTCATGGTTCTTCCTCATGAAACATGAGGATGCGCGCCGTCTTCGCTTGGATTTCACAGGCCCTATGCCTTTGCTTGCTAAGAACTTGTTATCATCTCCTTGTTTTCGAGCTCACCCCCGCCTTAATTATGATATCAATTAGGATTATGGAAGATTAAATAGTAACTGTACCCATTGTTTAATTAGATCAATGAAGGAGAATTCGTCACTTGAAAAAGTGTGGTCTGAAGTTTTTAAGGTATTTGCAGAAAACTGCGTGAATTTTGTTAACGGGATGCGTTCACTAGGCGTGATTAAGTGCAAGGATCCCGATTATACCCCCGAGTCGTTAATAATAGTGGATAAGGCCATTAACGCTACGTGGGCGAAGGATTACTTTAAGGATAGGAAGCTTCCTGAAAGATTTACTCTTGCGGATATCGAGAAAGCATCTCCGGGAAGTAGCGAAGCCTTTGCACGCGTTATCCTAACACTCGGCAGTTACCTGGGGGAAGTGCTCGCCAAGAACCTCGGTGGAACTTGGAAAAGAAATGAAAACATGATGTTCGGATGGTGTGTAGAGATATCCGTCTGGAAAGTAGCCTTAACGTACAACGTTTTCCACATAGCTTATGAAAGCCTATTTGAGCCCGCGAAACTCTATACTACTTACGTTGCCGCGGAGGTTTATAAAAATGCGTTTGAAAAAAGAGGTATGGAGGCCCTGATGAAGAGAGAGGTTCTTGAAAGCGAGCTTAGGACTTTCTATGACAAGCACATAGAGGCGATTAAAAAGGTCTTAGAGCCGGGCGAGAAACCACCGGGCATCGAAATTTTTATGTATCTATTGAAAAACATCGTTATGGAAAGGAAAGGTTTAGGATAAGAAGTTAGGTTCAGGGAAATGCTTTAACCTGTGTCTCATTCAGTCTTCGGATTCGTTGAGTTCTATATGATTCGTAAGGTTTCCTATGTATATTTATATGCGCTTCTAAGCTATTCCCTACCACCGTTAGCGCGCGCTGTAGCTCTGCTATGAGCCAGAGTCTTCAGCGTAGGGGCAAAGATTAAATCGAAAAAGGCCATCAGGATGCCTTAGAAGGATGCCGTCTGCGCGTCTCCCCCTCCTTTTCACTCTTACTTTCTTTTTCACTGTGCCTATATTTGGGGGAGGCACGGTGCCGAACTTATTTCCCCCTAGTACGTGAGAAGCCTAGTGTGCACAATCTTCACCCTGTTTCACTAAACCTGTTGGGGCAGAACTTGCGGATAGCCTTCTTCACGGTGCCTGAAACGCCGATTATTTTGATGCTGGAGGAGGGCTTGGCGGCGGCAAGCCTGTTTAACAGGCTTCTCACGGAGGGTACAGCCTTATGCGGGCATTTGATGACGAGAACTCCCCTTTTTTCGAGAATCACTTTAAAACGGAAACCCGGCTGGTGTTTTCCACACTCGTTCTTCAAGAGTTCAACAAGCATCTTATAGTCTTCAGGCGGAACGTTTTCCATCTTAAGCACCACGTATCTAACTCTATACTCTTTAACAGGCATTAGCCTCGTGGTGCTAATGTTTCCAGGCGGGAAATAAACCTATATAGTGTTGCGGAAGGCATTTATTGAGTGAAGGAAAGCGGGATGAGTGAGAGAAGGAACCTTATGCTGGTTTCCGCCTCGTACGACGGGGAGAACAGGAGGATAGTTTTGAAGCTCTATGACCCTGAAAAACAGGAGATCCTCCTCTTCCCTTCAAGTGAAAACCATCAGCCCTACTTGCTGACTGACCTAAGCATGGAGGAGCTTAAGAATAATCCGCAGCTTGTGAGCCATCATGGTTTCGACAGGATTGAAGAGGTTAAGAAATACGATCTGCTGGAGGACAGGGAGAAAGTATTCAGGAAGATTCTTGCTAAAGACCCACTTTCCATAGGTGGTACAGCAACATCCATAAGGGAGATTGTTGGTAGAGCATGGGAGGCGGATATCCATTACGTCTGGTGTTATATTTACGACACTGGGAAGAAGCCTGGGCTCTACTACTCTATTGTTGACGGCAAGCTTGTTGAGCAGCCTGTTGAAGCAGTCCTTGAGAACGGTTTTAAGCCACCTGTATCTGATTACCCTGAGATTAAGGAGCTTGTTGAAACGCTCAACCAGCCAATACCTTTCGTGAAACTCTCCTCCATAGATATAGAGGTTAAACCACCGGGGCCAAACCATGTGCCTGACGCTAACAAGGCTGAAGACCCTGTGATAGCTGTCGCGTTTAAGCCTAACACGGAGCCTCCGAAGGTCTACGTCTTGGATGATTTCGACGGCGAGGAGGATGATGGGGTTAAAAAGATAATTCATGTGTCTGACGAGAAAAAGCTGCTGTCAGAGGTTTTAAAAGAGGTTAGAAAGTATCCTGTGATAGTTACTTTCAACGGGGACAAGTTTGACCTTCTTTATCTCTACAACAGGGCGAGCAGGCTCTCTGTCGAGGAGAAAGTGCCGCTTCAGAAGGGGCGTGACTATGTTGACCTGGTTTATGGGGTCCATATCGATCTTTACAGGGTTTTCTTCAACAAGTCTATTCAGAACTATGCTTACGGCGGGGTTTACAAGGAGGCTACGCTGGACGCCATAGGGAAAGCGTTAGTCGGCAAGGGTAAGGTAGCTTTAGAAGAGGATATTGGGCTCCTTAAGCCCAGGGAGCTTGCTGAATACTGCTTCAGAGACGCTGAGATAACTTTCGACCTTATTGCGAACAAGAACTATCTTCTCCTTAAGCTGCTCGTCCTCTTCATGAGGATAAGCAGGCTTCCGTTGGAGGATGTTGTTAGACACGGTGTTTCAACATGGATTAAAAGCATGCTTCTAAGCATTCATAGAAGAAATAATTATCTAATACCTAGGCAGGAGGATATTCTGCAGTTTAAAAGCGCAAAGGTTTCTGAAGCAATAATAAAAGGTAAGAAGTATAGGGGTGCGATAGTGCTTGAGCCGAAACCGGGTCTCTATTTTAACCTAGTTGTGCTGGACTTTGCCTCCCTGTATCCAAGCATAATAATGAACTTCAACATAAGCTATGAAACAGTTAGGTGTAGGCACGAGGAGTGTAGAAGCAACATGCCGATGAATTCTCCACACTGGATCTGTAGGAAGAGAAGGGGTGTTGAAAGCTCTGTAATAGGAGCCCTCAGAGAGCTGCGAGTCAAGTACTATCAACCTCTTGCGAAGAAAACAAGAGACGAGGAGAAACGGTCTTTCTACGATGTTGTGCAGAGAGCGATAAAAGTATTTATAAACGCTAGCTACGGAGTCATGGGAGCGGACTCCTTCCATTTCTACGCACCTTGCGCAGCTGAAACAGTAACATGGATAGGCAGAGGCATTTTCACGGAGCTCGTTGAAACCGCTAAATCCCTAGGGATAGATGTTGTCTACGGAGACACTGACTCCATATTTCTAAGAAACCCTAAACCGGAGGAAGTGGAGAGGCTTATCGAGTTTGTCAGGAACAAGTATAATATTGAGCTTAACATCGATAAAGTTTACCGTTATGGAGTTTTCAGCCAGCGTAAGAAGAACTATCTGGGTGTAACTGAGGACGGTAACGTTGACATAAAGGGCTTAGTGGGTAAGAAGAGCTCAACCCCGAAGTTTGTGAAGCAGGCTTTCCACGATATGATCAGCATTCTCAGCAAGGTTAGGAATGAGGAGGAGTTCAACTCCGCTGTGGCAAGCATTAAAAGCATGATGAACGACTATGTTGAGAAGCTTATGAATAGGCGGCTTAGCCTCGAGGAGCTTGCTTTCGACGTCATGCTGAGTAAGCCTGTGGATAACTATGATAAGAACACTCCTCAACATGTTAAGGCGGCTAAGCAGCTTGAAAGAATGCTCGGCGTAAAGGCGAGAGCCGGAGACATAATATCTTACGTCAAGGTTAAAACAGGAGTTAAACCAGTTAAAATGGCTAGAATAGAGGAGATAGATTTGGAGAAATACTTGAGCGTTATGAAGGCTACTTTCGAGCAGGTTCTCGACCCGCTCGGCATAGAGATTGAGCCGCCCCGGAGAAGCCTAAAGCTTAAAGATTTCATGTGAGGCATTGAGAACGTTGAGCCAAAGTAGGGATAAGCCTAAGGTGATCGTCGTCGGAACAGGCGGTTTCGGCAAGAACCATGTCAGGGTTCTAGCTGAACTCGGAGGACTAGGAGGGGTATGCGACATAGATGTTGAAAAAGCCAGTGCGTACGGTAGGCTTTACAACGTGCCTTATTATTCCAACGTCTCGGAAATACCTGAGAATGTTTACGATGGCGCAGTAGTGTCAACACCAACCTCGACGCATAAGGAGGTGGCTCTGCAGCTTATCCGTAAGAACTTCAAGTACCTGCTTATTGAAAAACCGTTCACACCTAATCTGAGAGAAGCCTTTGAAATCATCAGTCAAGCCAGGAGGGAACACGTAAAGCTCATGGTAGGGTTTATTGAAAGGTTTAACCCGGCGGTAAGCATGGTTAAGAACTATGTTGCTGAAGGAGCGGTTGGAGAGATAATAATGGCTTCAGCCATGCGTGTCAGAAGATGGCCTGAGAGAATAACTGATCTAGGAGTGCTGCTGGACACCGCCATACACGACATAGACTTGATGAGACATGTTTTCTCAGAGGATCCTTTGAAGGTTTATGCTAAGATGGGAAGGTCTATGCACAGGATTCATGAGGACTATGTCACGCTAATCCTGACTTTTAAAGCTGAGAAGATGGCTATAATCCAGGCTAACTGGTTAACGCCTTTCAAAATAAGAAGCCTTGAGATAATAGGTTCTGAAGGAGTGATCGAGGCGGATCTGGTCTCCCAGCAGGTGACGCTAAGCTCTAAAGACGATAGGATAACGCCGTTCTCAGAGTGGAGTGAGCCGCTTAGGCATGAGCTGAAACACTTTTTAGAATGCATAGTTAATGGTGCAGACCCAAGCCCCGGAGAAGAGGATGCTGTTAAAGCCCTGGAGATAGTTGAGTCAAGCTTTAAGTCCTCTGAAACCGGTAATGTTGTCAACATAGGCGCGCAACCTTTTTAAAAAACTGTTAAGGTGAAAGCTTAACGTTGAGTAGGATGGAGAATACTGGAGGAACCGTTTCACAGGGAAAAGCTAGTCTTAGCAGCAGGCTTCTCAGCCTCTGGCCGGTGCTTACTCTTTCAATACTCTACCTGCTTTCACCAGTGATATCTGGGGGCGAAACCTATAACCTGGTTATCGCAGGAATCCTGATAGTCTGTTCGTCCGCAGCAGAGCTAGTGTTTAACCCGAAGCTTAGGAGAATCGCTCGCTACGCCTTCATAGTGGGGAACGTAATAGGGATCGCGGGAGTTTCCCCTCCATTATACTTCGCAACCTTCCAAGGCCTGGTTTCCCCGGTGGAGCTGGCGCTAAGCATAGCATGCATTATTCTTACTGTAATAATAGTTGTTTTTAAAAAGTCTCCAGGATTGTTTTGAAACACGTGTCAGCCTCGTTAGAGCGAGGTCGAAAAAGTTAATATATCTACTGTTGATATAGAGAAATTAAGGTTGAATAAGGCTAATGTGCTTGCTGCCGGTGTACTGCTGATAGCCGTAGGCTTGTATTTTCAAACAATGCCTGAAAATCCTTTCGGAGAGTATATGAGCTATACAACTTATAGGTACTTAATGACCGGTGTATTCTGGACGGGTGTAATAGTAGTTATAGTTTCGATCTTAATCAGGCCAAGGAGAAAAATAATCGCTCCGGTTGAAGCTGTTAGAAGCGAGACTGTTGAAGAAAGCGTTCAGAAAGAAGCTGCCTACGGTGGGCCGGGGGTTGAAGCCGCCTACAGCGGGGAGGAAGCTGAGACTGTTGAAAAAGATGAAGCCGGATTGGAGCAGGTGTATGAAGAGGAGGCTCCTGCCGAGGAGTCTTACGAGCCTCCGGAGGAGGTTTTGGAAAAAGAGAAGAAGCCTGAGAAGGTTGGTGAGATAATTGGTTTCTGCCCCAGGTGCGGCACCCCGGTTTCCGAAGGGATGCGATACTGCAGGAAATGCGGTTTGAAGCTAAAATAGCCTGGGTTTTTACTGTTTTAGAACCGCTAGTTAATTTTATAAAGGTAAAATATGCATCATCTTTCTACCATGGGAAGAATAAGAGTGGCAATAGCAGGCGTTGGAAACTGTGCCTCCGCACTCGTCCAAGGAGTATACTATTACAGGGAGAAGAGAAACCAGGTTGGCTTAGCACACCCGGATATTGGGGGTTACAGGCCTGAGGACATAGAGTTTGTAGCAGCTTTCGACATTAACAAGAGGAAGGTTGGCAGAGACCTTGGTGAAGCAATATTTGAGAAGCCGAACAATACTATTAGGTTTCAGGATGTACCTAAAACAGGGGTTACAGTTAAGAAGGGGCCTGTCCTAGACGGTGTCGGCAGGTATCTGAAGGAAGTAATAGAGTTCTCAGACGAGAAGGAAGTGGATGTGGTTGAGGAGTTGAAATCCTCTAAGGCAGATATCCTGGTAAACTATCTTCCTGTTGGCAGTGAGAACGGCAGCCGTTTCTACGCTAAGTCGGCGCTGGAGGCTGGTGTAGCATTTGTGAACGCTATGCCCACGTTCATAGCTTCCTCAGCCGAGTGGCAGACAAGGTTTGCTGAGAAAGGACTGCCCATAGCTGGTGACGACGTTATGAGCCAGCTTGGTGCAACTGTTCTTCATAAGACACTGGTTAAGCTTCTTGTCGACAGGGGTGTTAAAGTAGACGAGTCCTACCAGCTGAACATAGGTGGCGACACCGATTTTCTCAACATGCTGGAGCAGCAGAGGCTTGTCTCAAAGAGAGAGAGCAAGACTTCAGCCGTCAAAGCAATGTCCCCCTATGAGATGCCTCTCCGCATAGGGCCAAGCGACTATATACCTTTCCTGGAGAACGAAAAAATATGCTACATATGGGTTAAAGGCAGATATTTCGGCGGTGCACCTTTAACCATAGATCTTAAGCTTTCCGTAATAGATTCTCCTAACAGTGCAGGAGTTATAATAGATGCTTTAAGAGGAGTCAAGATCGCTTTAGACAGAGGTGTCAGCGGTCCTCTGATAAGTGTTTCAGCATACTGTTTCAAACACCCTCCTGTTCAAATGCCGTATGAGGAGGCTAAGCGGAAATTCCTAGAGTTTGCCCGTGGAGAGCGAGAAAGATAGTAGAAAGGCTTATTCTAAAACTGTTAGCTCAATAACGGCTTCAACTCCCTTCCGGAGCATTTCAACGATTCTCCGATCTATGTCTCTCGCACTCTTATTGCTTTCAACCCCTACTGTTTTACTGCAAACATACCTGCTTTTCCTGAAAATCATCGTACGTGTGTCTTCAAAAGAGAGGCTCGGGTCACCGTAGAATTCGAACGTGTCTTCAAGTTTTCCGACGATTATCCTGCCCAGTATCTTCACACGCCTCCGAGCAGCGTTCTTAAATTCTTCTGAAAGAGTTGAGGGAGACTTGTTCGCTGAAACCATTAGAAAGCAGTCGCCAGCCACGCTGATTTCAGGATCAACTGTAGCTGCGAGCGTAGTGGGGTGCATAGCCCTTATGTTCGGATGTCCTTTTCCACACACTTTTTCAACAATCCTGCCCATTCCTTCTGAAAACGTTTTATCCAAGGATCTAATAAACACTATTCTGAAGATGGGAGAAACAGTCGGGTGGGATCCTTTTCTGGAGAAGAGAAGGAGGCTTGTTGAACAGCTTGCTGCAGAAGGCGTGGTGAAGACGGAGAGAGTGAAGGAAGCAATGCTCAGAGTTCCCAGACACGAGTTCGTTTGGCCAGATCAGTTAGAGTATGCCTATGCTGATACTCCCCTGCCCCTTGGCGACACTGGTCAGACGATTTCAGCGCCCCATATGGTTGCCATCATGAACGAGCTTCTTGAAGTCCAAGTAGGGAACAGGATTCTTGAGGTTGGCACGGGAAGCGGCTACCATGCTGCTACGCTGGCTGTTTTAACCTGTCCAAGCTTGGATTCACCCATCCCCCTGGTTTACACTGTTGAGATAAACAGTAGTCTCGTGAAGTTCGCTGAGTCCAACTTTACAAGACTTGGGTTCAGCAGGGTAATTAGGGTTATTGAGGGAGACGGTTCAAAAGGGTATCCTGATGCTTCGCCTTACGATAGGATTTTGGTCACGGCTGCAGCACCCAGAATCCCACCGCCACTCATAGAGCAGCTGAAGCCAGGCGGCAGGATGGTTATACCAGTTCAATCAAGATTTTTCGACCAGAACCTGGTTCTCGTCGAGAAGGATGCTGATGGCAGGGTGAGGAAAAGCAACGCTGGGCCCGTGGTCTTTGTGCCTTTAAGAGGAGAATACGGCTTCTAGATTAAAACCATTTGGAAAGCGCTCCTTCTGGTCGCTTCTTCTTAACCTCTTCCATTGCTTTAACAATCCTGTCTAAAGAGAAGTCATGCTCGTCATGCAGGAACCTTAAGATTCCCTCTTGGTCTATGTCCCTCCACTCCAGTTCCCCAACATCCTTAACCTTAGGGTTGAGGAAGAAATCCTTAGCCTCATAGTATGTTTGAATCTTCACAGGGTCTTCGCCATGTCCCCTGAGGATTTCTTCAAGGCTCATTCCTTTTCTAACAAGCTCTAAGGCCCTTTTCGGCCCTATTCCCTTTATCCCCTCAGTATAATCGGTACCGACGAGCAGCGCTATGTCTATCAACTGCTCCCTTGTTATGGAAAGGCTTCTCAGGGTTTCTTCAAGAGAGATTTCTTCAAGGCTCACCTCGACGTAAGCCTTCTTACCGGGCAGCTTTCTCCTCCCTGTTATCGCAAGGTTTCTCACAAGCATTTTGCCTCCGAAAAGGAGTGAGTCGAAATCCTGGCTTCCAACATAGTCTGCGACGCCGGTGATAACCATGTGCGCAGCCTGAGCCTCTCCCTCAGAGGGAGCATGTACAACAGGCACACCCATGAGTCTCACAAGCTCCTCTGCAGACTTTAAAAGATACTCGTCTAGCGACGCCGACATTTGAGCATATTTGCGAGCCTCCTCAAGCCTACCAGTGGCTAAGGCTTCCTCATATTTCTTTGAGGCTTCCTCGCGTATTGCTCTCCTTCTCTCCGCCTCCCCCTTTTTAATCCTTGGAGGCTCGCCGTCGAAAACGTATATCGGTTTCAAACCTGCGGAGAGAAAGTTGCAAGTCCTGTAGAAGAGCCCAGAGAGATGACTTGTAATCCTGTTCTTAGAATCCATTAAAGGCTTTCCATCAACCCCCCTTATTATTGTTAGAAACTGGTATAGCGTGTTATACATGTCTATTGCTATTCTTTTGTTTGCAAGGTTCTCCAGCCTGATTTCCCTAGTCGGAATTATATCGCCCAGCTGAACACCCATCTGTAATCATGAAACAGACAATATTCTTAAATCTTGAGTTTCAATCCTGGCGGCCCCGGTTACTGGATAATACTTTTTCCTTCAATAAGCAAGGAGAATTATGCCCTTAAGCCTATGAACTCCAGCCTCTGGTCCTTCCTTCCGGAGGCATAAACCCTTATAACTCCTCTTATTTCCATCGTCATGAGCTCCTTCTCAACCTCCTGCAGACTCACCCTGCCAACATCCTTCTCTAAGCCTCTGAGTAGCTCTGAAAGCGTAATGCTCCGCTTCTTCTCAAGAATGTCGAAAATATAGTTTCTCAAGGGTATTATCCTTCTGTCCTCGCTACTTGATGCTCTAACCATCTTCCTTCCAAACCTCTATCTTCCTGCTCACCATCAGTATCTCCATGTCTGAAACCCCAGGGGTGCTTTTAATCTCGCTCTCTATCCTGTCAGATATCCCGTCGACCTCGGGAGCCTCCACATTCATGAGAAGAATTTTCATTCCGAAGAAGAAGTCCGCGATCTGCGAGGCGATGATTCTCCCGCTCTTAAGGTTCTCGCCTATTTTTATCCTAAGCTGGTTCAGATCAGTTACATCCTCCCCAGGAAAGACCCTTAAAGTGTACACTATCTGCTTCATTTTCAGCCACCTCTTCCGTAAACCGTCCTGGTTACATGCCTGATTACCCTCTTACGCGGCAACAGGTTTTCGGCTCAGGTTTTCCAGCTCCATATATAAAGTTTTTCTCAAGGCCATTTTAATCAAAAATATAAAACAATCTAGCTTAAGGCATAACGTAGCCGCATTTAGGGCATTTAAGCTCTCTAGCAAAGGCCCTGCATTTCTCGCACCGCCATAAAGTCACTTCCCCACAGTTGAAGCATGTGAACTTCACGTATCTCTCATACGGGTCTATGGGCCTATTGCAGGATGTGCATGTAACCATAGGGAGGCTGCGCGGGAAGCCTGTTAATAAGTTTAGCGGTTCCCCCGGCATTATACAAATTTTTATCCTGCCGCTCGAGTTCTTAAAAGTATGAAGAGCTTCAGGTTTAAACAGTGCATAGTGGTCAGGATGGATCTTAAAATGTCATGCGGGAAAACATGCGTCCAGGTGGCTCATGCAGCAGTTTCAGCCGCCGAGGAGGCTCGGCGCCTTAAGCCTGAGTGGCTCAGAGAATGGCTTGAAGAAGGTCAGAAGAAGGTCGTCTTGAAAACAGGGTCTCTCGACGAGCTGATTAGGCTGAAGGAGGCTGCTTCGAAAGAGGGCATACCTGCCTACCTGGTTTCAGACATGGGTTTGACAGAGCTTGAGCCAGGCACAGTTACCTGTCTCGGACTGGGACCTGCCCCAGAAGAACTGATGAATAAGGTTACTGGAAACCTGCCTCTTTTTTAAAAGGTTTTCAACGTTAAGGTTTATTAGGCTTCAACTCTTTTCGGGGAAAGAGCTTGTCAGCCTTAAAGCAGCAAAGAAAGTCGGATGTTCTGATGGAACTGGCGAAGCGCCGAGGAATATTCTGGCCCTCCTACGAGATATATGGTGGAGTAAGAGGACTTTTGACTCTTGGCAATGTTGGCTTCGAGATTAAAAGACGCTTGGAAAACCTTTGGATAAAATACTTCGTCTACTCTAGAAACTTTCAGATTATAGAGTCCCCTGTAATAGGGCCTAGGCCTGTTTACGTTGCGTCAGGGCATGAAACCCAGTTTACAGATAAGGCTTTAAAATGCGGCAAGTGCGGCGCGGTTTTCAGGGCAGACCATCTTCTCAGCGAAGCGGGAGTCACTATTCCTGAAGGAGCATCCCTGCAGGAGATTGACGAGATTGTTTCCATAAACAGTGTTAAATGTCCAAATTGTAAGGGTGATTTTTCTAAAGCCTTCCACTGGCTGCTGATGTTTAAGACTGAGATAGGCGCTGGATCCGGGGAAATAGGGTATCTTCGCCCTGAGACTGCGCAAGGAATATTCACAGAGTTCAAGAGGCTTTACGTTCACGGAAGGTCAAGCCTACCCATGGGTGTTGCTCAAGTAGGCCGAGTCTTCAGAAACGAGGTTTCACCTAGACAGGGACCGATAAGGCTGAGAGAGTTCACTATAATGGAGGTGGAGTTCTTCTTCGACCCTGATTCTAACCCAGGCCCTTCTGAGGAAGACTATTTGAAGCATGAAATACCTGTTCTCACAGCAGAAGACCAGGAGAAGGGTGTTACAGGCTTTAGAAAAATGAGGGTTAAAGAGGGGGTTGAAACCGGTTTATTCAGCAGCAACTGGATCCCTTTCTTCCTCGTCTTAACCAAGAGTTTTCTGAAAGCGCTGAAAATCCCTGAAGACGCCTTTAGGTTTAGGGAGAAGCTTCCCAGCGAGAGGGCGCACTACGCTAAACAGCTCTTCGACTGCGAAGTATTGCTAGAATCATGGGGATGGACTGAGGTCGCTGGATTCGCATACCGTACTGACTACGACCTCTCTGGCCACATGAAGGTAAGCGGCGAAGACATGAATGTTTTCATATCCTCCTCAGGCAGGAGGATAGTTCCTCATGTGGTTGAACCCAGCTTCGGAGCTGAAAGACTTCTTTACGCTCTCCTTGAACATAATTTGAGGATTGAAGAGGATGGGCGTATATGCCTCTCAACCCCTCCATACCTCTCGCCCTTCGACGTTTCAGTCTTCCCCCTGCTTTCTAAGCCGGATTTCGTGAGGAAGGCTGCGGAGGTTGCAAGAATGCTTGGAGATTTCAAGGTTAATTTCGACGATTCTGGAAGCATAGGACGCAGGTATGCAAGGTCTGACGAGATAGGCATACCGTTCGCCGTCACTATTGACCATCAGACTTTCTCAGACGACAGCGTAACCCTCAGGTTCAGGGACACTAGGGAGCAGAGAAGGATAGGAATAGGGAGTCTTCATGCAGAACTCTCCAGGCTGCTTTCCGCTCCTAAGCCGGATGTTTAACCGGTTTAAAAACGATTAACAGCTGTAAAAAAATGGTTGAAGCAGGCTTGAAAAAGCTTAAAACTCGGAAGCGTAGAATACTACATGAGAATAGGACAGTCTGAAAGATGTACCCTACTGAAACAACCCTTAGGCTTAAGCGGCAGCTCCTTCAAACGTGCCAGGAGCTGGCCAGATACGCTGTAGACTCTGTTAGAGAGGTTAATGGCTTCGTTACAGCTTGCTTTGACGGTGATACTTCAATGCTCGATCAAGCTTTAACAAACATAAGCATTCTCAAGAGCAAGTCGATAGAGACTGAGAGAACACTGGCTAACGAGCTTGTTGAAGCTGGAGCAATAATGGTAAGCAGGGAGGATTTCTTAAGGCTAGCAGCCCCATTAACAGGGATTCCTGATCTCTGTGAGGGAATCGTGTTCAGACTTAGAGAATTCTTCCTCAGGAAGAAACCTATTGATAGGAGCCTTAAAGAAGGATTTAAAGAGCTTGTTGCAAAAACTCTTGAAACCGTTATGAAGCTTAGGGAAGTTATCTTCACGCTGGGTTTCGAAACCTCGAAGATACAGGAGTTCGCTAGAAATGTTGAGACGCATGAGAAGGAGATTGACAGCCTGTTCAGAGCCTTAGAGATAAAAATAATTTTTTCAAAGTCAGATGTTCCGTCGATTCTTCTCCTTAAGGATGTTGCGAACCTTATCGAGGAGATTGTAGACAGGGCTGCGGATGCTGCGGATGCTGCGAGAATACTTTCCTTAAGTGTCTTCTAGGAAGAGGTTTAAGAATTGGACGGTGAGCAGGCAAAGGTAACTGCTGAACTCGTCGGCGACCGTCTAATAATATGGAGTATTGAGCATTCTCAAGAAATCTATCGCATGGGGTTTTTCGGAAAACCTGTAGGAATACCTAAGCCGAAAGACTCGAGCTTCAACGCTCCGCTTACGCTCGACCTTTTCGAGGGACTGTATCTTTTGGAGAAAGGAATTATAAGGGTCGTGGACAGGGAGGACCGAGAGGTTTCATTCGACCAGCTGCTCAGAATAGCTTCAAGGATTCACGAGGATTTTAAAAGCAAGTTTATAGTTTACAGGGATCTTAGAAACAGGGGGTTTGTAGTTACGCCAGGCATTAAATTCGGATGCGACTTTGCTATCTACGAGCATGGTCCAGGAATAGACCATGCTCCAGCAATACTGGAAGTTAAGAGAAAGGGAGATAAGATAGATGCTCCGGATTTCGTCAGAGCAGGGAGGCTCGCGACCTCTGTTAAAAAACTATTCGTCTTCGCGATTTCGGACCCGGATAAGAATGATGTTAAATACTTGGTTTCGAAGTGGTGGAAAGCGTAGTGGAGACGTCTATAGTTTAATAGAATAATTATTTAAGTTGTTAAGCATATGCTAAGAACGGGTTACACTATGCGAGATCGAGTAGATAGCCTGACACCCTAAAATTATGAGAACTAGAAAACACCTTCGATTCAAGAATCTGGGAGGTTGAAGATGAGATGAAAATAAGGTTTATTGGGTTATGTGGTTTAAGAGCTAAATAATGCTCTCGTAAACCTGTTTCTTCAAACTTTCCTCTAGGCGAGAGTCCAGAGAGTCAATAATTCTAAAAATTCTTGGATCAGTAATTCCATAGACTCTTTTGCTTCCGAGCTTACTCTCCTTAACTATTCCACACTCCTTAAGGATCTTCAAATGCCGGGAAACCGATGGTTGAAGTATTCCTGTTTTCTCAGCAATCTCGCTGACGCATTTCCCGCCGTCCCTCAGAAAGTTGATTATCCTCAGCCTAGCTGGGTCGCTGAACGCTTCGAAAACCCTTGCCTTGAATACTTCTTGAGTCTTTCCGGTTCGCGTCATCACGGGGAACGACGTTCACACAATAGTATTTAAGCATTAACTCTCAGTCTTATGCAGCTGTTAAACAACCCCTGTCTCCTCCCAGGCTAAGCTACACGGGTTTCAACTCTCAAAAATCCCGCGGGCTGGATTTGAACCAGCGGCACTCCAGGCGTGACTAGCGAGCGCTCTCCGGTTTCTGTTCGCCCGGTAGGCTGAGACGCCTCCACTCGAGGTGGAGGACTACAGCCGGAAGCTTTCGGCGCAGCATGCTGCACTACCAGGCTGAGCTACCGCGGGGACGGATTCTCGTGTGCAAGGATGTTTTTTAAACTTTTCCCGATACCCGGGTTAAGCATGGTCTAACCGGTTCTCTAAAAGGTCTCTAAGGCCTATTTTCCTAAGATGCTTCCCCCTCGACGCTTGGGGCTCAGGGGAAACGTTTATTACACCCTTTTTTCAGTATCCTGACGAAATCGCTTGGTTAGTAAGAAAAACATTAGTAAAGTGAACATACTCGAACATGTTTTAGTGCCTTCTCACAAGGTTTTGTCAAGCGAAGAGAGGGAGGCACTCCTTAAAAAATACAATATAAGACCTTCTCAACTCCCCAAAATCCTTGCCAGCGACCCTGTGGCGGTTGCGATAGGCGCCAAGCCAGGGGACATTCTTGAGATAACCAGGAAGAGCCCGGTTGCTGGAGTAACCTTAGCCTATCGCATCGTGGTGGAGGGTTAGTGGTTTGAACAGCATGACTGAGGAGCTTAGTAACGAGGATCTTTGGATGGTTGCGGAGAACTATGTTAGAAGCATAGGGCTGGCTAGGCACCATATAGATTCTTTCAACGAGTTTATCGATAAGGATATGCAGAAGATTGTGGACGAGGTTAAGAATGTTGAGGTTACTGTCGAGGATAAGGTTATCAGAATAGAGCTCGGCAAAGTATGGGTTGGCGCGCCAAGGATTGTTGAGCCCAGCGGTGCGGTTAGAAACATTTACCCGATGGAGGCCAGGGTTAGAAACTTCACTTACGCCGCCCCGATCTACTTGGAGGTTAAGGAGCTGAAGGACGGTCGGGAGCTTAGACAGGAGGTTTTAATAGGAGAAATGCCTATAATGGTTAACTCTAGGTATTGCGCACTAGCCGGCTTGGATCCGGCGGTCAGGGTTAAGCTTGGAGAAGATCCTTACGACCCAGGGGGCTACTTCATAATTAACGGTTCAGAGAGAGTTATAGTTGGTGTTGAGGATCTTGCCCCAAACAGGATAATCCTAGAGGAGAAGAAAATAGGCCCATACTCCTTCTATATTGCGCGCGTCTTCTCAACAACCGTCGGCTACAGGACTAGGGTTGAAGTCAGGCTGAAAGGCCAGAACAACGAGTTGAAAGTGTATCTTCCAGGAGTCGGGCAAGAGGTTCCCTTCGTCATAATGCTGAAAGCCCTTGGAATGGAGTCTGACAGAGAGATTGCTGAACGCGTCTCCCCGTTTCCAGAGATACAGGAGCTTCTAGCACCCTCCTTTGACGCTGCTCAAAACATTTTGAGCAAGGAGGACGCTATAATGTATATTGGCAACAGGGTTGCTTACGGCCAGTCAGACAAAGTCCGTTTAAACAAGACTCAGAACGTCTTGGATAAGATTCTCCTCCCGCATGTTGGTCTGGATGAAAACTCCAGGTATGCGAAGGCTCTTTTCCTGTGCGAGATGGCTGAGAGAGTTCTCGCAATGAAACTAGGTTGGCGTCCCCCTGATGATAAGGATCATTATAGGAATAAGAGGATTAGGCTTGCGGGAGGTCTCTTGGCAGAGCTTTTCAGAACAGCGTTCAGAAGAATGGTCAGGGACTTCAAGTATCAGCTTGAAAAATCCAGCTTGAGACACAGAATTGTACATTCTTTTTCAAACCTGATCACGACAAGCCTGATAACCGACTCAATAAACCAGGCTATGGCTACCGGAAACTGGGGTAAGAGACTGGTCGGAGTTACTCAGCTACTGGACAGAACAAACTACCTCTCCGTCCTCAGCCATTTGCGAAGGGTTCAGTCACCCCTTAGTAGGAGTCAGTCGAACTTCGACGCTAGAGACCTGCATCCGACGCAATGGGGTAAGCTTGACCCGAATGAGACGCCGGAGGGAGTGAACTGTGGCCTCGTTAAGAACATGAGCATAGGTGCGCAAATATCCGTTTCAGCAGACAAGTCTGCTGTTGAAAAAACACTCTTGAAATTCGGTCTAGTAACCGTGGATAAGGCTGGCCCGGACGAACGTTTATCGGCTGCTAAAATATTTCTAGACGGCATCCTAGTTGGCTACTCATATTCCGGCGAGGCTCTTGTCAGGGAGATTAGGAACCTGAGAAGAAGAGGATTACTTCCTCCTGAGATAAACGTTGCATACTACGAGTTCAACTATGGAGGCAGGGTTGTCAAGGAGATATATATTAATGCTGACGCTGGAAGAGTCAGGAGGCCCTTAATAGTTGTTGAAGACGGCTTAGTGAAGCTTACGAAGGACCATGTTTCAAAGCTTGCGCTTGGCAAGATAACTTTCGACGACCTTGTGAGCAACGGAATAATAGATTTCCTGGATGCTGACGAGGAGGAGAATGCCGTCATAGCCACATCCATTAAGGATATTAGGGATGATACGACTCACCTGGAAATATCTCCGCTCCTTATTTTCGGCGTTGTCTCAGCCTCAGTCCCGTTTGCAGAGCACAATCATTCTCCCAGAAACACTTACGAGGCTGCTATGGCTAAGCAGGCTCTCGGGCTTCCCTTCACCAACATCAGCAACTCTTTCTACACCACTTTCCACGTCACTACCTATCCACAGCTTCCACTCGTAGCTTCAAAAGTCGATAAAATCATAGGATTGGATAAGAGGCCGATAGGGCAAAACTTTCTTGTGGCAGTAATGTCCCACCCGTACAACATGGAGGATGCGATAGTTTTAAACGCCGCCTCGGTTCAACGTGGGCTTGCAAGGTCAACCACATACAAGTCTTACGAGGTTGAAGCAAGAAGATATCCAATGGGGGAGGTTGACAGGATAGAGAAGCCTGATTCTCAAGTCAGGGGCTATAGGGGTGACGAGGCATATGCAAAGATTGAGGAGGACGGGATAGTGTCTGTTGAAGCCGAGGTTAAGGGCGGGGATGTTATAGTTGGAAGATCGAGCCCGCCAAGGTTCTTTGAAGAGTATAAGGAGCTTGTTTTCCAAGCTCCGGCTAGGAGAGACTCTTCAGTAGCGCTTAAGCCTTCTGAAAGCGGTTTTGTCGACAGTGTTTTAATAACGGAGGACCTTGAAAACAATAAGCTGATAAAAGTAAGGATAAGGGACCACAGGATTCCCGAGATAGGGGACAAGTTCGCATCAAGATCTGGACAGAAAGGTGTTGTAGGAATGCTTGTCCCGCAGTCCGACATGCCGTTTACGGAGGACGGGCTGGTTCCCGATGCTTTGATAAATCCTCACGCAATACCCTCCAGAATGACGATAAGCCACTTCCTAGAGTCTCTATTCGGTACTGCCGCAGCATTAGAGGGAAGGCAGATGGATGGGACGACTTTCATACATACTCCCGAGCAAGAGGTGCAGAAAATCCTTGAGGCACACGGCTTCTCGCCGTACGGTGAATTCAACTTCATAGACGGCGTCACGGGTAAACGGTTCAAGGCGAAAGTTTTCATGGGAATAGTATACTACCAGAGGCTTCACCATATGGTTAAAGACAAGATGCATGCTAGGGCTAGAGGTCAGGTTCAGATGCTTACTCACCAGCCCACGGAGGGAAGGTCAAGAGGAGGAGGCTTAAGATTTGGAGAAATGGAGAGGGACTGCCTAGTTGGACACGGTGCGGCGAGGTTGCTTCAGGACAGGCTGCTCGAAGAATCCGACAGGACGATTGTGCATGTATGCGAGAAATGCGGAACATTTGCCTACTATGATGCTAGGCAGAAGAAATACGTGTGTCCACTCTGCGAGAAGGGTAGAGAAGTGAGCAGGATTGAAATATCCTACGCGTTTAAGCTTCTACTTCAAGAGTTGATGAGCCTAGGGATTTTCCCGAGGATCAGGGTTAAGGAGAGGGTTTAGAGATGAGTCAAGAAGTTGAGATAAAGCAGATAGACTCGATAAAGTTTGGAGTTCTTTCCCCAGCGGAAATCAGAAGGCTCTCAGTAATGGAGGTCACTACGGATGAGACTTATGACCAGGATGGGCTCTCAGTCCCTGGGGGAGTGATGGATACTAGGCTTGGCACGATTGAGCCTAGGCAGAGATGCAAGACTTGTGGGAATCTTCCGGATAAGTGTCCTGGACATTTTGGACATATTGAGCTGCCGGTTCCAGTAATACATGTTTCTTTCGCGAGAGAGATAGAGAGGGTTCTCCAGTCTACATGCAGACAATGCGGCAGAATCCTCCTGCCAAACGACAGGATAAACTACTACAGGGAGAAAATAAAGGAGTTTGAGGAGAATTACGGTATTGTGCCTGACCAGATTTTCGACCAGATAAAGGATGAAGTTCGAAGATCCAACAGGTGCCCCCATTGTGGAGCTGACAAGTATCAGGTTAAGTTGGAAAGACCAACCAGATTCTACGAGAGAGACCCTGACGGCGTCTTACGGCTTTTAAACACAAGGATCATAAAGGAGCGTTTAAACAGGATTCCGGATGATGACCTTAGGCTTCTGAACATTGACCCTGAAGTGGCCCATCCAGCCTGGTACGTGATAGAGGTTTTACCGGTGCCGCCGATCCAAGTAAGACCCTCGATAATTCTTGAAACCGGAGAGAGGTCTGAGGACGATTTAACGCATAAACTTGTAGACATAGTTAGGACCGCGCGTAGAATACGGGAATACATAGAGTCAGGCGCGTCTCCACTCATAATACAAGATCATGAGGATCTTCTGCAATACCATGTTACAACCTATTTCGACAACGAGGCCGTAGGCATTCTTCCGGCTCAACACAGGACTCGTAAAACACTGAAGACTCTAGCACAGAGACTGAAGGGGAAGGAAGGCCGGTTTAGGAAGAACCTCTCCGGCAAGAGGGTTGACTTCTCAGCTAGGACAGTTATATCTCCAGACCCGTATCTAGCTATTGATGAAGTCGGGGTTCCGGAGGAGATCGCTAAGATCCTTACTGTTCCAGAGAGGGTTACATACTGGAATAGAGATTGGCTGGTTCAGCTGGTTAGAAACGGTCCTTTTATACATCCTGGTTCAGAATACATCGTAAGGCCGAGCGGTGCCAGGCATAAGCTTCAATTCGTTGAGAACAGGGATTCTCTTGCAGAGGCTCTTGACATAGGGTTTATCGTTGAAAGGCATCTTCTCGACGGAGACTTCGTAATCTTCAACAGGCAACCCTCGCTCCACCGTCTTTCAATGCTTGGACACAGGGTGAAGGTTCTCCCAGGTAAAACTTTCAGGCTGCATCCAAGTGTCTGCCCGCCTTATAATGCTGACTTCGACGGCGACGAGATGAACCTGCATGTTCCACAGAGCATCGAGGCTAATGTTGAGACTAGCATGCTTCTCGGAGTTAAGAAACATTATTTGACGCCAAGGTATGGCGCGCCCATTATGGGGGCCATCAGGGACTTCATAACCGGAGCCTACTTGCTAACCAGGAAGGACACGTATCTCACAAAGGAAGAGTTTGCAAGGATCGTCTACGCCGCGGGATATGTGGGTGAGCTTCCTGAACCGGAGGTTAAGAAGCCAGTGCCATTATGGTCAGGCAGACAAGCAGTCAGCCTCCTCTTTAAAGAGGATTTCAACTACGTTAACAAGACCAGTGTAGGCGGCCCGTCTAGAGACGAGGCGGAGATAATTGTGAAGAACGGTAAACTGATTTCCGGGGTAATAGATAAGGCGTCGATAGGCGCTGAGAAGGCTGATACTATTCTCCACAGGATTATTAAGAAATACGGGGCTGAGGAGGGACATAGATTCATATCCTCCTTCCAGAAAATGGTTAGGGAGTTTCTGCTTTTAAGAGGATTCAGCTTCAGCTATAGGGATGTGAACCTTCCTAAAGATGTTCAGGAACAGGTTGAGAAAGAAGCCAACCAGGCTGACGTAGAGGTGAACAACCTTCTGGAAGAATGGAGTAAAGGCAAGATTAAGAGGATACCCGGTATGAGTGAGGAGGAAAGCTTGGAAGCATACATAATGGATGCTCTTTCTAAGGTCAGGAGTAAAGTTGGCAACCTTGTCTCCTCATCACTAGGGCTGGATAACAACATGGTTATAATGACTAAGACTGGTGCAAGAGGCTCAGACCTCAACGTGGGTCAGATATCCGGATGCCTAGGTCAGCAAGCGCTCCGCGGCAAGAGAATCTTTAAGGGTTATGCTGGGAGGCCGCTGCCTCACTTTCGTAAAGGAGACCTGAGTCCTGTTGCCAGGGGATTCGTAAAGTCCAACTACTATACTGGCCTCTCTCCAGTCGAGCTCTTCTACCACTCTATGAGTGGACGCGAGTCTCTCGTCGACACTGCTGTCAGAACGCAGCAGAGCGGGTATCTTCAACGTAGGCTTATCCACGCGCTTGAATCACTCAGGGTTGAGTATGACGGCACCGTCAGAGACTCCTATGGGAACATTATTGACATAATATACGGTGAGGATGGCGTTGACCCGTCTAAGAGTGACCACGGTAAGTCTGTTGACGCGAAGAGGATAGTGGAGGAGTACACGCTTTCAGCAGTTAAAAAGGGTAAGCCGGCTGACAGGAGGACTGTGAAGAGAATAGTTGAGGAGTATGGGAGGCTTCTACCTGTAAACATTCAGAGAGAAGCTTTCCATGCGATAGTTTCTAAAGGATTGTCCAAGCAGGCTGCTAGAAACGTGGTTGAGCAAATATTGAAGGAGTATCGCCGTGCTCTCGTGGAGGCTGGTGAAAGCGTCGGGGTTGTCGCTGCCCAATCCATAGGTGAGCCGGGAACACAGATGACGCTAAGGACTTTCCACTACGCTGGGGTTAGAGAGGCCAACGTGACGCTCGGCCTGCCCAGGCTGATCGAGCTGCTTGACGCTAGGAAGACGCCTAAGACACCCATGATGACTGTCTATCTTAAAAACCCGTATAACAAGGATTACGCTAGGGCTCTGAGGGTCGCTAGAAAACTCGTCTACACGACTATTGAAGACGTTTCTAAAATAAGCTTGAAATCCACGATGGCTTACGACTATCTGGTTATACATCCGGTTAAAGAATGGCTCTCTGAGAGAGGGCTTTCGGAGAAGGATATTGAAAACGTTCTTAAAACACTCGGTTTGAAGTTCACAGTTAAGAATGATGGAAGCTTTGAAATATCCATTAAAACAGATCCGCAGAAGTTCGAGTCGAAAATAAGAAAGACACCGGTAAGTGGAATAACTAAGGTTAAAGGAGTCCTTCTTAAAGAGGAGGATGGCGAATACTGCATCGTAACGGAGGGAAGCAACCTGGCTGAGGTTTTCAACATTCCCGAAGTGGACCATACTAGAACAATAAGCAACGATATTCACGAGATTGCTAGCGTGCTCGGCATTGAAGCTGCTAGAGCAGCCCTAATAAAAGAGATGTGGAACACGCTTAACGAGCAGGGGCTGGATGTCGATTGGAGGCATCTCTCGCTTGTCGCAAGCGCCATGACGCAGGACGGGGAGATAAAGCAGATAGGTAGGCATGGTGTAAGCGGGAGAAAGCAGAGCGTGCTTGCTAAGGCTGCTTTCGAAAGGGCTGTTCAGGTTCTTGTGGAAGGAGCTGTTTCAGGCGCTGAAGACAAGCTGCTCGGAATGACGGAGAGGGTCTTAGCAGGGTCAGAGATTTTCGCCGGCACCGGAATGGTTAAAGTATATGTTGATATAGGGGGCTTCCTGAGAAGGAGTGAGAATAACAATGGCGGAGAAAGCATCGCTCAGCAGCAGGCTTGAACTGCTTGCTAAAACAGGCTCTTTCATAGCTGGGTTCAACGAGGTTTACAGGCTCCTGCTCCAGGGTAAGTTGGAGGGCGTAATCTATGTTTCAAACCTTCCGCAACCATTACTGAGCAAGCTTAGGAACGCGATAGAGCTTTCTAAAACGCCCGCGATAGTCTATGAGGAATCCCGCGTAGCCCTGGGTAAAGCGTTAAACTTAAAACACCCTGCCTCCGTTATAGGAATATTGAATCAGGGGGAGTCAGGAATACTGGAGGAAATCAAGCAGAATGGCAAGCAGGGATGAAGCAAGAATAAGCTGGTCAAACCAAGAGCTGAGCTTCATAGGTTTCTTCGAGAGCGCGACCGGCACTAGAGCGATAGACTGCGTGATGGCGAATAATGATAAGACAGTTTTCTTCCTTCTAAAGCCTGAGGATGCTGAGAGAATAAAGCATGGCTACAGGATTCTGCTCCAGCATTTCTCGAAAAGGATAGGGAAGGAAGTGCAGATATTAGAGTATCATGAGGATGTTGAAACGTTCTTGAAAAGAGCTCTCCACCCTGTTAAAGTGCTTGAAATACGGCTTGAAAACGGCGTTAAAGGGGGTAAAGTAGCTTACTTGACTGTTGACGACGCTGAAAAAGGCAGGGCAATAGGTAGAAACGGCTTCAGAATACAGGGGATAAGGGAGATAGCTAGGAGACATTTCAACCTCAGCGACGTTAAAATAAGATAGCGTCGGAAACTTAATAAGACTCTGTTTCACAGCATTCTAGGGTTTGGGTAAAGGAGAATTCGCAGCCAGAAGCCTGATAAAGGTTCGAAGAAAGTTCAGATGGAGCTATAAGTATTACACGAGAAGAGTGCTCCGTCTAAAGGAGCTTTATGACCCGCTTGAAGGAGCCCCCATGGCGAGAGGGGTCGTTCTGGAAAAAATCGGGATAGCAAGCAAGCAGCCTAACAGTGCCGTCAGGAAATGCGTCAGGGTTCAGCTTATAAAGAACGGGAAGGAGATAACAGCCTTCGTACCTAAGGACGGTGGTTTAAACTTCATAAACGAGAGGGACGAGGTTATAGTTGCGGGAATCGGGGGGACGTTGGGCAGGTCGATGGGAGACATTCCAGGGGTAAGATACAAGGTTATAAGCGTAAACGGGGTTTCGCTAGACGCCCTCCTAAAGGGTAAGAAGCAGAAGCCGACAAGGTAAGCTTTATATAAACTGTCGCAGACCGGTTTAAACACGACTCTTGGCTAAGGCAAGCATAGAGTGCAAGCTGTTCGACAAGTGGGATCTCAGCGGGATAGAGGTTAAAGACCCGGGGCTAGCGCAAGTAGTGAGCCTTAGGCCCGTGGTCATCCCGCACTCCGGGGGCAGGCATGAGAAGAGAAAATTCTGGAAGTACAGCGTAAACGTTGTCGAACGCTTAGTTAACAGGGTTGCTCAAACAGCCAGAGCAGGCGGGAGAAAAGCCAAAGCCATAAACATAGTTAAACACGCCTTCGAAATAATAAATATTCAAACCGGAAGAAACCCTGTTGAAGTATTCGTGGAAGCAATCGTTAACTCCGCGCCCAGAGAAGATACGACTAGGGTCAGCTACGGTGGAATAGTCTACTACCAGTCCGTAGACATCTCCCCGGGGAGAAGAGTCGACCTAGCGATAAGAAACATAGTGGATGGGGCGAAAAGAAAAAGCTTCAAAACAAGGAAAAGCATGGTGGAGAGCCTCGCCGAGGAGATTATAAACGCCGCCAGCAATAGCGAAGCAAGCTTCGCCGTCTCCAGGAAGATAGAACTCGAGAGACATGCTGAAGCATCCCGTTAAGCACTAATTCTTCCTGTGTAGATAAATCCGTCAACCAGCCTAGCCTCTTACTCTGCTTGAAAACCTGGAAAGTTTTACATGCGTCCGAATAGGAGGTTGAAGCTAGCTTCGCGAAGATTAAAAAGTTACACGGATCGCGATGCAGCTCCTATTAAAGCTTCCAATCTTGCTGGACCAATCTGATTACTGGGAGGTTTTCAGCGCTTCATCCTTTTTCTCCAATCTCGGAGCTCAAGAGGATTAAGCGGCAGCATACCCGCGGCACCAAGCCTTTTATGAGCATTTCAATCCCAATTATGAGAGGAAAAGCATATCGGCATGTAAACGCTTAAATACTCGATAGAAACCTTTTTATCAACCAACTATATTTCAAGAATCAAGGGCCCGTAGCTTAACCAGGTTAGAGCGGCGGGCTCATAAACCGTCGCGCATGACGCGGATCACGGGTGGATCCCGTAGGTTGGGGGTTCAAATCCCTCCGGGCCCACTGATTCAATTCGGTTAAAAAGACGTTAAACATTTCTATAATAAGACTCTAGCTATGTTTAAGAGCTGGGCTTCATTAAGTATGCTAACCGCTTGTTTATATACATCTCTGTTCTAATATGTGGACAAGATGTTCTAAAAACTAGGATAATTAAGCCGTAGAACCATACCTGTAAAATGGTGTAAATCGGATGGTGAGAAGAAGCTTAATAAAAGGATTGATTACAGTATTTTCACTGATTCCTATTACTTCCGCCTTCTTAACGGCTTTCATCATTCAAATAAACAGGGGAAGCAGCGTTGGAGGTTTAAAGAGCTTCTCCTCGTACGAGGAGATCAGGAGCTTCGTTAAGACTAGGGTTGACGAGATTACTAATGCTCTAGCATTAAGATTCTCTATCCCCCTTAGAGTGGACAGTGCGCTCGGAATGCCTAAGAGTACTTTTGAATACTCCATTACCAATATTCAGGTCCCCGGTGTGGATGAAGCGGATACAGTTAAGACGGATGGCAGATATATCTACACTGTTTCCGGGAACAGCGTTTACATAGTGGAAGCATATCCTCCTGAAAGTATGAAGAAGACTTCTAAGATTAGTGTAGCCGGGCATCCTGTAGGATTGTTTGTAAAAAATGGTAGGCTTGCAGTAATAATGTGTGAGGACCTTTTGCTGGAGGATTCTTACTACGGGTCGTGGGGAACCTCTTTAGCCATCTATGATGTTTCCGACGTTCAGAACCCTGGTTTCCTTAGAAAAATCTCTGTTGAAGGCGAGTATGTTAGTTCAAGAATGGTTGGGAAGCATGTTTACATAGTTACGACTATGCCTGCAATAAGGCTTTTTGAGAAAGATGTTGAAGTCTTATTTCCGAGGATTGTTGCGAATGGTTTTGTCTTCACCATTCCGGCTGACAAAATTTTCTACTCGAATATGACTGAGGCTCCGGAGAGCTACACTATCATAACTGCAACCGATATTTTTGCTGAAGAAGAAGGTGTGGAGTCTAAAGCGATTTTAACTAGTCATGCTGCCTGCACATATGTTTCTCCAGCCAACATATACGTCGCGATGCCCAAGTGGATCCACAGCGAAGGGGGAGCCACGGAGATACATAGAATTAGGATTAACGGTCTTGAGATAGAATGCGAGGCGAGCGGTGAAGTCCCAGGCAGGGTTTTAAACCAGTTCTCGATGGACGAGTACCAGGGCTATTTCAGAGTAGCCACGACCACAGGCTATGTTGCAAGGCTTCTCAGTGAAGCCACTAGCGCCAATCATGTTTACATACTGGACTCCGAGACCTTGAAGATTATGGGGAGGCTTGAAAACCTTGCTCCCGGCGAGAAGATATACTCAGCCAGATTCATTGGTACAAGATGCTATCTCGTCACTTTCAAGAAGGTGGATCCGCTTTTCACAATAGACCTTAGCAATCCAGTTGAGCCACGGGTCCTAGGCAAACTTAAGATACCCGGTTATTCAGACTATTTGCATCCGTATGATGAGAAGCATCTGATAGGGATAGGTAAGGAAACTGTTGAGGCTGAGGAGGGAGACTTCGCTTGGCACCAGGGCTTGAAAATATCTTTGTTCGACGTTTCAAACGTCACAGCCCCTAGGGAAGTTGGAAGAATCATCGTTGGCGACAGGGGAACGGATTCGCCTGCCCTATGGGATCATCATGCGTTTCTCTTCGATAAAAAGAGGAATCTACTCGTAATACCGATTCTGGAGGCTAGGATTTTCCGCGAAAAATACTCGGGCAGTATTCCGCCAAACATCTACGGCGAACATGTTTTTCAAGGAGCATACGTCTTCAGAATTTCTCCGGAGGAGGGGATTATGCTTAGAGGTAGAATAACTCATTTAGAAGACCGGGATGCGCTTGGTAAAAACGGTTATTACTCCAGCTCAAAGTATACGGTGGTGAGAAGCCTATACATAGATGATGTTATTTTCACAGTATCCAGTGGAAAGATCAAGGCGAACAGCTTGACAGATCTTTCAGAAATATCTGAAGTCGAGCTGGACTACCTTGTCTGAGAAGGCTTTGAGACGTTTCACGCTAGTGTCATAGGTATTGACAGCCTCCTCTAGTGTTTCATAATATTTTGCCTCAGGATCTATCTCGTCAAGCATCTGGATGAGCATTCTCCTTTCCTCCTCCAGCATTATTCTCCTATCTGTCATGGCGGCAGCCCTAGCGTGAACCCCCCTCGTCCCAAAGGTTTTTCAGAGCTTTAAAAAGAAGCCTGTAGAACCGTCCCTGGGCACCTGTCCTCATCGTGAAACCCTCTGGCGTAGCAGCTTTAAACGAAACCCTGACGTAGAGCTTACTCTTAAACTCCGCTAAACCTCTAACCTTCCTAGCATCCGCTCCCAAGACTACACCATTCGTCTCTAAGATGAAGAGAAAGTGTTTTGAAGCCTTAACATACTCCAGGACTTTAAGCAGATGTTTCATTCCTATTGTTGGCTCACATCCAGAGACACAGAGCTTGTTAACCTTGGGAAACCCCTTCCTCCAGTATTCAGAGTAGGTTACTCCTTCTTCAGCAGCCTTGAAAACAAGCCTAGCAGCCTGTTAGGGGAGTAGTATTCACCGAACTTTCTGGGAAGTCTCTCGGCCAGTTAAACCTGCAAAGGATGCACCTAAGACACCAGCCTACAGCATAGCCGGTGGCGATCCCCCGTAAACGGGTATGGAATAGGAACCCGTGCACTTCCCCCTCCAAGCCTTGTCACGATTCGCTCTGTTTCTCCAGCAAGCCTGATAGGGTCGAAAGGCTTGAAGCCAGGAGATAGTAACTTTTGATACCTGTCCACGTTCCACCTGGTCAAAAATTGAACAGAGGAGCCTAGTAAACGATAGGGATGCTACACTTATACCTGGATGAATCTTGGAGTGGAATGGGGAATCGACTTGGCAAATGTTTGAGAAGTAAAGGTTTTACATATGATTAGACTGGCCGGTGCTTAAGGAAAAAGGTAAAAGTGGACCGGGTGGGACTCGAACCCACGACCATTCGGGGCCACCCATTCCGAGTGCGAGTCGGACATTCTACCACTGAACTACCGGCCCTGAGCTGGTTTAACGTGCCCGCCTTTTTATACTTTAAGTCTCACAGCCTGCTTTTAAAGCCCGGAAAACGTTTATCTGAAGGCTTTTTTACTTCGACGCTGAATTAACCGGAAAGGAGCCAGGGATGAATAGCAGAATATTCTTGCTAAACTATGGTTGCGCTGTGAACAGGGCGGAGGGTGAGGCGATGGCTGGGGTGCTCGCCAGCCGTGGCTTCACCATAGTGGATAGTGAGGATGATGCTGACCTTGTTCTAGTCAACACGTGCGGGGTGAAGACTCCTACGGAGAACAAGATTCTGCACAGGTTGAAAAACATACGTAGAGACAAGGAGATCGTGGTTGCTGGTTGCCTTCCTAGGATCATCGGGGTTAACAGGATTCTTGAAGTCAGGAACGTGAAAGGAGTTATTGGGCCGGCTGCTGGAGAAGAGGTTCTTAAAGCTGTTCAAACAGTTTTAAGCGGCGGCAGGTACATTAGGCTTGACGGGGGGGATTTCAACAATCTTCTCCCATGTTTGAGGGAGAATCCTGTAATAAGGAGAATCGTGATTTCCCAAGGATGTTTAGGAGCATGCAGCTATTGCGCAACAAGGCTTGCCAGAGGAAGGCTTCGCAGCTACAGTGTTGAAGAAATCGTTACATCAATAAGGAGAAGCGTTAAAGACGGGGTTAGAGAGGTGTGGCTTTCCTCTCAAGATAACTCTGTCTACGGTATGGATAGAGGAAGCAGTATCGTTGAGCTTCTTGAAAAAATAGCTGAAGTGGAAGGTTTGTTCCTTGTAAGGATAGGCATGATGAATCCGAGAGGCGTTTTAAACCATCTTGACGGTATTGTTGAAGCCCTTAAGAATAAGAGGTTCTTCAAGTTTATCCACATACCTTTGCAAAGTGGTAGCAACAGGATTCTTGAAGACATGAACCGGGGATACTCTGTTGAAGACTTCGCGAGAATTATCCTTAGGCTCAGGAAGGAAATACCCAAGATATCTGTCGAGACAGACGTGATAGTTGGATACCCGACTGAAAGCAGGGAGGATTTCGAGAAGACTCTTGAAGCCTTAAGAACCCTGGAGCCGGATTTCCTTAATATTTCGAAGTTTTATGCTAGGCCAGGAACCTCTGCATCCAGGCTGCCACAGCTACCGTCAAAGATTGTTGCCGAGAGAAGCAGGATTCTCTCTAAGCTTGCGCTTGAGATTAAGGAGAAACGTTCCTCAGCCTGGGTTGACTGGGAGGGTTTGGCTCTTGTCGATGAGAAAGGAATAGTACCGGTAAGCCTCATAGCTAGAAACATGTCTTACAGGCCGATAGTGCTTAAGCAGAATGTTGAAATCGGGAGCTTCATACGTGTACACGTAACTTCTCATAAGCCGAATTTCCTAGTCGGAGAAGTGGTCGATAAGGATCTGGATGAGGCTGAGGTCATCAGGCTTCTCGAGAAAGAGAACCATGCTTCAATAAGTCTTAGTTAAACTAGGTTTTCCAGGATGATAAGTATTCCCTCTGCTCGTCCGTCAACTCGTCTATCTTCACACCCATTGTTCTAAGCTTAGTCGAGGCAACCAGCATATCTATCTCTTCTGGAACAGGATAAATGCCCGGGGTGAGCCCCTTATGCTTCACCAAGTATTCCGAGACAAGAGCCTGGTTGGAGAAGCTCATGTCCATCACGTCCGGAGGATGACCCTCAGCCAGAACTAGGTTGACAACCCTGCCCTTGGCCAGCAGGTATACTTTTTTCCCGTTAGGGAGAACGATTTCCTCCACGAAAGGCTTCACCTCACTAATGCCCTTAGCCTCCCTATAGATGGTTGCAACATCTATTTCAACATCGAAATGCCCAACGTTTGCCAGTATTGCACCGTCCTTCATCATTGCCACCGCTTCATAAGGTATTGCCTTCACGTTGCCCGTGGCAGTTATGAAGACGTCTCCAACTTTAGCGGCTTCCATAATGGGCATCACCGTAAACCCGTCCATAACAGCTTCAAGAGCCCTTATCGGAGATACTTCCGTCACAATTACGGAGGCTCCTAGGCCCCTAGCTCTGTTAGCCACGCCTTTTCCAACCAACCCGTAACCACATACGACAACCTTCTTACCTGCGAAAAGAATGGATGTTGCCCTTATAATACCGTCAACACCGGACTGCCCTGTTCCGTAACGGTTGTCGAAAAGCTTCTTAGACTGAGCCTCGTTAACGAAGAAGACTGGAATCATCAGTCTGCCGGCTTTCTCAAGCGCCCTTATCCTTATTACCCCGGTGGTCGTCTCCTCAAGAGCCCCGTAAACCCTGTTTTTAGACATGATATTCTTCTCGTGCGCCCTGATTATCGAATCAGCTCCGTCATCTATAAGTATGCAGGGGGAATGGGAATGAGCCCAGTCAATCGCCTTAAAATACTCATCCATGCTCATTCCCCTCCAAGCCATGACTTCAACACCCTTAGACTTTAAGGCTTCAGCCACATCATCGTCCGTTGAAAGAGGGTTTGCAGGCGTAAGGTAGACTTTCGCACCACCGTCTGTTAAAGTCTCAACCAGGTTCGCCGTCTCCTTAGTCACATGCAGCGTTACAGAAAACACGATGCTTTCAAACGGTCTTTCCCTAGTGAATCTTTCCCTAACCCTGTCCAGAACCGGCATGAATCTTCTAGCCCAGTCTATCTTCTTAATTCCTAGCTCAATGTTTCCAGTCATCCCTCTAAACCATTTACGAGCCTTTTAAAAAGCTTCCTAAGCCAACAGCTCCCTTCCGAAGAACTTACGGTGAAGATCCGCAAGCTCGCCGATGCTTAACATTCCCTCTTGCACACCTTCAACCCTCCATATGGAGAATGCTTCTAAAAGACCTATTCTGCACGATTCTTCCAGAGTCAATCCTCTTTGCAGACCAAACAAGATGCCTGCAGCAATACCGTCGCAACAGCCAATAGAGCTGCCTGTTTTCTCAGGCGGAATAGGACCTACTCTGGAAGACTTGCCATCCCTATGGTGGATTTCAACTAGTCCCGTCATCTTATCCTCCAAGACTATTGCCTCAGGGTATTCAGACCCGAGTGTAAAAACCTCCCTTATGTTCTTAAGCCCAAGAAGATCAGTCGCCTGCTTGATCTCATTATAGTTTCCAAGAATTATCTTCGAGTTTGGAACCATAGTTTCAACATAATCCTCAGTAACACCGTAGGACGCGATGTCCACAACCACGTCTACGCCTCTTCTCCTAGCCGCAAGGATGAAGCTCTTCATAAAAGGGGTTTCAGAGGATGTGACAAAGAGGATGCCTGCTGATTCAAGCTCGGGTTCAGGCACTGGCCTAAGCTTTTCAACACCGCTTGCACCCTCAACATCATCTATTATGAAGAACTCGTTGTTCTCAACGTCTTTCACACAGGTGATTGTCGAAGTCGTCTTATCCATAACAATCCATACGCCCGCGTTCAGGACCTCGCTGCTGAGAAAGCCAATTTTACTGCTGTCTTCAACAATAGCTGTCTTCATGTCGACGTTGCTCTTCGCTAAATGACTGTAATACCCTCCGTTGAAAAACCCCGGGTAAGGATGGTCATAGTCCCTGCCGAAGGTAGTTACTAGCCTTACCCTGCCGCCTAAGCGTGCAACACCGTACGCTACGTGAGGAGCCCTGCCCCCGTAGCTGTATTTCACTGGAGACAGGCTGTTTGACTCTAGTAAACCGTAAACCCTACTCCTGTCCCACTCTGGGCCGAGGAGCTCGCTCATCCTTGAGACGGGGATAGTCTTCTTCAGAAAAGCATGGAAAACACTGGGCAACCTGTAGAAAGAGCCTATTTTAAAGTGCTCATCCTTACCGGAGCTTCCTACGACGAGTATACTGCTCATATCGTTGAATAAACCCGATAGAAAGCATTATTTAAGGATAATCTGAAACGTTGAAGAGTTGCTGAAGAATCTTAAGCCATCCATTTCAAAGAATACTCAAGCCTGTTTCGAGAAGAGCCTTAGCCTTATCAGAGTTTCTGTACCTTGACAGTGAACTCGTCAACACTCCCTCAAAAACAAGTCTTCTAAACCTAATGTGGAGCAACGTAGCATCGGTTTCTTATGATTAAGCATTTCTTACATGCGGAGGGTCTTATGGTCTCCATGGTTATCCTCCAACGCCTCAGTGTTTTACATGCATTAAAAAAATAAATACCTCCTCTCCCCTTTTTCTTCAGGAGACGGGGGAAGGTTGGATAATGGTGGTCTTGCTAAGATTGCTGGGGTAATGGTGTTTTCCCTGCTCTTAATCCTCTCCCTTAACATCGCTTTCCCCTTGGTCGAGAACCACAAGGCCACCTATGGGTGTAAAACCTGCGGTTTACACGGCAGTAATGGTCAGCAAACATTATCCTCGACCCCTGAGATAAAGAGGCTTGAAGGCCGGGAGAAGGAGGAAGCAGTATCCAAGGCGGTTAACTCGGAGGACTTCAAATCAATATCCTCTTTTTTAGTTAACGAGGGACTTGAATTCACGCTAGAGGATGCTATAGCCTTGAAGTTCACGAGAATGGTGGATAAGAAACTATGGAATTATGTGTTAGTCGGTATTAATTTTACTGGCGATGCAGAGTTGAGACAGGTAACAGCAGTAATAGTTCTGGAGCCCTACCAGGAAGCTCGTGCATATAGATTCGACGTAAAGAGGAATTTGGTAGAATTGTTAGTTAAAGCGGTACGTGGGCAAATAGTGGGCGGTAAGCTTACTCCGACGGGCCGCGAGGCCCTGCCGATGAGCAATATGTTGCTTACCCAATCCAGCTGCCCTACTTGCACCTTCGAGTGCGTCGAGTGTACTGACATGAATTATTGGTGCTTAATGATGTGCTGTGTGAACAAATATATTATTCTATGTCTCACGATTTGCATGCAAGCCTGTTGTTATGAGAACTTCCAATGGACTTGTTGTTCTTGCGATCCAGCGAGCTGCTTTGTGGCAGAATGTATGGAGTGTCCAGTGTGCTATGGTTAAAAAGGAAACTAAGTTGCAAGAAATAAAGCAAAGAACAAAATGTTTCATACAAGAGTCATTTACATTTCAACCGACAGGAGCAATGATATTAATCATTACGACTGCCTTGCTTGGCTTGATTAGCTATTACGATGTAATGGATCTGCAAGAATGGGTATTTTGCGTTTCCTTTATATCTTTCGCAACTGCTTATTCTATCGGCAGTCTTATGCATCGGCTTAGCATCAAGATAATGTGTTTAAAGATTCTTGCTATCCTATTCCTTTTTGCTTCAAACCTATTCCTTCTTTTAGGATTGGTGCTTATGACTTCAATCCAATTCAAATCTATGCTGGACTTCCTGACAATCACTTCATTTGGCATCGTGTGGATTGGAGCGGCGATCCTGTATTCCCTTAGAATGGCTTATAACCTGTTGAAGATTTAAGCCGGATGCTTCTAAAGCTGTAAGGCTCGTCCCCCTTGGTTGAAAGGCTTGAAGCCTAGAGCCAGAAACCTTTAGTGCCCCTCACGTTCTACCTGATTAACGTTGGACAAAGGAGCCCAATGAACGGAGATAGTCTGAAGAATTGGAAAGGGGCTATGGTTTGGAGAGGAGGGTAGGGACCTAGAATTGGCAGGAGAAAAGCTATGAGGTACATAGGTGACGATGGAATCCCTCGACAATAGATGATCTGCGCGCTAACCAGCATCAGTTTAAAAAGGAGAAAAAAGATGGTTGCCTGGGGTACGTCTCCATTCGAAAGCGAAAGCATTATTAAAGAGTTTCCATTATCATTTTATGGAAAGTGAAGGAAACAGGTAGCGATGAAGGTT
>Ga0209225_1000163_pt1 | contig 78300 bp, 88 predicted proteins | sample WasSprMetagenome_FD_184732 | JGI IMG/M metagenome (GOLD analysis project Ga0209225, IMG submission 184732) | Sulfidic aquatic microbial communities from Washburn Spring, Yellowstone National Park, USA - WS (SPAdes) (version 3) | ecosystem: Environmental > Aquatic > Thermal springs > Hot (42-90C)... | reverse complement strand
CTTTGGACCCGCCGACGGGAGTTCGAATCTCCCCCGGGCTACCAACAGTTTTGAAGTTAATAAAAAGGCAATTTTGGCATTCTTGTACTTTTTGTTTTTCACTTGTAAATTGGTGCGGGGGGTGGGATTTGAACCCACGAACCCCTACGGGACAGCCGTTCCGCGAAACTTTTATGAACCGTTTCTCCTCAGGGCTGCGCCTTTGGCCAGGCTTGGCAACCCCCGCTTGTTATCGCCTTTATTTCTTAATTTTTGGGTGAAATTAAACCTTCCTTTTAGTTTTTGTATTTAGACCAGTCTGAAGTCTTCTTTTATTGTTGTTAGCACCACGTGGGTGTTTGTCCTTTCCACGTATGGCATTGCCAACAGGCGCTTTGCGAATTTGCTTAATTCGTCTCTGTTTTTGAATTTGGCTATTACTATGGCGTCTATAAGCCCCGTCACGTCGTAGACGCAGCAAACATTTGGGAGTTTTGCAATTTCACTTTCCACTTCTAAAAGCCTCCCCTTCGAGACTGTTATTTCTGTTACTACTGTTAAGGCGTAGCCAAGCTTCTCATGGTCTAAAAGGGCTGTGTAACCCTTTATTATGCCCTTTTCTTCAAGTTTTTTAACTCTTGAAAGGGCTGTGCTTGTGGATATATCACATTGTTTGGCTAGTTGCCTAGATGAGAGTCTAGCGTCTATGGTAAGAGCTTTCAATATTTTCATGTCAACTTCGCTTAGCTCCTCTTTTTTAATGCTTTTTTTCTCCGTAGGAAGGTCTCCCCATACATCTGTTTCGCTCATTTAATACCATCTCTTTAATTCTCTTGCATTTGTAACAACTATACTTTTTAATATTTAACATTTGTTGCTATTTTTGTGGAAAAGCTTTTTATATGTATGATAAACCTTTGTTTTGCTGTAAAAATATTGCGGGAAGCATATGCGAGATTTACTGCGTGAAACCGCCAAAAAACAGAGCGTCGAGTTATGTTTTAAGCTTATTAGGAATGCCGACCATGTCCTTTTACATTTCACCGATTTACTTGGCTCTTTCAAGGGTAGAACAATACCTGTTGAGGAGGTGGAAAATGCTCTAGCTGAGGGTGTAGGCTTTGATGGCTCATCGTTGATTGGTGGGGTTGGCATAGAAGAAAGCGATATGATTATGAAACCAGATATAACCACCTTCGCAGTTTGCCCGTACTATTTCTACGACAAAAGTGTTGCAAGCTTCATCTGCAACTTATACACGCCCGAAGGCAAACGCTTTGAAGGAGACCCAAGGTATATCTGCCAAAAAACCCTTGAAAGATTAATAGCTGATGGATATGACCCAACAGCTGCTGCTGAATTGGAATTTTATCTTGTGCAAAAGGCTGCCAGTGGCGATTTTCAACCTGTTGAAAACCACCTTATAGATAAGCAGCGGTACTTTGACATAGCCCCCGGCAGAGATGTTACTGAAACCTTCAGAATGGAGTTAACTAACGCACTTTTCACCATGGGCATCGAAGTTGAAAGACAGCATCATGAGGTTGGAGCGGCTCAAAACGAAATCACCTTTAAGTACTCTGACCCAATGACAACGGCAGACAATATTATGCGTTATAAGTTTGCGGCTAAGGCTGTTGCTGATAGGAAATATGGCTGGATAGCCACTTTCATGCCTAAGCCATGGTTTGGAAAACCTGGAAGCGGCATGCATGTTCACCTCGGCCTTTTCAACTTAAAAACTGGTAGGAATCTTTTCTATGACAAGGATGGCTACGCCAATATATCGCAGAAATGTCGCTATTTTATAGGAGGAATTCTTGAGCATGCAAGGGCTCTGTGTGCTGTTGTTGCGCCCACTGTTAACAGTTATAAGAGGCTTGTGCCCGGATATGAAGCTCCAGTTTACATTACTTGGAGCCGGAAAAACCGTTCGGCCCTAATAAGAGTGCCGGAATACTATCCAGGCAAGGAGAATGAAGCCAGAATAGAGTTTCGCTGTCCAGACCCGCTATGTAATCCCTATTTAGCGTATGCTGTGGTCTTCGAGGCTGGTCTGGATGGCATCAAAAGAAGAATCGAGCCTGGCGATCCCATCGACATTAACGTTTACCATTTAAGCGAGGCAAAGCGAAGAGAGCTTGGAATTAGAGTTCTGCCAAGTTCACTTAAGGAGACTCTGGAAGAGTGGAGAAGTGATGACATATGCATAAGGACGTTGGGCAGGGAAAACGCTGAGAAATATTTAGAGCTCAAGATGCAAGAATGGCGTGAATATGAGCTGCACATGCCGAAAGATGATAAAAACATCGTTACACTTTGGGAGTTGCAAAAATACATTTACGCCTAACAAGATTTAAATTATCGTTTTCTCCCATGTTCGAAGCTGCTTGGGTGTGTGAAAGTGAAATACGATACCATATTAGTGTTGGATTTCGGGGGACAGTATTGCCATCTCATTGGAAGACGGGTTAGGGAAAATGGTGTATACTCGGAAATAGTCCCCCACGACATAAAAATTGAGGAGATAAAGTTTCTAGGCGAAAAGTTCAATGTTAAAGGGTTAATTCTATCTGGTGGTCCAGCAAGCGTTCTTGATGTGAACGCACCAAAACCGGATAAACGCATTTTCGATTTAGAACTGCCAGTTCTAGGTTTATGTTATGGGCATCAACTTATAGCCCAAATTTTCGGAGGGAAAGTTGGACCAGCCAAACGAAAAGAGTTCGGCTCAACTTATGTAACCATAAACAGGCCAGTTGGCATTTTAAAGGATTTAAACAGAAGAGAACGCGTTTGGATGAGCCACAGCGACACCGTTTTTTCAGTTCCACCCGAATTTGAGGTTTTAGCCCACACCGAGAGCTGTCCAGTAGCTGCCTTCAAACATAAATTCAAGCCAATCTACGGTTTACAGTGGCACCCGGAAGTGGTGCATACGATAAATGGCTCCAAAATGATTCGTAACTTTCTCTTCGAGGTATGCAATTGCATTTCAAACTGGAAAATGGAAAACGTCCTAGACAAAATGGTTGAAGAAGTTAAACAAGAGGTTGGTGATGGTAAAGCCGTAATAGCCCTAAGCGGAGGCATAGACTCCAGTGTCGCCACAGCAATAGCAGCCAAAGCGTTAGGCGATAGACTAACAGCAGTCTTTGTTAATCATGGATTTATGAGGGAGAACGAACCGGAATTTGTAAAGAAAACCTTTGAAAATCTTAAAATAAACTTGGTTATTGTGAATGCACAGGAAAGATTTTTTGAAAGGCTTAAAGGCGTAACCGACCCCGAAATGAAGAGGAAGATTATAGGCGAGGAGTTTGTTAGGGTTTTCGAAGAAGTTGCAGAAAAAGTCGGTGCAGAGTACCTTATTCAAGGAACTATTTATCCCGATAGAATTGAATCCGGTTTCAGAAGGTTTTCAGACAAAATTAAGACTCACCATAATGTTGCTGGACTGCCTACCAAAATTAAGTTTAAGAAAATTGTTGAACCCTTAAGGGACTTGTACAAGGATGAGGTTAGAAAGGTCGCCCAAATAATTGGGCTGCCAAAGGAAATCGTTTTCAGGCAACCCTTTCCAGGTCCAGGACTAGCTGTGAGAATCATTGGCGAAGTAACAAAGAACAAGATTGAAATTGTCAGGAAGGCGGATAATATTGTTAGGGAAGAATTTGAGAAAAGAGGCTTGAAGGATAAATTGTGGCAGTATTTTGCTGTTTTAACAGACACGAAAGCCACAGGTGTTAAAGGTGATGCTAGGGCCTATGGCTACGTTGTTGCTGTCAGAGCTGTGGAAAGCCGCGAGGCTATGACTGCAAGTTTCGCCAGAATCCCATATAGAGTTTTAGAGAAAATCTCCACGAGGATAACCAGCGAAATACCAGAAGTTGTTAGAGTTGTTTATGACATAACTCACAAGCCGCCAGCAACAATAGAATGGGAGTGACCATTTAAACTTTCGACTTAGCTATTAAGTCTTCAGTCTTCGCATTTTTTAGCAGGTTGATATGTTTAACCAACTCGCTAACAACTGCTTCCAAAACCTTTTTGCCCTTATCAGCCGAGGCTGTTGTTGACTTGCCAAAAACCCCTGAACTTGTCCGATCCACAGTGTCCAATGGAAGAATTATGCCTTCAGCTTCCGTGGCGTGGGTGCGTACAGCCTCATCAACAGCCTTATTCATACGGACCAAATGCGGGTGTAAAGCCAAATTCACAGAAGTTTCTTCAGCGCCTGCATGTCCCCTCTCCTCTGGCTTGAATAGGTCTGGCAAGATTATACTGGCAGCAGGCCACCACTGAAAAATTGAAACAAAAATTCCCTTTTCTCTTAACTCTCTGGCTAGTTCCGTTAAAGCATTTAAGTTCCCGCCATGCCCATTAACAATGACTATTTTCTCAACGCCATAATAGTTTAGGGCTAAGCAAACATCCTTCACATAAGCTTTCAGAGTTTTAGGCGAAACATGAATTGTGCCCCAAAACTGTCTGTGATGGTGGCTAACACCAAAGGGAATAACTTGCAAACACAGAACCTCTGCACGTTTTGCTGCCTCTTCAGCTATCGCCTTAGCTATTAAATGGTCTGTTCCAAGGGGGTTTTGTGGACCATGCTGCTCGTTTGAACCAACAGGAACAATAGCCAAGTCATTTTTACTAAAATATTCTTTCGCTTCTGTCCAACTCATCTCGTGAAGTAGGGCTTTCATGGATTTTCACCATTTCACGAAACTGTTTTATTTGGAAAAAATTGAATATAAGCTTGCAGCATAAACGGTGAAACCTCATTTGAAAGCATTGATTTTAGCCGGTGGATTCGCAACACGTTTAAGACCTTTAAGCTGTACAAGACCAAAAATCCTTTTCCCAGTTCTAAATAAACCCCTTCTAGAGTGGACCCTTGAAAGCCTTGCAAGAAGTGGCATAAAAGAGGCGATATTAGCGGTTAATCATCAAACAGCCCTTCATATAAAAAATTCCAAATTTTCGAAAAGTAAAATGAAAATCACGTATTCATATGACCCCCCTAAAAAGCCTCTAGGAACGGGTGGTGCAATAAAACATGCAGAAGAACTCCTCATGAGCGACGACCAATTTCTTGTTGTTAATGGAGACATTTTCACCAGCATAAACTATGCTGAAATAGTTAAAGCACATGAAGAAAAAGGTGCTGTTGCAACGATAGCCCTCTTTACGGTTAAAGACCCAAGCCGATACGGAGTTGCAGAACTCGAAGATAACGGCAAAATAAAAAGGTTCATAGAGAAACCTCCACCAGACGCGTGTCCCTCAAATCTAATAAATGCTGGAATATACGTTCTAACCAACGAAATTTTCAAGTATATTCCAAAGGGGCGAAAGGTTTCTCTGGAGCGTGAAATATTTCCAAAACTCGTGGAAGAGGGCAAACTTTTTGGCTATATGTTTAATGGTTTATGGACTGATATAGGTAAGGCTGAAGATTATTTGGAGATTAACAAAATTTTGCTGGACAAGCTTAACTGGGAACAGAAAAACGTGGTATGGGAGAAAGTGAAAATAGAAAAGCCGGTATTTAGCGACGAAAGCGTTACAATTAAAGATGGTTCAGCAATTGGACCATATGTGGTTTTAGGGAAAAATGTCAGCGTCGGGAGAAACGTCCACATTAAAAACTCTATAATATTTTCTGGCGTTTCCATTTCTGATTTTTCTCTAATAGATGGAGCCATAATTGGCGAAAATGCCGTTGTCGGTGAGAGGGTTAAAATAAGCCGGAACTGCGTGATAGGTGACCATGCAGTTATAGGCGATGACGTTTCACTAGCGGAAGGGGTTTCAATCTGTCCAGCGAAAGAAATCTTCCGAGATGTGTCAGAGTCAAAATGCATTATTTAAGGTGAACCTATGTTAAGTCAGAGGAAATTATTTGGGACGAATGGTATTCGCGGAGTTGTTAATAGGGAGTTAAATCCGGAACTCGCGACCGCCATTGGATGTGCAATTGGCACATACTTTCATTGTGGAAACTTGCTGGTTGGATACGATGCAAGAACAAGCAGTCCCATGCTTGCAAAAGCCGTTATTTCAGGTTTAAATGCCGCTGGATGCAATGTGCTGTTCGCTGGAATAGCGCCCACTCCAGCACTGCAATATGCCGTAAAAAACCGCAAATTGGACGGTGGGGTCATTATTACAGCCTCTCACAACCCGCCGGAATACAATGGGATAAAGGTTTTGTGGAATGACGGTGTAGAAATTTCGCGAGAACAGGAAATAGAGATTGAAAACATTTTCTTTAACAAAAAGGTTCGTTACGTGGAATGGGATGAAATTGGGGATGTGCAAACTCTTACGGGAGTTATTGACGAGTATGTAGAAGCCATAAAAAAGCATGTAGACGCAGCCAAAATAGCAAGCAAGCATTACCACGTTGTGGTTGACGCTGCAAACAGCGTAGCTGCACTTGCAATTCCAAAACTTCTCAGAGACCTAGGCTGCCGAGTCACAACCATAAACGCAAACATTGATGGAACATTTCCATTCAGACCTCCAGAACCACGTCCGGAAAATCTCCAAGACTTAGCTTCAACGGTTAAGGCCGTAGGCGCAGACCTAGGAGTTGCCTTTGACGGGGATGCTGACCGCTCAATATTTGTCGATGAGAATGGAGAAATCCATTGGGGTGACAAGACATTCGCCCTTGTCGAAAAACACTTTTTGCTGCGTAATCCCGGTGAGAAAATTGTTTCACCCATAAGCTCCTCAACGCTAGTAAAAGACATAGCTGAAGCCTACGGAGGAGAAATAGTATGGACCAAAGTTGGAAGCGTCATAGTCTCCCATACAATGAAGAAGCTGAATGCGAGGCTGGGCGGAGAAGAAAACGGCGGAATCTTTTATGGACCACATCAGCCAGTCAGGGACGGCGGAATGGCAACAGCCCTAATATTAGGCATAATGGCTGAAACATGTGAGAAGCTTTCAAACCTTCTTGCTGGACTTCCAAAGTACTTCATTGAAAAGGGTAAGGTTGAATGTCCTGAGCACCTCAAAGGAGAAGTTTTAGAAAAACTTATCGAGCAGACAAAGGGACTAAACCCGAACACCATCGATGGAGTTAAAATCTGGTTTGAGGATAAAAGCTCCATTCTTGTTAGACCAAGCGGAACAGAACCACTGTATAGACTTTACGCGGAGGCAAAAACGAAAGAAAAAGCTTCAAGGCTTATCCAAGATTTCAGTTTAAAACTTAAAAGAATAATCGACAGCTTAAAAGGCTAAGCTGGATAACTCTTCTGCAACCGGGAGAAACACAAATGTCATCAACGAAACCCACAGAAACCAATACTTCAGAAGAAAAAGGAGAACACGTAGTTAGCATAGTGGGATGTGGACGTTTAGGACTTCTTCATGCATGCCTTCTTGCTAACGCTGGCTTTAGGGTTATATGCGTTGACAGCGACCAAGCCCTAATAGACCGTATAGTTAAAGGAAAAATTCCATTTCTCAAACACGAACTCGAACCTGTTCTCAAGAAAAATTTGGCTGACGGAAGGATAAAAGTTACCAGTGATTTGAAAATTGCAGTGGCCCAAAGCAGCGCCGTCATGGTTACAACATCTGTTAGTGTGAACGATAAGGGTAAAGTGGATTACTCCCCCCTAGAAAAAATTCTAAAATCAATCGGCTCAACCATCTATAAGGGAACGTTAATAATTATTACAAGCGTTGTTGGAATAGGCATAACAGAGGGACTTGTCAAAGACGTTCTGGAAAGCTCATCCGGATTTAAAATTGGTTTAGACTTTTATCTAGCGTATAGTCCAGTTCTGTTTCCAGAAAAGCAGACATTTAAGGAATTATCAAGCTGTAAACGAATTGTCGCGGCTTTAGACAAGACCAGCCTAGAAACCGCACTAAAAATAATAGGGGCGATAACAAATGCTAATATCATTAAAACCCAAAATGTAAGGGCGGCAGAAGCTGCTGTACTTTTTATGGCCACCTTTGAAAACGTTAATTCCAAAATGACTATAGAATTTGCCATTTTCTGCGAAAGGTTGGGCCTAGACTATTTAGAGGTTTGCAACATTTCGGATTCAGTTGTGGGCATGTCTTTGAAGCCAACACTAGCAGATAAAGATTCTCCTGAAGCTTTAATGATGCTGCTGGAAGAGGCTGAAAATTTTAACGTTAAACTATGCATTCCAGAGACTGCAATGAAGTTAGAGGAAGAGGTTTTGAGACATGGATTTGAACTAATTCGAGAGGCGCTTAAAAGCTGCGGAAAACCTTTGCGAAGGGCAAAAATTGCAATGCTTGGCCTTTCCCAAACGCCAAATACCGCTGATGTTCCACGAGTTTATGCAAAAAGGCTCGGTGGCATGCTTGTAGGTAAAGGAGCAAAACTTACAGCTTATGACCCATATTTGTTCGATAAAACTTCAACGGACTTTGAACAGATACCAGTCAAAAAGAGTTTATCGGAGGCTGTGAAGGGCGCGGACTGTATAGCAATACTTACAGGGCATGAACAGTTTAAACGGCTAAATTTGAAAAAGCTTAAGCTTCTGGTGAAAATGCCCGCGGCAATTGTTGACCTTGAAGGTGTTTTAGAACCCGCAAAAGTTGAGGCTGAAAGCTTCATATACCTTGGTTTTGGGAGAGGAGTCTGGAAGAAATGAAAAAGCTTGGGGTTGGGGTTATCGGAGCAGGATTTTGGGGTAGAAATCATGCGAGAGTTTTCACAGAGCTAAAGGAAACAGAGCTGCTGGCTGTCTGTGATATTGACGCCGAAAGGGCGAAAGCCGTTGCTAAACAGTTTGGCGTTAAAGCCTACACTAGCACAGCAAAAATGCTGAAGAGAAAAGACATAGAAGCCGTAAGCGTTTGCACCTGGTCAACAAGCCTTGCAAAAGAAGCCTTGAAAGCGCTAAAAGCTGGAAAACATGTCTTGGTTGAGAAGCCCATGGCTGCGAACTCGAAACAAGCGGAAAACTTGCTTAAAACTGCGGAAAAAGAGGGATTACATCTTTCTGTAGGCTTTTTAATGCGTTTTATCCCTGGTCTTCAATATATTAGGGAAGCTATCATGAGAAAAGACCTTGGCGAACTCGTGTGCGCCACAGCCAAAAGGGTTTCCGAGTGGCCTGAAAGGATAGGGGATATAGGTGTTGTGAAGGACTTGGCAATTCACGACATAGATGTAATGCGTTACTTATTCAAAAGCGACCCAGTTGCGGTTTATGCGAAAACTGGAAATATGAGACATAGAAAGTTTGAGGATTACGCCCACATAATGCTAACCTTTGAGCATGGAAAAAACGCTTTTATTGAGGCTAACTGGCTAACCCCATACAAAACAAGGGTTTTGGTGGTAACCGGAAGCAAAGCCATAGCAAAACTCGACTATATAACGCAAGAGCTAACAATAGAAACGGCAAAAGAAACCGTTCAGCCAAGAATTCCATGGCAAGAACCCTTAAAGCTGGAGCTTCAACACTTTGCAAACTGCATACTAGGAAAAGAGAAACCATTTATAACTGGCTTGGATGGCTTAAAGGCTTTGAAAATTGCTGAAGCCGCACTTAAATCCTCTAAAACCGGTAAACTTGTTAGGCTTAAGTGAGGTTACCCGCCTTCCAATTTGAACGGTTTTCCCTCGCGCAAAATCTTCTCTGGAATTTTTTCCCTCCATTTTTTCAGAAATGGTAAATCCTCATTTTCTTTGCGCAGTTCATCTGGGAGCATTTCTGGGATTTCATCACGAATTGGATACCATCTCAAGCATTTTGGACAGACAATCAAACCTTCCACAATCTCGTCTTTTTCTTCAAAAACATAAAGTTCAAGTGGATGGTGCTTGTCGATTGGACATGCAAGTATTTCCATCAATTTCCTTTTAATCTTTTCATCCCCCTTAATCACATAATCTACTGTTAGAATATTGAGTTGTATACATAAATTTTCTTTCTGTGTATTGATATTAATAATTTGAACCTACATGTCGAGGCCTTGTACTTTAATATCCAAAACAATTTGGTACCAGTTTGGTCCTGTTGTCCGAACTTTCCTGCCAAAGGGAATTTCAAATTCTACGCCTAAATTCTCAAGTTTTTGGGCGACTTTTGTTTTGAGTTTTTCAACAGCGTCTTCTCCTCTACTGGCATGTTCAAAGTCATAATAGTGTATCCAACCATTGCTTCTTTTCAAAGCCAGAAGGGCGTAAGGCAAATACTCAAAGGCTTTTTTTGGCAGAGGCATTAAAACTCTATTTGCCACATCCCGCAGCATTTTTTGGACAACTTCTTTGGAGTCTCCTTCTATTGGTATGACTCTTCCGAAGGCTCTGTTTAACCGAATGTTTTCTTTCATAAATTGAACCGCTACGGGGTTAATATCTATTGAGTAAATCTTTTCAGCGTTTGAGTGTTTGGCAATCACCAGTGAGAAGCATCCCACTCCAGCAAACATATTCACAATAGTTTCGCCATCTTGGACGAGTTTAGCGATTCGCATTCTTTCATAGAAAAGTCTTGGAGAAAAATAGCATTTTTCCACGTCCACCGAGAACATGCATCCAGACTCCCTATGAATTGTAACGGTTCTTTTCTCCCCAGCCACGTATTTCAATTTCCGAATTCTATAATCACCATGAACAGGGCTTGTCTGTGCCAAAACGGTTTTAACATTTTTATGAACTTTCATAATGGCTTCGGCGATTATTTGGCTATACTTTTCAGATTTTTCAGTTAAGCGTATGACAGCTATGTCTCCGACAATATCATAGGAATTGTATATGTAGGATATTTCTCTTGGTGGAAGGACTTCCCATAGGAGCGTTTTCAAACGTTTTTTCAATGCATGCCCTCAAAATAGTTAGTAACATCGGAAAGGCTTAAAAGCAAAAACCCTTCTGTAATGGAAGGATGAAGTTATGGAGAAAGTAACAACTGGAATCGTTTACGAGTGCTTACGATGCGGGGCAAAAGTTTCCACAGAGGAGCTTGAACTTCGGGGCGGAGAAATAAAATGCACCGTGTGCGGCTACAGAGTCTTAAAAAAGATAAGGCCGCCTGTTGTGAAACGTGTCCAAGCAAAATGAAAACTAGTTTTTAAGCTCCTTTTTGAGGATAAGCCGAACAACTTGCAAGCCTTGAACTCTTTGAAGGCATGCTTTAAAGTTTTAGCCTAGAATAGTTCTCTTTCCCCTATTTTGCGTAAGGCTCTTCCCCGAAGCTTTATTGCCGGTCCAACAACTTCTTCTGGCTGTTTTTCGGTTGTCTTTCTTTTAACGGTTTCCCCGCATATTCCACGTGGAAGGAGTCTCCTTTTAGTGCAGAGGGCGTATGAGCAATTTGCAACATTGCAAACATCCTCGGTCCAGCGGCACCAAACCCCGTTTCGACGGTAAACTGCAGCGTTTTTGCCACACCTGAAGAGTTCGCATGTGGGAGAACACATCTTTACCTGCGCCAATGTGGATACAACCCTTTCCGATTGTTCTAAAATCTTTGTTTCACAGTCTTCTCTGTGATATCTGTTCGCAATTTTGATATAAAGTTTTCCCATAAAACTCAATATTCAAACTCTAACTTGAAGTTTTGCTCGGCTTAAGGCGTTTCCGTCTAACAATCTCTATTATTGCAGTCAGCACCATTGTCGCAAGGATTAAAACAACCATTGCAAACTGGGCTGCGTCAACCAACAAGCCTGCCAAAACAACATATTTTCCTATTTTAACCACAATTGGATTTGAATGATCTCCCTTCTCAACAATATCACAATATATGGTGGCTTCTGGAATCTCCGAATTCGTTAAATATACTTTTATTGTTAATGTACCGCCAATTTCTGTAAAACTGGCGAAACCATCCACTCCAGTATAGTTTGAACCTATTTGGACACCATTTCTCTCTAAGACCACTCTCGCATTTGGAATTGGTTGTCCAAAATAGTCGATTACTTTTACGTATATTGGTAAGTTGTAGGTTGCGCATTGGACGGTCATTGTTTTATTATCAAATAATTCGACATTCGCCTCTTCTAATAATGCTTCATCGAAGTAAACCCTAAGACGATATTTTCCAAAAATGCAGTTGAAAGTTGCGTTACCAGCATTATCTGTGAAATTAATATAATGTAGACCTCCCGTTAGTTCTTGCAGCTCCACCTTGGCATTTTCTATCGGTCGGTCTTCCCAGTCGATTACATTGACATGCAAAACTCTTTCCGGACACACTATTGTTATGTTATTCCATGCGCATGGCTTTAAATTCTCCTTCAACTCTGTTTGATTGAAAATCTGTTCGTATCGCGAGGCGTTAATTTTGTAGGAGGCGGTTAAAAGGAAGGAGTGCTGTTTTGCAGTTCCCGTTATGTCGGTTAGAAAGGAAACTGTCTCATTAACAGTTTTTCCTCCGTCGAGGTCTGTTGTGAAGTTGTAATACAACCTTATAAACACGAATGGGATTTTTATCGCTGGGTTTTGTGCACTAACCACGGTTATGTTTAGGCTTGTAAGCTGACAGGTGAAGTTTATCGTTTTACTCTCATTCTTGATGTTGAATGTTAAGGCTTCGCTAACCTTAACCTTCTTAAAGTAAGCTGTTGCATTGTATTCACCCTTTTCCAGCTTATGGGCTGCAACACCATTCCCGTTGCTTGTAACATTGTCGGGTTTGTTTGCCCACTTGTCATATATCTTTATGAAAACGTTAGGCACTGGTTCGCCAGCAAGGTTGCGCGGCACAATTTCTATCTTAAAACCCGGAACAGCAAACGTTTGGGTATCGTTGACTAGTTTAACCTTTGGCGTGATGATAACGCTATAGTTTCCAATAAGCATGTTTAATGGTAAGGTCCAGTTTGCATTAACAATTCCATCTGTAACATTCCATAGAAACTCATCAATTTTCTCACCATCTTTCGATTTTATTGTAATCGTAACATTGTCCTGTGATGAGTAGCCGACCACCCAAATTTTCATTGTGTCATTTCTATGATATTCTGCAAGGTCTGTTAATCCTATGAAGAACGTGTCAGACGCTAATGTCTCATTGAAACTGACTGTATATGTTCCAGTATAGTTTGTGTGGGATTTTGGGTTTCCGTCAAAGGGATATATTATTGTGGCGTTTCCAATCCCTGTGTCTGTTGTGTTCGAAAGCTGGATGTTCCGTGAATATGTCTCGTTGGCTGGTGTTTTCACTGTTATGTTTGCAATATAAATAGCGTTTGCCTTTCCACCAGTTATGCTTATTGAAATATTGACTTTTGCTCCTTGTTGTAATTGTTTAGGGTATTCCGGCTTGCTCACTTTGAGGAGGTAGGCGGTTTCGATAATGAACCATGAAGTTGCATTAATGTTTGCAGTGACATCCCTTAAGATTAAAGTGTAATTTCCGCTCGGAAGCGCTGGAACAGTGAAAGAGGCGTTCACATTATTTCCGGAGGCTGTTCCGTTTACCACGAGAGTTTTGTTAAACCAAATTTGGTACCAACCATCGGTTTTGTTTATTGTTCCTACGATGCGAACTGTTTCTCCAACCTTCCCCCGTTTGGTTGAGGGTGTGATGGAGGTGATTTTTACATCAACTGCGTTTACGGGTGGAAAAATCATTTGTGAGAAAATCGTTAAAGTTAGCAAGACTGTTAGCGCAATTATGGCCATCTTCTTTTTCATGCTGTTACTCTCCATCGCTTCAAAGTTTACGGTGATGTGAAACATTTACTATTAAGGGAACATTTTAAACTTTACCTTTTCAACGGCTCATCTTTATCTCAAAGCATTTAAACAGCCATGTCGAAAGTATGTGTACGTATAAAGGTGTCTCCATGATTAGCGAGATTTTAGCCCTAGTTGAGAAGCATGAGAATTGGCGTGGGAAAGAATGCCTAAACCTTATCCCGTCAGAGAATGTTATGAGTCCGGCTGTGCGGGGTCTCCTCAGCTCTGAGCTGGTTCACCGCTATACCTCTAGAGACCGCTTTTACATGGGTACAAGGTTTATGGATGAGATTGAAGAGTTTGGCGAGGAGTTGGCAAGAGACGTTTTTGGAGTTGAAACTGCTGATTTGCGGCCGCTTTCTGGGCATGTTGCTGACATGATTTTTGTTGCTTGTTTTTCGAAGCCCAGCGATGCGCTTATGTGTGTTTCGCCAGATGATGGTGGCTATCCTGGACTGTGGGATAATGGTTTGGCGGGGCTTTTGGGTTTAAAGGCTGTTCCTTTGCCTTTCTTGAAGGAGAGCATGAATATTGATGTTGGAAAAGCTGAGGAAACCATTAAGCGTTTTAAGCCTAAAATTCTAATTTTTGGGGCTAGCCTCATCACTTTCCCTCATCCGGTTAAGGAGTTAGCCAGCGTAGCCCGTGAAAATGGCGCCTTTGTGGGTTTTGACGGTTCCCATGTTTTGGGCCTCATTGCTGGAAAGCATTTTCAAGACCCGCTGAGAGAAGGTGCCCATGCTTTATTCGGTTCCACGCATAAGTCTTTCTTTGGACCGCAAGGCGGCATAATTCTAGCTGATAAGGAACATGGCGAAGTGATAAAAGCTAAAATTTATCCTAGGTTTGTAGACAACGCCCATTGGAACCGCATAGCCGCATTAACTTTAGCGCTTGCCGAAATGAAGGAGTTTGGCAAAGAATACGCTGAACAGGTTATTCGAAATGCAAAGGCTTTAGCCAAAAACTTGCACAGCTATGGTCTTCCAGTCAAATGTCCACATCTCGGCTTTACTGAGTCCCACCAACTCATTCTAGACTTTGGAGGCTACGAGCGGGGCAGAGAAATAGCCCAAAAACTTCAACAAGCAAACATAATTGTGGACTGTGTCATTAGAATTGGAACATGTGAAATTACAAGGCGGGGAATGAAGGAGGGGGAAATGGCGAAAATCGCTGAGCTCATTAAGAGGACTGTTTTGGATGGAGAAAACCCCGAAAAAATCAAGGGAGAGGTTACAAGGCTATGCTCAGAATTCCAAGACATTCAATACTGCTTCAAATAGTGGAAAGGGCAATTTTATAAAACTGTTCCAAACTCTTACACGTGTTTAAGCTTTAGACTGGGGCGGATAGCAATGAGTCTTGTTCCAGAACCGCTGATTGAGGCATTAAAGAAGCATAAGTACCACATTGTTGGTAGGCATTCAGCCGTAAAAAGGTGCAGATGGCTTTATGAAAGCCTCGTCCACAATAGACCATGCTACAAGCAGAAGTTTTACGGAATAAAATCTCATCAGTGTATTCAGTTGACTCCTTCACTTTTTTATTGCACTCAAAGATGCCTTTTCTGCTGGAGAGCCCAGAGCGGAGACCTCAAAATCACTTGGGATGAGATGAAACTTCCAAAGTGGGACTCTCCCGAAGAGATAGTTGATGGGAGCATAAAAGCGCAGCTTGAAATCCTAAGCGGGTATAAGGGAAATCCCAAGGCGGATGCCCAAAAGTTTAAGGAAGCCCTAAGACCAAGACATGCGGCAATAAGCCTAACGGGCGAGCCAACTCTTTACGAGCCTATAGGAGAGCTTATAGAAGCTTTTCACAAGAGGGGTTTTACAACTTTTCTCGTATCTAATGGTACAGTTCCATCAGCGTTGGCTAAACTGAGTCATGAGCCAACACAGCTTTACATTTCTGTTTGTGCTCCAAACAAGGAGGTCCATCAAAAAGTTTGTCGTCCCATATTTGATGATGCTTGGGAGAAACTTAACGAAACATTGGGGCTTCTTCAAAGCTTCAGCTGCCCAACGGTGATTCGCATAACTGCCGTGCGGGGTCTCAATATGTGGAACGTTGAGGGGTATGCTAAACTGATAGAAAAGGCTAATCCAACATATGTTGAACCCAAAGCCTACATGCATGTGGGTTTTTCAAGGTTACGTTTAGGTTATGAGGGCATGCCAAGCCACAAGGAGATACGCGAATTCGCAATGCAATTAGCGAACGCCACGGGCTACAGGATTATTGACGAGTCTGAAGAAAGCCGTGTTGTGCTGTTAAGCAGGCTTGAAAAGTCCATAAAATTTTCGTATGGTTAAAAGTTTGGTCTTTCCTTAAAGCTTTCTGAGCCACTCGTTTATCTGTTGGTCTAGCTTCTTGCTTTTCGGCTTTACTCTTCTTGATGTGGTTGGGTAGCCTCCAACCGTTTCATATGCTTTTATGGCTAGTGTGTCGGCTTCTCCTTTTTTGAAATCTCGCCAAGCGGGGTTATGCTTAAATTTTGATGGTTGAATCCATTCTGGCGAAAATTCGTCAAGCTTGTCTGGTTTTAGGCAAACGCACACGACGTCTAATTGGCGGTGTAAGCTTAACGGGCATGTGAAGACTCGTCCAGCATCCATTCTATTTTCAACTTGCACTTCTTCTGCTTTTTGGCTTTCAATGATTTTTGGCAAGGCTTTGGCGTTTACGTATTCCACGACGGCATAGGCGAAGTCCAATGGATGAGCCTTGCTTAGCACCGTCTCTGAAATTGCTTCTTCGTGTATGTGGATGTGGCATCCGTTCCCAGACCACTTCAAGTAAACGGATTCCTTCACTCCTTCGCTTTCTAGGATTGTGATAATTTCCCTTGCCACGGCGATTGTTTTACGCCAGTTTTGCAGTGTTCCATCAATGTCCCATGTTGGAGTGCATAAACATGCCTTAGAAAAGTCAACGTCTTCAACTCGCTCTACAGCAGGGTACTTGTTTGCAGTGGCATAAAAGGCTCTAGCCCTATTGTTAAGATCTTTCAAAAGCTTGGCGAATTCTTCTTGGCTTTTTATTGCCATGGGCTTGCCGCCTATGTACCGCCTAAATACAAGTCTTCCGTAATCGTCTACGCAGTGGGCTGCCATCCACCTTCCTTTGCAGAATTCAGCTATTTCCCTCTGAACTTCAGCCCTTGAATAGTGTTCAATTGCCAGGTTTTGGGGGCTCGACATCCTTTCTCTCCACCGCCTTTTGGATTTTCTCCATAACTTTTCTTGGTAAGGCTATGTCTTCCCTTCGCTCTTCTACTGGTCCGAGAATTACCAGACCTTTTCCATGTTCGATGGTGATTTCATGCATTTGGAGGCTGTGGGGTGTCTGTCGCATCTTTTCAACGAGTACGTAACGCCTCAAGACGCCGTTGCGGACAAAACGCCTAAACCTAATAATTCCGTCGGCTATGTGCTCAACGCCCCAGCCAAAAGCTTCAGAGGTTGTTATAGCGTATTGGGATGTAGCTAGAATTGTGAAGTCCCATTTTGATAGAACCTTCTTAACAAAGTAGGAGTGGCGTCTAGCCATGGCTGGTTTGTCAAGCCAAAAGGCTGATAGCGAATCAATAACGAGGCGGGCTCTTCCATAGCCTAAAGCCTTTTTCGCTTCAATAACCTTGTTTATAAGTTCCTCAACACTTAAAGCCTTAATAGTCCATTGGTCTTCAGTTCCCATCAACGCGTCGATAATTATGAGTTTTCCATCTTTTATGGCTGTGGAGAAGTCGAAGCCAAACTGGCTGGCTTGGGTTATAATGGATTCTCGGCTCTCTTCAGTTGTTACATAAATACACTTGTCGCCGTCAGTAACACCCCGAGCTATAAAATGGATGCAAAGAATGGTTTTCCCGGTTCCCGGTTCACCAGTAACTGCAACAGAAAAACCTCTAGGAATCCCGCCAGCAAGCATTTCATCAAGGGCTGACACTCCAGTTGAAAGCCTCTCCACAGTCAAACCCAAACCCTAACTACTTATTAGGCGAGAAACGGCTATAAATTATCCGTTTAGTGGGCTTAGCCCGGTTTTAGGAGCGAAAGTCTGAAAAGCTGAACCGCTAAAATATAGGTTAAAGGGGTAATAGGCGTGGGTTTGTCGCCGGTTAAAAGGCTTGTTCTTGAAACTATATGGATGCTTAACAAGCCCGTGAAACCTGCTGAATTGGTAGAGGAGGTGGGTCTAGGCTTTCCGACCGTTATGATGCATGTTATTGGTCTTGCAAAAATGGGTTATGTTAAAGCTACGGAAAAGGGATATTATGTCATAACTGATAAGGGGCGGGAAGCCCTAGGCTTGCCACTGGTTAACGGCGAAAAAGCCCGGCAGATTTTAGCATATGTGCCAGCGGAGAAAGCCTTCTACTTTTATGCAGATATAGGTAAACCCTTAGGCGTTTATGCTTCAAGCCTCGGCGACTTCTGCGAGAAAATCCAAAAAATCGACATAGGCTCTATAGAGTTCCACCTTTACCGGGGAGACTTTGAAGCCTGGTTTAATGGGTTAGGCGACACAGAACTGGCAAGGAAAACCCTACTCATAAGAGAACAAAAAATGTATGGCGAAGAACTTCGGAATAAACTCTACGAAATTGTCAAGAACCGCTTTGAAGAGCTGGCAAAGTTTAGGCAGCAGTAAACGATGACGCCCTAGATTGGCGTAAACCTTTCCTTCAACTTCTCAATAATCTGCGGAAGCGTCGTGTACTCCATAGACTCAGTACTTAAGCGGGCAGGCTCAAACTCGCCCATGCGCCTGAGCATAGCTGCATATTTCAAGGCCTCCTTCCTTGCTAGAGCGAAAGCCGGGTCGGAGAAAAAGTCTGTTATCATAGGCTTGCCCTCATCATCGCTTGCTATAGCGCCATCTGCCACTTGAAAGCCTAATGCCACCATCCGCGGCGGACCATCGAAAAGCGTGCACCGTGCGTCCTTTAAACCAACAGGCATAAGCGGACCCCAGTGGCTTCCCCTCATCCAACCAGCCACAAGATAGCTGTGCATGAAGGGTGATAGGACCTCCCCAACAGCTGGCAAGCCGTGTTGTGCCCGCACAATCATAACTGGGTCATCTTTTCCAACATATTTTCCAGCAATCAGCGAAAGCCTTGTTACACTTCCAGAAGCGCATATTAGGTCGTCTCGGGCTCGCCAAACCCGCGAAACAATATAGCGTTCCACAGTTCCAATAAGGGCGATGAGCTCATACATTTCCTCTGGACATTTAAGCACAACTTTCTTTCCTTCTTGGGCGTCTACAACCTCGAACTTAAAGCCTCCAGCCATGTTTGGATCTATTACAAGCCCAGCGGTGTTCATAGGGTCAGCAAATATCCGGAAAAGAGGCAAATTAAAGCTTCCAGCAGAGGTCTTATCAGCTGCAAAAACAACGATTGGGTCGGATTTTCGCTCTTCAATCTCCATTTCAGCTACTCCTGGACCAAGCCCTCGGACTGTTCCGCTGAAAGCGTTCTTCAGCAAATCTTGTCCAGCACCGTAAAGCTTCAGTTGTAAGGCTTTGTTTGCCGCTTCCTGAAAGGTGTTCCATGCAAGCTGATGAATTTCTGGGTTTGATTCGCCCCGCTCATGCACCATTAAAAGTTCTAAGTCGTCTCCAACATTGAAAACATAATAACTGTTTATTAGGCCTTCCTCTTTAGCCCTTTTCAGTTTTTTCTCCCCTATGTTAAGTAGCGGTTTGGGAACAATGTGATGCCCCGCTAGGGAGCCTGCATCACATTTTATAAGGGAAATTGTGGTTTTTCTGGGCATTGCATACCCCTTTTGAGCTGGAACTCGGTCTAGAGTTTACCCTCTAGCTTTTAAAAGATTTCCGAAAGAAATAAAGAACAGCTAACATGAAAGAGTGTGCAAGTCATGAGTGAGTTAAGAGTTATTTCCGTTAAGATACCGGAAGAAGTTTACAAGGAGCTGCTTCTGCGCGTTCCAGAGGGTGAAAGAAGCGACTTCATTAGAGACGCCATAATAGAAAAGCTTCAAAAAACACCTAAACCAGACAAAATCCTTGAACTGGAAAAGCGGCTTGAAAAACTTGAGGCTGAGTTCTCCCAGATAAGAAAGTATCTTGCAGACTTGGAGTTGCTCACATATGAAAGGGGTAAAACAAACCCCCACGCCTTCTGCATAGATGACCTAGACCACAAAATAGTTGACTACCTAATGCATTACAAGGGCGCAACAACATCAGAACTAGCCGAATACACAAAAACAAACAGGTGGCTAATCCTAAACCGCTTAAGAAGAATACAAAAAGCCTCAAGAAAACAACTAGGCAAACCAATAATAGAATATTATCCCGGAGAAAAATCCGGAAAGAAAAAGGCATGGTGGATAAACGAGGAACTAATAGAGCTTTAAGCCAGCAACAATTAATTTTGGCAAGTGCTAACTTATCATTGGGCCCGTAGCCCAGTATGGATTAAGGCGCCGGCCTCCGGAGCCGGAGAACAGGGGTTCAAATCCCCTCGGGCCCGCTAGTTTACCTTTTTGTCTGTTCTGTTCCACAGTATAGGCAATGTTCGGAGGCTATTGGAATATTTTTCCCGCACTTGACACACTTCTTAAGAAATTCTTTTGGCGTCAGCTTCAGAAGGTATTGCATTGATTTTTCATCAGCGAAAAACCTAACTTCTCCACATTTTGGACATACATAAAGGTCAAAAGATAAAAGCTCCTCGCCAAGTTCAGCCAACTCCCCGAAAAAAGTTTCCACATGCCAGGCGTTCCTTTAATCCTAAAGGGCACTTTCTGAGCGAATTGTAAATCAGTGTTACAGTAAGGACATTTCCTTAAGCTTTGTCCACTCATCGTAAGCATCATCTTTTGTGGTGCGGCCGCCGGGATTTGAACCCGGGTCGTCAGCGTGGCAGGCTGATGTCCTAGTCCAGGCTAGACTACGGCCGCTCCGGATATCTTCGTTTTCCTTTAACGTTCATTTTACTAAAAAGTATTATGTTTGTTCTTTCAATTTTACGCGTTTTTCTATTGTTAAAGTTGATAGCCCCTCTAGATTTTGCGGTTTTTCGTCAAGTTTTTATTGATTGTCAGCTTTTTTGTTTTTGATGTTTGGTAAAGAGTTTTTTGTTAATCGTTATCGAGTTTTGGGTTGGGAGTTTAGGGATGTTACGCCTAGACAAGCAATTAGGGTTAACTCTATGAATGTTAAGGGCTTTGACCTTTTAGAAAGGCTTAACAGTTTGGGTGTGAAGCTTGAGGAAATCCCCTTTGCGCGTGGCGGATACTGGGTTGTCAATTCAAAATTTTCTGTTGGAGCTACAGTTGAATATCTTTTAGGCTATTATTCCATTCAAGAGGCTGCTGCCCAGATTCCAGCAACCCTCTTTGCAGACTTGAAGGGTAAGACTGTTTTGGATGCATGTGCGGCCCCGGGAGGCAAGACTGTTCAGTTGGCTGATTTGATGGGTAACACTGGCGTTATTGTAGCCTTAGACATTAACAGGCAGAGGCTTAAAGCCCTACAGAACCATCTGGAAAGATGCCATGTAAAAAATGCCGTTGTGTATAGGCTTGACGCTCGGAAAGCCTCAAAATTGAGCTTAAAATTTGATAGGATACTGCTTGATGTTCCATGTTCTGGCAACTTTGCCACGGATAAATTCTGGTTTGAACGGAGAACTCTGGCAGATGTTAAAAGAAACGCCAAACTTCAACGAGAAATACTCGCTGAGGCTGCCAAAATTCTGAAGGAGGATGGCGAAATAGTTTATGCCACTTGCTCCCTAGAACCAGAGGAAAACGAACTGAACATAGACTGGGTTGTAAAAAATCTCGGCCTTGAAACTGTGGAAATCGAATGCTATGGAGAGGAGGCGCCAACGGAAGTTTATGGCAAGCGTTTAGACGATTCTGTGAGGAATTGTCGCCGCATATGGCCAAGCGAAAAGACTCAAGGCTTCTTCGTCTGTAAACTTAAAAAGCGTGGTGACTAATTATGGCAGAGCCTATTGAGGATTTTGCCAAGCTTTTTGGTACGAGACTCAGATTGGACAGAACTTTGATTTTTAAAAAAGGTGATCGCTTGTTTCTGCTTAGCCGAAATCTGAAAAATCTAGTTGAGAGGGTTGGGGATTGGCTTTTTGCTGGCTTATACCTTGGCAAAATTAAGGGCGGAATTTTCCTTCCAAGCTTTTCTCTGCTCTCCATGATTGCTGAACATGCCAACAACAGGGTTGTTGTTGATGATAAGGCGGCTTGGCTTTTCATCTGCAGCAGAGACATATTCAAAGAAGGCTTAGTGGAGGTTTATGGTTCCAAGAATAGAGGCGTCTATACTCTGGTTTTTAACCGCCGCGGTGAGTGTCTTGGTTTTGGCGAAATAGTAAAGGATTTGGACAAGGCGAAAAGCGGCGTTGTTATTAAAAATGTTTTGGATGTTGGAGATTTTTTGAGAAGGGAGAGAACACAAATTTCAGAGTCCTAAGCACTGCTAAGGTTTAATTTTTCTGCTAATTCTTTGATTCTGACTTCTTTTTGTTCCTTTTTCTGCATGTCTCTTAAGATAACGGTTCCCTCTTTTAGCTCCCTTTCGCCAACTATTATTACGTGGCTTATGCCCCTTCTGTCGGCGTCTTCCAAAGCTTTCGTGACCCTTCTTCTCATGACCTCGGTTTCCACGGCTATTCCTTCGTTTCTAAGCATTTCCGAGATTTTCAAGGCCTCGTTGATCAAGCCTTCATTAACCGGGATAACCATGACTCTTTTTTCCTCTTTGGTTGTCAAGCTAGTTTTTTGTTCTTGCATGGCAAGCATTATTCTGTCTATTCCATGAGCAACGCCAACGGCTGGTGTTGGCTCCCCACCGAAAAGTTCTACAAGTTTGTCGTATCTTCCGCCTCCAGCCAACGCGATGTCCAGTTCCGGAGTGTAAACTTCAAAAATCACTCCAGTATAATATTCTAGTCCGCGGGCGAAGCCAGCATCTATGGTTATGTCCAGTTTTTCTCCAGATTCTTTTACCAGCCTAAGGATTTCTTCCAGATTTTTTACAGCTTCGGCGGCGGCTTCGTATTCCCTAACAAGTTTTTCCATTTCCTCCAGAATGCTTGCGATGTTGCTTCCCCTTAAACCGACCAGCCTTTGCAATGTTTTTAGACACTTGTCTGAGGCTCCGGCTTCCTTCACAATGCCTAGGGCTTCTTCATGCTGCTTCTTGTCCATAAGCTGCATGACACGGTTTTGGGTTTCCTCTTCAAGGCCTTCAAGGCGTAAAATGCCTCTTAAAACGCCTACATGCCCTATTTTAAAGGTGTAGTTCTTAAGCCCAACAGCCATCATTAAGGTGTTTGTTAAAAGCAGCGCTTCGGCGTCTGCCTCGGGCTTTTCAGAGCCCATAAGTTCAAAGTTTGACTGCCAGAATTCCCGAAAGCGTCCTTTTTGTGGCTCATCATATCTGTAGAGGCTTCCAACGCAAAATAGGCGTAGGGGCTTTGGCTCGTTTCGCATGGTTGTTGCCACAAGCCTAGCAACTGAAGCCGTGAACTCCGGTCTTAGGGCGACTTTCCGTCCGCCCAAATCTTCGAAGGCATACATTCTTGCTCGAACTTCTTCTCCAGCTTTCGCCGCCACAAGCTCGTAGGACTCCACAACGGGCGTTATTATCTCCTTATACCCGTAAAGTCTGGCTGTTTTTCTGGCTTTTTCCTCTATGTAACGCATTATTTTTGCCTCTTCTGGTAGAATGTCCCTCATTCCACGAACGGTTTTAAAGAAGCTCATAACGGTTCACGTTTAGACTTTGCTTTTGCCTTTTATGGTAGGGTTAATTGTGAGACGGAATAATAAACTATTTCGCCTCTTCGACTCATAACTGCCAAAACAAGCTCCTTCTTTAGGCTTTGGCACTGCTTCACCGTTTGGACCAGCTCCCCCATTGTTATTGGTCTGCCCTCTAGGAGACTTAAAATTAGGTATTTCGCCGTGTCCTTTCCATATTCGCCTCTCTCGTAGACTCTGAAGTCTACGCCTAAGCCGAAGCCTTCGCGGACCACATAGCCCCGGCTTCTTAGGTCTCGGTAAACAAGATATTTAGCCCAAGCGTTCTCGTCGACTTTCTCCGCCACTTGCAAGAGCTGCTGGAAATCGATTTTCTCTCCTTTTTCATCTTCAACTTCGATTAAGCCCTTATCCAGAAGGTGTAGGGCTTCGTAGAAGTTTAGAAGCAGCCCGCCATTTTCTTCTATGCCATAACCCTTAGCTTTAAACTCTTCAATTCTCTGTTTGTCTGTGATTTTAACACCTTTTTCGGTCAGTTTCCCCACAGTTTTGGTTTCTTGGCGAATCGGCTGTTGCTGCTGTTGCTCTTTACTTTTGCTCATAGGCTTAACCGTGCCGGCTTATTTTTGTCAAATCATCCTTATATAGGATACCTTCTTCGCAGATTATTGCTGTCACATGCTTTATTGGCGTGATGTCGAAGGCCGGGTTTAGGGCTTGCACTCCTTCTGGGGCTATTCGCATAGAGCCTATATAAGTTACTTCTTCCGGGTTTCGCTCTTCTATTGTTATGTCTGCTGCTCTATGAGCTAGGTCAAAGGTTGACTTTGGAGCAGCCACATAGAAGGGTATGCCATGCTCTTTGGCTAAGATGGCTATCTGATATGTTCCAATCTTGTTGATAACAGCGTCGCGTACTATTCTGTCAGCTCCAACGATAACCTTGTCCACCATACGCTTATACATAACGTATCCCACCATTGTGTCACTTATCAAAGTGACTGGTATGCCATCTCGCATAAGCTCATAGGCTGTTAGGCGTGCCCCCTGCAACTTCGGTCTTGTCTCGGTGGCGATAACTCTAACTTTTTTGCCTTGCTCTACAACAGCCCTAATCACGCCTATGGCGGTTCCATAATCCACCGTGGCTAGGGCTCCTGCATTACAATGCGTAAGCACAGTATCCCCGTCATTGATCAGAATGGCTCCATGCCTTCCTATTGAGCGATTTGCGGCAACGTCCTCTTCAGCTATCCTATTTGCCTCATCTATAATAAGGGCGGCTAACTCCTTAACACTTCCCTGGAATGTGCGGGCTTTGTTTAGGATTCTGTCCACAGCCCAAAATAGGTTAACACCCGTCGGCCTAGTTTTCCGCAATGTTTCTGCAGCCTCTTCCAGTTCGCGAATTAGCTGTTTTCTACGCTTTGCTTTTGAATGGTGGGCTGTTAGTGCCAACGCGTATGCTGCAGCCGCTCCGATCAGAGGAGCACCCCTAATCTTCATATTTTGTATGGCTTCAGCCACTTCACTGCAGCTTTTCAATTCTAAAAGCTCTGTTTTGTGTGGGAGCTTCATCTGGTCTATTGTTACGACGGTGCCGTTGCGCCACTCTATTGTTCGCAATTTGGCGTTTTCCTCCTTGGCTTTGCATCGCTAACCGTTTATGTCAGTGTAACTATAAAACTTGTTAGTACACGCGAAAAAGGGAAGGTGACCCAGTTTTGAAGATGGATAGCCTCCAAATTCTTTTGGAAAAGTTTGGGATGCGATATTCTGAGATTTTGGGCATAGACCTAAAAAGCCGAAGGGAAGAGGAGATTTTCAAATGGTTTTTGGCTTCCATACTTTTCGGCGCACCCATAACTGAAACCTCCGTCATAAAAACCTACAAGTGCTTTGAAAAGCATGGCGTCCTAACCCCTAAAAGGATTCTTGAAACCGGCTGGGATGGGCTTGTAAGGATTCTTGATGAGGGAAGCTACACACGTTACGACTTCAAGACTGCGGATAAGCTTCTTGAAGTTATGCGAAACCTCATTGAGAGGCACGGTGGCAAACTGACCACCATTTATGAGGAAGCCCGAGACCATGCGGATTTAGAAGAGAAGCTTAAAAGTTTGGGGAAGGGCATTGGCGAAACTACGGTAAGCATATTCCTAAGGGAGCTCCGCGATGTGTGGGACAAAGCAAAACCAAACCCCACAAGTCTCGTTGTAATGGCGGCTACAAACCTTAGAATAGTAGATGAGAAATCACCGAAAGGAGTTCTGCGGCAACTTGAAGAGTTTTGGGCTGAAAATGCTGTTGAAGGCATGTCTTTCATAAACTTTGAAACTGCACTGCTCCGCCTAGGCAAGAACTACTGCAGAAAGGAAAAATGTGCTATCTGCCCCGTCAAAACGGATTGCAAACGCCACGTTATGGGGGCTTAATGTAGGTTACAACCTCTATTGGACACTCTTCGGGAAGCTTCAACCGTTTCCGCCATTCGTCGCCGATGGCTATTAAGGAGAAAACCCCAGAAATTTCAGCCTTCGCCTTACGAACCAAGTTGACGAGCGCCGCCTGTGTTTCACCAGTCTTTATCATGTCATCCACTATTAGAATGCTGTCCCGCTTCTTTATGGCATCCTTAGGAACATAAAGCGTAATTGTCACACCTGAATCCCTAAGCACATAGGTTTCCTCAAGAAACTCTTTAACGCCAACTTCCTTGCTTCTCTTGGCTATCACAAGGTTTACGCCCAAAGCGTTAGCCACCATGGTCGCCAAGGGAATACCGTCAACAGCCGCCGTAAACACCTTAGTCACACGCTTTCCAGCAAAATTCGCAAGCGCATGATTAGCCGCCTGCTGAAGAATATTAAAATCGCCAATAATCTCTGTATTATCAAAATAGCCATCTTCATTAAACCTGATTCTATTACGGAGCTCGTTTTCTAAACCAACAAATTTTGAAAGGACTTTCCAGAGCTGTTTGGCTCTGGCAGTGTTGGGCAAAACGTGCCCTTTGGCGTATCTGCTTAAAACTGTTACGGGCAAGCCTGTTTTCGCCGACAACTCACGATACGTTATATTCCTCTTATACTTGGCTGTTCTCAGAAGCTCTATAGTCATCAAACGCAGTTTCAGTTCTTCTGCATGTGTGCTCATCAGCCTCCCCCTCTTAACATGGACCAGTAAATTCTAAAGCGTTTACATCTTATTACCACATTACCAATTTATAATTTCCGCTCGAAAATCGAACAGCCAGCAAACAACATTTTAGCATAAAAGCCAGTTTTTATGGTGCCTTAGCCAAAATCACTTCGACGGAATATTCGAACCCGTCACGGTAAACCATTAAGTTGACTTTTTCCCCAGCCCTTTTCTTATGGATTTCTCCTAAGAGCTTCTCTATCCGCGTTATGGGCACGTCATTCAAAGCCAGTATTATGTCGCCCGCCACTATGCCAGCCTCATGGGCTGGGCTTCCCTCAACAACCCTTGTCACCAGAACGCCTTCATCGACTGGTATCCCGTAATAGCGAGAAATCTCTTTTGTTAGGCTTAATCCCATGATTCCAAGCCATGGGCGAGTGTGCACCCCTTTTGATATGATTTCTGCTGCGCATTTCTTGGCCGAGTTTATTGGAATAGCGAAGCCTATTCCATGGGCGAAGGGGATAATCGCCGTGCTTATGGCAACAACTTTGCCGTCAATATCCACTAAAGGGCCGCCGCTATTTCCCGGGTTTATAGCCGCGTCTGTCTGGACAAGGTTCTCCAAAAGCTCATTTTTAGACTCTATTGTGCGGTTTAATGCGCTTATGACACCCGAAGTTATTGTTGGTCCACCCGCCAAGCCGAAGGGGTTTCCGATGGCGTAAACACGCTGTCCAATTCTTAGCTTGTCAGAATCGCCAAGCTCGGCGTAGGGCAAGCCTTCCCTGTCAACTTTAACCACGGCTATGTCGTGGATTGTGCAAGTTCCAAGCAAGCGTCCATTCAAAACTTCACCGTTCCAAAGCGTAACTGCTATGCGTTCCGCGCCTTGAACAACATGGTTGTTTGTCAATATGTGGCCTTCGCTGTCTATTATTGTTCCAGAGCCCATGCCCTTCACTGGGAAGACTTGGTAGAATATGTCCTGAATCAGCCTTATTGTGCTGATGTTAACAACGCTCTTGCTGACCTTCTCAAGCACGTCCAAAACTTTGGATTCTTCATTGGAAGCCAATCTAATCGCCACGTTAAAATTGTCTCATAAGTTTTAAACCCTTTTCCCTTACCCATTTTGAGTTTTTGAGTGTGCGTTAAGAAGCAGAACCACTGCAACGGCTTGTGTCACAAGAACGTAGGCTATCACCGCCAAATATGGAATGTTCAGCTCAACCATTAAACCGTATACTGCTCCGCTGGCTAATACGCCAACGCCATAAGCGGTGTTAAATACGCCATAGGCTGTTCCCCGCAAAGAAATTGGAGCAAAACCAGAAACAGCCGCCCGATAAATGGACTCCTGCATTCCTAAAACTAAACCGAAAAACGCCGCGGCAACAACCAGCATAGCCAAGTCCGAATCAGCCATAGCAAAAAACGTGGGCACAACAGACAGAATAAAGGGCAGAATCAAAACCTTAATCTTAAACTTGTCGTAGGCAAATCCCGCAAAAAGTGCTGTTGGCGCATCCACCCCCTGTATCAGCGTGTAGATTAGGGGGACGATCCACAACTGGTTTGTTGGCTCTAGTATCTTTGTAGCCTTCAAGAGTATAAGCTCGAAGGGTATAAGCCCAACAGTGTTTAGCAAAACAGCAAAAGTATAAAAATAGAAGGCTCTTCCAAGTTTTTCATCAGCCTTTTCTGGCTTAACCTCGGCTGGCTCGGAGGCTTTCCTCCATCCAATCCTCTTGTACGTATAGGCTAGGAATGCCAAAAGTATAATGAAGGGTAATGATAGAAGGCTGAAGGTTAGATTGTAATTGTTGCTGGTATAGAACATTAAACCCGCCACTATAAGGGGGCCTAAAATTGCGCCTATCTGGTCTAGGAGTTCATGGATTCCAAAGGCTTTTCCAGTTCCAACTCCGCGGCTTACAATTGAAAGTACAGCGTCTCTTGAAGGCGACCTTATGGCTTTTCCAATTCTTTCAAGAAGCACTAAAATTACTGCTATTTGCCACGTCCCCATTATTCCCAACAGTGGAATCGAAACAATAAGCCCATACCCTAGGAATATGAAAATCCAGTAAGCCCTCGTTGTGTCTGCAAGTCTTCCGCTTACAAGTCTTAAGGCGTATCCCAGGAACTCCCCGAATCTGCCGACAAAAATTATGGCAAATGCAGGGGTCAATAAAAATTCCAGATATGGTGTAACAATGCCTCGTGAGCCTTCATAGACAACATCTCCTAGAAGGCTTACTATCCCGAGGAGGAGAATAGCCGCATACGCGTTTTTTGCGTTCACTAAGCTATATCCCATTACGGTTTCCTGCTGAAACAGTTCCTTTACTTAATGTTAGTTGAAGTTAAGAGTTTCGCTATCCTTTCAAGCCACTCCCTATCCGTTTCATCGAAACTCCCATACTCGTCGCTGTCAACGTCAAGAACAGCCACAACATCACCCTTTTCGTCAAAGACTGGGACGGCTACTTCAGACTTAGACCTCGGGTCGCAAACGATGTGCCCGGGAAACACGTGAACGTTCGGCACAATAATGGTTTTTCCGCTTCTTGCACATTTACCACAGACACCAGTATAGGCGATTCTTGCACATGCTGGTGGGCCCCTTGATGGTCCAAGTTCCAGCCACTCCTCTTTTGGAATGTAGAATCCAACCCAGAAATAGTATGGAATTTTAGCCTTCAAAACATCACATATAACAGCCATTCTCTCCGTTAGGGATTTTCCCCTAATTTCTTCCTTTATAGTGTTAAAGCATTCATTATAAAGTCTGTTTTTTGCCTGTTGCTCCATCCCGTTCCGCCAACTTTTGCGTTGGCAAATTTAAAACATGTTTTGATTGGATAAAGCTTTTATTGGTGCTTTAAGCTTAGTTTGGCAAATGCCTTGGAAGATGATATGAAATGGCTTTGCAAAAGGGCGACTTCATACTGCTGGATTACATTGCCAAAGTGAAAGAGACAGGCGAGGTTTTCGACACAACAATTGAAGAAGTAGCCAAAAAAGAACGCCTATACAAGGAAGGCGAAATCTACGAGCCAAAACTTGTCGTTATAGGCGAAGGCTGGGTTCTCAAGGCTTTAGATGAAAGCTTAACAAACATGGAGGTTGGAAAAACCGAAACCGTTGAAATTCCGCCAGAAAAAGCCTTCGGAGCAAGGGACCCGGAGAAGGTTAGGCGTGTTCCCCTACGGCATCTTACAGCTAAGGGTATAACTCCAACCCTTGGAATGCGCCTAGAATATGACGGTAAAATGGCTGTTGTTAGGGCTATTGGAGCTGGGCGTGTCCTTTTAGACTTTAACCCTCCGCTGGCTGGAAAAACACTGGTTTATGAGGTTACAGTTAAAAAGAAGCTTGAAACGCCTGAAGAAAAGATAGCTGCCCTAATCCACCGCAGAATACCAACGGTTGAGACTGAAAAGTTCAAGTTCACCATAAAAGCGAAAAATGTCACCATAGAAATGCCTGAAGAAGCCTTCTACTTAGAAGGGATTCAAGTGGCAAAACGTGGCATCGCCTTAGACATACAGAAGTTTTTCCCAGAAATAACCGCAGTCAAATTCACAGAAACCTTTAAGGCAGAGCCTAAAGCAAAAGCCTAAATAACCCCTGTTATTTTCGCGATTCTCTCGCATTCTTCAAAGCTCAGTTCTAGCTTGTTGAGGATTGTGTAGCGTTCAGGTCTTATGGAAGGAGCCATAAACAAGGCTTTAACAACATCCTCCTTGGTCAACCCCAGTTCATAGGCGTCTATTGGCGCCCCAACGGTTTTCAGCGTTTCCCTTATGTGTCTCCAGTTTGCGCCATGCAGATATGCCATAACAATTGTTCCTACGCCGCATTGCTCGCCGTGGAGGGAATTATTAGGCTTAATCATGTCTAGGGCATGGCTAAACAAGTGTTCAGAGCCGCTGCATGGTCTGCTGCTTCCAGCAATGCTCATAGCCACACCACAGCTTATTAAGGCTTCAAGGAGCACCCGCAATCCCTCTTCATTCTGTGGTTTTATAAGACTTGCATTTCGCATCACAAGCCTTGCACTCATTAAGGCTAGGCTAGCGGCGTACTCCCCATAATACTCGTTCCTATCCATGTACGCCAGTTTCCAATCCCTTACAGCTGTAAATTTTGCGATTACGTCTCCGCAGCCACTTGCAATAAAACGGTGAGGTGTCTGAGCAATTATGTTTGTGTCGGCTAATATGGCTATTGGAGCTTGGGCCATAACAGAAAAGGGTTTTTCAAGACCTTTAACAGACGAAAGCGGGCTTGCAATTCCATCGTGGGAAGCCGTTGTGGGAACGCTTATGAAGGGCACTTTTTGGCGGGCTGAACTTAGCTTTGCGACGTCAATTTTTGTTCCTCCGCCAACGCCGAAAACCACTTGAGGCTTTAGGGTTCTAATCCTTTCCTCAACGGCTTCTACATCTTTTATTGTTGCTGACTCTACAATGTGGATTTTTGCTTCTACTCCTTCCTTTTCAAGGGTTTCCCTAACAATTTTTCCAGCAACATCGTGGGTTTTCCGTCCAGTAATTATTAATACGGATTCTGTGAAGCCCAGTCTTCGAGATATTTCTGCAACCCTTTCTATTACGCCTTCTCCAACAATAACCTCTCTTGGGAGCTGCATCCAGTGGTGCTTTAAAGGCAAATCAATCACTATTGAAGGGGCTTTTGTTATCATTGTAGTGGCTTTAACGCTTAAAACCCTTTTCACAAAAGCGGCAGCTTGTGCTGACTTTCAATAAGCCGAAAGAAGCTTAGTTTATTAGTTTTTGAAGCGTAATATTAATAAACCCCATGGCCATGATTACATGATGCTACTTCCTAGCGAAGTAATCCGGCGGTATGTTTAGGTTTTGGGAGAAACGCGTAAAATGGCAAACAACAACGTAGTTGATAAGTTAACGTTAAAGGGAACCACAACCATAGGGGTTGTGTGCAAAGACGGGGTAATCCTAGCCTCAGACACCCGTGTAACCATGGGATTTTATGTAGCTCATAAGCATGGTAAAAAAATATACAAGATAGACGACCACATGGCAATGACCATAGCGGGAACAGTCGCCGACGCCCAGAGAACAGTGGACATCTTAACGGCTAACGCCCAACTCTACAAGATAAACGTGGGAAGACCAATGCCCATAAGCTCAGCGGCAAGGCTTATGGCAAACCTCCTCTTCTCAGCCAGATACATTCCATTAGCAACCCAAGTCCTAATCGGAGGCGTTGATGAAAGCGGCCCCCACGTTTTTTCCATAGATCCCTTCGGAAGCTTAACAGAGGAGAAATGCGTTGCCACTGGTTCTGGTTCTCCAATAGCTTATGGCGTTTTAGAGGACAAGTTTTGTGAGGGCATGTCTGTGGCTGAGGCTTTGCCAATAATTGTTAGGGCTGTCGACTCAGCAATGAAGAGGGACTCTGCAAGCGGGGACAGCTTTAACGTGGCAGTTATAGACGCTAAAGGCTATAGGGAGCTAACAGAAGATGAGAAGAAGAAACTTTTAGCGGCTAATTGAAAGGGAAGTTTAAAAGTTGGCGCCAAACTCTGAAAGGGAGAAAATCGAAATAAGCAAATACATACTTGAGCATGTCCCAAAAGAGGCAGAAGTTACAAGAGTGGAATATGAAGGTCCAATGCTCGCTGTTTATGCTAAGAGACCAGAAATTCTTGTGGAGCAGAGCAGTCTCATCGCAGATATAGTAAACGTTATAAGGAAAAGAATTGTCGTCCGCTCAGACCCATCGGTAAGGCTCCCGGAAAAGGAAGCTGAAAAATTAGCCCGAGAAATAATCCCGGCAGAAGCTGAAGTAACAGACATATACTTTGACCCAAGCCTTGGCGAAATAATCGTTGAGGCAAAAAAGCCAGGGTTAGTTATAGGGAAAAACGGCGCTGTTCTTCAAGAAATTATAAGAAAGACGAAGTGGCGCCCCCACGTTTTGAGAAGTCCCCCGTTACGTTCCAAGATTATAGCGCATATGCGCCACTATCTCCACTCTGAAAGTAAGGAAAGGGAGCGGAACCTCCGAATTTTCGGCGAGAGAATCTTCAGACCCAAAGTTTTTGAGGTTGGAGACATTCGAATCACGTTCCTTGGCGGTGTTCAAGAGGTTGGACGTTCAGCTTTTCTCGTGCAGACAAGGGAAAGCAGCATACTCTTAGACTGTGGCATAAATCCTGGCTCTTCTAAGCCCTTTGAAGCTTTTCCAAGGTTTGACCATCCAACCTTTGAAATAGATTCGCTGGACGCTGTGGTTATAAGCCATGCCCACCTAGACCATTGTGGTCTTGTGCCTTTCCTATACAAGTACGGTTATGAAGGTCCCGTTTACTGTTCAGCCCCAACATCCAATCTTATGACGCTGCTCCAGCTTGACTATTTAGATGTAGCCAGCAAACAGGGCATAATCCCACCCTACGACCAGAAAGATGTCAGAGAATGCGTTCTCCACACAATTCCGCTACGTTACGGTGTTGTAACCGACATAGCTCCCGACGTTCGTTTGACACTGCATAACGCCGGGCACATTTTAGGCTCTTCGATAATACATTTGCACATAGGCGAAGGCTTACACAACATAGTCTATACGGGCGATTATAAGTACGCAAGAACCATGCTCCTTGAAGCGGCAACAGCCGAGTTCCCAAGGGTTGAAACCATTATAACTGAAAGCACTTATGGTGGTCCAGAGGACATTATGCCCTCAAGGGTTGAGGCTGAGGAACGTCTAACAAAAATAGTGAACGAAACCCTAGAAAAGAAGGGCAAAGTTCTAATCCCAGTACCAGCGGTTGGCAGAGCACAAGAGATAATGCTTGTCTTAGACGGTTACATGAAGCGTGGGCTTATGAAAGAGGCTCCAGTTTTCATTGAAGGCATGATTTCAGAGGCTACGGCGATTCACACGGCTTACCCAGAATATTTAGGCAGGGAAGTTCGTAACAGCATACTCCATGATGGTGTAAACCCGTTTGAATCAGACTACTTCACGGTTGTGGAGCACCCAAGTGTTAGGCAAGACGTTATTGATGGGGAACCATGCATAATAATGGCTACATCAGGCATGCTTGAAGGTGGACCAGTAATAGAATACTTTAAGAACCTAGCAGAAGATGAGAGAAACTCCATAGTCTTTGTGAGCTATCAGATTGAGGGCACATTGGGAAGAAGAGTTCAAAAGGGCATAAACGAGGTGGCGATGATTGACAGCGAGGGCAAAATGGGTGTTGTGAAAGTTAAGATACGTGTTGAGTCCATTGAAGGTTTTTCTGGACACTCTGACAGGCGGCAAATAATCAATTACGTGACCCACCTAAAGCCCAGACCTGAAAGGGTTATAGTTTGCCATGGTGAAAGAGCCAAAATAGCTAGCATATCCAATTTCATAGAGAAAAAGTGTGGAATCCAATCCTTTGCGCCCAATGTTATGGAAACCATTAGGCTGCTGTAGGTATAGGCTCACTTGCCACCGGCGTTTTTTCTCTCCAAATTTTCACGTTAGGCGGACAAATAACAACGCGTTCCTCGCCTAGACGGGCAATGTCCCCGCCCACAGACTCAGCAAACTCGCATAATTCGTTAACAGCCTTTTTAACGTCTTCTATACTCTTATTTGCCAAGGGAGTTATCCGGAGAATCAAAATGTTTCCGGAGCGTACCTCCCTCTTAACAACATCCAAGTCAGATATGTCTCGGAGGGGCATAGCCTTCAAAAAGGTTTTGCCGGGGGTTTCTTTTGTCTCCTTTTTTGATGATTCTCCTTTTTCCTCCTTTTTGTATTTACGGAAGAGCTCACCTAAACCCGGCAAACTTCTCCTCTCTAATCTGCACTTTATACCTTATTTACCCATTTAAGAGTTTAAGCGTTTCCTTATTGAGCAGTGCTCCGAACCTAAAATAAAGATTGGCTATTAAGAAGTTTATGAATTCAGAATATGAATTTGCTTTTACTAACTATTGACTATGCGCCCGCCAACTCCTTTAAAGTCTTCCAAATTTTGTCGCCGATATAGTGAACGTTCCTAACCACGACTCCATGCTTAACCTCTATAACCTCATCTGAATCGTAGAGGATTTCGCCAACAGCAATTGGCTTGCCATACCTTTCATCCGCAACAAGAACTACGTCGCCCTTCACAAACTTTCCTTCGAAGCGGACAATCCCCGGAGCCATAACGTCTGCACCATTACAGACATGAGGAATAGCACCCATATCCACAACAACTTTAGGTAGCAGGTCATGAGCTCTTTTAAAGAGCAGGGTTGGGTAGGTGTTTTCCCCGCTTTTAAAAAGCGCAGGCTCACCGTTTAAGAGATAGACCTCACCGAAATCTGCTTCGATGACCTCCACTTTTGGCATGCCATTAAAGAATTTCTCCAAAACCATTTTCAGCTTTTCTGAGGCTTTTTCCAGAAGCATTTTCGCTTCCTTGTCTTTTAGGAAATGCCTCTTATACTTTTTAGTCATGGTTTTTCGCTTCTCACTTAGATAGGTTTAAATGGTATAAGTTTAAGTATAAAAAGGGTAAATGTCTATTTGAGGTCTGCAAATGAGCGAGATGACAACTGAAATCCTCGAGCAGAACCTTGGTAAAATAGTGCTTGTGAGGTTAAAGGGTGGGAAAAGCCTTAGGGGAAGGCTTAAAGGCTTTGACCAGCACCTAAACCTCGTTTTGGAGGAGACTGAAGATACAACAGACGCTGAAAACACGAAGAAGCTTGGCTTGATAATAGTTCGCGGAGACAACGTAGTCCTAATATCACCGCCTCCTAGGTGAAAATTTTGGGAAAGGGAACACCGTCCTTTGGAAAACGTGCTGGGAAAACGCTTCACATACGTTGTAGACGATGCGGAAGGAGAACCTACAACGTTTCAAAAAAGCGGTGTGCAGCGTGCGGTTATGGAGCGTCAACCACTATTAGGCGTTATTCTTGGCAGACTAAAAATCTCAATAGAGAGAGAATCCGCTAAAAGTCGTTGTTGTAGTAGCCCTTATCAATTCTCACAAAAATCAACGGTCCCTTGCTTCTTGTTAGTTCTCTGGCCTTACGCAAAGTGTTGTTTACAATATTAAGCACTTGTTCTTGGTCGTTTGTATACTTCCTTTTGTTCTCGCCTAATTCCATTTTTAGGAGGTTCTCAGCCAATATTGTTGTGCCGCATATTTCCCCGTTCTTGACAAGCGTTGACACGACAACTTCCTGCATTTCCCTTCGGTTTGTAAGCCTTCTCCATAGGGGTTCCGCGTTGTTTAGGATTTTAGTCACCTTGTTCCATCTTTGGGCTTCCTCGTTGCCGATTAGGAGTTTTACTCTTTCACCCCACTTCTTCAGCCACATACCAGTCCAAAGGTCTATGAACTCTTCAAATTCCCTCGGCTCCTTCTGGTAGAACTCCTCCAGTTTATCTGCAAGCTCGCACTCGTTTGCCTCTTTACCCACAAGATTCCAATGCACCTTCAGATAATTTGTTAGGTCTTGGCATGCTATCTGCAGAACCTTTCGGTCAGCACCAAAAATATCGAGCATTGGATTTTTGCTTTTTAGTTTTTCAGACAGTAGCATCTCAATGAAGTTCATTGTTTTCGAAGCCCTCCCCGTTTTATACTAAGATTAAAGTTTTAATTAAGCTTTATTTATGGTTGCTTCTATAAGATTCTTAAGTAATTTTCAACCATATTGCATGTTCCGAAATATTCCAAACCTTTCAATCAAGGAATTTTGGAAGTTCGTTTATACTCTCGATGATTAGGTCGGGCTTCTCCTTTTCCAACTCTTCCTTTGTGAATATTCCTGATAAGACGGCAACTGTTTTTGCTCCAGCATTCTTTCCAGACTTTATGTCCGTGACAGAATCGCCCACAATGGCACACTCGCCAACTTCAACGCCTAATTTTCTAGTGCAGTCAATCAGCGCTCTTGGAGAAGGCTTTGGAAACTGCACGTTCAAGGCTGTTACAACACATTGGAAATATTTGGCTAAGCCAACCTTTTCCAGCCATTTCTCGACATTTTCACCTGGAACATGACGCATTGTCAGCAATGCAAGCTTAGCCCTTTTTGAAAGCGTCTCCAAAGTTTTTGATATGTTTGGTAACGGTTTCACCTTATCTTCAGCCAGCTCATAATAAGCCTTAAGGTAGATTTTTAAGAAATTTTCAATGTTTATTTTTGGCATCAAGTCCTTTATTGGCAAATTTTGCTCCAATCTTCGTGGAATTTCCAAAATCAAATTGGGGTCAAACTCTTTTATTCCAAATGTTTTTAGGGCGTTTGCTAGGGCTTCTCTGTAGGCTTCTCTAGAATCAACAATTGTGCCGTCTAAGTCTATGATTATTCCCCTAACTTTCAGCTTCATTGTTTCGCCTCTTTTGCCATTTGCTGGGCTTCTGTTTCGATAAGTTTTTATCTATGGTTTCTTGTCTAAAGGTTACCTACTATAAGATATAAAAGGCTGAAGGTATGGAGTATTAAGCCATGGTTAGGAAGGCGCGGATACGCTTAACAAGCACAGACTACAAAAAGCTTGAGGAAGTGTGCAAAGAGCTTAGGGCTATAGCTGAAAAAACAGGAGTGAAAATGACAGGGCCTATTTCATTGCCAACTAAGAGGCTTAAGGTTCCAGTTTTGAAGTCTCCATGCGGCGAAGGGACAGCCACATGGGACAAGTGGGAGCTTCGCATTCACAAGCGCCTTATAGATATCGACGCTGAAGAACGTGCTATGAGGCGTATCATGCGTATCCGCGTCCCAGAAGAAGTGCATGTAACAATAGAACTGCTCTGAAGGCTTAGAAATTAGCGTTTCTTTTGAGAGGGCCAGTTAAAAAGTAGGCATTCTCTGCATTTTTCCAAAAATTCTAGCCCTTCCTTTGATGTTGTAAAGAGGTTATTTTCACTAATTTCAAGCAATCCCTTCTCTAGTAGAATTGCCAAATACTGTTTTGACTGTGCATGTGAAAGTCCAACACTCCTCATCAATTCTGTTTTCTTTTTCCCGGATTTTGCTTTCTCAAGAATTTCAACAACAATGTCGTGTCTGTCCCTTTTATTAGTGGTTTTCATTAAAGCGTCTCCTCAATTCTAAATGCCTAATGAAATATTTTACATTTAATAGAGAAGCATGTAAGATGCAATTGTCAAAAGTAGACTTGTGGTGAAGGCTAAAGCCCAAACCATTTTATTCCAGAAGAACACCTTGAAACCGTCAAGCACTCCAAAGGGGATTAGATTGAAGAAGGCTATCCAAGCATTTATGGCAAAACATAATAGGAAAAGGAATTTGGCAACTGGAACAAAAGGCGCGGCAAGAAGGAAGGTTATGGACAATGTAATGTTTGTTAAAGGGCCTGCTATTGAAATTTTTCCAACGTTCTTTTTGCTTGTCAAACCAGATATGACGACAGCTCCTGGTGATATTATTTTAAAGAGTGGTGAGACGATGGATATTACTGTTAACATTAAGCCAAAAAGCATTATTCTGAACTCTGCCCATAAACCGCTTTTTTGTGCTGCGAATTTGTGGGCTAATTCGTGGATTAGGAAGGAAACCGTTACTAGAGCTGCAAATGCGAATAGCATTGGGACACCTCCAATTTTTGATATTGTGTTTGGCGCCATCCCAAGAGACAATCCTATACCTAAAACAACGAGTGCCGCCACTGTCAAGTGTGTGACTTCTTTGGTGCTGAAGTGAATTTTCCTTTCAGTAGTCTCTATTGGGATGTATGTGATTGTGTATTCAAGCGGCTTCCACGTTTGTGAGGTTTTTGGCTGCTCTTCCTTTGTTGGTGTTCGTGCGGACTCAATTTTTGGGCATTCATGGTTTTCTGGTAGGCGGTGCTCAGCGCAGAAATATCCTCCACAGTAGGGACACTTAAAAGGTAAGAATGTTTCTTCACCGCATTTTTGACATTTCATTTTGGGACGCCTTTTAACCGCTTAAAATAGCTTTTTGCTCTTTATATGTTTCTGTTTGCGTTAGGCTTAAAACGTTAATAAGAGTATGCGTCCAGTTAATTTGAAAGGGTGGAGAAAGCGTGAAGGCTTTCAGTTTTGTTCACGCCGCGGACTTGCACTTGGGCTATTCGCAGTATGGGTTAGAAGTGAGACGCGAAGACTTTGACAAGGCGTTTACGGAGCTTGTTGACAAAACCCTCCAGTTAAAACCATCATTCCTCATAATCGCTGGAGACCTTTTCCACAACGCTAGACCATCCAACGTCACATTGGAGAACGCCATAAAAAACTTCAGTAAGCTCCGTGAAGCTGGCATCCCGGTGCTAGTTGTTGATGGTTCCCACGACTCGGCGCCAAACGTTGTCACGAGCACGATTCTTAACCCGTTGGATAGTGCTGGGCTTATCTACTATCTGCCGCGGCATGAGGGGGCGTGCTGGCGTAAACCCGAAAGCTGCTACGTTTATGGAGTGCCAAACTATCGGACTAGGCGTAAAACAGAGGAGATGCTTCCAGCCTTTATGGAGCAGAACAAGCCGACACCAGACCCATCGCTCTTCAACATTTTCGTCTTCCACACGGCATTGGATATTCCGGAGGTTAATCCTCCCTACATAGAGGCTGAAGCCTCCATTGAGCTTATACCAGAAGGCTTCAACTACTATGCGGCTGGGCACGTTCATAAACCATACATTGGAAGGTTTAAAACTGGGTTGCTGGTTTATCCCGGAAGTACTGAAACAATAAACTATGATGAGGCTGGAAACGAGAAGGGCTTTTACTATGTGGAAGTGAACGAGAAGGGAGAGGCTGCACCACAGTTTATAAAATTGGAGTCTCCCCGCAAGTTTGTTGTTTTGGAGCAAGATTTCACTGGTGTTACCGCATCGAAGATTACTGAGCTTGCAGTTCAGCTTGTGAAGGGCGCAGACGAGGAAGGCGCCGTTCTTATTCCAGTTTTGCGGGGTGTCTTACCAGTTGAGGCTAGCCGTGCAGAGGTTGACGTCGCCCAAATTAGAGGCGCTGCTGAGAAGGCTCTGCTTGTGCATCCTGTTGTTTTGCTGCGGGAGAGCGAAGTTCCAGAGGCTGTTGTTCGCTCCATATTCGAAAGTGAAATTAAGGATTTGAAAACGAAGAGCTTCGAATATTTCCTACAAATCTTCTCGGAACGCTACAGCCTAGAAGAGGCTGAAAAAATAGCTAAGGCTGCGGTCAACCTAATTGAGCCTCTAACCAAAAAGCAGGATGAAAAAGTTAGGCAGATGTTGGAGGAGCTTCTCCAATGAAAATTGAAGTTGTCCAGTTGGAGAATATCCGCTCCCATGTGAAGTCTACAGTCCCCTTTGCGAGGGGTTTCAACTGCCTTGTTGGAGGCTTGGGCTGTGGGAAATCCAGCATACTTTACGCCATAGACTTCGCCCTCTTCGGAGACCCCCTTGGAAGAAGCTACGACTACCTACTGCGGGAGGGCGCCGAAACAGGAAAAGTTGTTGTACAGTTTACCTATAACGGCAAGAGCTACACTATTTCGAGGGGCTTGAAGAGGCGTGGGAAGGGCATAAGCCAAGACTTCGACGAGCTAAAACTCTTTGAAGGCGAAACCCTAATTGCAAGTGTGAAAAGCGATGCCGTCGCAGAACAGTTAAAGGCTATTACGGGCTTGGAGAAGGAGCTATTCCGCGAAATAGTCTGGGTTCGGCAGGAACACCTAAAGGAGTTGTTGGACGCCCCGCCGAGGGAACGGCAGAAACGCCTAGACGAACTTTTCGGCTTGTCAGAATATGAAACAGCATGGAGCAACATGGCTGGCTACCAGAAAGAGTACGAAGGCGAAAAAAGAGCATATGAAAAAGACCCAGACGTTATTGGAATTAAAAAGCTCAATGAGGAATATAACAGCCTAGCCAGAGAATTCGCCCAGCTGGAAGTTGACATACAAGAAATCACCAGAAGGCTGGGCGAAGCCAAGAAGGCTTTGGAGGATGCAGACCTCAAACTAAAAAGACTAGAGGAGCTTAAGACATCCGTGGAAAGCCTCAAGCGGAAGGAAGCCCAAATACAAGCAAGTCTAACAAGCCTTGAGGATTCTTTGGCTTCGCTGGCTGAGAAGGTTGAGGGGAAAAAAGCAATAATTGAGAATTTGAAGCAGCGGCTAAACGTTATGGAGTCGCAGGCAAACACCTATAAGGAAACGCTCAAAGAGGTGGGGGTTCCATCAGAGCAGCCCGTTGAAACCCTAAGGCAGCACCTTTCAGCCTTTGACGAGCAAATTGCAAGCCTAAAAGCCGAACAGGAGGCTATTCTTCGAAATCTCCAAGCAGACCAGCGGAGACTTTCATCGCTTTCCATGGAAAACCGCTGTCCACTATGCCTTCAGCCCCTAACCGCAGATTATAAGAGCAATTTAGTGGAGCGCATACAGAAAGAAAACAGTGAGAGACAAAAAACCATTAGCCAGCTTCAAAAGGACATCGAGGAACTACAGCAGATAAGGGAAAAAGCTAACTCCGCCATATCCAACCTTCAAGCTTTGCTGCCAAGAATCGAAGACTTGAAAACCCGCTTAAACGAGGAGTCTAAAGCCTTAGCCGAACTTTCAAGGGAATTTGAGGAAAAGCGGAAAATGGAAAACACGCTGAGAGCTCAGCTCGAGGGCATAAGGGCTGAAATTGGCAGGTTTGACATATCCCAGCTTGAAACCGCTAGAAAGCTTAGAGAGCAAGCTTTCCAGCAGTATTATAGGCTTGAAGCTGACCTGCGAACTAAGGAAAGTCGCAAGAAGGATATGATGCAGCGACTGGATGAGATTAAAGAGCGTATAGACCAAGCTCAGAAAAAGTTTGAGGAGATGGAAAAGCTTGACAAGCTTTTAGGCGTTATAGGCAGCATACGCGACGCTTATAGAAGCATACAGCCAAAACTGCGGAGCGAATTTGTAAAAGTCTTGAAAAATTTCGTCCAGCAAATCCTAGACAGCCTAGTAGGCGAAGAAGGAGCACCTATAAACATCATCATAGACGAGACTTACACACCATACGTAATAAGCGAGACAGGCGTCGAAAGAGAAGTCTCCAACCTTTCTGGAGGGGAGCGCACCCTAATAGCCTTTGCATACCGCTTAGGACTTGGACAGCTAATTATGCAGTCTCGAACCGGTCACGGCTTAAGCCTCCTACTGCTTGATGAGCCAACTGAAAGCCTTGGAAGGGAAGACGGCTCTATAGACCGCTTGGCAGAAGCCATTTCAAGGTTTAAAGCTGTGGAACAAATAATTGCTGTAACCCACAGTGAGGCCTTCGCCGAAAAGGCTGAGCATGTCATAAGGGTGGAGAAGGAGGCTGGGGAAAGCAAAATAACAGTGGAAAAATAGCTGAGGCTAGCCTTCTTCAACAACCTTGTTTTCCAAAACACCTATCCCTTCGATCTCTATCCTCACAACACTTCCATTTTTCAGAAATTTTGGTTCTGGCTTTATGGCAAAGCCCACACCAGCCGGTGTCCCAGTGGCGATTATGTCACATGGTTCCAGTGTCATGACCTTGCTTAGGTGATGGACTACCTCGTAAACGTTGAAAACCATATTTCTTGTTGTTGAGTCTTGGCGGAGCTCTCCATCCACCCATGTTCGTATACGAAGATTAGAAGTGTCTCGCAGCTGGTTTTCTGTTGTTATGCATGGTCCGATAGGCGCGAAGGTGTCGAAGCTCTTGCCCCTTGTCCACTGCTTGTCCTTGAATTGGATATCCCTTGCTGAAACGTCATTTAGAATAGTGTATCCGAAAACGTGTTTTCTCGCCTCTGAAACTGGAATATTTTTTCCTTTTAGTCCTATCACTATGGCTAGTTCCGCCTCGTAGTCGAGTTCTTTGACAAGCTTTGGCTTAATGATGTTCTCATATGGTCCAATTATGGTTGTGTGGGGTTTCAGAAAGATTATTGGCTCGTCTGGTATCCTTGCATTTTGTTCTGCAGCGTGATCCCTATAGTTTAGCCCTAGGCAGATGATTTTTGGCGGGTGTGCTATTGGTGCAAGCGGTTTTATCTGATTGACTGGCAATGAGCTTTTCTCGATGTCGTCTTTAAACGCTTTTTTAAGGAGCTCTTCCGCAGTTTTAATGGCTTTTTCTCCCATTCTCACAAAAGCTTCTAAGCTTCTTGGCAGCCTCTTACTCATGCTTTTAGCAAGGCTTGGCAAGCAAATTAAAGCCTTTTCATCGTCTGATAAAACGCCATAGCTTTCTCTTTCTCCATTATAGTAGCGGATAAGCCTCATCATTAGACCTTCTCATGGTTTGGATAACGCGATTCTCTTTCACTGAAATTTATTTATTGTGCTACTTTTCAAGCGATATCACGGTTTGAAGCTTCTTCAGAAGCGAAAATGTATAAATGGTGATTTAGAGAAGGCATACATTATGCATGTTAAGACAAGGAAATTAGCCCTCATAGAGGGCGTAACCGCCGGCATCCTCTTCGGAACAGGCTCCATCTTGATCAGATTTCTGCCAGCACTAGACGTGTTTTCAATAGCTTTTTGGCGTCTAACAATTGCATGTGCCGTTCTAGCTGCAATAATTTTCACTTTTAAAATGGACACTAGTTTTGGCTTCGCCCGAAAAAGCCTTAAACATCTCACTTTTCTAGGATTTCTACTTGGTTTACATTTCATATTTTTTATATCAGCTGTCAAGGACACAACCATTTTAAATGCCACTGTTCTCGTTAACACCGTGCCAATTTTTTCCGTGTTCATTTCATCCTTCCTTTTTGGTTTAAAACCTTCTCGTTTTGCACTTGCGGGAATAGTCATAGCTTTGGGTGGAGTATGCATAATTGCATACGCAGAAGCCACTGTTGCTAACGTCGGTTCTGCTTCTAATGGTGTTTCGAGCATGAAGGGCGATTTGGAAGCTGTTCTGGCAGCCCTTTTTGAGGCGCTTTACCTAAGCTACGGAAAGAGAATAAGAGAGCAAAGTGCCATACTGCCGGCAATACTCCCCATATACCTTTTTGCCGCCGTCACCGTGGCGGTGTTAAGTCCAATAGGCTTAGGCAGATTACCACGATTTCCCACAGAAACTTTTTTGATCCTTCCGCTATTATGTTTGGGGATTCTGCCAACGGCAGTAGCCCACACGCTTCAATTCTCATCCCTATCAAACTTGAAGTCTTTTGAAACGGCAACAATGGCGTTACTTGAACCTATAGGGGCTACAATATTGGGCATAATCCTATTCAACGAGTGGCCCATCCCAATTTTCGCTGCGGGAACCGTGCTGATACTGGCCGGTATAGTCTTTGTTTCCGGAGGGGAAAGCCGAAAGCTTTTACGAAATAGATAAAAAGGCTTCTTAGTATATTGTGCAGAAAGCAGGCTGAAAGCTGATGGCGTCAAGTGACAAAATATTAAAGGCTTTGGAATCTGCGGCCAGCTACTTAGAAAATTCTGTTTCCGCGCTGGGCAGAGGGGACGAAAACTCTTTTGCAAAACAGTTTTGGCATGTAGCCGCTGAGCTGGAATATGCCCTCTTCGTGTTCTCTCTAATGTTTCAAGAAGAAAACGTTGACAAGTCAAAGTGGAAGCCTAATCCAGACGTTAAAAGGGACGATGTCAACGGCGTTTTGGCTGAAGTTCGCGGTTTGCTGGATAACGCCAAAAAGCTCTTGACGGGCGGCAAAGTGTTAGACGCATATAAAAGCGTGTATGTGGCAAGACAGTGCGTTTTCGCTGTTGAGGAAAACATTTCAAAGCGAAAGCGTAAAAAATTGAAAGCGAAATAAGGCTATTCCTCTGGAATCTTCCGCCCTTTAACCTTTAATGCACCTTTTTCTCCGCTTATAACCTTATAAAAGTCCTTGAGCTCGCTTTTGTGTAGAAACTTTCTCAATAGAACCCTTAGATACTGTTTTGAGACATTTTTCTCCTCGCTTTTCACAACGATCTCATTTGTTAGGGTTTCCACTTTGGCATTTGTCTTTTCCTTTAAAAATTCTGCAAGCTCCTTCACGATATCTCCGCCTTCAGCCTTAAGCTCTGATATGTCAACCTTTATTTCTGCCATATTTTCCGCCTCCTTTTTACCTTCTAACCATTATAACCCTTACTTGGTCGCATGCATCTTCGCATGCATCTGCAATCATTTCCATAGCTTCAAAAAGCTGACCAACTAAAACGGCAACCCCGGCCCTTTGCAGGTTCTCTTTTCCTAACAATGTTCTCGCCTCTTCATGTAGGTCGTCAACCTTTTCTTCTTCCCTTTCCACGGCATCTGCTGCTTGTAGGGCTTCATCTGGTTTCGTCATTATTTTGTTTATGCATTTTTGGAGCAGTATAGCACATTCTTTCACACCTTTAGCCATTTCCAAAAACTCATTTTTGATGGAAGATGGCACGTGTTCCATTGGCGTAGCTGTTAAAACCCTTATTGATTCTCTGCTCCAATCTGCAACCATGTCCACCCGTTTAACAAGGTGCATTATGTCTTCCCTGGCTGTTGGCGGAAGCTCCCCTTTTGAAACTTCGTCCATGACTTTTCTGCGTAGGCTATCTGCTTCCCTTTCACCGCTGATGATTCTTTCAACGCAAACTCGCAGTTCTTTTTCGTCACCGTTCACTGCTGCCTTGACTGCCTTTTCTAAATCCTCGACTATGCTTGTTGTTATGGCTAGGTGCTGTTGTATCATTGTAAGGGCTTTAGTTTCCCTTCGCTTTTCAAACCATTTTATTAGTTCACTCAACAGCCAACTCCTCCCTTAAGCCCAACTCCGGATAGACAAATAAGTGGGCACTTTCAGGCTGGAAACTTAAGGTAACCTTTTCCCCTATATTAAACCATTCACATGCCAGCGAAGGCGTAACAACAACCACCAAATCCTGATTTTCAAGTCTCACTTCATACCGTACATTTGTTCCCTCGAAAGCCATTCTCTCAACCACGCCTAGCATGGCGTTTTCGTCTGTGCTTTTTCCCTTCTTGATGTTGAAGGTTTCCGGTCTGACGGCTAATACAACTCTTTCGCCTTTACCAATGCCCTTGTTTAATGCTTGAACCCTTAAGCCGCCGCGAAGCTCAACAACCGCCATTCGCCCCCTAGTTTCAGCTATGAAGCCTTCAAGAAAGTTTGAGCCTCCAATAAAGTTCGCCACGAAAATGCTTTGAGGGTTCATGTAAAGCTCCTGAGGAGTCCCAACCTGCAAAACTTTGCCCTTCTTCATTACGGCTATCCTGTCCGATATTGCCATGGCTTCCGACTGGTCGTGGGTCACATGTATGGCTGTTAACTCCAAATCCTTTGTCATGCGCCTAATCTCGTATCTAAGCTCGTTCCTAACCTTAGCGTCCAAATGTCCTAAAGGCTCGTCTAAGAGTAGCAGCTTTGCGCCAGCAGCCAAAGCCCTTGCAACGGCTACTCGCTGCATCATTCCACCGCTTAACTCGCTTGGAAAGGCATCTAAACGCTCATGAAGCCTAACCATCTCCAAAACTTCATGTCCTATCCTTTCGGCTTTCTGCATGTCAAAGCCCTTAACCCTTGGACCATAAGTGACGTTTTCCCAAGCGTTCATGTGGGGAAAAAGTGCAAAAGTCTGAAAAACAAAGCCTATGTCCCGGTCTTCAGGCGGAACATCATTAACAAGCCTATCGCCAATGTAGATTTCACCTTCATCGGGCTGTATTAGCCCAGCGATAAGCCTAAGCAGTGTTGTTTTTCCACAGCCGCTTGGTCCAAGAATGGAAAAGTACTCCTTGTCCTTTATATGGAGGCTAACGTTGTCAACAGCCACAATTTTGCCGAACCTTTTTGTGACATTGACCAAGCGTACTTCTGGCATGCTAGTACCTTCCCTTACCCCTAACGATAAGCCTTAAGGCTAATAGGATTATGAAGGAGATTAATATTAAGAAACCGCAACCTAAACCAATTTCTAAAGATGTTACTGTAACTTTCCCCTTAACCCAGTTCACAAGAATCACAGGGGCAGTCTTAAGCTGAGTGACAGCCAGAGTAGCACCAGTTTCACTTACACTCCTTGTGAAAACCATTATGGCGCCGGAAAACATGGAATATTTAGTTAATGGAAATATGATTGTTCTGAAAACGCCTAAAGGTTTTGCCCCCAAAGTTCTCGACGCTTCTTCAAGCTCTATGCTTATCCTCTCAATGGCTGCGGACATGGACCTCACAAAATACGGGTAAGTGATGGCCAAGTGCGCGAAGACAAGAAGCCAAACATCCGGAATAAACGCCAAGGTTTCTTTCCAGAAAAACCTAAGGGAAACGCCTAAAGCCACTGATGGCACAATTATTGGGATATCAACAAGCACGTTTAATGCTGATGAAGCTTTTCCAAGATGCTTTCTTGCAACGATTATCGCCATGGGCAAGCCTATTAGAATATTTAAGACAGTCACAGCCGCCCCAAGCGAATAAGAAAGGACAAGGCTTTGCCAATACTCGCTCCAAGGATACGCGCCGGACAAAGCTTTCGGTAGAATATCTGTTGGAAGGGCCTCAAAAGCTGGGAGTGCCGCAAAAAGCGAGGGAACCAACACGATAACAAAGAAAATTAGGAGCGTAATGCCATTTCTGGTCAAAACCGCCGGGGAATAACTTATTTTCCTCTCAATTGTTGGCCAAGCCCTTTTAATCGGCAGTTTTAATTTTCCTCCAAGAATGCGTACCGCTGCAAAAATTAGGCATGAGACAATTATGAGAATTAGGCTTACGAAGACTGTTGCTCCTACAAACGTGTCTTTTGTGTTTTGAATAAATATTGGCCCATTTTCAAACGCTCCGGCAACCATCATTGTTGCTCCCGTTTCAGAAATAGACCTTGCAAATGCCAATATGAAAGCGGCAATCAAAGAAGGCTTTATAATCCCAAAAGTGACTGTTCTAGCGGTTGTGAAAGGCGGAGCCCCCAAGGTTCTTGATGCTTGCTCATACTCAATTTTATAGTCCAGTAAAGCGCCAACAATAACCCTTACAACAACGGGATAAGAAAACGTGAAGTGTAACAATGCAACAAGAAGCCATCCGGGCGAAACAAGGGAATAGCTAAAAAGGGGCGAAATTTCCCCCGGCTTATACCAGAATAGGAGAAGCGAATAACCAAGCACCGCTGTCGGCACTATAAAGGGGATATCTGCAAACGTGTCCAGAACATTAATCCATCGGGATTTGCTACGGGCTATAAGCCAAGCCATGGGGATACCGGCAGCAACATCCAAAACTGAAACCAGCACAGCCATAACAAAAGAGTTCTTAACAGCATCTAACGCACGAGCTGTAAGCTCACTGTTGCCAAAAACTTCCTGCATGGCACCCCACTTGATAATTATGCCCAAAATTGGAGGAACCAAAATCAAAGCGAAAAACAAAACAACAGCGGTTAAATAAACCCCGTATCTAACTGTCCGCTTTGAGGAAAGCCTATCCAGCCTCTCAACGAGCCTCTTAGACAAACCCATCAGCCTAAACCAATCCAGCAATTAACATGCTTCTTTTCTCATTTGCAGAATCTGCTGATAAGCTTTCTGTAAAAAATGTGTCAGTTCGCCCGTCGAGTCATATCACAGCCTAGCCAGCTCTATTGACTCTCTAATTCATCATCCAAAAATAGGATGCAATCCATCAAATTTAAAGCTTCTCGCCTCCAAAAGGCAAAGATAGGCTTCAAAACTAGTTATGTTTGCCTCTTCTTTTAAGCAAGTTAACGTATTCTTCCACAGCCTTTTCAACATCCCATTTGAAGCCTGGCTCCCCAAAGTTTGCATTCCACCAGTTAATGAATCTTTTAAGGGATATCTTCACAAACAACGCGAAACTGACGGCCGGAATAATGGAAGTTAAAATGACATTTACTGGGAAAGAAAAGGCGAGAATAAAATATAGGCTTAAGAAAAATTCCCCCATCAAAAACATTGGTATTAGGATTCCCCAGAAGATTCCACCAGCGCCTTCCAAGAAGTCTGTTCCTGGAACCTTCAAAATTAACCTATAAAACCATGGCAGATCTTTCGCTTCTATGCGTCGTCGTAATGCTTCCTCTTTTTCTTCCATGAGAACCACATAGCTTAACAATTTTGTAAAACTTAAGCTTTGAGCCGGCTAACCCGTTGTCCGCTAGCCTTCCACAACTCCAACTTTGGTTACTGGCAATCCTCTTCTTTCCAATTCGTGGATGAAGGGATTTATGCCCAGCGAATCGCTGGCAATATGCCCCGTCACTATCAAGTTGCCTTTACCCTCAGCCTTCAGTTTTTCTAGGTCTACGGGGCTTATATGAATGTAGATTAGCGTGTCTACGCCGTGTTCAAAATATGTTTTTGCAATTTCATAACCTCCGTTGGTGGCTGCTGCATGGGAAACAACAACTTTTCCAGCCTTATTCTCCTTTTTTCCAAGGCAGACATTAATCTTTGTAAGGGCGCTTCTGAATTCAGGAAGCTCCATTAAGGCGGAAACCACATCCCCAACAGTAGATTCTTTTCCAACTCTTTTGTTGATTTGCTCAACCATCCTTTTTCTTCCAATCTCATCCAGCGGCATGTGTACATTCATGAAGGGCATCCTCAAAAGCCTTGCAAAATCCACGGCATGCGCATAATTCCTTGCGTGTGCCTCTACACTTAGCTGTTCAAGTTTTCTGCTTACAGCCACTTCAGCCTTTTCCCGTGGAACACCAGCTTCAACCATATGCTGGACATGCCTCCTAAAAACTTTTGGAAAGCCGAGAACCGCCAATCCACCAGCCGGATGATGGGCGATGACAGCGTCGCAGCCTAACTGCCTGGCAAGCAGAAGTTCCGCTGGTCCAGCATCAATACAAAACAGGACTCGTTGAATATTTTCACCCTTAACGTAAATGGCACTGTCTTCGGGAACCTCGGTTAAACCAGCAAGCTTTAGGGCTATCTCCATGATTTCTTCAGTGTTCAAAGCTTTCACCCCCTCAAGGAACTGAATATTTTGCTCTGGCAATCTATTTATTAGTTCCGCAAAATTTTATCAAGGCTAAGCTCAAAATATTGGTTGTGGATGCGTGATATTATGGACGTTTTCGAAGCCATAAAAGGAAGACGAAGCATAAGAGCCTTCAAAGACACTGACATTTCACCAGAAACTGTTGAGAAACTCATTGACGCTGCTAGGTGGGCACCATCTGCTGGAAATATTCAACCATGGGAGTTTATAATTATCCGTAATCCCGAAACTAAAAAGAGGCTGGCTGAAGCCGCTTTAAGCCAATCCTTCATTGAAGAAGCACCGGTTGTTATTGTCATGTGTGCGGATGAAGAGCGCTCTGCAAGAGGCTATGGCTCACGTGGAAGAACACTATACTGCATACAGGATACGGCTGCAGCCATACAGAACATCCATTTGGCCGCCTACGCCATGGGTTTGGGCACATGCTGGGTTGGAGCCTTCCGCGAAGAAGAAGCAAGAAAAGTTTTAAACATTCCAGAAGGGGTAAGACCGGTGGCCATAATCCCAGTGGGTTATCCAGCCGGATCACCTTCGCCGCGGAGCAGGAGACCCCTAAAACAGATAATCCATTACGAAAAATTCTAGGAAGCGAAGTCTATGAAAATGCGAAGCTACTATTTAGGCGAATTAACATGGACTGACGTAGCAGAATTTCTAAAAAACCATAAAACTGTCATAGTTCCCGTTGGAAGCTGCGAACAACATGGTCCCCATCTGCCCTTAGACACGGATGCCTACGACGCTTTCTGGCTTTCTCTAAAAGCTGCTGAAAAAGCTCAATGCGCCCTAGTGGCTCCACCAATTTATTATGGCGTTTCCTTGCATCATATGGACTTTCCCGGAACAGTAACGCTGAATCCGCAAACCCTTGAGCAAGTGGCCTACGAAATTGGCCTATGCCTCATAAAACACGGCTTTGGAAAAATACTTTTCGAGAACGGCCATGGAGGAAACACCCCCGCTTTGGAGGCTGCAGCCCAGAGGATTAAGGCTGAAACAGAAGCTTTTGTAGCCATAGACACTGTCAGCCTCATACCAGACTTCATAGAGCAGTTTATAGAAACGCCCTACGACGCGCATGCCGGAGAGTTTGAAACATCCACAAGCCTAGCCAACCGCGAAAACGCTGTTGTCAAAGAGCGAATCGCAAAACCACAGATAGCTCTTCCAAAATCAAAGTACACAAAGATTGGGCTTAAAGAGGCTGGACCAAAGGTCTCATGGGCTTTCAGAACAAAGGAGATAAGCAGTACAGGCGTGATCGGCGATCCAACTAAAGCCTCAAAGGAGAAAGGTGAAAAAGCTTGGAAACTCGCCATAGAAAGACTTGCAGAGTTCCTAAAAGAACTTGACAGCATGTGAGCAGCACGCTTAGGAAAAAGATTAATCTGCAAACTGACAATTGCTTTCTGGGTTAATTTATGAACAATTTAGAGGAAGGTTTGAGGTGGCTGGACCAAGCGGAAGCCGATTTTAAAACGGCTAAAGACTGCCTAGAAGACGGAAATTTTTATGCGTCTGCCTTTTTTGCGCAGCAGTCGGCTGAAAAGGCATTGAAGGGTTTTCTGTACTCAAAGGGTTACAGAGCTCTGATAACGCATTCTGTCACTGAATTGCTTGAAGAGGCTTCCAAAATCGAGAAGGGCTTCGGAAAGTTCATTGATTATGGGCGGGAGCTTGATAGGCATTACATTGGTTCGAGGTACCCGAACTTTTATCCGAAGGGGCCAGCCTATAAATATTATACGGAGGAAATAGCTAAAAAATGCTTAAACTGTGCAGAGTTAATATTGAAAGAAGTGAAGAAGTTTTTGAGAAAATAAATGCCTATTTAAACGAGGTTATCAAGCATCTTAATCCATATCTTGTTGTTCTCTTCGGCTCGTTTGCAACTGGCGAAATAAATGAAGGCTCAGACATTGACATTCTCGTCGTTGCAGATTTTAGGGAGGAATTCCTTGACAGAATCGGAACGTTGATGAGGCTAAACACTTTTGGCATACCCGTCGAGCCTGTTGGTTATACGCTTGAAGAGTTTGAGGAAATGAAACGCCGAGGAAACCCCTTCATTTTAGAAGTTTTAGAGAAGGGTAAAGTCCTCTACAAGTCTGAACGTGCCGGTTGCCACTAAACTTAATATTGAGGGGTTACTCCCTAAATCACCTTGAGGAGTCAGTTTTGCTCTACTCTGAAATTGCTGATACCTATGAGAAGATTGAGGCCACAACTAAAAGGCTTGAAATGACAGACTTGCTAGTTGACCTTCTCAAAAGGACGCCTAAGGAAATAATTGACAAGGTTGTCTACTTAACGCAGGGGAAAATTTACCCAGACTTTGTTAAGCTTGAGATAGGTGTGGCTGAAAGGCTTGCAATAAAGGCTCTGGCTCACGCTTCTGGGCGGCGGGAAAGCGAAATCGAGGAGGACATGAAGAAGACCGGGGATATTGGCGAGACAGCCCAGAAGTTTATAGCCCAGAAGAGGCAGTTGACCTTCTTTCAAAAGCCATTAACCGTTCAGAGGGTTTATGAAACCTTTGACAAGATGGCTAGAGCTTCTGGGTCGGGGGCTGTTGACACTAAAATTACGCTTTTGGCTGGGCTTTTGGCTGACGCCACGCCTAAAGATGCCAAATACATAATGCGAACAGTGACTGGAAACCTTCGCTTGGGCATTGCAGACATGACTGTGCTTGATGCTTTGGCAATAGCCTATGGCGGCGGAAAGGAAACCCGAGAGCTTGTGGAACGCGCCTATAACATATCATCAGACCTTGGCAGAGTCGCCAAAGTCTTGGCCGAAGAAGGCCTTGAGGGAATTAAAAAGTTTAAGGTTGTTGTAGGCGAGCCCATAAGGCCCATGCTGGCTGAGAGGCTCTCGTCGCCGGAGGAAATCTTAGAAAAGCTCGGCGGGGAATGCATAGCTGAATATAAGTATGACGGTGAGAGAATTCAAGCCCACAAGAAGGGCGACGAGATAACGCTATTCTCAAGACGCCTCGAAGATATTTCAGACCAGTACCCTGACGCCATCCAACTTTTGAGGCAGCATGTTAAAGCCAAAGAAGCTATTTTGGAGGCTGAATGCGTAGCAATAGACCCCGACACTGGCGAAATGAGGCCCTTCCAGGAGCTTATGCACAGAAGACGAAAATATGGCATTGAAAAGGCTATGGAGGAGTATCCAGTGTCGCTTTTCATGTTTGACGCGCTTTATGTCGATGGGAAAGACTTAACCCTCGAGCCCTACCCAGTTAGGCGAAAAACTCTTGAAAGCGTTGTCAGGGAAGGCGATAGGGTAAAGCTTGCCAAACACATAATTACCGGCGATGTCAAGGAGCTTGAAACCTTCTTTTTAGAAGCCATAGAAGCAGGTTGCGAAGGCCTAATGTGCAAGTCTATAGCCGAAGACTCTGTTTACCAAGCGGGTGCGCGGGGCTGGCTATGGATAAAATACAAGCGGGACTATAAGAGCGAAATGACGGACACCGTAGACCTTGTTGTTGTCGGCGCCTTCCATGGAAGGGGAAAGCGTGCCGGAACATATGGCGCCCTATTATTGGCGGCTTATAACCCCGACAACGACACATTCGAAACTGTTACAAAATGTGGGACGGGCTTTACGGATGAGGATTTGGCGAAACTGCCGGAAATGATGAAGAAGCATGTTATTTCGCATAAGCATCCCCGAGTAAACTCCATGATTGAGGCTGACGTCTGGTTCGAGCCAAAAGTGGTCATTGAAGTTTTGGGCGCAGAAATAACCCTAAGCCCAATCCACACATGCGCCATGGACGCGATCCGAAAGGGAAGCGGCCTAGCAATACGCTTTCCGAGGTTTACGGGCAATTATAGGCTTGACAAGGCGGCGGAAGATGCAACAACATCAAATGAGATTGTTGAAATGTATCAGAAACAGTTAAAGAAAATTGCTGAAAGTTAGGCTAAAGCCTTTCTTCCACGAATTCTTGAGCTTTCTTCAAAAATTCTTCTGCATTTCTAATTAGCAGTTGTACTTCGTCTTTGCCGAACACTATGCCTATTTCGTAATCGCCGCTTTCCCTCATTTCGAAGGCTCTTCTAAAATATTGTGCAAATTTTTTGTCTAACATTTTTGTTTTTATTATCCTTAAGCCGAATTCTGAAATTAGGCCTGCGTGGGTTTTTGCATCAAATCCTATCGTGTTAAGCATGGCCTTGGCTGCGTGAAAAAAAGCGTAATATGTTCGGTTTACAGCGTCTTCTAACATACCCTTTTCGAAAAGAAGTTTAGCTGCCTTTAACCTCGCTTTTGCTGCTTCAAGTTCTTCTTTTATTCGGATTTTAACGTTTTCTTCCATTATATATCACTATTCCCTTTCTGATTTCATCTATTAATGGGCTTTTCCTCCTCTCAAGTTCCTCTTCATTTATGAACTTGATGGACACGAGTTTTCCATGTTCTATAAGTATTTTGTCGGCGATGGATTGGGCAAGCTCTATTAATTTTTTATCCTTCGTTATTATTGCTAAGTCAATATCTGAATCTAGCCTATAGTTTCCTCTTGCAAGGGAGCCGAAAAGTATGATTTTTGCCTTTTTGCCTACTGGTTCGAATTTTTTTAGTATTTCTTCATGAAATTTTAACATTTGAGGACGCTCATTAACAAGTTTTAAAGGATTTTATTTAAATTTAGTGAGAGCTTGTATGTGGCGTGAGCTGAAATTTCTTTAAGTTTTGTTTTGTAAATGCAATAATTGAAGACATAGCCAAAAGAGTTAGAAGTTTATAAGCGAGAAAAAGAACAATAAATTGGAGAAAATGAGCAGGGTAGTTTTAGACGCAATATTAAACGCCATGCAAGTTCTATTAAGCGAAATTGAAAGGGAACAACTATACCATGAGCTATTAGCCTATTTTGGGCTTATAGGCGCAGCAGATGGGTGTCAAGCCTTGGAGGCTGCATGGCAAGACCCATATAATAGGCGTGAAATAGAATACTTTATCCATGCTTGGCTTTCGAGGAGGAGAAAGCGTAAAGAAGAACCTATACCTGGGGTCGTGTAACTGCGTTGAACCCTGAATCCATATTGGCAGCAGCCATACTCATAATCATCCTACTAATGTTCATTTTCATGTTTGCAATTGTAGCTTTATCCTTCACAAAATGGTTTAGAACGCCAACCTACCCGCCGTCGCCAACCATAAAAATTGAGGATTATTCTTGTCCAAAATGCGGATCAAAAGAACTCGAAATCGTAGGGAGAAGAACCCTAAGGTGCAAGAAATGCGGAACAACGTTCACAATACAACCAGAAACAGCTGAAGAACGATGGATTGTTTGGCCATTCTTCTGGTGGTTTCCAATAATATTGCCAATACCTGTTAAAAAACACATAAAGCGATACAATGTTATCCTTTGAAGGTAACGATAAAAGCTCATGTTTAGCTCAACACGTTTAAGCCTGAATACTTAGCAAACCATTCGAAGCTTCCATAAGGATTCATGAGTAGAACCAGTCGGACGTGCCGACAAAACACTCCATTTTTATCAGCTTACTTTTAGAATTTCTTTAGTTAACTTTTTGCGTATTCTTCGTCTTGGTAGGCTTTAATCCTTTTTATTGTTGTGTCATAGGCGTCTATGATCTCTTCCTCTAAGGTTTCTGGATAGTTTGCTTTCGGGTCTATTTCTTCAAGCATTTGAATGAGGATTTGCCTTTCTTCTTCGGGCATAATTCTTTCGTCTGTCATGGCAGCTGCTCTCGCATAGATTCCCTCGTCTAAAAGGTTTTTAAGCGCTTGAAAGGGGAGCATGTAAAACTCGCTCATGGCTCCTGTTCTTTGCGTGAAGCTTTCTGGTGTGGCTGCTTTTATGGAGACTCTTACGTATAGCCTGTCTTTAAACTCTGAGAGTCTTTTCACGTATTCTTTGTCGTTTCTGAGGATTGTCCCGTTTGTTTCAAGTATGAAGAGCTTGTATTTTGATTCTTCCACATATTGTAGGAGGTTTAGGAGGTGTTCTTTTCCTATTGTTGGCTCGCAGCCGGACAGCCTCAGCTTATCTATTTTCTGTATTATTTTTCTCCAATGGTCAGAGTATGTTATGCCTTGTTCTGCTGCCTTGAAGAGCATTTGGGCCACCTGCCTTGGCGAGTAGTATTTGCCGAATTTTTCAGGAAAGTCTCTGGACCAGTCTGACCAGCAGTAGAAGCATCTTAGGCAGCAGCCTACAGCATAGCCTGTTGCAATTCCCCTGTAAACTGGAACAGAGTAAAAGTCGGTGCATTTACGTTCTAAACCATCCTCGCCCTGCCTTGTCACAATTTTCTCTGTTTCCTCTGCCAGTTCAATTGGGTTGAAGGGTTTAAAGCCTGGCGACAAAAACCTCTGATAGTTTACGGCCAAATCCAAGTTAAATTTCTCCAGAAGGCTTCACAATTTTAGGCTCCACTATAATTTTCATTTCGCCCTTACTGTTTACTGCTGCTAACCCGATGCCGCTTGCCTGAAAAACCTTAGTGTTAAGCCTATCAGCCCTGCTTTGGGATGTCACAAGCAAAGCCATATCATAATCGTGGGCTAAAGCCTCTAAAAGTTGACCTAAACCGCGAAGAATGTCATCCTTATCGCTTTTTAGCTCAACAGCCATCCGCCAACTCCTAAACTTGACTTCACCGTCTATTAGACAATTTCCACAATGTATACCGCCCCTTGGAAAATAAGGCTTGACCTCTTCAGTTGAATAGTATCTTTCCACTGCTCTCCGCAAGAATGAGGCTCTCAATCCTTTAACCAAAATGGAAAATTAACAATTAAACTTTAAAACATTAAGCTTTCGTCGTTTCCTGAAACACCGGCCACTAATGCACAAATAATATATGCGCGCGCATAAAAGCCAAAGCAAGAGAAGCCAACCTATCCCTAAACGACTATTTGACCACAAAATTATTGGGGCCGTCCCAACCATGTATAGAGGACAGTACTCACGCCTGTGGTCAAACACCTCATAAGCCTCCTACAAGCCCTAAACCTGCAAATAAGCCTAAACCAAGCCGCTTTCATTGAAAAGGGAGGTTTCGGAACCGTAGGTTCTGAAATGGCGCGGGGTGCGGGATTTGAACCCGCGCGGCCCAAACGGACCACAGGCTTAGCAGGCCTGCCCCCTACCAGGCTAGGGCAACCCCGCAAGGTAACTCTAAACCCCGTTTTGTTTTTCCTTGTTTTGTTTATTTTAATGGCTCGTGTTATTTTTGTTTTTTCATGTTTCTATATGCGTTTTGGTTTTGCAAAAAGCTTTTACTTTTAAATGGAATCTTACTCTTGGTGGTTGTGTTGGATGTTAGACTTCTTGTTGATGGTGAAGAGATAAACCTAAACAAGTTTGTTGTTAAGATTCTAGGCGGTACTGTTGTTGGTGCTGTGAGCGCCTTACGTGGTGTTAGGGAGGATTGGCGGGAGATTACGATAGAGATTCGGAGATGATGCGGAGGTTAGTGAGTTGATTCCGGAAGAGCATAAGAAACATTTGCAGGATGAGCTTGCCAGTAAACTAGTTAATCCTGTTAGGCTTGTTGTTTTTACGCAGGAGTATGAGTGCCCCTATTGTGCTCAGGCTAGGGGCCTCATTGAGGAGTTGGCTGGTTTAAGCGATAAAATTGGCGTAGAGGTTTACGATTTTGTGGCTGATTCAGGGAAGGCTAGGGCTTATGGTGTTGACAAGGTTCCGGCTGTTGCCATTGTAGGGGAGAAAGATTATGGTGTCCGATTTTATGGCTTGCCTTATGGCTATGAGTTTCAAACACTTTTAGAGGGTATAATTGCAGTTTCACGGGGAAAAACTGACATTTCCGAAGAGGTTAGGGAGAAGCTTAAAGGCATAAACACGCCCGTGCGTATTCAAGTGTTTGTAACGTTGACTTGCCCCTACTGTCCTTCTGTGGCGAGCTTAGCATTCAAGTTTGCTGTGGAAAGCGACATGGTTAGGGCTGACGTGGTGGATGTTGGCGAGTTTCCTCATATGGGGCATAAGTATGCGGTTATGGGCGTTCCGAAAACTGTTATAAATGAGAAGGTGGAGTTTTTAGGCGCCGTTCCAGAAGAGGTTTTCCTAGAACACGTTTTGCTTGCTGCCCGCCGCCCAGAATACGTCCTATAACCCTTCAAACGGTGTGGAAAAGATCTGGTTGGCAAAAAAGAGCCTTTAACCCTAGTTTTTGTTTACAGCGGCGAGTTCGCCGAGCGTGTAATCAGGAATCTTATAAACGACCCAAGCTTCTGCAAGTCTTGCGGGTTGTACTGTGACTCGTGTAAGTATGGCGTTTACAGTTTTGTGCTGAACATCCGCGCCGCCATAGAACTGCCCAAACCCTCAGAACTGCCAGCCCTCATAGACAAGCCTGAAGAATATATGCCAAAAAAGGTTCCGAAGGCAGATTTATGTGTGGCTTCTGGTTTGCATAAAGACTTGCTTTTGGAACTTCCAGCTCATATTTCAAGGGCTGGCATTAAGGGCTTAATTGTGCCCATTGAAGATTTTAACGAAGTTCCATCTGGCTTAAGGAAGCAGCTGGAAGAGCGCTGCCTAGACCTTGGCCTGGAATACGCCTTTCCAAAGCCCTTCTGTTCGCTTGAGCCAGCCGAAGACAAGCCTTTAACCTCGCGGTTCGTCAGAGAGCTTGGCGTTGGGCGTCCAAAACTTGAAATTTCCACAGCCAAGCGGGGCGGACGCGAGGTTATAGAGGCGGCAATTGTTAGGCGGAGTGCTCCATGTGGCTCAACATGGTATGTGGCAAGAAAACTCATAGGCGTCGAAACAAAACGCGAAATACTATACGATGCAGTTGCAAAAGCGCATCATAGCTACCCATGCACAGCAACGATGAACGTTGACCTAGAGGTTAAGGAGCCCATCCTCCACATAGGCGGCTACATAATAAGGGAGGAAGTAGAAAAAGCATTGGAAAAAGCTGAATCCGCCACCTAGCCTTTAGACAATCTCTCGATGAGGTTTAAGACTTTGGCTTTTATGGCATCCCGCACCTTCCTCGCTTCTTCCAGTGGCATTTTCGCCGGGTCTGGCATGTTCCACTCTTCAACATGCTGCGTGTAGACAACTGGACATAGGGCGCCACTGCAAACGATTATGGCTATGTCGGCTTTCTCTTGAAGCTCTCTTGTTATGATTTGGGGCTTTTTGTGGCTTATGTCTATGCCCTCTTCCAGCATAAGCCTAACAGCGTTTGGATGAACCCTATCTGCCGGTTTTATGCCAGCGCTTGTGGCGGTCCAGCCTTCAGGCGCATACTTGTTAAAGTAAGCTTCGGCAATCTGGCTTCTAAAACTGTTTTCAACACAGACGAATAGGACAGTTTTCAATGTTAACCTTCCCAGTCTAGGAGACGCTTTTCTCCTTCAATCTTCTTCAAGTCTGTTATGTCTTGGGAAACCTCCATTGTTCCAAGATATTTGCCGTCCTTGTCTCTTACTGCGAAATATCTTATGTGGATTATGCGATTATCCTTTTGAATCCAAAATTCCGCCACGTCCTTTTCGCCTTTCTTGAAGGCTTCTAGGATTCTGTTAACCACGTGGACGCTTTTCTGCGGGTGGCAAAGCTGAACTTTTCTGCCAAGAATAGCCTTTGTCCTCACGAATATGCGTTTTTCCGCCTTGTTAAAGAATTTCACAGCATCATCCTCACCCACGAAGGTTATATCCACGGGCAAAGTGTTCAGAATCGCTTCAACCTCCTCCTTTATTAAAGTTCCAGTTTCAATCTGCAACGCACTTTCGGGCACGGGCTTTTCCTCGGCGGGCTTCTCTACATCTTTGACTACTTTTGCTATCAAATGTGTTGGGGTGAAACAGCAATACCCAATTTCGTCAAAACCCTCCCTTACGGCAGTCCACTCTTGTTCTGTGACTACACGCTGGGCTACTGGAAAAAGTATATTGTTCTCTTTGTAGATGTGACTGTTAAGCATATCGACCACAGCCTTTGCCAGCTCGCCAAGCTGCCCCTTAAAATCTGAAAAGCCCATTTTCGCGGCGTTCTCGATTAAGGCTTTAAGTTGCTTTTTCTTCTCCCTAAGCTGGTTATGCTCCATCCACATTATCGCTGGAGGCTCGCTTATCCCATGCCTTTCCAAAACTGGGAAAAGCGCATTTTCCTCCCTCAAATAGTGCTTTTCAGCGTCTAAAAGCTCATCCGCAATGTACCTTAACTGCATCAACTCCTCGTTTACAGCGTCGAGGCTTTCCGCTCCCTGCACTTTTTCGGCTAAAATGCCAAGCTTTTCGGCGATTTGCTGAAGCATCTTATGTTCTTCAAGAAGAATGTTAATAGGGCTGGCTGGTGCAACCTCAACCCGCTGTTTTTCCAGTTGTTCCTTAAAGATTGCCAAGTGGACATCGCAAAGTCTTTGAAGCTCCTCTCTTGACACGCCCTCGGCTACTAGTTCCTGCTCAATTTTGGCGATTTCAAGCGAGCTTACGCCCTCAAGAAACTGCCTAAAACGCTCCTTAACTTGTTCTGGGGGAACACCAGCATGCAGTTGCCTCAAAATTTCCTTTAACGCCTTTTTTCGCTCTTCTTCTGTTACTCCACCCATTTTAAGCCTTCACCCCAAAATTTTCTCGGCTAATGCCTTTCCAATCTCCATTACGTGTTTCATGTTCTCGTTGGTTGGCGGCCCATTAATTTCTAGCGCGCCGACAACTTCAATTTTGAAGTCGCCGAGGATTTCTTGAATCTGCCTTATTGCACCTCCACCCCAACCATAAGAGCTTAAAACAACCGCGAATTTTGTCGGCGGACGCAACGCCTTGAAAAGGTATGTGGCGTAAACAGCCAATGGATGAGCCCCGCCTAAAACTGTTGGGGCGCCCAAAACAATGGCTCTTGAGTCCACCAGGTCTTTTGCTAGTTCGCCAACATCAGTTACGGCTAAGTTGTGGAAGGCTAGTTCAACGCCCTCCGATGCCAATGTTTCGGCTATCTGCTTAACCATGGCGTCTGTGCTTCCCCACATGCTGACATAGGCTATTGTGGCTTTCGGTCGTGTTTCGCCAGCCGCCCACCGTTTATACGCATTTAAAATAAGTTCTGGCTTTCTGTGAAGTGGACCGTGGCTTGGCGCTATCACTTTGATATCTAAACCAGCAATTTTTTCAAGGGCTTTTTGCGCCATAGCCCTGAAAGGCATCATTATCTCGCCCCAGTACCGCTGGGCATGAACCAGCAAGTCCTCAATTTCGTCGCTGTAGACGCCTCCAGCCAAATGAGCGCCTAAGAAGTCGCATGGGAACAATACTTTATCCTCTTCTATGTATGTGAACATTGTTTCTGGCCAGTGTAGCATTGGCGCTTCAATGAAGCGTAGGGTTTTGTTGCCTAGGCTTATAGCCTCATTGTCAGCCACAACCTTCATCCGCTCTTGTGGAACGTGATAGTAGATTTGAGCCATTTTCGCTCCCCTGCCAGTAGCCAACAGTTTGGCCTTCTGTGCAGCCTTCATTATGTAGGGTATGGCGCCAGCATGGTCATGCTCAGCATGGTTCATAACAACATAGTCAATTTCTTCAATGCTCGTGAGACTGCGGATTTTATCCTCTAAATCCTTTTCAAAGCCTGGGTTCACCGTGTCTATTAGGGCTGTTCCGTTTCTGCCGATTACAAGGTAAGCGTTATATGATGTTCCTTTTGGAAGCGAAATTAAGGCGTCGAAAAGCCTGCGGTTCCAGTCTCTTACGCCAACCCAGTAAACATTTTCCGCTATTTTCATTACATTTTTCTCGGGCATTCATTTCGCCTTTTATTACAATTGTAATAAAGTATATTTATGCCTTTCCCACAAATACTTCAAGGAGGAATGAAAATGCTATTACCATGTGAAGTCGCCGTAAAAAGCCTACTCCCACCAGTAAGGGCAACTATAGCCAAGCAGTTAATGACAAAACATGGCCTAAAACAATTAGAAGCAGCCAAACTTTTAGGGGTTAGCCAACCAGCCATAAGCCTATACAACAAGAAAATGCGGGGAAAAGCCCTAAACCTAGAAAAAGACAACGAAATTAAAAATCTAATTGATGAATTAGTAGATGCACTAGTGAGAAAAGGCTTATCCCATAAGGACTTCACATTAAAATTTTGCGAAATCTGCAAGGCTGCCCGCGCGAAAGGACTCCTATGCACAATGCATAAAGCCCTAGACCCAATATTTGACACGGAAAAGTGCGATCTATGCATGTCTACAGAATTGAAATGCCTAACGTAAAAACCCTTAAATACCGAAAGAGACGTGAATACATGACGAAGTAAAAAATGACATTAAAAGAAGCATTTAAAGATTTTTCCAAGCTTTACCTTCTAGCTTTAGCTGTTACCTTGACAATTATAACTTTAGGAGCGTTACTCTACCCTAATGAGTAAGCCTTTCTCAGAGACTATGCGCTTGGCTATAGTAATTGGAGCACTTGTTCTGCTTGGTGTAGGCTTCGTAAGTATGCTTCCACTTTCTGAGTACAGATACATAAGAGGAGCCGCATTAAACCCAGTCATTGCTCGGGAAGGAATGAAGCACATAAGGGCTGGCAGAGATCCCAAAAGGATGGGCATAATATTGGGTGTTGTCGGCTTCACGCTGCTCCTAATATACTTTATTATCTTTCAATAACTTACTCAGCTAGAAACTTTATAATTCTCTCGTATATGTCCTTGTCCCGGAGGTCTTCCTGATCCTTATATATGCTTGGATTATCGTTAACCTCAACAACAACGTAGTCGCCGTTAATTTCTTTGATGTCAACGCCATAAAGTCCTTTCCCGATTACGCTGCAGGCTTTTAGGGCTGTTTCCTTAAGCCTTCGGGGCGCGTTATCCCGTTTAAGGGTGACGGTTCTACCCCACATGAAGCTTGGTTTTCCACGGCGTTTTACACCGTGTTTCCACTTACCCTTAGGCATCATGTACTTGCAAACGTACAAGACTTCACCGTTTAAGATGCCCACCCGCCAGTCGAAACGTGAAGGCATAAACTTCTGCACAACAATGTAGTCTGACCTTCTGAAAAAGCGTTTTGCTACTTCGCGGAAGCTTGTTTCGCATGAAACTTTCTCCACATACTTTGAAAAGCTTGTGTAGGGCGCCTTAATAACCACTGGTTTTCCAAAAAGCTCGAAGATTTCCTCTATCTGCCTATGGTGAAACTCTTCCTTGTTCAAGAACAATGTTGGGATGTGTGGCACATCATACTTTTCAAAGAGCCTATACTGGTGGATTTTGTTTGCACAAATCCTTATAGATTCGGGGTCGTCAACAACTCTGAGGCCAAGCACCCAAGCTGTTCTTGAAACCACATAAGCCGTGTAAAGCGGGTCTGTCGTCGCCCTAATGAAAACAGCATCATACTTTGGAATTTCTGAAAGCTCACTCCTAAACATGAAGTTAAACTCGTGCCCCATCTGCTCAGCTGTACGCTTAAAACATTGGAGAGCCTCAGCTTCATCAGAATAGGTGAAATTATATTTTTCAACAAAACATGCTATCCGCGTCAATCAAACCATCCTTTCCCGGAAAACCGGGAAACAATTTTAGAAATCATATCCACATCTGAGGGCGGTATCTCCTCCAATTTTAAGGGTTGAAGCCCACACAAGTAGGCTTCTCCATCGAAACGTTGAATGAGCAGCTTGCAGACTGGAATCTTAAAGGTTTCATAGACCTTCTCGGCAATTTCCCTCACGCCATCGTCTTCGATGCTGCATTCGCCAAAGAAGGATTTAACTTGGAGTATTTCACTGCGGAGTGGTTGAGCGCAAACGGCATAACGGTAATTCATGCTTAAGCTTTTGACGGCTCTGTATAGGGCGGTTCTGTTTTTTGCAGTTTGGAAGCCGTTAAATGAGAAGGGGTTGACTGCAAAAACAACAACTGGAAAGTTGAATTCCGCCATTATCTGCTTAACCGAGTCCGTAACAAGGTGAGGCATGACTGGCATCCCGTTTTTTGAAGCTCTAACCAGCAGAACTGGCAGTCTATAGGCGTCTATGGCGTTTTCCGTTGTTGGAACAACATCGTTTCCAAGGATTTCCGCATGGAGCGAAACATAATAACCCGTCTTCATATATCTGTAGTCGTTGTTTATGTTGAGAATAAAATCTCTAACAGAAGACTTGAGGAAGACTGATGGTTTTGTTATGTGTGCGTTTGTTCTTAGGTCGATGTTTGAGACGACCAGCACGCAAGAGGCACCAGACAACAAAAGACAGCTAATACCATTTAGATATTTAAAATTAACTATAACGGTCGACGACGCTGTTCAGAGAAAGATGCATCTATAAGCTTATATTTTGGCTAGCTGCAGAATTCTCATTAAAGAGGCAGTCTGTACGTATAGAACCTTAGAGGTTCTTGGACCAGAACACGAGTTTTCGCTTGTTGACGAAAACTTGAAGGCTTTGCCCATAGTTGACAAAGTCATAAAAGACCTTTACGGGCGAGTTGTAAACTTTGTTGAACTCGGCGAGTTCACTTTCGGGAAAGAGTTGCAGCTTCACGTTATGGAAGTCAAACCCAACAAGCCTTTCAAATCGCCTACAGCCTTCGAGGAAACCATGCATGAGGCGGTTTTGAGGCTTAATGAACTTTTGAAAAGGCGTTATGGCGCTAGCCTCCTCGGGACTGGAATGCATCCAACCTTGAAGCTTGAGGAAACAGCCGTTTGGCCCCACCGTCATAAACAGATTTACGAGGCTTTCAGCAGAATCTTCGACCTTAGGAGGCATGGGTGGCTTAACATTCAAAGCTTCCAGCTGAACATCCCATATGCTGACGAGGCAAAAGGCATTCTAATGCATAATTTGCTTGCGAACGTTTGTGCCTATCTTCCAGCGGTTTCGGCATCCTCACCCATCTATGAGGGACATTTTGGCGATTATGTGGATAATCGCTTATACTTTTACATGGAAAATCAGAGGGAAATCCCATCGGTAACTGGTAAAGTGGTTCCGGAATACGTTCAATCTTTTAGGCAGTATAAGAAGGAAATTATTGGGCGGTACTCTGCCGATTTAGCCAAGTTCGGAGCCCACCAGTGCATCCTCAACAAGGAGTGGGTTAACTCTAGAGGTGTAATCTTCCGCTTTGAAAGAAAAGCTTTGGAAATACGCGTCATGGACGAGCAGGAATGCATAAAATCCGATGTAGCCCTAAGCTGTTTCATAAGGGCACTGCTCAGGGGCTTGATGAAAATGGATGAGTCAATTCTGCCGACGGAAGTTTTGGCTGAAGACTTTAAATCCGTAATAAGGGATGGTTTGGAAGCCAAAGTGCTCCATCCCAACGGACCTACGGCTAGGCACGTGTGCAAAAGCTTCTTGAAGATTGCTTGGGAAAACGCCACAGCTGAGGAGAAGGAATACCTCCCATTGATAGAGAAACGCCTAGAGCATGGAAACTTATCAGACGTCATCATGGAGAAAGTCAAAGTTAGGGCGCAGAAAACGGACATGGATGAGGCGATTTTAGATGTTTATTCGAAACTTTTAAACAGCCTAAAAGCTAATGAGCCCCTCTTCTAAAGGAGTGTTGACGCGTATGCAAGCGGAAGGCGAAAGGCAGAAAAACTTCTTTAACGTTTGTGGCACTTGCAAAATTAACTGTTGCTGGGATGCTAGACCACCAATAACTGAGAGGCGTGAAAAAATCATTTTAGAATATTTAAGAAGGCATGGCATAACTGTTGAGAATCCATTTGTGCATGCCGAATACACTTTTCCAAGGGAAACAGCAGACGGCTACTGCACATTCTATGATAAGGCAACAAGAAAATGTATGATTCACCCAGTTAAGCCAGAAACATGCGTGGCTGGACCAATAACCTTTGACATTAACGCTAAAACTGGCAAAATTGAATGGTACTTGAAAATGGAGAAGATATGCCCCCTAGCCGGAGTCATGTATAGAGATAACGCCTTATTAGCGAAACATTTTGAGACTGCTAGAAAAGAGATCTTGCAACTTGTAAGAGAACTCACACCAGAAGCGTTGAGGACTATACTCAAGCGGGAAGAACCGGACACTTTCAAAATAGGGGAGGAAGAAATAGGGAACAACGTTCTAAGCAAGCTTTAACCTTAATTTTCTATAGAGGAGGGGGCTATCAATTTACAGCTGCCACAGCGGGTAAATTGGCTTTTACCTTATGTAGTTGATCACGTCTTTTCTCCTTGGTTTTGGCGGTGGGTTTTCATCTTTATAGCCTAATGCCACAACGCAGACGTGTTCGTATCCTTCCGGGACACCCAGCTCCTTTTTGAGTTCCTTGCCCTTTTCCGAAGTGAACAAGAATTCCGTTGAGGTCATTATGATTGAGCCTAAGCCCAGCGATTCGGCTGCTATTAAAATGTTTTCGGCGGCTAGGGCGCAATCGATTTCGGCAAAGCGGGCAGTTTTATCAGCCGTGATCAAAATTACTGTGGGCGCGTTCCAGAAAGGATTAAAGTTTGGGTCTTTTGCGCGTTCCGCTAAAAACGCTATTTCAGAATTCATCATGTTCTCCTTCATAATGTTAGCCATCTTGTTAAGCACTTCTCTATTTTGGACTACTTGAAGTGCCATTTCTGCTGGTTTCTAGCGTTCGGCGCAAGCAAGGCGCACTCTAATGTTTCTTGCAGTAAATGGTCTGGAATCTGTTCTGGCTTAAATTTTCGTATGCTCCTTCTACGTTTTATAACCTCTATGGTTTCGTTCATGGCTCAATCATCCCTTTTCATTCTTGTCATGTTTGCAAATATGTTTCTTTGAAGGATTGTGCAAAAGGCTTTTACCTTTGGCTTTCCGCTATTCTATCAGCGTTTGAGGGTTAACTGCATCTTGAAAGAACTGTCTAAAAATGCTTTTGACCTTCTAGTAAAACCAGTTCGGCGATTGATTGAGCAGAGGGGATTCTTAAAGCCGACGGAGCCACAAGAGAAGACTATTCCGCTGATCCTTGAGGGAAAGAATGTTTTGCTCATTTCACCAACAGCCACCGGCAAGACCGAGGCCGCTTTTCTCCCAGTTTTAAGCATGCTTCTGCAAGAGCCTCAAGCCCCTGGGATAAAAGTGCTTTACATTACACCTTTAAGGGCTTTGAATCGGGATATGCTGGAGCGCCTCGAATGGTGGTGCAACAACCTAGACATAAAATTGGCCGTTAGACATGGCGACACTGAAACCCGCGAAAGAACGAGGCAGGCTCGGAGCCCACCAGACGTTTTGATAACGACGCCTGAAACATTGCAAGCCATTTTGGTCGGCTGGATTATGCGACAGCACCTTCAACAGGTGCGATGGGTTATAATTGACGAAGTGCATGAGATGGCTGACAGCAAGCGGGGAAGCCAACTTGCCCTAAGCCTTGAAAGACTAAGAGCCATCATTGGGAGAGACTTCCAAATAATAGGTTTGTCCGCCACCATTGGCAGCCCGGAAAAAGTGGCCCAATTCCTCGTTGGAAATGGTCGCCCAGTGGAGATTGTACGGGTTCCAGTTGCCAGAAAAATGCACTTGAAGATTTTGTTTCCGAAGCCTAAGCCAGAAGACTTCGAGTTGGCTGAGAGGCTTTACACCCACCCAGAGGTGGCTGCGAGGCTTAAGGTTATCCGCGACTATATAAGCCGCCATAAGTCCGTCCTACTATTCACGAATACTAGGGCTATATCAGAGGTTCTGGCAAGTCGCTTCAAAGTCTGGGACATAGACTTCCCAGTCTCCATACACCATGGCTCTTTGGCTAAGCCCTCCCGTATAGCTGCGGAAAGAGGCTTGAAAAATGGCGAGTTGAAGGGGCTTGTCTGCACAAGCAGTCTAGAGCTGGGCATAGATGTGGGCCGAATAGACCTTGTCATACAATACATGAGTCCACGCCAAGTTACAAGGCTTATACAACGCGTAGGCAGAAGCGGTCACAGAATTGGAAGAATAGCCGAAGGAATAATTGTCACCATGGATTCAGATGACACGTTGGAGGCTCTAGCCATAGCGAGGCGCGCCCTAAAAGAGGATTTAGAGCCCGTTGACATCCCACCAAAACCCTACGACGCCCTAGCCCACCAAATTGCCGGGCTGCTCCTAAAACAGAAAAGGCTTGAATTTGACGAAATCCTAGAAATGTTCAGGAAAGCCTACCCATATGCAGACTTAACAATGGAAGATGTTGAAAAAATCCTTAGGTACATGCACCAGCGTTTCCCAAGACTTGCGTGGGTTTCCTTCGAAGATAAGGTTGCCCTAAAACCAAGAAGGACAAAGGCGCTTTTCGAATACTATTTTGACAACTTATCCATGATACCCGAAGAAAAGCAATACCTAGTGATAGACGAGTCTACGGATTCAGCCATAGGAATCTTAGACGAAGCTTTCATGGCGGAGTATGGCAAGCCAGGCATAAAATTCATAATTCGCGGGAGTCCATGGCGAATTCTCCACATTTCAGGAGACAAGGTTTACGTAAAACCCGTTGACGACCCAACCGGGGCTATTCCAAGCTGGATAGGTGAAGAAATCCCTGTGCCCTTTGAAGTAGCTCAAGAAGTAGGTTATATCAGAGGCTTTGTTGAGGAGCAGACACGTAGAGGTCTGAAGCCAGAGGAAATTGCAGCAAAGCTTAGTGAGAACTACCCAGCAGATGGGGAGACAATTCTAGATGCCTTAGCTGAAACTGTTGAGCAAGCTGCTGTCGGAATACATGTTCCAACAGACAAGCGAATAACCATCGAAGATTGGGAGGACTTCGTCATTATCCACGCTCACTTCGGTTCCCTTACGAACAGAGCCCTAGCCCAGCTTATTGGGCAGCTCCTATCCGAAAGGGTTGGCTATGGCATAGTGGTTCAGCACGACCCATACCGCATATTTGTACAGACAATGGGTGCTGCAGAAGCCGAACAAATCGTCACACTGTTCAAGGAGATGGCTTCCATGCCAGAACAAGCCGTCAGAGAAAGCCTAACAAGGGCTACGGTTAAGACTGGCATTTTTAAGAGGCGCATGATTCACGTGGCAAGACGCTTCGGCGCATTGGAAAAGTGGGCTGACTTCAGTAATGTGAGCCTCCAAAGACTTCTGAAAAGCTTCGAGGGAACCCCGATATTTGAGGAGGCCCTAAAAGAGGTTTTCACAAAAGACTTGGACGTTGAAAAGCTTGTCCACGTTTTAGAGAAAATCCAAAACGGCGAAATTGAAGTGGTTAAAGTCGAAACTGGCGGAAATGCAACACCAGTTGCGCGTGTGGGCATTGAACGAGTCAGCATGAAAACGGATTTGATTCCGCCTGAAAGAATGCGTGCTGTTCTCATAGAGTCTGCTAAGGCAAGGCTATTGAACGAAACATGCAACATTATTTGTACAAGCTGCTGGGGCTACACGGACATGATACGCGTAAAAGACTTGCCAGCTAAGCCAAAATGTCCAAAATGCGGATCCGGGGCTGTTGGACTTTTAAGGGTTGAAGAAGAAAAGATTCTGCCCCTAATTGAGAAGAAGGGCGAAAAACTAACTAAAAGCGAGGAAAAACTGATGAGGCAAGCCCTACAAACAGCCCGTCTGATAGAAAAGTACGGTAAGGCGGCAGCCGTAGCCCTCTGCGCAAGAAAAATTCAGCCATCAGACGTTAAAGAGGTTCTTGAAAAAGAGGCTGCACTTACCGACAGATTTTACGAGCTTGTTTTGGAAGCTGAACGTAAAGCCATAAGCAAAAGGTTCTAGTAGAAGACCAGAGAGACTTACAACAACTTTTAAATGGGGGACTACGTTAATGTGGGTGAGCAGCCCAAACGGGTATGTGGAGAGATAAAGCAACTTGGAGATAAGCCGAAAGAAACTCCGCGAAGAAGTCTTAAACAGAATTAAATACGTTAAAAATTGTGTTTTGGCGAGGGAACTGTGCCTCCTAATTAGAACGAACAGGGCCGTTCTTGAGCCTAAAGACGTGCAGGAAATATGTCTCTACATTTCAAGCTTATGCAAAGAAGAAGGATGTGAAGAACCCAGTGAGCTTTGCCGCAGGGCAGCCGAAGCTGTTGGCGCTGGAGACGAGGAGAAATATTTGGAGTTGTGTGCCCAAAGCGCCATGAAATGCGGAGAGTCTAGACGCCCAACGCCCAAGAAAGCCACATATGTAGCCTAAACGGGCAAAATCTTTAAAAGAATAAAGTATTGGTAAAACCAAGATGGAGGCATGCCAACTGTTCATAGCTCCCTATGTCCCAACACCCCTTCCAGTTGTTCGCCACATGCTTATTTTGGCACAGCTAAAACCCGGCGAGGTATTCTTTGACCTTGGAGCGGGGGACGGCAGAACAGTTATAATGGCGGCTAAAGAGTTTGGCGCAAGAGCCGTCGGCGTAGAATTACGCGAAGACCTTGCAAAAAGAGCCCTAAGCACAGTTTACGAAGAAGGACTTCAAGACAGAGTAACCATAGTCAACGGTGACATGTTCAACGTTGACCTATCATCAGCTGATGTTGTATTCCTATACTTAACCACAAGCGCCAATGAGAAGATAAAACCAAAACTTGATAGTGAACTTAAGCCTGGAGCCCGTGTGGTCTCCCATGACTACGAAATTGTGGGCTGGCGGCCGTTAAAAGTGGAGAATTTCTGCGAAAACCCGAAGCTCGGCTATCCATCCCACACGATATATCTATACAAGAAAGTTTAACACCCTTTTAGAAATAAAGAATAAGGCGGGAACATGCCTCAATCTTTTAAAACATTGTATAGGGTTTCGTGGGTCGACACAGACGCTGCCCAAATAGTCCATTTCTCAAATTTCTTCAGATTCTTTGAAAGGGCAGAAGAAGACTTTTACAGGCATCTCGGATTGATAGACTGGCTTGACTCGAAAGATGTGATAATGCCACGAGTTGAAGCCTTCTGCCAATTTAAGAAACCGGCAAGGTTCAATGACCTCCTTGAAATAGAGCTCACAGTTGAAGAGCTGAAAGAAAAAGCAGTAAAATATGGATTCAAAATATACAACAAGGAAAATGAGGAGCTTTTGGCTAGAGGTTACTTGGTGGCAGTTGCTGTTAATAGGTATACATTAAAAACCACAGAAATCCCAAAGGATGTTTCTGAAAAGTTAAAAACCTACTATAACAGCGGAGAAAAGCAAAAACAAACTTTTAATCTTGGCTTTTAAATTCCAAAAATTTAGAAAGACAAAAGTGGAGCGGCAAGGCAAAGAAAATGCTGTTTGTTCCATGGCAATACATTGCAGACTGGAAATGCAACACATGCGGTTTATGCTGCAAAGCCTACAGCGTAGTCCTAAACTTTCAAGAATGGCTTAACATAGTCAAAAACTATGGCTTGGAAAACACGGCCACTGGGTTAAATAAACTTTACTTGCGAAGAAAAAGCGATGGCTCATGCGTGTTTCTCTACAAACTGGCAGACATGTACCTATGTGGATTACAACACATGAAACCAGCGGCATGCAAACTGTGGCCCTTCAAGATTTTAGCCGCTCCAAAATTTGGATATGCAAGAGAAGCGTCATACCTCTATGGTGGGAAAACATTATACATATACGCTGACTCCACATGCACAGGACTAATTTACGGCAAACCCACATGGGAGTTTACAAATCAAACATTAAAAGAGTTTATAGAAATCGCCATAGGAATCCGCAACGACCAAAAGCGAAGCAAAGCCAACATTGAATTTGTTCAACCATACCCATCGATGAGACAACTTTTCTAAAGGCAAAACATTGTTTCTTGATGGAGTTCGGAGATTAATATATAAAAAAAAGTTTATATATAAGGAATTGTTTACATATTCAGAGGAGAGTTTTTTGAATGAAGATGCAAGCCAGATGGTGAAAAAATTGAAGGCCCTAGCAAACCCTCTAAGGCTAAAAATGATCGCATCCCTATGCGAAAAACCAAAAAACGTTTACACACTAGCTAAGGAGCTAAATCTCCCATATCCATTAGCCCACCTTCACCTAAATGGTCTTAAAAAACTTGGGCTGGTCAAGGAAGTTAAAGAGGAAAAGAAAACGGAGGGGCTTCCACCTGTAAAATACTATGCGCCAACAGATTTCAAACTAATTTTAACCCCTAAAGAAATTAAAGAGCTCTTTAAAAGGGAAAAGGAGGCAAGATAAATGGCTAAAGCTTCAATCTTAACAGCTTTGACAATAATACTCCTAGGTTTTGGAGTGCCAGCGCTTTCCATATACTTCTCGGTATTTCACGGATTCAATGTTATTGTAGCTGGATTAGTTGTCATCCTTGCACTGATAGTTGCGGGGGTCCTCGTGGTAATAGGTTTGGCAATAGGTTCTGAGGAACTACCTTCTGAAAAAATTAAATTGTCTGAAATGGAAAAGTTGAATCTTTTGCGCGCCCATCAAAGAGCTACTTTGGAAGAGTTGGACGAGATCATAGTCATACTTAGGGAAATCAGAGATGTTTTAAAGTCTGCACAAGAATGATGAGGGAAGTTGGATGACAAAGGAGTTAAAGTACGTGAAATTTTCCGATGAAGATGTTGTGAGAGAAACTGAAAAGCGTCTTAAAGAGATGAAAGCCCTTCTTGCTGAAATTCGGGATTTGCTGAAAGCAACAGGGGGATCAGAGTAGGGAAGGGGAAAAATATTGAGTGGAGAAGAAAAAATGCGTAGATATGAAGAGGAACTCCGCCGAATGAGTATTCCGACAACTCGTGTTAGTGGTTCTGGAAAAGTGCATATTGAAGGTGTTGGTGACATCCAAATATCCGGCTCTGGTTTTGTCTCTCCCCAAGAAATAAAAATCAGCGGGAGTGGTCGCCTACCTGGTGGATTAAAAGTTGAAAAGTTAAAGTGTGCTGGAAGCGTTTCTATAGAGGGGGATGTAGAAGTTGAGGAAGTGGATTTTTCAGGTTCATCGTCTATTGCTGGTAATGTCAAAGCTAAAAGTTTAACCGCTTCGGGAGCTTTCTCCGTAGATGGTGATGTGCAAGGTTCCTTATTAAAAGTAGCAGGTTCTTGTAGGATCGGAAGAGCTGTTGAATTAGAAAATGCTCTGCATGTTCATGGTTCCCTTAGAGTTTTTGGCGGTGTTAAAACTGGAAAGTACGTGGAGCTTAAGGGTAGATTTGACATAGGAGGCAAAATAATAACCGGGGATTTTAACGCTGAATTAAATAGATATGAGTCCTACGCGCGTGGCGGAATTGAAGCAGTTAACGTTGATATTAAAAAGAGAAATGTTGAGGGCATAGTGATTTTTAGAATACCGATCGTTGGCGTACTTTCTGGCTATGGAAAACTGCATACAACCAATGTCACAGCCAAAGAAAAAGTGTACTTGGAAAACGTTTGTTGTGAAAATATTGTTGGAAAAGATGTAACCATAGGTGAAGGATGCATTATTAAGGGAAGCGTGAAATATTCAAATTCCATTTCTGTTCATCCGAAAGCGAAACTCACAAGCCCTCCAGAAAAAATCGACCTAAAAGGGTGACCAAACATCTGCTCACTAATGCGCACATTCTTTAACTCGTGGGCCCAACTTAAGAGTAACTTAAAGTGAGGCGTGAGGCGCTTTATGGAAGCTGTGAAATCTGTAAATCTTGTTAAAGCATACCGCGGGAAAGAAAAGATTGAAGCACTGAAAGGAGTTAACATCTCCATCGAAAAAGGTGAGCTTTTCACCTTGCTAGGTCCGAATGGTGCTGGGAAAACCACTTTTCTGAGGATTATTTCCACACAGTTGTTGCCCACGAGCGGTGAGGCGTATGTCTTAGGGTTCAATGTCCTAGATGAAGCTGAAAAAGTGCGGGAACACATAGCCGTTGTACCACAGGACGTCGCCACCTATGGCAATTTTACGCCTTGGGAATACTGCTACTATTTTTCGCTGCTTCGCGGCATGACAAAGCAGAAAGCAAAAGAAACATCTGAAAGGGCTTTGAAAGCTGTTGAGCTTTGGGAGCTGAGAAACCGCACATGTGCAACACTTTCAGGAGGAGAAAAGAAGAGGGCAATAATTGCGGCGGCTTTGGCTTCAGAAGCCGAGGTGCTATTGCTGGATGAGCCAACAAGCGGTTTAGATGCTATTGCGCGGAGAAAAGTTTGGGCAGCTTTAAGGGAGATGGTTGAGCAAGGCAAAACAATCCTTTTAACAACCCATATCATGGAGGAGGCTGAAATGGTCTCTGATAAATTGGCCATAATCCATAAGGGCGAGTTGATGGCGCAGGGAAGCGTAGAAGAGATCAAGGGGTTAGCCAAAGAAAAATTTAGAGTTGTTGTAGAAGGCAGCTTGAAAACCCTTGAGGGCTACGTTAGCAACAACTCTTCGGTAAGTTTCGGCAGCAAAAGGATAATTTATGTTGAGGATGGAGACGAAGCCATAGAACTCATCAGAAAAGCCCTTAAAAAGGGCTTGAAGGCTGAGGCTTCTCCCATCACACTTGAGGATGTATTTGTGAAACTCGTTGGAGGCGAAGAAAATGAAAATAGGAAAAATGGTTAGAGACACTTTCATAATCGCTGCTTTAAAGGCTATTCCAGACTTGAAAAGGCAGCCGCTAGTGTTGATGGTCATGGGTTTGATAAGCGCCTTACCCCTCTTCTTCATACTCGTCTTTGGAGGCGAAATCAGCTATGGACTTGTGGGAGCCATAATTTCAACAGTAGGCTTCATAGGCGTAGCCTCTGCCATACAGGACATAACCTTTGACAGATACGTGAAGATTAGGGAGATTATCGTCGCCATGCCTGTTCACCCAGTTTCATACATGATTGGGGCAGCCTTAGCCCCGCTAATATTCTCTTTGCCAGGGTTCGCCTTCTTTTTAGCTATCGCCTTGTGGCTTGGCGTTATACCCCTTCAAGCGTTTGGTTGGATTATTGCGGCTTTGCTCTTATGCTGGGCCGTTTTAAGCGGCTTAGGCTTTGTTATATCCACCTACCTTAGAAAGGCGAGCATTTACACGTTAAACAATTTAGCCAACATTCTCGGGCTCGGATTGGTTTTCCTTCCACCAGTCTATTATTCTGAAGAACTGCTCGGTGGGCTAGGATGGATAGGAATATTGTTTCCAACATCTAATGCCGCTGGGCTGATAAGGGCTTATTCCGGACTTGCAGCATTTTCGCATGAAATGGTCTTAATTCGCTGGGCTGCCCTTCTAGCAATGATGGCGATTTCAATATTTCTCGTGATCTTTAAGGCGAGGTGGAGAGAACTATAAAACAACTTTTATGTTAAATAGACTGAACTGGATAGCGTTCATATTGCAGTTCGTAAAGCTTCTTCAGCTTCTCAAGGGTGTCTATTTCATCTATGGTTTTGTCGGTTCTGAAGCGGACTATTTTTGGCACTCTTAGGGCGTATCCGCTTATGTACTCGTCTGTTTCCTGAATCTCCTGGTATGTCACTTCTACAACGACTGTGGGTTTCACGAAGACGCCTTCGTCGTCCTCGCTGGTTTTTGTCTTTTCAACAATTGTTGAAAGTGCGTCCATGGTTTGTTCTGGAAGGTTTGAAACTTTCCCAATGGTGTAAAGCCTTTTTTCTGTCGGGTGGCGCACCGCCAATAGGAAGGATGAATATAGGCCTGCGCGTCTTCCCTTTCCATATAGGGCTTTAACTATTGTGCAGTCTATGGTGTCGCGTTCCGGTTTCAGCTTAAGCCACGTGTAGGTGCGCTGCCCCATCTCATATGGAGAGTTTAGGTCTTTCACAACTATGCCTTCAAAGCCCTTCCTTAATGCTTCATCGTAGAAGCGCATCAATTCGACCTCGTTTTGGCATTCAACCCCTTCGGCTAAATATTCTTGTGGAACAACCTCAACTAGGTACTTGCGCCTTTCAGAAAGCGGCAAACTCGTCAATTCTCGCCCGTTAAGGAAGAGGATGTCGAAAGCTCTGTAGGTGACGCGGACTTTTTCCATTCTTTCTGCAAGCTCTTCTGGTGTTAGTTCTCTTGGCACTGTTCTTTCGAGCATAACTTGGAATGGTAATGGATTGCCTTTCTGGTCTACTGCTAAAACTTCGCCGTCCACTATGCAGCTTTGGGCGTTAAACTTTTTGGCTATTTCCACAATTTCCGGAAGCGTCTCGGACTTTTCAACCCCACGTCTTGAGAAAATCCATATTTGGGTGCCCCACTTGTGGACTTGGAGGCGGCTTCCATCAATTTTGTATTCTGCTCTAACCGGATAGACGACCTTGTCCGGTTCGTATAGGTGGGCTAGTTGGGGTCTGATGAACTGTCCTGGACGCATTTTCACCTCTTCCAGTTTTGGCAGTCCCTCTGAGGCTAGGCTTATCCCTTCTGCTATGCCCATTATGGCGCATGCGTTTTGGATTAGCTCAACTGGAACTTGGTAGGCTCTTGCCGCCGCCCTCATGACTGTGCTTGTGTAGTAGCCAAGCTTCAAATCGCCTAGGAGAAGTCTAACAATGTATTTTGCTTCTTGTGGAGTTGCAACTCGCAATAGGCTTGCAACGTAGAGTTCCCGTTCCTTTACGCCTTTAAGTTTTGGAAGGAGCCTTACAGCTTCGTAAACCTCGTTAACGGATAATTTCGGCTCTGAGGGCTTTTTTAAGAGGTAGGCTACTTCGCCGTGTTCCCCATAGTCTATGAGGAGTTTTCTAACATCGCTTTTTGAAACGCCGGTGGCTAGGCTTAAACTTCTCTCCACTAGTCCGGGTCCTATTTTGAGGCTTTCGTCTGTTATTGTTCCAAGGACTAAACGCGCCTTAACCTCAAGCGGCAGTTCCGCTGTTTTGAAGAATTTGGCTAGTTCCGTTTCCTTCCCCTTTTTCCCACGGAGAACCGCTAGCCGCTCGTAAACCTCAACTATCCTTGAGAAGGGCATGTCCTTTTTGGGCTCTTTTCCATCTATGTATAGGCGTATCAAGTAGTATGGTATGCTAGTACGCCATTCTATCTGCTCTGGGGAGAATCCAGCCTCAACTAAGCGAAGGACAGCTTCCTTCTGTGAGCCGTATGCCTCTATAAGCTCTTTTAGGGTTGGCGGTTTAACCACCGACATGGGCTATTGCACTGCCATGCTATTTTGTTTCTGTTTCTGGGGTTTTTGGTATTGGTTCTATTGCCCTTAAAAATCCGTCTTTTGTTATGTCAACCCTTATCCTTCGGCGTTCAAAGTTGCACATTCTACAGTCTAGGACACGGACTATGCGGACGAATTCTCCTCTGTCAACGCCTAAATCCACTTGCTGGTCATACCAATAAACACGTCCATAATCCACTATTATTGTTCCGTCTAGGTTGTGGGCTAGACCTATTCCTCCAGCCATGTCATAGCTGTCCCAGACTTCTGAGCTTCGTTGGTTCACGTATAGGGCTGTTATGCCGTGCACTTGATTGTGGCGGGCTAGCTCCATTACGCGGTATTTTAGGGCTCCACGGTAGGCTTCAAGCACCGTGACAGAGTCTATTATGGCAAGTTCAATCTTTTCCTTCTCAGCTACATAACGGTATGTTTCAGCAAAAGTGTTCCAGTCTCGGAGCTCCGGATAAGCTACCGTGTCCAAAACGAAGAGGTTTTCACGTATCTTGTTCCAATCCAAGCCCAAAATGTCGGCTTTCTGCTTAAGTCTAGACTGCAAATCAAAACGGGGGGTAGCACTCTTCCAAGTGTCTTCAGCCGTGGCGTAAAGCACTTTCCTGCCTGAGGCAGCCACCCTGACGGCTATTTCCTCAACAAGTATGGATTTACCAGCGCCAGGCAACCCAGTTATGGCGAACTGCCCACATATGGGGATTCCCCCAAGGCTTTTGCCTTCTGGTGTTAGGAAAAGCTGGTCGAGGAATGTGCCTGTTGGAAAGCCTAGCAAGGGCTTTTTGGCTTCTATGGCTTCGTCTGGTCTAAGCACTAGAGTGCCTAGCTTCTCTTTGCCTTCCTCAATTTTTGTCGTCATAGGCTTTGCTGCAAGTTCCCACTCGTCAGCTGGAGCCCTAACACTTTTCATGGCTTCTGCAAGGGTCTGAGCCATGGCCCTCACAAGGCCCTCAATTTCTGGCGCAACAGGAGCGGCAACTTCTGCCTTGGGCTGGGGTTCTGGGGGCTTTGCTGGAGCTTCCGCTGGCTTTTCCACTGGTTTCGGCTTGACCTCTTCGATGGTTAATGCCCATAACTCGCCGCGGCGCTCCACAACCCCCTTGTTTTTAAGGGATTGTAGAATTGCGTAAGCCGAGTTTGGCCCATACTTTGGAATGTTTAGGCCTTCTGCAATCTCGCTTAGTGATGCTTTTCCATCATGGGCTTTGAGAAACTCAACTATGTCCTTTTCTTCAACCATAAGTTCTCCCAGTTTAAACGCGTCTTCTAAATATTTGTGTAAAATTTAGACTTTTAAACATACCCCTCTCATAAGCGGGTTGCGCGCGCAGTTATAAGCAAGAAGTTCAATTAGATAAACATTAAAAGCATGGGATGAAAAGCTTGAGCAAGCCAGAAATTGGGGTTTCAACCCTTCACTTGTTAAGTGAATCTTTCAAAAAAATGGCTGAGCAAATAAAAAGTCTAAACGCTAAATACATAGAAATCGTAGACGACGGCCTTCACACATTAAACAAGCAGAGGGTTAAGAGGCTTAAGGATATAGGTGAATCCTACAACATAAAATTCTCAGTCCACGCACCCTTTGCAGACATAAATATAGCTTCGCCGTCACATTGCGTTTTAAAAGCCATGCTTAAACGCTT
>Ga0209225_1000162_pt1 | contig 78872 bp, 88 predicted proteins | sample WasSprMetagenome_FD_184732 | JGI IMG/M metagenome (GOLD analysis project Ga0209225, IMG submission 184732) | Sulfidic aquatic microbial communities from Washburn Spring, Yellowstone National Park, USA - WS (SPAdes) (version 3) | ecosystem: Environmental > Aquatic > Thermal springs > Hot (42-90C)... | reverse complement strand
CCATTTACTAATCATTCTATCATCCCAACCCCCCTTCTCTAAACCCCATCTCTGCAGGGGTTTGGTTAGATGCCTATGCGCTCTTGGTGGAGGAAGGTAAATGCCTTCCTTGATGCTTCTAGGTACCTCGATAAATTCAGTAGCCATCTTCTTTAAGCCACACCTCCTGCACTTGAAATCGCCTCCTTTACCCTTTGACTTCATAGGTCTTTTGCAGACATCGCAGATGGGCTTCTTCGGCAGCAGAACCTTTTTCAGCCGAATAACCTTAAGGTACTCTACATTCAAGACCTTCGGGTGTTTTGCTGTCGCCCTTCTAACCCCCCCACCAACCTCTACTAGGTCGCCTTCGACAAGCTGCTGAAATATCTTTCTAAAAGATCCGGTCGGCTCGTACACCGCACACTTTATCGGTATGGACTGGGCTTCTATGGTTAAGTAGAGGTGCCCCCCTCTCCCAATCACAGCTCTACTAGTAACGATACCTCTAATATACCCGGATTCATATGCCTTCAGAGACTTCGGGTTAAGCTCGTTCAGTAGGTGCTGAGCCGTACCTTGGTTGGTTCTGAAGATGACCCACCTATCTATCGGTTCTTGGAATCTTAGAAGGTTTAGCGCTTCTATAAGCGCTTCTGGCGCCTCGCCTCTTATGCCAAAGTAGACTGGGTCTGGGCCGTGTGGTGTTATCAAGATTCTCCCTGTTTCTGGGTCGTAGTTGTTGAATACTGCCTTACCTAGTTGCTTATCCATGTTGTAGACGGATGTTGGGTCTACTCCCCTAGGTTTCCCCCAGTACTCTGGTCTTCTGTAGGCGAGGAGTTCATATGTGTGGTCGCCATCCAGCTTATTACCAGCGGCTGCTAGGGCTCCTTTCAGCCCAGAACCATTACCCCAAAGCTTTACGTAGGCGCTTACCTTCTTACACAAAGCTCTTGCTTCATGCATCGTCACAACAGTGTGCAGCGCTTTTTCAGCAAACTGTTTAAGATGGTTTACCTCTTTCTCTAAAACTAGGACTACAGCAGCATCGATGTGTTCGAATAGAGTCGCGTCCACCGACTTACAGACCGCTTGGAATACCGCTTCCGGATTCTCTGCTTCTAACGTTAATGCTACAGCTCCGTTACCACGGGTCTTCCAAGGTATATTTGGATTCAGTCTTATCAGCTTGGGGTAATCCAAGAATTTGGCAAGGTTGTCCTTTAAAATCTGCTTTATAGCTTCGGTGGCTGTATAGGTTGTGCACCCTCTTGTCTTAGAATCTGTATCGTCTAACCCAATGTGAACGATCATCTTAAACCAGTGTGGATTGATTAAGGAGGTCGTTGTTTGGCTAAAAAACTTTCCCAAGGTAGCACTACATCTGACTTATCTGATCCAAGATTTCTCTGATTGAGGAAGCCAGTTTTCTTAAGCTGCTGCTTTTCTCTGAAGTAACCTTCTGGAAGGCTTCAAGCTTCATCTTACCCGATAGATAACCTCTATAGGCTGCTAACAACTCTGTTAAAGCGCGCTCATACGCTTTGTCCAGCGATATGAGTTCTGTAAGCGTCTTCTCACTTTTAGGGTTGAGAGTTAACTTACTCAGTATTTGAGAAGCTTTTTGAGAAGCTTTAGTTCGAATCTCCTTTATCTGTTGGGCAAATAGATCTATCTTCTGGATCTTCAGGTGGTCAAGGCTCTCACTAGTCAGCTCATCAGCTATGGTCTCTTGGAAGCTGATCACCTCCTCATACAGCTCTATCAGCTCAACTAACGGCTTCTTCTTTTCTTCTCTTCTGTAGGCTACATAGGTTGAGAGCGCTATAAAGGAGGCTAAGAAGATGAGGGTTGCTACTGGGAAAGCATAAGCCGATGCCCACGCCACACCAAACCGCACGTACACACTAATCTGTTTTCCACTTATTGGGCTGCTGTAGCTTAGATCGAGAAGTGTTGGCCCTTCCACTTTACACCCTTTCGGCGCATCTATGATTAGATGGTAGTCTTTCACTAAAGCGTCTACCAGCGGCTTTTGCGGAATTTTAAGAAGTAAGGTGCTGTCAGACGCCACTCTTTCTGGTAGCTGGTAGCTCAACGTGAATGATATCCTCTCACCAGCCTTAAGCTTCTCATTGATCAAACTATAGAAGTCGAGCGAGCCGCTGATAATGGAGATCGTCTTCTGATCTCTTAAAGGTATGTCTTCTCTAACCAACGTTACAGAAGACAAACGTGTATCCAAGATCTTCAGAGAGGAGAGTGTACCGTCCCCATCATTTACCAAATTGAGCGTATCGAAGACGATCACTTCAGTAGGCGATACTATCTTAACAACCCTCTTTTCTCTCTCAACTCTCAAAACTGTAAGAGAATACTCAGTTCCATTTAACAGGAGTTTTGCGGTCCGCGGCTCGGTTGTAGGCTGTATATTCTTTAGCATTGCAGAGTATATGTTACCTCCTCCACTCACCATCTTGAATTCTTCTGGTGTAGTTAGTGGGTTTACATCTGTGGGTAAGGAGATTGTTACGACGGCTTTCGCTAGCAGGCTGTCCTCTGAAGAAGGCATAGGAACTATCATCTCATATTTACTCTTGCCTAAAGGTTTGAGGAGTTCGCCGAGCATCGCTGTGAGGGCGATCGTAAAATTTGAGGTTGCAGGTATTGTGATGTCCGCAGATAGCCTTACTAACGTCACATTACCGACTCTTTCCAGCTTAACAGAGTCCTCATCGAGGGGTCGCTGCACCTGCAGGTCCATCACTGAAGTAGGATATGTGAGGGTTAATGTGGGTAAACGTAGAGAAGAAGTCGAATTATTGACAAAGGTTATTGTGTCGTTGAGTAGAAGGTAGCCGTAGCTGTTTAGCGCAACATTACGATCAACATAAACCAGAAGATACTGGGTTGTAGCCTCTACAGTTAAAGGTAGTGTTGCTGTGGATAAGAACGTAAGCAGTAACAAGAGAGATATCTTCTTGACCAACCTATTCGCATAAACTTCTGACGCATATATTTTTAACCGTTTAGCCAGATATAGCAGAAAAAGTTTCACAATATACGAATACACGCCTGCGCACACAACCTCGTTTAGTTTGAGTCTTCTTCGTATACGCTCCTTGCTGCTTGCGCGATGGTGCTCCACCTATACGCCAGCGCACTCAGCCAAACAACCATAAAGGATTACATCTGACCTTCAGCACCCTATACTTCCAGAGGTGTATCTGTTTTCGCTTGGCTAAGGTTTCTTCGAAGTTCTTAACACATATGGCTTTAAGCTTTAAGCCTCTTTTAAGCGTCTCACCTAATGTGTAGAAGCCGAGCGGGATCCACTCGCCTTCCGCATACTTGTCTCCTATGACGAGCACGTAGTATCCGCCTTTGGCTAAGACGGTCAGCACGTTATCGAGGATCTTACCGTATGAGTGGAGGAAGTCTTCTAATGTCGGTGCGTTTGCTAGGTTTCTTGGGTCTTTACCGTATTTGACGATATCATGGTAGGAGGCGCAAAACTATTATCTTGGTTATTCAACCGCATCTTCGAGAACACGCTGAATTCTAAACATTTACTAAAGAGGCTTGGGCTCAAAGTTGGGCACATATATGAGGGGATAGTCTGCACTTATAATCCAGACAACACCCCTAACGCCGCACCGATGGGTATAACTCCCTTGAAAGGTAATAGGGTGGCTATACGCCCCTATAGAGATACAGCTACATACCGTAACCTTATAAGGACGGGCTGTGCAACTGTAAACTTCTGCTCAGATCCTTTGCTCTACTACTTTTCTGCTTTAAAGTTTCTTAAAGAGGTGCGTTTAAAGGGAGTGTTTAAGCGTTCAGATGCCGTAAATTCGCCTGAGCTAAGGAAAGCCGATGCAGTCTTGAGCGTAGATGTAGAGCGAATTAGAGGAGAGGAGGAGAAGCGCGCATTCTTTGAATGCACAATCATCTCAATAAAGGGGCCTAAGGTGAAGAAGGTTGAACCCTACTCTAGGGCGCCCCACGCGTTAATGGAGTGCATAATACACGCAACCAGAATCGAACCATATGCCAAATCGAATCTAAACGAGGCTAAAAAGCTACTTAGCCTCATAGAGCACCACCGCTCCATAATATCTAGAGTGGCGAAACACTCTGCTTATGCGCAAGCCGCAGATGAAATCTACACATACTGTAGAAAGGTGGTTTCCGAATATGAAGCTCACCATAAAGACGCCTAGCAGGCTCCACTTCGGTTTGATCGACCTAAGAGGAGACCTAAGCAGAGCATTCGGCTCTATTGGTGTTGGGATACAGTATCCGAATGTGGTTTTAACCGCTGAAGAATCGGATAGGCTGGTGGTTGAGGGTGAGCAGGCTGAGAGGTTTAGGGCTTTCGCAGAGCGCTTCATAAAGGCTGTAGACGCCAAAATCAAATGTAAGATTACTGTTGAGAAGACCATACCTATGCACGTAGGATTAGGCTCAGGTACTCAATCGGCTTTAGCGGTAGCTTCACTCATCAGCCGGATAAACAATCTAAAGATATCTGTTGAGGAGACCGCTGTGCTAACAGGGCGGGCGTCAATATCAAGCGTTGGTATAGGAGTATTCAAGTACGGCGGCTTCATAGTAGATGCTGGGCATAAAGTCGATCGATGGGAGAGATCTAAGAAGGAGCATGAGAGCGTAGCACCTATCGTCTTCAGACACCCCTTCCCAAAAGATTGGCTCTTCGTAGTAGCGGTTACAGAGGAGAGGAGAGGGCTTAGCGGGGATGAAGAGAAGAAGGCATTCGACACCCTACCTACGCCGAGAAAAGAGTGGGCTACAGACATTTGTAGGCTAGTCCACCTAAACCTAATACCAGCCCTCATCGAGCAAGACATAGAGACCTTCGGAAAAGCCCTTACAAAGATCCAGATACTAACAGGTAAATGTTTTGAGAAGATCCAAGAAGGCATCTACGCAAGTAAGTTGGCTGAAGAAAGCTGCAAAAAGATGTTAGAGGCTGGCGCTAAAGCTGTCGGGCAGAGTTCTTGGGGGCCAACGGTCTACGCGCTAGTACATGGGTTAAAGGAGGCTAGAAAGGTTATGCTATCTTTAGAACCTTTACTAGGTTCAGATCTTAAGAAAAAAGTCTTCATAGTAGCGGCAGATAATAGAGGGGCTAAGTTAAAGGAGCTAATCTAAGCAGAGGGCTTAGAGGGTTTTTCAGCAAACTTGAACTTCCTCAATATAGTACCGTCATCATAGTGAGGCGACCTATAGACGGTGTCATTACACTTCTCTATGCTCCTAGCCTCGTCAGCGAGCATAGCGGCCGCAGTCAACATCTCGTGCCCAGCGGCTATCAGAGGCATATACCTCTCCATCTCCTTAACCACAAAGCAGCCTTCAACTGTAAGATCAGCAACCCTCCTAGCCATCTCATACGCCGCCATAGCCTTTGCTCTAGCGTATGGGTTCTGCAAACCGGAGTTGGCAATCGCCTTCTCCTTGTCTATAATTATGCGTGGTAGAGACGGTTTTTCACCGCGCTTTAGAGCATCTATAACAGCATCTATCTCATTCCTCAATATGTTATAGGCGCCTGTTATAGCGAGCACCTTTATGATGTCCGCGTTAAACAAAGCCATCTCCACAGGGTCTAAAAACTCCCTCCTCGCACCAAGCATAGAATCAGCTTCAACGATTATGTAGCCTTGGCCCGCCTCCTCAATAGACTTCACAGCCTTCTTCGCAGGAGCATCAGAGACGGTAATAGTGGGTAGGTTCACCTCCTTAAACAACTCACGCAGCTTAGTCGGGCCAGGTAGGGCTGCATTAGGGCTGGCTATAACCACAAGATTAGGCTTCAGTCCAACAAGCATCTGCCCTACTTCTGTAGCCTGTTCGACACCGAGCTTTGCACCCGAGCTTACCACTCTAACGTCTATGTCTTCGCGCTCAGCCCGCTCATCGAGAAGGAATTCAAGCAGCACCGCGCTACCTATGTTCCCTACCTTCGCAAAACCAACCCTCAAAACCATCTACGCATAACACCTCAGACCACGTTTTTGCAGAACACTATTATTAACCTTGCTCATAATCTATGGTTCCAGACCCAGCCGCTTTCTACATCACAATCCTACCAAAAGTAGATCACGTAGTCAGAAGGGAAGGTAAGTTTGCAGCCAACTAATACAGGGTACGTAAGCTACTCCCCTATAATCTGTAGAACGATGGTTCTTGAACGGGCTCTTATGTCTAATTCAACTAAAACTATCTGCTGCCAAGTGCCTAAGCAGAGCTTGCCATCTCTAAAGGGGACGACTAGACTAGGTCCGAGGATCGATGCTCTAACGTGTGAGTGCCCGTTGCCGTCGTGCCACCTCTCCTCATGCTTATACTCAGCGCTCTTGGGGGCTACTCTCTCTAAAGCTGCTGGGAGATCTTGCAGTAAGCCGGGCTCATACTCTATTGTAGTTATCGCAGCTGTGGAGCCTCCTACGAATACCGTGACTACGCCGTGTTTTAACCCGCTGCTCCCTATGGCTTCTTGCACCCTATCGGTTAAATCCACTATATCGCATTCGCCTCTTGTTTGCACACGAATCTCTTTTGTTACCACAGCCATACTCTATCAGCACCTAAAGCGCTTTAGGTGGCTAAAAAATTGTGTGGTTTAGGGTGAAGTGGATGCCCACTCTTTCAGCAGTTTTATCAGCAGCCTAACACCTACACCAGTAGCGCCCTTTGGCGTATATGTCTTCACCTTCGTCCCATCTTCGGCAGTATATGCTGTGCCAGCTATATCTAGATGCACCCAAGGAGTCGTGCCTACGAAGTTGCTTAGAAAGGCTGCTGCCGTTATCGCACCAGCCGCTCTCCCCCCTGAATTCTTTATATCTGCGATGTCGCTCTTGACCTGCTCAGAATACTCTTTCCATAGGGGTAGCTGCCAAACCCTTTCGCCACTCGCCTCAGCAGCCCTCTTAACCCTCTCGATAAGCGCTTGGTCGTTACCGAAGAGCCCAGAAGCCTGAGAACCTAAAGCAACGACGCAAGCGCCGGTTAGGGTCGCTAGGTCGATTATCGCTTGGGGCTTCTCCTTATCCACAGCATAAGCAAGCGCGTCAGCTAAGATGAGGCGTCCCTCAGCATCCGTACTTATGACCTCAGAGGTCTTGCCACCATAATGCCTTATGACGTCGCCAGGCTTATATGCCGAGCCGCTTGGGAGGTTTTCTACGAGCGGAGCGATAGCTACGATATTCAGCGGTATGTTTAAGCTGGCAGCGACGTATATGGTTGCTATTACCGCAGCCGCTCCAGCCTTATCATACTTCATATCTTCCATCTTCTCAGAAGGTTTTAGGGATATGCCGCCGCTGTCGAAGGTCACACCTTTACCTACAAGGACTATTGGCTTTTCACCCGCTTTGCCTCCCCTATACCTTAAGATGACTACCTTGGGCTCCTCCTTACTCCCTTTTGAGACGCTTAAGACCCCACCCATGCCGAGTTGCTTGATCTCCTCTAAACCCAATATTACGCACTCTAACCCAACCTTCTCAGCAACCTTTTTGGCTTCTTCAGCAAACAGGGTTGGTGTTAGGTCGCTGCTCGGCGTGTTCGTTAAATCTCTTGCCAACTTAACCCCTTCACAAACCTTTTGGGTGTCTTCAGCTACCAACTTCAGCTGAGGTATGTTGTTGCCTCGCTCAGTAACTAAGATCAGCTCTTCAACACACTTCTTCTCAAGCTGGCTCTTGTAGCGTGTGTAGGTGTAGAGGGCCAGCTCAGCCCCCTCTACGACAGCTTCAACGACCTTCTGCTCACCGAGCTCCATAGAGCTTGGATCAAGGTAGAGCGCATACCTCCTAGCACCTAGATTTGAAGCTCGAAGCGCAGCTTCCCCTGACGCGATTCGGAAAGACTCAGCTGATAGCTCCTCTTTTGGACCTAAGCCAGTTAGCAAAAGGTAATCCGCCTTGATCTTGTTTGCGGTGTAGAGTAGGAAGCTACTATAAAGTCTCCCTTTGAATGCTTCTGAAGAAAGCGCCTTCGACACACCCCCTCCTAACAACCCATCGAGTTCCACAAGTTGGCCGCTCAGCTGCTTCACATCTTCTGGTATGAGTGAGGCAAGGAGTGGTGCGTCTATCTCACTCAGTTTGGTCGTTGAGAGCGTGATATTCAACCTATCCACCAACCAATGGTTGCTGCACCTACCGCTACTTATATTATTGTTGGCTCGCAGCCCTCTCTGTAAATGGTCGTTTATAGGCAAGGTTTACAGTCGTTTACCGCTGCCCCTCGCTAGCTCTAGCTCTAAAACAGCCACTCTAAAGGGCACCCCATCCTTACCCACCACAACATCCCCATCGATCTTAGCAGCGCTTATCACAACATCCCTCATAAACCTACTTCTAAGCAGCTGAACGACCTCCACCGCCACATTTATAGCCTTACCTCTAGCCCTGAGCCTTATCCGCTGCTCCCCTCTATTGAAGAGGGTTATGCAAGCTGTAACGTAGTTGAGCACGGGTTTAGAAGCTCCGACTATGACGAGCTTGGGTTGACCCATCCATCTTCACCCTTATTCATTTTAGAAATATATACGCAGAAAGCGGAGATAAAGTTTTTAACGGTAGAAGTTGTATTATTTAGGAAGATGTTAGAAGTTTTTAAACGGAGGAAGATAGGCGATGTCGAAATTCCGAACCGTTTGGTGTTGCCAGCGATCTCAATGAACACAAGCCCAGATGGCTACGTTACAGAGAAAACAATAAAACATTATACAAAATTTGCAGAGAATGGTGTTGGACTTATAATTGTTGAAGGGGCTATTGTCGATCCTAAAGGCAAGGATCTGCATGGCGATTTAGCGATTTTTGACGACAAGTTTTGTATAGGTTTGAACGAGTTAGCTGAAGAGATAAAGCTTCGTGGTTCTAGAGTTGCAATTCAACTTTTCCATGCAGGCGGTTGCTCGAGCCCAAGAATTTTTGGGAATGTTCCACGCGCGCCTTCACGAATGGAATACACGATGTTTGTGCACGGAAGAGAAAGCTTCAAGTACGAAGCAAACGAGTTAAGTCGTCAAGAAATTAAGGAGTTGATAGAGCGCTTTGTGAGCGCTGCTGGAAGAGCAAAGGATTGTGGATATGATTTTGTGGAGGTGAACGGGGCACATGGATGGCTTTTAAGTCAATTTCTATCACCTAATACAAACAAAAGGAGCGACAGCTATGGTGGTTCTTTTGAAAACAGAATAAGATTTGCAATAGAGATCGTTGAGGAAATAAGGGAAAATGTTGGACTTCCTATAATCTTCAGAATGGACGGATCCTTTCCGAGCTACGGTGGCGTAAGCGATGAAGAGATAGTTATGTTTGCGAAAGAGTTAGAGAAAGCAGGAGTAAGTTGCTTGCATGTGAGCAGCTCCTTTGCGATACTGCCAACAATTCTTCCACGCGGTCTTCTACTCGAGGGGGCTGAAAAGGTTAAGAAAAACGTTAGAATACCAGTAATCGCAGTTGGAAGCATAGACGCTGCTATGGCCGTTGAAGTAATAAAGCGGGGATTCGATTTTGTTGCGATCGGACGAGGTCTTCTAGCAGATCCAGAGTTACCTAAGAAACTAAAGGAGGGGAGAACGGAGGACATACGACCCTGCATAAGATGCAACGACTGCCTAGATAGGCTCTTTAGCTCACGACAACTAAGCGTGAAGTGCGCAGTAAACCCTGAACTTGGCAGAGAACTTGTGATAAAACCGGCACAAGAGAAGAAGAGAGTAGTTGTGATCGGAGGGGGCCCAGCCGGCATGGAGTTTGCAAGAGTCGCGACGCTAAGAGGACATGATGTTATTCTTTGCGAAGCTTCGAACGAACTTGGGGGGAATCTGATAGCCGCTTCAGCACCGGATTTTAAAGCGGATCTTCGGATGTATCTTAAATGGTTAAAGACTCAAATTAAGAAAGTTGGGGTTGAAGTTAGGCTAAACTTTAAGGTCGATGCAGAGAAGCTAAAGGAACTGAATCCGGATTTGGTTGTTCTAGCGATTGGTTCAGAGCCCAAAACTCCTGAGATAATGGGGATCGAGAAGGCCTATAATGCTATAGACGTTTTGCTCAACAAGGTCAAAGTTGAGAAGAAAGTTGTGATCTTGGGTGGTGGAAGAGTAGGCTGTGAGGTCGCGTTACACATAGCCAAAGGCAGAGAGGTTACAATACTCGAGATCCTGCCAGATATAGCCTTAGATCTAGAAAGAAATTATAGATTCGCTCTGCTGAGAGAGTTGAAGAAAGCAGGTGTCAGATGGATCTGTAATTTTGTCGCCGAAAAAATTGAAAATAACTACGTGATTGGAAGAGACGGGCTGCGAGTAGAGTTCGAAACTCTCATCTTCGCTACCGGGATGAGGTCTAGAAAGTTCGAGAAAGTCGATATACCAGTCTATTCTATCGGCGATTGTGTAGCTCCCAGAAAAGTCTTTGATGCTGTTCACGAAGCTTACCAGCTGGCTTTATCGATCTAGAGAATTTGCTTCCTTCAGAAAATGTGTTAACAACGGGTAGTTTGGTAACCGAAAGTAACATATGTTGATGTTTGCGCAGCCTCTACATTAGAACTTCTGGAGGTAAAATCAGAATTTATCTCAATTCAAATACAAACTCTTTACCGTCATCTCTTCTTTGCACTATACCTTGTTTCTTCAAGGTATTTCAGATGGGCAAATGTTTCTGCCACGGCAAAAAATTTGCGTTCCAGGTACAGCTCCCATGAGCGGTAATTACCTGCGTCCCATTTTACGTTCTTCTCGATTTGATAAGCACTTTTACCCTTTCTTTCAGAATGTTAATTATTTCGTCACCCTTTTTTATGTTTTTTAGTTCCTCCACCTTTTCTTAAAATTTTTGAAAACGCGTCTATGACTGGAAGTACCATACAAACGTCCAACCCACATACTTTCTCTAAGAAGGGTTCCTTTCGTCAAACCACGAAGGGATGTTTGGAGTTATGTCTTCAACAATGTAGTCGCCTGAGACAAAGATTTTCCGGTTCGGTTCATAAAGGCACGTGTGACCGATAATATGCCCCTGGTGTTTCTTATATCTGAGTAAATATTCTCCCTACGCTTTTGACCCATCTCTTGCAGAAACCAAACAAGCGTGCAAGCTTAAGCACAATGCTTGGATGCTTTTTAGCTGTAGAAACTCCGCATCGTTTGGGTTGAAGTATACAGTAGAGGTGTTTGTCGCAAGTTTCGAAACAAGAGCTAGATGCTCAACGTGAGAGTTATGAAAAATCTGTCTTGCTTAAGGCTGAGTATAGTGTATAGAAGCATTCATCGCAATCCATTCAGGCATCAATGACTAGGCTTCGTTCTTCCGCCTTTACAACATAGCAGTTAATAGTTCCGAGAGGGTTGTTAGGAAGGGGTCTCAACCTTAAACAAGTTTGGTAAAACTTCTTTAATCATCCTTTTGCTTAGAAAGCGTTACCCATAAGTTTTTCATTACCAGTATGAAGTTTTTAGAGTTCTGTTACCGTTACACTCACTCTTCTTCAGAAGCGCGGAGTTGGCTCGTCTTTATGAAGTTAGGAGCCGCTGTCAATAGGGGCCAAAGGAAACGCCTAGAATGCACGCTTCGCTTATCAATCATGTGGGGAGGGTAGTTTATAGAATGCCTTAAAAAGGTGTGTTTGGTAGATAAAAGTTTGTATGGTTGAGGATAGATTTGGGGCAGATGACAAACCCCTCTTGTATATGCACAACCTAGGTGTGGTCAACGCTAAGCGTGCTAAGAAACTTGACGAATTGGCTGCTCTACTCTCTTTTAGCGTGGAGGAGTTAAAGAGGCTGCTTGGTCGGAGTGAGGAGCAGGGTTACGTCGAAAGTACTGTGTTGGAGGGTGGTGAGAAAGCATATTATTTAAGCCCAAAGGGGATAATAAAGGTCTGCGCCTGCTTCAGCTAACGGAATGTAGAGCGGTTGAATCGCTTTGAGGATAATTATTCTGAGCTGGGAGTATCCCCCGCATATTATCGGGGAGATGGCTTGGTATGTACGTGAATTAGCAAGGCGTCTTAGAAAAAGAGGTGTAGAAGTTTACGTTTTAACCTACACGCCCTCAGAGGAAAGGGTAGATGCGGATGATGGGGTTATTGTGAAGAGGGTTAAGCCACCTATTAGCGTAACAACTAACATCGTCGTTTGGTCTCTTCTCTTCACCACACGACTACAGATCGTAGCTGCTGACCTAATCTACAACTTAGGTTCTGTTGATTTAGTCGATGCTCATGAGTGGATTACTGTTGACGCTGCTCTCGCTCTTAAGGACCGATTCGAAATACCATTCGTGTATACTGTCCACAGTTTAGAGAAGCATCGCTCCGCAGACTCAGCAGCACCGCTTAACATAGCAATCGAGAGTGTTGAAGAACTCGGCTGCAGAGAGGCAGACTGTATAGTCGTAAACTCTGAGTGGATGAAAAGCGAAGTTGTATCTAAAGTTTATGGGGTGGCTGGTAAGATTAGAGTTGTAGAGCCCTACACAGAACGTTGGTTAGATGGGGTATTGGAAGCCTACCGAAGCGTGCTAGGAAGGTAAAGGTTTGAAGGTTGTTATGCTTACGTGGGAGCTCCCCCCTAGGATCATAGGAGGCATAGCCACTCACGTCTACAACTTATCTATAAGCCTGGTTAAGTTGGGTGTTGGGGTGCATGTTGTAACCTGTGACTTCCCTAATACCCCTTCGTATGAGGTTGTCGAGGGTGTTGAGGTTCATAGGTTCGACTCCTATAGTATCCCCACACCCGACTTCGCCGCCTGGGTTCAGCTGATGAATCTGAATATGCAGCGCGCCGCTGCTCAAATCATTAAATCTGAGGGGGGTGGTTCGCTAATCATACATGCTCATGACTGGTTATCTGCGAAGGCTGGTATTGGGTTAAAGCATCTTAATAGATTGCTTCTTGTTAGCACGATACACGCTACAGAGTATGGGCGTAGGGGAGGTGTCTTCTCAGACTATAATCGGATGATTCACGAGATTGAGGTGTGGTTGGGCTCAGAATCTAAGCGCGTCATATGCTGCAGCCGCTTTATGGCTGAGCAGGCGAATAAGGTGCTTGGGGTGCCTTATGAGAAGATCAGAGTTATACCGAATGGCATAGACCCCTCGATCTTCACGAATCTAAAGGGTGTTGAGGAGGTTAGGAGTAGGTTTGCTGAGAGTGGTGAGAGGCTCGTGCTCTTTGTAGGTAGGTTGGTTGTGGAGAAGGGTGTCCTAGTGCTTCTAGAAGCTATACCTAAGGTGCTCCAGAAGGTCGATGCGAAGTTCGTTATAGCTGGAGACGGATATTTGAGGGGCGAGGTGGTGAAGAGGGTTGCTGAAAGCGGGCTAGGAGGCAAGGTGCACGTTACAGGCTACCTAGATACCGACACACTAAGGCGCCTTTTTCTAGCTGCTGATGTCTGCGTAATACCGTCGCTCTACGAACCCTTCGGGATCGTGGCGTTAGAAGCGATGGCTGCGGGGTGCCCTGTGGTAGCGTCAGACACAGGCGGGCTCTCGGAGATCATAGAGCACGAGAAGACCGGGGTGAAGGTCTACCCAAACAACCCAGGCTCACTAGCTTGGGGCATATTAAGGGTGTTGGAGTCAAAGGATCTTGTGGAGCTGCTGAAGAAGAATATGCGTGAGAAGGTGGAGCGGGAGTATAAGTGGAGCACCATAGCGCAAGCCACAAAAGCGGTTTATGAGGAAGCCCTCAACTAAGCTAAAGGTTTAGTCAGTGTCTAAACAAACTATAGTTAGAAACTTTATAAGCGATGGCGGGTATAAAATAGTCATGGAAAAGTTTGAAAATGCGCCAGCAAGAAAACGGTGAACGATTTTCGATCAAACACTACAGAAAGAAAGAGGTAGACGCCACTACAACACTCGCCGAAGGACCGCCCTTTTTAGATCTTAAAAACTGGCTGAACTTTATCACGCAATATGGGATAATCACAGAAAGTCTCTGGCTTATTCCTCATAGGGATGATAGTGGAGTTTTTGAAAAACTCCATCACGGCGAATTCATTCCTCAGATACCTAGACAAGTGATACTAAGGTTCACTAAACCTTATGATCTGGTGGTAGACCCCTTTGTAGGATATGGTACAACTTTAGTAGAATGTCAAAGACTAGGTAGGAATGGTATAGGTGTCGAATTAGAACACGAAATAGCTGAAATAGCTAGGAGAAGGATTGCTCAAGAGCTTAATGTTTATGGTGTTAGAGTTGAAGTTATAGAGGGCGATAGTCAAAGGCTTAACTTCCGTGAGTTGTTAGCTGCAAGAGGTTTTGAAAAGGCTTCACTAATTATAGCTCACCCACCTTATCACGACATTATCAAATATGGGCCAAGCGAAGAGAATTTAGCAAATAAGCCCAACCCTGAAAGTTTTCTTGAAGCATATGGCAAAGTCCTTGATCAAGCTCTCCAAGTTTTATCAAAAGGAGGGTATTTTGTTTTAGTGATAGGAGATAAATATTCGAAGGGTGAGTGGGTTCCACTCGGCTTTTATACCATGAACGAGACTATGAAAAGAGGATTAAAGCTAAAAGCTATATGTGTTAAGAATATTGAAGAGACTATGGCAAAAAGAGGGCAAATTCATCTATGGAAGTATAGAACACTTAAGTCTGGGACTTACTTTTTTAAGCACGAATATATTATGCTTTTCCGGAAGGTATAATGCCAACACAAGTCTTTATTGTAGATGAAAGGACTTTCCCGCTACATCTACAATATCGGTTTGCTGGAACAACGGCAGGACAAAGGGAGAAACACATCGGGCTCTTAGCTGACATCGCTAGGGTACGCCCTGGTGATCCAGTAATTTTCTATTTAATAGCGCAAATTCCGCACCCTTTTTGGGAAAGAAGAAATGGGTATTTACAAAAAGAGCTCGGCAAACCTCTTATCTACCGAGTTCTAATAGAGCCTTTAGAAGTTTACAGACGACCAGTAACTGAATGGGAAGCTATTGATAAGCTCCCCCTTTACAGTAGAGATATAAGGTGGAGTCTTTTGTACGTAAGCTCAAGGGTGAACGTGGGTGTTCCTACTTATTTCCACGAGAATATAAAAGTCTTGTGCAACTTTTAAAATCGGTGAACCCAGAGGGCCCTTTAGCCTTTTATAATGAACCAAATGAACTAAATTGGGAAAAATGGTGAGATAGTTATTAGAAATAATAAGAGGAAGGCGTACGAAGGCTCGCAACTTTCTCCATTTTCCCATATTGATCTCACCGCTGGTGAAACACATCTACAAGCTTGGTTCACTTAAAATATTGGGAAAGATCCTTCTCTTAATGAAATAGAAGTCCAGAATGGTTTGCTAACGAAGTATATGCTGGTTCAGGGATGTAAAAGATGGACATTCTTTGTATAGCTGCTTATGGTTCTGTTAAGGAATTTCGTCCTATTGAACTGAAAGCTGGAAAGACAGAAAGTATCATGCAGTTGAGGCGTTATATTTGGTGGATTAGGGATTATGTATGGGAGAAAGGGGATAAGATCCAACCTGTGTGGATATCAAAAGACTACGGCGATCTTAATCGAGTAATTAAAGAGGCTGAAACCATAGCAAAGGAGGAAAGGATGTGAGAAACCACAGTTATGGTCATGGAAGCTTGTTGGAAATCGCCCAGTTTTCCATCGTTTAGCTTAGGTTTTGCTCCTCATAAAAATCAGATGTAATCCTTTATAGTTGTTTGGCTGAGCGCTCCTCTGAGTATGGTGCTGTGCTGAATCCAGCTCTGAAGAGGCACCTTCAACAAGCCTTTGGTGAATCTTAAGACCTCCTCTAATGTGTCGAAGACCCTCGGCTTGGTTTTGAGTGCTGCTCGGATACTCTCTCTAACATTCCAAACACCAACTGGAAGTATGTACTCTGGGTATATTTCGCGGAGCGCTAGGACTGTCGCCTGCCTCCTTATTCTGCTGAGCGCCTCAGCCGCTGCTAGCCTCGTTGCATAGTAGCAGCCGCCTATCGACGGGTAATCTTTACGCCCCCCGTAGGGTTCGTAGTCACCCATTATAGCTGGTTTGGGTGAAGCACCCTTCGGGTTCCAAGGTGTGCCAGGGAACCACGCTTCTATCCACTCGAAGCACCAAGGTTTTGGCATCAGAATCACTATGTAGAGGTTGCCGATGTTCTTAAGGTAAAAGACCATATACTTATCTATAGTTGGGTGGTTCTTCACCTCCTTGACGAGCGCCTCAGAGATTATGCTGTCCACCGCTGTTATACTCCACCTTGTCGGGACGAGCCTCCTCCTCTTCCCCTCGCCGAACATACCTAGGCTGAAGGCGCGCTGAATCCTTGTGACCAGCACTCCACTCTTGTAAAGATCGATGACCGCTTCGGCTGCCTTCAGATCTCTGTCGTAGTATGCTTTCTCTATTCGCCTATCCACACTGCTGTCTGAGGCTTTGAATGAGCGTAGGGGCGCTGAGGGCCCGAAGGGTTGCGCGACATCCGATAGTATGAGCATCTTTGTGGGCTTCTTTTCGAAGACCGCCTCAGCATCCACAGACCTTACACTCATAGCAAGCTCCTGCAAGGTATCTAGCAGCCTATGCCCAGTTGAAGCTACTTTGACATCGAGCCTACTCTTGCCTCTAACTAGGCTGTATCTGAAGTTTACGATCTCCTCTATCCCCTTACCCAACCACCACTCAGGCGTATCTAACAGAACCGTGTCGCCGTAGGAGTTGGGGAGGAGGGGGCCGACATACACCTTAGGGTAGCCTATGCGCCCGACGAAGGCTGCTGGTGGTGTGGAGCCAGCTATCTGCTTGCGATCTAAAACACCCTTGACCTTCACGAGTGCTTCAGCCTTCACCAGTATGGGGCATCTGGCTTTTCCGCATAGCATCCTAGCCCCTCTGCAAGCTAAGCATAAGGTGGGGTAGAGCCTACCTGAAACTCTAACACCCTCTCCTAGAGCCTCTAACACTTCACGTGGCAGAATATCGCCCAGCTCCCTCACTCCCCACCATCATCTAATTCTAATTATAAGTTGTCAGAAGTTGATTAACCTTTAACTGTCAGTGTTAGCTGGTGTAGGTAACCCACTACATATTGTGGAGCGCCGCCTCATACTGCCGTCATAAGAAGTTGTGTGGTGTTTGTTCACGCTTCTACGTCGGAAGCGCCTTCATCTTTTGTAGCCGAAAAGATAGAATTCGATCGCTAAAGCTAGGAGCAACCCAACTACACCAACAAAGAGGTGAAAGTTGCTAACACGTTTACTTGATGCGTATCTGCCACCTCGATAAATAAAGTAAACACCCGCAGCGCCAACTAGTAGAGTGAAGATGTTTATGAGTGTTTCACCTATGCTTTGAACGCTGGAAGAAGGGAAGATTAGCGCTTGTGGCCACTTGACCCTCAACCCCTCCAGTGCCGCATTTACTCCTCCACCTAAGAGAATTAGTAACGCAATTAAATAAAGCCCCTCTATTACTCTTTCAACAGAGAGTTTGAGAATGCCTCTGACGAGTCGGCTCTTCTCTAACTTTTCAACGATCTTTGCTGTGAAGCTGTCAAGAGTTCTCTTCAACAACCTTCATCTCCTCCTTTAAGCGTTGCAGCTTCAACTTAGCAACCTCTTTAATCCATTCTCCACACTCAGGCATCTCAAGCAACCTCTCTAAATACCTTACCTCATCAACCTCACCATATGCTCTACACCAACGCATATACCCTTTGATGAGGTTTCGGTATGCTTCAGTATGGTAGAAGCAGAGCCCCTCTTTAGATACGCTCTCCCTCCAGCAGAGCAGACACCTCAAACCATTCTCGCCTTACTCTTTGTCGGGCAGCTTGGATTCACGCACATCCTCCACGGACGTCTGCCCGAGATTACAGCTATCATAGGCCAGCCGCACTCCTTACACACCCTATTTAAGCTTCTTACTTTACCTTTTTGAGGTAAGGGTGCTGAGGCTCTGCAGCCTCCTTTGTAGTTTGTGCAGCCTAAGAAACGCTTACCCGTCTTCTTTGAGCGTAAAACCCTAAGCTGCCCCTTTCTACAGAGGGGGCACTCCCCTATTATGTCATCTGCTGCTAAGCTCGCTTTCGCCGCTTCTTTGACCTTTGAAGCGATCTCTTGTTCAGCAGCTTTAAGCCCCTCTAGGGCTGAGAGGAGGTGCGATGCTGCCTTCTCTATAACATCAGCGCCGCTCACCTCACCCTTTTCTATGCCTTCTAGAGCCCTCTCTATCTCCCTCGTCATCTCTGTGGAGATAATGTTTGGGCTGTGTTCTTTCATGGCTTCGATTACGGCAAAAGCTAAGTCGGTTGCCTTGATGCTGCTACCTACAATGTAGCCCCTTTGGTAGAGTGTATCGATGATCTCAGCCCTAGTAGCTTTTGTACCGATTTCCTCCTTCTCCATCTTAGCCAGTAAGCTGCTTTGATTGTAGCGAGGCGGAGGCTGCTCAAACCTCTCCTCAACCTCCGCAGAAAGGACTCTAAGCCTATCACCATCCTCTAAATTGGGGAGAGGGTTATCCTCAACACCAGCATATGCTCTGTAGTATCTTATCCACCCCTCCTCTATAGTCCTCCGACCGCTCACTCTAAAGAGGTAAGGGCCTATCTCTATATCAGCAGTAACCCTCTCACGTACAGCATAATCGCCGAAGACCGCAAAAAACCTCCTCACAACCAAATCATACAGCTTACTTTGCCTCATATTCAGCTCCTCCGGGAGCTCGCCTGTAGGGTAGATAGCTGGATGCGCTGGGTCGTCCTCCTTGCCTTCAAAGGGCTTAAGAGGCTTGGTAAGAAGCTCGCTTACATCAGATCTATACTGCTCCAACCTCTGTAGGTTGCTGAGTATCTTACGGTAGCCTATGGAGGGTGGAAGCTTCTGGCTTGATGTGCGGGGGTATGAGATTAGAGCCTTCAGATAGAGGCTCTCAGCCAACCTTAGAGTTAGCGAGGGGGAGAAGCCGAAGACCCTATAGGCTTCGTGCTGCAGGTCGCCGAGGTTGAAGGGTGTGGGTGGGTGCTGGTGTATAATCTGCTTATGAACCTCTTTAACAACCCCCTGCCTCCCTCTGCAACCAGCCTCAACAGCTCGAGCCTCAACAAGCCTCTCGACCTTCTCCACAACATAGGAAGCCCGAAAGGCGAAGCCGTCCTTCTCCAACACAGCGCGCACACTCCAATATGGTGTAGGGACAAACCATCTGATCTCACACTCCCTATCCACGATATACGCTAACGTAGGGCCTTGAACCCTACCTATGCTGAGCGTCCGATAACCGCCTCTAGAGGAGTAAGCTTCTGTAAGGGCTCGTGTTAGGTTCACACCCCATATAAAATCCACAACATGCCTAGTCCTACCAGCCTCAGCCAGCCTATTCACAGAGTTAGGGAAGGCTTTTGCAAAAGCTTCTCTCAACTCATCTACAGTCATAGTTGAGAACTTAGCTCTTAAGGCTGAGGTCTCCTTTCCACCGCACGCATACCTCAATATATTAAACCCTATCGTTTCACCCTCGATATCGTAGTCGCAGGCGTTTATGAAGCCAGAAGCGCCCTTAGCCAGTTCACCTATAACCTTGATCAATTTAGCAAGATGCTTCTTGCTCCTATCAACCGTATGCAAAGGGTACCAGCCAACATCCAAGATAGGGTAACCGCTCTTCTTTGCATCAACATCCCAGACCGTATAGAGGTGCCCAGATGCTGCACACACAACAAACCTACCTCTATCACCATCAACCCTATACACAACCACGTCATCAACCCGCTCAACCCTCACCACACCACCTAAAGCAGAAGCTACACGCCTCGCAGCATCCGGCTTCTCACAAACAACAAGTAGATAACCCGAATCAGCCATCAACCACACCCAACAAACACACCTAGATAAGCACTCAATAACACCACTAACACATAAAAGTATTAACCTAGCCAGATTGTGCTACGAGGCTGGTTTAGCTTGATAAGGTTAACTATCTATGGCTTAATGTGAGATTCAAGCTAAACCTTTTAGCAGCCAACACCTTCTCCACCTCTGCTGTGATAGGAAGATTCTTCACCTCCAGCGCTCTTAGTAGCGCTGCGTGCACTTCCTGTCGAATAATGTAACCAGCTTTATGGAGTATGGTATCACCTAGCTCTGGGTCAACATCCATGCTTGCTGTGCAGGGGTAGCCGTGGTGTGCATTAGAGGTGTTTTGGTTAAGGTCTTTTACGTATGTGAATCTAAGCTTCTGAGCCACATACCACGTATTTCCACAGGGCGCGCTCCTCTTAACCACAACGTTCTTTATCAAGTACCCCTCAAGCTCCATTTCGAGCTTTGGTCTCCCGATAGAGTAGCGGCGTATGAATTCGTCAATAACTTTGCCCCTTCTCTCTTCAAGCGCGCAGAAGGGCTTGGGGAAGGCTGATTCGACACCAAGCGCATTAAGCTCCTCCTCTAACCTAGCCCTAAGGGCTGGGGGGCACCAAACCCTGTTTTCAATAGGTACGATGACAGCCTTAGCTTCACATTTAGATACGACTGAAGGTATTTCAGCCAATATGTCTGGGTGGATACCTATCGGGATAACTACATCAGCCTTTGGGGGGTGATTAGGCAGATAATTGCTCGGGTTATCTAAGAAAGGAGGTAGGTTAGGTGGAACTGAGTGGAGCCCAACAATATCTTGAACGTATGAGCCATAGCCGATCCTACAGTAGCCGCAGGCAAGACCGCAAGATCTACAGAAGGTCGGTAAATTAACTAGGTTACCTATGACCTTTTCGCCGAATTCGTGGCCGACTATGAAGTAGAGTTTCAACTAATAGAAAGTATTGTACGAGGTGGTATAAATAGTGGATGCATAAGATGTCAGTATTTAGGTTTGGTCAGCTTAGCCCAAGCCGCTACAGCCGCTACTGTGATAAGTGAGGTTGCTAACCCTGTTATGGTCGCTCCGACTAGTCTCGGGTCTATGCTCATCAGAAACGGTATTAGAGTGGCTAAGGCTTCTGCCAGCACTGGGAACACTAAGTAGGCTATGAAACCAACAGCGTATCCTATTAACCATATACCTAAGATCGCTTTTACTCTACCCATAGTAGGTCAATTACTCTTTTCTTAACCTACTGATTTATTAGAGTAAAGCAATATTGTTTTACTTAGCGGTTAAGATTGCTTACCCTCCCGAAAAATTAAGAGAGTTAACCCTCTCCAACGACAAGAGAATTTAGAGTAGTGAGAGAAGCGTAGTGTACATAGTGTACAATAGGCATATCATTGAGTCAACACGCCTCTCTTCACTTTGTAAGATGCCTACCAGAGCCCCAAGTCTTCCGCTTGCTCACCAGATCGGCCTCTTAACCCCCTATGCGGAAGCTGAAACACAAACCGATGCCAGCAGCCCTACTTTATCTGGCGAAACCTGACCTAACTCGTAAACATTATTTGCGATAAAACGCTCAACCATACGCAGATTCTACCCGAAGATCAGAAGATTCTCTCTAGCGTTTAACCAGTGGAGCAGAGGGGTTAATCCGATTTAGAGACTTATTTTGCGGAGACCTAGCTTCTCAGCCAAGCTCCTAGCTCTATTCACGATCTCCCAAGCCCGCATCCTTTCACCTACCAGCTCAGCCTTCTGTATAATCATGAGGTCGCTCGTAGCGATAATTATCAGCTTGCTTCCCGCCTTCAACCCAAGCTTATCTCTAACCTCTTTGGGTATAACGATCTGCCCCTTCTCCGAAACTTTTGTCATATCAATAGAGAGGTCTGGCAACCTACCCCTTCACATCTCCGCTAAATCGCTATATAAGACTAGCCTTCATCTAAAGAAGCGATGAATCAAATCTCCAAGGTGCTGGCTTCTATCACCATAAGGGATATTATTTTGATCTGGCTCGCCCTTCACCTCCTCCTAATAACCCAACCAAATTCACCTGTCTTCGACGAAGCCTACTACACTCAAGCGGCAAGAGACCTACTGAAAGGTGTGGCTAGCAACATCGAGCACCCCTTCCTAGGGAAGGCTTGGGGCGCCTTAGGTATGCTAATCTTCGGAGACAACGCTTTCGGTTGGAGGATCATAATAATAGCGTTTGGCGCATTAGCCGTCTACACCTTCTACAAACTAGCCCTCCGCTACCTCCCCGAGAGGATGGCGCTTCTAGCAGCTTTCTATCTCGGCTTCGACCACATGTTCTTCACACACTCAGGCCTCTTCTTACTCGAGATACCTGCGCTCTTCTTCGCCATACTAGCCTTCAAATACTACCTTGAGCGTAGAATCGTTTTGGCAGCCGTCTCCATGGGGTTGTCTATCCTCAGCAAAGAGACCAGCCTCTTCTTCCTCTTCACACTCATCCTCCTACACCTAGTGACTACAAAGCGGCCGTCGAGCAGAGATTTCATCAAGGCGCTGAAGTTTACGGCTGTGCTCGTAGCAACCGTAGCCATACCCCTACAGATTTACATTGCAGCCTACAAGCCAACAGCGTCCGAGAGGGTCGTGGAGATAGTGAGCCCGGTGGTTGTCGCAGCGCAAGACGGCTCGCTCATAACGACCACAACCACCACGTGGAGTAGGGAGCGTGAATATATTACGAACGTGTTTGAGTACTGGCGCTTCGTCTTCACCTACCACTCCAGCCTAACCATCAAGGACTCTAATGTTGGGCCTGAGAACTACCCGTGGAACTGGTTCATACCTACTCAGCAGAGGGAAATGATATACTATAGGGCTGAGGTTGTGAAAAACATCACCTACTACACCGACGGTGTGTACGTTGGCTCAAGGATTGAGAGGGTGTATCCGATAAGCTGGCGCGGGGTCACCAACCTCCCACTCTGGTACTCTATCTGGCTCGTCACACCCATCTCAATATACCTAGCAGCGAAGAGGCTGAATGAGGGGGTAGCTCTAACACTCCTATGGATCATCGGCACCTACCTCCCCCTAATAGGGATCTCCCTAATCTTCAACAGAATCGAATACCCATTCTACTTCATAAACACACTACCAGCCCTAGCGCTAGGCATACCCCTAACCATCTCGATGCTGAACGTAGAAAACTCGGTTAGAGATGGGATACTAGCGGTATTCTTAGGCTGGACCGTAGCATCCTTCCTAATTTACTTCCCCCTCAACGTCTGGGCGCTATAGATAACGCACATCCTTAAAATACTCTTCTATAGCAGAGTTGGGCGGTGCCTTCGGAGTGCTGCTGGAGATTAGGCTCACATTATGCGGAGCCATGTTTGCGGCATCAGCCTACTTCGATCTAAAGAGCAGGGAGGTCGATGATAAACTCTGGTGGATCTTCGGCGCACTAGGCTTAGCACTAACGGCAACAGAGTTCACCTTGGGCTACAGACCCAATCTCTCCCTTTATATCATCTCAACAGCGCTCGCCGCCGGTGTTGGGTTTGCGCTCTACTATCTGGGGTTTTATGGCGGTGCGGATGCTAAGGCCCTTTTGGTCTGCGCTCTCCTCCTCCCGCTTTTCGACAGAAACCTAACCCTACACCCCTTCACGCCGCTAATAGTGCTCGTGAATTCAGCGATCCTGACAGCAGCCCTCGCAATCTACTATGGTGTAAGCAATCTAATCCGCATACTTAGAGGGGAGAGGATATTCGAGGGCTTGGAGCACGAACCCATCCATAGGAAAGCCTTAGCCTGCCTACTCGGCTTCAGAGCAAAGGGCAGAGTGGGGCCATTCTACTTTCAGATGGAGAGGGAGGAAGATGGGAGAAGAAGGTTCGACTTCGCCCTACTCCGAGCATACGAAGAATTCACAACTAAAGAGGGGGTGTGGGTTACGCCCGGCATACCCCTACTAGCTTTTATGGCCGCTGGCTTCGTGGTCATGGTGGTCTTCGGAGATCTCCTCGCATATATCCTAAAGGCTCTGGTTAGGTTGGCGGTTTAGGAGAGGGTGGAGGCCTACGCTTATGCTTCGTTGCCCGATACCTATTCAATACGTAGAGCACCTTATCCAGAGGCAGACCGAGGTTTCGAGAAACCTCCTCAGCCCCCATCTTAAGATCAAATGTGGCGTAGAGTATCTTATCGATATCCTCATACGCCAAACCGAGCTCATCTTCAGCCATCTGACCAGCCCAGAGCCTAGGGCTACTCCTCTTCGCTACTATCCGCTCGGGCACACCAAGGTATGCTGCTAAAGCCCTGACTTGGGTCTTGTAGAGCCCGGCTAGCGGCTGAATATCGACGCCCCCGTCACCATATTTTGTGAAGTAGCCTATGAGCACCTCGCTCCTATCGCCTGTGCCAAGCACGAGTCTATTCAGAAGGTTGGCGTAGTAGTAGAGTATACACATCCTTATCCTAGCCCTAAGATTACCCTCGGCGAGCCTATGCGGCTTCAAATAATCCATGTAAGCGCCGTGGACGCTTGCTATATCTATGTAGATGGTTTCGATGCCGAGAGCATCGGCCACAGCCCTAGCGTCCTCGACATCGGCGGGTGGTGTGACGCTAGAATCAGGTAGGAGGAGGCCGAGCACAGAGCCTCTACCTAAAGCCCTTACAGCGAGGTAAGCCGCTGTTGAAGAGTCTAATCCGCCGCTTAGACCCAAGACTACGCCCGATGCCCCGGCTTCGGAAACCCGCCTTCTGATAAACCTTTCGATCCTTCTAGCGACCCGCTTGAAGTCGAGTGAAACCATCTTCTCCACTATACTCATCCTAACAAACAACGTAGCTGGGAGTAACTTTTATCTTAGACGCTAAACCCTATGAGGCAGAGATGGTTGAGCAAAGAGATCTAGCGGACAGAACCTTCTGGCTGGCTAAGGAGGAGGAGATCAAAAGAGGGGAGACCACAGACATCTACTTCATCAACGCGGTCAAAGCGCTTCAAGCCAAAGGTTTGAACCCGAGAGTTGTGATGGAGGTCTACGCTAGAAAACTACCCTACAGCGAACCTTGGGCCGTGGTGGGTGGGATCTACGAGGCTGCGAAGCTGCTCGAGGGGCTGCCGCTCGATGTCTACGCTATGGAGGAGGCTGAAATCTTCCTATCAGCACCATCTTCAGCGATCTATGAGCCGGTCTTAAGGATAGAGGGGAGGTATCAGGATTTCGCCGTATATGAGAACCCCCTCCTAGGTTTGATCTGCACCAACACATCCCTACTAACGAAAGCAGCTAGGATAAAGCAGGCAGCGGGAGATAAGATGGTTCTGAGCTTCGGGACTAGGAGAACCCACCCAGCCTTAGCACCTACCGTGGAGAGAGCAGCCTACATAGCTGGGTTAGATGGCTTATCAAACGTCCTCGGCTCTAAGCTTCTAGGAGTTAAGCCAGCCGGTACTATGCCGCACGCCCTCATACTCTGCTTCGGCGACCAGAGAGAGGCTTGGCTCGCCTTCGATAAAGTGGCTTCAGAGGATACGCCTAGGATAGCGTTGATAGATACACTTTGGGACGAGAAGGCAGAAGCCGTGCTTGCCCTCGAAACCCTAAAAGATAGACTCTGGGGGGTAAGGTTAGACACACCAACCTCAAGGCGAGGAGACTTCAGGAAGATCATCGAAGAAGTGAGGTGGGAACTAGACCTAAGAGGTGGCAGAAACGTAAAGATCGTTGTATCTGGCGGGTTAGACGAAGAAGAGATCAAAGCGCTAAGAGACATCGTAGACTACTTCGGGGTGGGCACAGCGATAACAGCTGCACCAGTTATAGACTTCAACGCAAAGATCGTTGAAGTTGAGGAAGATGGTACTCTCAAGCCGAGGGCGAAGCGCGGAGACCTATCAGGCGCTAAAGAGGTCTACAGACTAGATGGGACCTTCAGAGATATGGTTGTGCCTACGGGGCAGAGTATTCAGGGACCTTGGCAGCGGCTACTCACACCCCTGATAAAGGATGGTAAGATCGTAAGGCGATTTAAGACGCCGAGCGAGCTCAGATCTGAGTTGAAGGCGAAGATGAGGAGGTTGAGTGAGGTTGAGGTCTCGCTCACCACCTAACCCTTCCAGAGACCTATCAGCAACCCGATTATAAACGAAATAGATGTGTAGGGTATGAAGTTTATCAGAGGGCCGGCCCCTTTTTGAATAAGGGGTAGATATGTTAGGGCTGCTTTTATCAGCTCCTCAGTAGAAGGGAGCTGCACATACCCAACGGCTGCCAGAACCGCGATGAGCACGATCACCACCAGTATAAGCTTTAGAGCCCTCTTAATTATGACACCGACTAGTAAACCGATTATGAAAGGCACTATTGTGGGGAGCACCCAAGCTACTTCTTCCGGAACCATACCCTACCTCTTATGAGCTACAGGCGCAGTATAAAAAGAAAGGTTGTTAAAGGCGCTTGCAGCGCTGGTGAACAATCATACATACAGCATATAGTACTCTGTCTTCTCCACCCTCCCTGTCAAAGGATCTACTTTAAGACCAAGCGTCTCCAGCGCATCAACACCTATCACAGGCACAGCACCTTCGAAAGCCATTATCCTTAGAGAGCCCCTCCTACCCTCGATCTCAGCTTCAGCCACAAACACCCTAGCCTTGACAACCCTACCATCGCCAAGCTTCAGATCAACCTCAAAAGGTGTTTCGATGAAGTATTTCTCAGCAACATCCAAAGGCATAACCGTGAAGGATGCGCCTGTATCTGCCAGCATCTCATCAACTTCAAGCACCCATTTACCTCTAAACCGCGCCTTCAGGAAAACGTGATCCAACCTTCAACTACAACCTCTCGAGCGCTTAATAAACGCTGTGTTCTGGCGCAAAGTGGATATATCTGAGGGCTTAGAATAGGTTGTTAATGCGCTTAGCCTTCACCGAAGAGAAGATACTCTCCGCCAAAACGGCTTTAGAAGTCATCTTCCCGGCCAAAAAGACTCAAGCAGCAGCACACCTCTTCGTCCAGTTCCTAAAAGAGAATAAGGGTAGGGTTAGTAAGAGCCAAGTCAGCAGATTCGCAGACAAGCTGCAAAGAGGCGAATTACTCTACGAGGGCAAACCTCTAAAATACAGTAGAAGGAACTTCTACCTAACGATTCTAAGAAATTTGGTGGCGATGGGTTTTATTCAGAGGAATGTGCCCACCTGGGATCCCACTAGAAGGACTACGCGATATGTGTATGCGGTCAACATCTTCGATATACCGAAGAAGCCGCCTTCCGTTGGGTTCTGGAGGCTCGCCTACTACATCTGCAAAAAGTGGAACCTGCTTTTTGAGGAAACCAAACCCTCAAAATAGTTTGCTTATAGAGGTTCTCCGATACACTGCACCTCGCCCTTAAATCTTCGTTGAAAGTTCTTGCAGGCGAAGCATTCTAGAAAAGGCACGCGCTTGTTTAGAACCGGGCAGTCGACAGCTTCTCTCTTCATCTTAGCCAGCATCTTTCCGCTGGCGACACCTTTAAGGCTATCTTGCGCCTCCTTAGAAACCTTCATCGGCTTCTCTAATTCAACAACCTTAACAACATATCGGTAGTCTTCTGGCATACCAGAGCGGAAAGACAAAGGCGCTTAAAAAGCTGCGGCTTAACATTTTTCAGCCCCATCAGCATAAAGGTTTAGTAGATACACAAAGCTTTCAGAAAGAGGGTTTGATAAAAAGAGAAGGGAGAGGGATTTAGGTTTTTGCCCTCAGCTCTTCTTCTCAGCCTCGGTAGGAGTAGGTTTGGGTTTCGCGTGTAGTAATGTCAGTGCTCCGAATATTAAAACTAAAACACCCAGAACGATGCTCAACCACATCTCTGGCCATAGAGAACAGACCGCAGCCACGATGATGGCCGAGAACGATTTCAACGATACCCCAGACCCTATGCCTTTTCCAAGCTACATGCAAGTAGATATGTTGCACAGGCGGTGTTATTAATTAGGATTTCGGTAAAGGGGTGGCAAAATTTGAAGGCTGTTGATAATATTCCTGTTAACTTCAACAAATGAATGTAAAAGAAGATGATCTTCAAAAATAGCTTCGGTGAAACCTTCGTATGATGTTAAGTGGTGGGTTGAGGGTTAAACCTTTATTCGGCTTAGCCTCACCTTTTAATAGGGGGTTGGATAAGACCAAAGCGCTCGCGCTCTCATTAGCTGCTGTAACCTCGGTGGGTGTGGTAGAGGGGGTTGCTGGGCTACTAACAAATAGTCTAGCTCTACTTTCTGACGCGCTACACGCCCTCTTTGATACTCTAGCGACACTAATACTGCTCCTCGCCACCTATCTATCTCTGAAGCCTCCTGACGAGACACACACCTATAGTCACGGGAAGATCGAATCCATCGGCGGCTTTCTAGGCGGACTCCTCCTCTTTGCGTTAGGTGTTGATGTGGTCTGGTCAGCCTTTGGGAGGCTTGCAGCCGGGAAGCATAACGTTACCCCTGAGCTAGTAGGTTTCCTAGCGATCTTCTACACATTAGCCATACACGGCTTAAGGATCCTTATCCTACAGGCTTCTTTGAAAGGTGAGGAGAGTGTAACGGTTAAAGCCGACCTCTCCCATGCTCTATCAGACCTCTCCTCCACTCTTGTTGCGCTGGCTGGTTTTGCATGTGCTTCATTGAACATATTTGTTGGAGACACGTTAGCGGCGCTCACATTATGCGCTCTCCTCTTCTACCTGAGCTTGAAGTTGGTATACCGCACCGCACTAGATCTAAGTGATGCTGTGCCTAAGGGCCTATTTAATAGGGTGAGGGCGAGTATAGAGAGGCATCCAAAGATCGAGCATTTTGATAGCTTGAGGATGCGTAGAGTCGGTGACAAAGTATTCGTCGATGTTGACATAACCGTACCGCAGGAACTCAGCGTCAAGGAAGCAGATCTTATCGTAAGCGATCTGCAGAAGAAGATTCAAGATACCGTAGGGAAGAGCGAGGTTTCGGTTAAACTCAAGCCTTCGCCTCAACAACCCGCACTTATTGAGCGCGTCCATTATGTTGCTGGTAAGGTGGAGGGGGTTAGGGGTGTGCACAAAGTTGCGTTGACAGATGTCGGTTCAACTCAGCATCTGACCATCCACATAGAAGTTGATCCCAATCTACCAACCGATAAGGCGCACGAGATCACTAAGGAGGTTGAGAAGCGGTTGATGAAAGAGGTTGGTGGGATAGGCTCTGTAACCGTACACGTAGAGCCTGCGCAGAAGCCTATCAAAGCCTATGAAATCGAAGACAAAGATATTGTGGAGGGTATCAAAGAGGTCGTTAAGGCGAACAGATCTGTTAAGGAGGTAAGAGATGTAAAGGTTTATAGCGACTTAAAGAAGGAGTATGCAGATGTTAGATGCGTATTAAAAGATAACCCTACAGTCGAAGAAGCACATACCATTGCGACAGAAATCGAGAGGAAGATCGCTGAAAAGTACCATAGACTCAACGTTACCATCACCATAGAAACTTAGGACGACGTAAAATAATTTTAGAGAACTTCTGTGAACACCCTGTTCTCTGGAAATAAGTTTAAATACCGGAGCATACACTATATCTAACCGAGCAAAAATGGCTAAGAAGAAGAAGGAAGAGAAGAAGGAAGAACAGAAGCGAGAAGAGAAGAAATAGCCTCACGCCCCCTCATTTTTTGAGATTTTCAATAGAGGTTGCAGGCTACTGTTGGGCATCCACCAGCATATTCTAAGCTCGCGCCGACATATTCATCAAATATCTTCAGATCTGGTCTTTCAAGCCCACCCAGATAAAGCACCTGCTCGCTCTTACTACCGTATCTGTAGACGGTTATCCCCTTGCAGCCCAGCTTATACGCCAATATATAGACCTTACGCACATCCTCAGTTGTAGCCTCAGAAGGTAGATTCACGGTCTTAGAAACAGCGTTATCAGTATACTTCTGGAAGGCAGCCTGCATCTTAACATGCCACTCAGGTGGCACATCAAAGGTGGTCTGGAAGATCTCCTTTACGTGCTCAGGCACCTCGTCCAAACCCCTCAGCGTACCTCTCCTCGCTATCTTATGCATAAGCTGCTCGCTGTAGAAGCCCTCTTTCTTAGCGATCTCCTCGAAGTAGCGGTTCACCTCAACGAGCTTCGTCCCTTCAAGAATATTTCTAACGTAGCTTACAGCGAAGATGGGCTCTATCCCGCTTGAGCAGCCCGCTATAATGGAGATTGAGCCTGTTGGGGCTATCGTTGTGACTGTAGCGTTGCGCATAGCGCTATACCCCCTCTTCTCCCAGATACTCCCGTGGAAGTTCGGGAAGCTGCCCCTCTCTTCCCCGAGCTCTCTGGAGCGCTCCCTACACACCTCGCTTATGAAGCGCATAACCTCTGAAGCGATCTGCAGAGCCCTTTCTGAAGCGTAGGGCACGCATAGCTGTATAAGCATATCAGCGAAGCCCATAACACCGACACCGATCTTCCTATTTGACTTCGTAACCTGCTCGATCTTCTTCAAAGGATACTTGTTAGCATCTATAACATCATCAAGGAACTGAACAGCAAGCCTAGCCGTCTCCCTCAACTTATCCCAGTCGATCTTACCATCCTTAACCATCTTCGCAAGGTTGATCGAACCCAAATTACAGGACTCGTAGGGTAGGAGGGGCTGCTCACCGCAAGGATTTGTCGCCTCTATCCTACCTACGTGAGGCGTAGGGTTGGCCTCGTTAATCCTATCTATAAACAGTAGACCCGGATCGCCAGTTGACCAAGCCATGGTTACTATGAAGTCGAAGACGCTTCGCGCAGGCATCTTCTTAACCTCCTGACCAGTCCTTGGGTTGATGAGGCTGTATTCTTCACCGGCTTCAACCCTCCTCATGAAGTCGTCAGTTACAGCGACTGAAAGGTTGAAGTTGGTTAACGCGTTTCCACCACTCTTACAGCCTATAAACTCCATTATATCAGGGTGTGTGACATCGAGCACACCCATGTTAGCGCCCCGTCTTCTTCCGCCCTGTTTGATAACCTCTGCTGCCGCATCAAATATGCGCATGAAGGAGACTGGGCCTGAAGCTACGCCGTGTGTCGATCTAACAATATCTCCTTTGGGTCTTAGTTTGGAGAATGAGAAGCCCGTCCCCCCGCCTGACTGGTGTATGAGCGCCATATACTTTAGGGCGTCAAATATACCCCTTATCGAATCCTCCACTGGCAGTACGAAGCAGGCTGAGAGCTGCCCGATGGGGGTTCCAGCGTTCATGAGTGTAGGTGAGTTAGGGAGGAAGTGTAGTGAGGCCATCAAGTTATAGAATTCCTTCTCAGCCTTATCCACATCACCTCCATAACGCCCCTCAACCTTGGCTATGCAGTGCGCTACACGCCTAAACATCTCTGAAGGTGTTTCTCTTATCCTGCCAGTATTGTCTCGCCTCAAATACCTCTTCTGAAGCAGAATCGCCGCGTTAACAGAGAGCTTAAGGTCATCCACTACGCCGACGAAGCTCTTCGCAGCCCTTATCTCAGCCCTCTTCCTCCTATACAATATGTATGCTTTTGCGGTCTCAGCCAACCCCTCTTCTATAAGCGCCTTCTCAACAAGATCCTGCACCTCCTCAACAGTAGGTATCTTCTTGCCACCGCTCGCCCTCAGCATCGAAATGACCTTGTCAGCTATCTTCTCGGCTGTCTTACCATCCCCTTGCTGCGTCGCTGTAAGAGCCTTTAACACAGCATTAACTATCTTCTCACGCCTAAACTCCTCTACCCTACCATCGCGCTTAATGATCTGAGTAGGCCAGGGTTTGCTTTGCACATCTAACTATTAGGGTGCGCTTGCTTATCAACTTAAGGTGCTGGGAGAATCGTTATCACGTCTCCGGCTGCCGCTGAGCCTATAACCTCTAGCCCAGAGGTTACTTGACCAACAGGTGTCATACGTTGGCTCAGCTGGCAGTCTTTCAGGAAGATGCAGATGGAGCCGTTTAGGGGGAGGAAGGCGATGTCGCCTCTTTTGAATGCTTGGCTCGGTTTCTCTAAGCCAGCTACAATATTCGTTGTGAAGTACACAAATTCATCCTTGTACCTTACCGCTCGCCCGCTTAGCGGGAGGCTGCGTAAAAGAAGCCCTACTGTTAGAGGAGCCTTGTGTCTATGGAATTCTCCTTCACACAACCCCTTACCTGCAACTTCTATCTTTATCGCTCTGCGTGTAGCAGATATCTGCATACGTGACCCGTGCTGTGTAGAAGAAGGTTACCCGTAAGATTTATCTCTTACCATTCAGAGTGCTCCCTTTAATTCGATAGGTGGCTCCTTTGTCTGAGGCTGTAGCAGCCAGCAAAGCGAAGAGAAAGAAGGAAAAGGTGGAAGAGAAGGAGGCGGAGCCTAAAAAGGAGAAGATACTTATCGGTCCTCCTAAGCTTACGAGGTTTGAGCGGGCTAGGATCATCGGGGCAAGGGCGCTGCAGCTAGCATTAGGCGCTCCACCCCTCATACCCTTAGATCCGAGCATTAAAGATCCTATAACTTTGGCGCGTAAGGAGCTGGAGGTGAAGGCCCTTCCGATCTCTATAAGGAGAATGCTGCCAGACGGTGAGTATCAAGATATACCGATAGCGGGCCTCCTTTAAGGGGAAAATACGTTTATATACAGTGTGGTTAGATGTTGTGCTGATGCGCTATGTCTAAAGCAAACGCTGCTAAATCTAAAACTACATCATCTGAAGGTGCTGCAAGCCAAGCCGCAAGCCAACCTGCGGAGAAGAAGCCTGTAAGAACCTCTCCTCCTAACCACATCTTCATAGGGAAGAAGCCAGTAATGAGCTATGCTATGTCTGCTCTAATCCAGCTCGCACAAACAGGCGAAGTCGTTCTTAAGGCTAGGGGGATGGTGATATCAAGAGCGGTAGATGTCGCCGAGATCATAACAAAGAGGTTTGGTAATAACGCCTACGAAGTCAAGAGCATCGTGATAGATACGGAGCGAGTCGGTGAAGGCGAGAACGCCAGAAATGTCTCAACAATTGAGATCAAAGTGGGAAGGAAACAGTAGGAATACCAAGATCAATAGCCCTTCACGGTAAGAATGAGCAAGCCCTCTCAAGGACCTCCTTACCTATTAGACTTCCTAAACTCCCTCTCCTATAATCTTTTTCGGTGAACCTACAAATCCCGTCCTTACCAGCTTTACCACCAGTTATGAGGAGAGGCACGGGGTCAGCAGAGTGAGCTCTTAAGGTGCAGGGTGTCGAGTGGTCAGCAGATATAACTACCACAACCCGCTCCAGGTCGATGTTGAGAAGAAGCTTGCTGAAGAACTGCTGATCTATATCCTCTATAACCTTCTTCTTGCCCCAAGCATCACCATCGTGCCCGGGTTCATCAGGGCCCTTCAAGTGAACATATATGCCACCATATCTTGTAAGCAGTTCCAGAGTCTTCCCCGCTTTAGCGGCATAATCCCTCAGCCCACCTGCTTCAAAGCTCTGCATACCTGTGATCTTCGCGATACCCCTTTCAACGGGCATATCTGTTAATGCTGCAAAGCGCATCTTGAACCTTTCATAAAGAGATTTAATCGGCGGGAGTTCGCTCCCCGCGTCTCTCAGAAGCACAGCATTTGCTGGCAGCTGCCCCCTTTTCACCCGCTCCTGGTTTATCGGGTGGTCTTTTAGCACCTTAAGAGCCTGTTTGGTGAACTCGTTTACGAGCTCGGCTGCGAGCTTAGCAGCCTTTGTATCCTCCAGAGGCTTCGCTTCTTCTATGTATGGTTTGATCTTGCCCTCTTTAGCTACACCCAGCTTACCTACGCGCTCATACGCTGGGTCTGTGTTGCTTATCATACCAGAGAGGGTTTCTCCTTCAACCCTTATCACAAGTACAGCCCTGTGCCCGACAGAGTGCACGAATCTAAAGTTGGCGCCGCTAAGCTTCACCTGCTCATTTAATGCTTGAGCCAGAGCTTTAGCTTCTTCTTCACCCAAGCCCCTACCAACTCTTCTATCAACTATCCTATTTGACCCATCTATTGTTGCGAAGTTCGCTCTAACCGCTAGGTCGCCTGATCTGAAGTCGAGGTCTAAGCCTACAGCTTCGATAACGCCGCGCCCAGGATACTCTGTGTGGACATCGTAGCCTAGCATAGAGAAGACCGCGACATCAGATTCTGGGGCGACGCCTTTGCCCACCGGGTAGACTAAGCCTTTGACGCCTTGCCTCGCTAGCGCATCTAGATTAGGTGTTAACGCGGCATCAAGGGGTGTTGTATAGTTAAGCGCAGGATTAGGGCGGTCGCCTACACCATCTAACAGAATGTAGAGTAACCTCTTCAAACCACCTACATCACTACAAGTAGTGATGTGTGATATAAGAGTTGCCTAACGGGTGCTCAGATTCAACTGAATATAAACGTCTTCGGGTATTCGTAGGCGTGTGAGCTGCCGCATAGTCCTCTCATCGGCATCTATATCTATGAGCCTTCTGTGAATCCTCATCTCCCATTTGTCGAAGGTGTGGCTCCCTTGCCCTGAAGGCGCCTTCCTCGTTACAACCCTCAACCTCTTAGTGGGCAGAGGTATCGGGCCCTTCATCCTAACACCAGTCTTCTCGACAATACCCTTTATCTCTCTACAGACCGCCTCTAGGTTCTCTAGGTTTGTGCTTGTGAGCTTGATCCGCGCTAGCTGGGGCAAGGTGGTCACCGGGTGGCTATGCTACCCACGTTGGCTATTTATAGATTTTACTCGCTTCTCACAACTTTTTGAAGCTCCGTCGCCTTCGCTATAAGCTCTTTGAGTGTGTTGGGGTCCTTCACCTCCACAACCCTTGATCTGCCAACATCATAGATCTCAACCAACCCAACAGATTCGAGCGCCTTAATGTGCCTATAGACGGTAGCATAATCTATCTTAAGCGCCCTAGAAACCGCTTTTATGTGAAGCGGTCTCCTACTCGACTCCAGAAGGGAGAGTATCTTGAGCCTAGCCACGCTGCTCAGCGCATAAAAGACCTTAGCAGCATCTTGAAGGGTTTCTTCAGACATCCACCATAATATGGTAGCAGAAGGTAATTAATGTTATCCTTGTAGACAGCTCAAATAGATGTAGCCTTAGCATATGTTGAGAGGCGATTTAGGAGAAGATATATTTGGCTGGTGAAGGGAGGCTATATTTTAGGGGTCGTCGGCTAGCCTGGTCTAGGCTACATGGCTTGGGAGCCTGCGCCAAGAACCCATGTGATCGTGGGTTCAAATCCCACCGACCCCACCTTTAAAAGGGATATAAAGCAGCTCACGCAACAAGAGCTTAGAAGGAATGTTCTTTAGACCAAGCGTGCTCTTCGTTTGGAGCGATAACCGGGTCAAGGAGAGGTTGAGTTGGTACTATGAGGTTATGCTCGACCACAAACCAGCGAAGTTCAGGATCTGCAGATCGATCGGCACCGATCTCGACCCTACTCAAGCCAGCATCGAAGAACTTACTAAAGAGCATAGCCGTCTCCAGGAGAAGTTCGCAGAAACCCTACAGCAAGTTAAATCTGGTGTGGCGAAGATAGATGAGAGGGAGGAGCCGAAGTTTAGTCTACTCGACATAAAGATTGAGTTGGCTAAGAGGATGTTGAAGAAGTGCAGCTTCTGTGAGTGGAGGTGCAGAGTCGATAGGACGGTAGAGGGTAAGAGGGGTGCCTGTAAACTTGGGGATAAGTCTCTTATCTCAACCTGGTTCCACCACTTTGGTGAGGAGCCGCCTCTAGTCGGCTCTGGGGGCTCAGGCACAATATTCTTCACAGGCTGCACTTTTAGGTGTGTATTTTGCCAAAACTGGGATATTTCTCAAGATTGGAGTAATGGTGTTGTTGTGGATGCGAAAAGGCTCGCTCTGATCATTAAGAGGCTTAGGTTGGATGGCGCGCTAAACATAAACTTTGTAGGCGGCGACCCTACGATGCACCTTCACACCATCCTAGAGAGTATGCGGTATGTTGATGTGAATGTGCCTATGCTCTGGAACAGCAACATGTACCTAACGGAGGAAGCTATGAACATATTGAAGGATGTTATAGATATTTGGCTACCGGACTTCAAATACGGCAACGATAAGTGCGCGATAAGGCTCTCTAAAGTGCCTAGATACTTTGAGGTGGTTTCAAGAAACCACGTAATCGCACACGCAAACGGAGACATAATCATACGCCACCTCGTGCTACCCAACCACATAGAGTGCTGCACAAGACCCGTCTTAGAGTGGATCGCAAAAAACTGCCCAAGAGCGCTTGTCAACGTTATGGGGCAGTACCACCCAGACCACCTAGTCCCCTCAAACCCGGAGAAGTATAGTGATATTGCTAGGAGGCTTAGGCGAGACGAGCTGGAGAAGGCATATGCTATAGCCGAGAGCCTAGGTCTGGTCTATGAGCCGGTATCGTAGGGGTAGGGCGGTCTGCAGAATCTGCGGTGACGAAGATAAAGTGGTATCATCGGCAATAGGCGTCTGCATCGACTGCATACGTTCGAAGCCAGACCAATCTCTACCCTTAGTCTCTGAGGCGCATAAGGAGGCTAGGGCTAGATTCGGATTACCGGATAAGCCGAGCAGAAGTGAAAGAGGCATATCGTGCGCCTTATGCTCCAACAGATGCATACTAGGTGATGGCGATGTAGGCTACTGTGGGCTGAGGGTCAACGTAGGAGGTAGGCTCAAAAGCTTAACCTCCCCAAACAGAGGCCTCTTCCTCTACTACCTAGATCCACACGTAACCAACTGCTGCTCAGCTTGGTGCTGCCCAGCTGGCACTGGTGCAGGCTACCCTCAGTACGCTGTAACCGATGGTGCTGAGTTAGGCTACTACAATCTAGCCATATTCTTCTATGGCTGCAACTTCGACTGCCTCTTCTGCCAGAACCACTCACATAAATCGTTCGCAAACATAAAACCTGAGGGCGCTGAAACACTCGTAAATGCTACGTTGAGTAACAGGAGAATTACGTGCTGGTGCTTCTTCGGCGGCTCACCAGAACCCCAGCTACCATTCGCCCTAGAAGCTTCAAAAAGAGCTCTGGAGGCTGTTGGGAAAAGGGTTCTAAGGATCTGCTTCGAGTGGAACGGATGCGGCAATCCGCTCCTCGTAAAGAGGGCTGCTGAACTAGCCTACAAGAGCGGGGGCACCCTCAAGTTCGACCTTAAGTGCTGGAGTGAGGAGCTCAGCGTAGCGCTCTGCGGCGTATCTAATAGAGCTGCCTTCGATAACCTTAGGTTAGTAGCTGAAGAGTTTAAGCCGCTTAGGGTAAGCCCCCCACTCATAACAGCCACCACCCTACTTGTGCCCTGTTATGTTGACGAATACGAGGTTGAGCAGATAGCGTCTTTTCTAGCTGATATTGATCCGCAGATCCCCTATAGTCTACTGGTCTTCCACCCAGACTACTTGCTAACAGATCTACCTGTGACAAGTGTCGCTCAAGTCGAGAAGTGCTTTCAAGCGGCTAGAAGGCACCTTAAAAGGGTTAATATTGGGAACGTTGAGCTGCTAAGATATTACGGTAGCGGGTTTAACAGATTTATTTAGGCTCAGCTTTGCAGCTAACTAGGAGGCGGTTTACTTGTCTGCGAAGCCAAGGTTCTCCAACACCTTAAAGGAGATACCCTTCGTCCCAACCCCCCACCCGGTGGTTGAGAAGATGCTTCAGCTAGCAGCGGTGAAGCCTGATGAGGTAGTCTACGATCTAGGCGCGGGCGACGGTAGGATAGTTTTCACAGCTGTAAACAAGTTTTCAGCAAGGGGTGTTGCTGTCGAGCTAGACCCTTGGAGAAGCAGCCTAATCAGAGAGAAGGTCATCAGACTTGGTCTGAAGGAGCGGGTGGAGGTGAGGCAGGAAGACCTCTTCCAGACCTCGCTCAGAGGGGCTGATGTGGTCACACTATACCTGCTTCCTGAAGCGAACCGAAGGCTCTCGAAGAAGCTTCTGCAGGAGCTGCCGAGTGGCGCTAGGGTTGTCGCGCACGACTACCCTATCCCAAGCTGGAGACCTATAGAGGTGATCAACGTAAAGTGTGACGGCAAGCTACACACCCTCTACCTCTACCAACCCAGGTTGATGAAACGTTTTTAACGGGGTTTTGTAGAGCGGTTAGCGATCTGAGGGTTGAGTAGCGGTAAGAGTAGGACTAGACTTGTTGCTTCGGTTGCGATCTTCGCTGTGCTATACGCTCTTTTGAGGCTGATCCCAACCTTCCCGATGATAGGTGTTTCAGGCGCGGTCTTCTCACTCTCAGACATGATAGCGCCGGTCTACGGAGTCATACTAGGCCCATTGATAGGACCTTTGAGTGTTATACTCGGAACCTTCATTGCGATAGCGTTGGGTAAACCCGTTATCTTCCTCTTTCTAGACTTCTTACCAGCGACACTTAACGCTCTGGTTGTTGGTTTGATTCTGCGTAGAAGGTTTGTTCCCGCTATTGTGCTTAACGTAATCGTCTTAGCTGCGTTCTTAGCCAACCCGCTTACAGCCATCTTTGTGACTGCGAATCTTTTTAGTCAGAGTATAGTATTACCCTTTCACTGGATGCATTACCTAGCTTTAGCGGTACTAATTTCGCTGCTGAGCAGGATGGCTGCTGAGTGGGTTATGGGGGCTTCAGCCGCTAACTTAGCTAAGGGGTTGGTTGTGCTGAGCCTCATCGGCACGATGCTCCAACACTCTACAGGCGGTATACTCTTTGAAGTTATCCTAGGTCAGTACCTTGGTGTAGTCAAACCTGAATCCTATCCATTGATCTGGAATACGGTCTTCTACATCTACCCAATAGAGCGAGTTGCCCTCATAATATTGGCGACTATCGTCGGCACACCGATAGTCAGAAGCCTAAAGGCATCACGCCTAGTCTATGTTGAATAAAAACAATTAATGGATTTGAGCACGCCTGCTATGCAACAGAGACTCCCGGGGAAGTATACAAAGAGGTGTGAAGTGTTGGCTTGTTACTCTAAGATGTTTTGCTCATTAGGGGCGAGCCTTTCTACCACCGCCAAAAAGAAGAATCAGCTTTTTATACGATATTGATGGGGAGGTTGTAGTATGCCGGATCTTTCTGTGCTTGTAACTGGTGCTTCTGGATTTATTGGGCGGCACGTCACAGCCTATCTTTCAAAAAAGGGCTTTAACGTCATAACCACAGACCTCAAAGGCGCCGATCTTAATGGAGACTTGTGTGATAAGGTGTTTGTGCTGGATGTGCTCGCGAAGAATAGGTTTGACGCGGTTGTCCACCTCGCCGCTCTAACGAATATAAAGATGAGTCTTCAAGACCCCTACCAAACACATCTGGTAAACGACTTCGGCACACTCAATCTGCTGGAAGCAGCCTCAAATAAAGGTGTAGAGAGGTTCGTCTACGCGAGCTCAGCAAACGTCTACGGTCTACCGCTTGAACTCCCGGTGAGGGAGAGCACACCCTTCAACCCCAGAACACCCTATGACTACTCAAAAGTAGTAGGCGAGTATCTTGTCAGAAGCTACGCAGCAACGAAAAAGATCAAGACCACTATATTAAGATCTTGGAAGATCTTCGGAGAATATGAAAGGCTTACGACTGCGATACCCAACTTTATCAGATGCTGCTTAAGAGGCGAGCCCATACCGCTCTACAACGGAGGCGCCGACACCACAGACCCCTATTATGTTGCAAACTACGCTAGAGTTGTGGAGCTCTGCCTACTCAAAGAAGAAGCTATAGGAGAGGTGTTCAACGTAGGGTCTGGTGTTGAGCGTTCAATCAAGCAGGTAGCCGAGGAAATCAAGCGGCTCACAAACTCTAACTCGCAACTCCTAACCCTACCGCCTAGAAGCGAAGCCGAGAAGGAGCCTATGAGAAGCTACCCAGATATATCGAAACTTAAGCGGCTACTTGGCTACGAGCTTGTAGTCTCGTTTGAAGAAGGGTTGCGGAGGACCATCAGCTGGGTTAAAAGTGTAATAGATTAGCGTATCACACGGCTCCTAGGTGATGAGACTCGTCGTAACTATATTCACCCAACAGCTTTGGTTATATTTATTTGTTTAATGAGTAGATACGGTGCAAGCGTTGGTGTGGTGACCTCCCACCAGTAGATCCACTTCCGCTCTCTTGAAATCGCTGAGATGTTCTTCAACTCTCTAGGTATGTTGTCACTCACCCTAAGCCCAGCCACAGCGTACTTTACTTCACCATCTTTGATATAAAAGGTCGCGTCTCTAGGGAGGGTGGAGTATTCGCCTGTTCTGAGGTTCTGAAACCTAGTGTACCAATTGTTGGTTATGAGGAACCCCTCCTTCACCTCCTTTATCATCTCATCTAGGCTGTAGTCTCCAGCATATACTTCAAGGTTCCAAGGATGAGGATCTATTATCCCAGCCGAGCCCGTTGTGGATGTGTTAAACCGCTTTGCTGTGCTCGAGTTATGAAGGTAGGTTCTAAGCACCCCTCTCTCGATAATCAAATTGTCTCTTGTGGGCACGCCTTCGTCGTCAAAAATTCTTGTGTTCACCGCCTCCTCTACTACACCATGATCTACCAGAGTAAGTAGATCGCAGGCTATCTCATCATTAACCCTACCCGCTAGGAAGGAGATTCCTGACTCGACCGCGAAGGCTGAGGCTGCTTCACCTACATGCTGAATAAGGTCAGCCGCCACCGTCGGCGAGAGGATCGCATCATATATACCCTCACTCCACGGACCTCGGTTTACAGCCCTCTTAGCGTATTCAGCAGCTTCTTCAGCAGCAGCAAGAGGGTTGAATCTGCTGAGGCTTGTTGAGCAGGCTAAGCCGTGTCCGCTTGCATCTCCTACAAAGACTCTTTGGTTAAGTAGTATTCTGGTTGATCGGTCGCTTTGCTTAACACCGCCGCTCGTTGCGATACTCATCTTGGTGGTTTCAGCGGTTATAGCTCCTGCGGTTCTTTCCCCACCACCTTTGGCTGCTCGGTCTATAATCTGCTTGACATAATCTTCCAGAACGCCCTCTTCGCAAAACTCTATCTTTGGGTCGTAGTTTGTGTGAGTGGGGTAGGTGAACGGCCCTTTTGGTAGAGGCACATAATCTGGGCTCGGCTCCAGAACTCTACAAGATTCGATAAGCCTTCGAGCGAACTCTTTAAGCGCGTTTTGAGAGGGGTTAGAGGTTGAGCCGATTATCCTACGCTTATCTAAGGTGGCGTATGCGAAGACGACAACATCCTTTATCGACTTGGTTACAGATAGTGCATTGTTGCTGAACCTCAACATCCTCCCAAAACTCTGCGCCGCTACCACTGAAGCATCCTCAGCGCCTAACATCACGAGCTCGCCGAGAACCTCTGACGCTATAGCTTCAAGATCCAAGATCTTCACCTCACACCCAACCTTATATTTTTAAGCCTAACATGAGGACCACCTGTCCAAACAGGGGCTCCCTGCATGGGGTCTCCCTTACCACAGCTCGCCGCCCTAAACTGAAGATCTTTACCTCTGGCGTCGATGCTGCTCCATAATTTCGGTGTGGTGATCTCGAGCACTGGCGCTTTCACACCCTCTTTGAGCTCGCCTCGCTCTATAAGATAGGCTTCTAACCCCACGTACCTTTGGTTGAATCTCACATCATCTATATTCCACTCCATAAACGACTTTATGTACACACCTAACTTAATGTCCTCAAGCAGCTCATCAAAGCTGTAGTCTCCGGGCTCCACATAGGTGTTTGCCATCCTTATTATGGGCTCTCGATTGAATGCGACGCTTCTAGATGCAGCGTTACTTTTCGTTAAGAAGACGTGCGCTGTAGCGCGGTTATGCAAATACTCTTTTATCACACCGGCCTCGATGAGCCTCCTCTTTCTAGCCTTCACACCCTCTTCATCATAAAGGTAGAAGCCCATGGAGTGTGGTATAGTTGGGTCATCACTAACATATGCTTCGCTGCTCCCAACCTTTAACCCTATGCTGTCTTTCTTAAGATAAGATTCTCCAGCTTGAGCACCCTCTCCCCCAAGTATACGATCCGCCTCAGCCGGGTGTCCAGAAGATTCGTGGGCAACTAAACCTACGACATCAGGCCCAAGGACTACGTCGACTGGCTCTGAGGGTGGTTTGCGCTCGCTCTTTATAACCTTCGCCAGATTAGAGCCTTCTTCTCTGAAGAATGTGTAGGGGTCTAGGCGCTTAAAGACCTCCCACCCTCCGCTCTCACCAATGGAGGCGTAGCCTGCTGGAATGGTTATGGCGTAGTCCTTTCCGTTGTGGCTGGCGTTGATGAAGGAGGAGACGCTAAGCCTAGGTACTCTGCTACGCAGCTCAGCACCATCGCTGTTTACGTAGAATTTCTCCTCCACCGATGTTTCTATCATCAGTAGCCTGTTTTTGAAAGAAACACCGTGGAAGCCGCCTTTTATCACATCATCCAACTCTCTTAGGTGTTTGAGCATCGTCTGCACACTGATGTCTTCAAGCCTCTCCTTCTCTTCAGCCGACCAACTCCCCCTACCCATCTCTTCGCCGCTGAATTCGACTGGTTCGCCTACGAGCTTGCTGGACGCTTTAGCCCTCTTAACCACCTCTTCTACGAGTTCCTTAACTGATTGGGTCGATAGGGTGTTGGTGGCGCCGAAGGCTAAGGCTCCCTTGTAACGTGCCCTAACACCTAACCCGTTCGAATCAACGAGTATAGTTGGCTCTGGGCTCGAGTTTCTAAGTAGGCAGCCGACTTCTAATACATGGTGCAGCCTAGCCTCAACATATTCAGCGCCGAGAGAAAGGCCATAATCTACAGCGAGTTTAGCAAGATCTTCATCGAAGCTCATACTAGATGTGCGGTAGAGAGCGTGCCATTTAAATGTGTAGTTGCCGATAGTACCCCAGCGATCTTAACAGATTCCTATAGGGGTTGGTTGATGAGTAGATGATGCTTGATGAGCTCGATTACCATATCGCTAAAGCGTTGCATGAAGATGGTAGGCTGCCTACAAAGCATATCGCCGCATCACTTGGTATAAGCGAGCCGACCGTAAGGAGTAGATTAAGAAGGTTGAAGGAGACGGGTGTGCTGCAAGTCAAAGCCTCTTTAAATCTGAGGAAGCTAGAGTGCGCAGCAGCATTCATAGCGGTGAAGGCTAGGGCTCCGAGGATGCAAGAGCTCTTAAAGAGTGTAGTTAATCTTCCTGAAGTTGATGCTGTTTACCAGACTTTTGGCGAATATGATCTCATCATCTTAGCGACAGCGAGGGATGTGAAGGGCATACAGAAGTTCGGTGAGAAGTTAGCCGCTTTAGAAGGCATCGAATCGGTGAAATCGAGCTTGATTCTCGATATCCCGGTTGAGCGGAGGGGGTTTAGTGTTAGGGTTGGTGTTGGTGTTAAGGTCAGATGCCTCAATTGTAGAAAAGAGATTGCAGATGAAGCGAACTTTGTTGAGGAGGATGGCAGATTCTTTTGCAGCCAAACCTGTTTAAGCGAATACAAAGTTAAGAGGGGCGTTTAAACAAATATATTTTACATAAGCGGGGAAGAGGGTGGATGAGCAGGGTTAAGGTTTGGTTTGAGGAGCTGAGACCACCCTTCCTCATACTCTCCATCGTCTTCACGATATTAGGTATAGTTGTCGCCCTAAAGGATGGTTACTTTAACCCCCTCTACGCTGTTTTAACGCTGTCGGGTGTTGTAGCGCTGCACGCCGCTGCTAACGTTTTAAACGACTACTTTGACTACCGTAGCGGCATCGACATCGAAACAGAGCGCACACCCTTCAGCGGTGGGAGCGGCATCTTACCCGGTGGAAGAATGACTCCCAGAGCTGTGTTGGTTGAGGGTATTCTTCTGCTGCTTCTTGGTTTAGGTATAGGCTTATACTTCCTTTATGTTAGCGCCTTCAACCCCATCCTAATATTCCTAATTGTGTTCGCTGGTTTGGGTATTGTGCTCTATTCGCCCCTAATATCTCACGTAGGCTTCGGCGAGGTGCTCGTTGGTTTATGCTTCGGACCCCAGCTTCTTCTCGGCGTCTACTTTGTCCAAACATCCACTTTATCGCTAGAGGTTGGGTTGATAGGTTTAGTGACGGGCATACTGACAGCGGCGGTACTTTATGTTAACGAGTTTCCAGATACGAGAGCGGATATGAAGTTTGGGAGGTATCATGTTGTGGCTAGATTAGGGAAGGAGAGAGCTGCGCGGCTCTTAAAATACATCTTCGCTTCAGCCTACATCATCTTAGCAATATCGTCAGTTACAAGCATAATACCTTTAACGGCTTTGATAGGGCTCGCTACAATACCACGCGCCAGAATAGCCTATAAGGTGCTTAAAGTGAAATACGAGGATAATATAGGGATGATACCAGCGATGGCTAGCACTGTGAAGACCGCTATCCTTACTGGTGTGCTGCTTATTGTAGCATACCTCATAATATGGATCGCTTCACTACTACGTCTCTAACCCTAAACAGATAACTATAACCTAAAGGCTACGTGAAGGTGCGATGTTGAGTGTAGAGGTAGAGGGGGCTACCTATCTCTCTCTAAGCTGGGCTGATGTTGAGGAATATGCTTCAGACCTCGCTGAGCGCATCCACACCTCATATCAACCAGACACACTACTGGCTGTGATGAAGGGAGGCGCCATAGTAGGGGTTCTGGTGGCCGATAGATTGGGCATCGGTAGAGTCTACACGGTCAACTTGAGATCTTATGAGAGAGTCGGTTTAAGGGAAGGTGTAGAGGTGTATCAGAAGCCGCCTAAAGAATGCATAGGGGGTAAACGGGTCTTGATCGTAGATGATATAGTGGATTCTGGGCAGAGCCTAACTACCGTTATCCAGCTGGCCAGAGAATACGGCGCAAAAGATGTTAGGAGCGCAACCCTACTTATGAAAGAGGGGTCGATGTTTATGCCCGACTACTATCTGCGGAAAGTGAGGGGTTGGGTCTTCTACCCTTGGGAGGTTAGAGAAGCCTGCGAAGAAATCTATGTGAAGATCGGGGATGTTGAAAAGGCTAAAGAGATTCTTACCGCTGGGTTGGGTTTCCCTCAGAGGGAAGTAGATAAGATGTTGGCGAGGGTGATGCGGCGTGTTGGATAAAGTTGTCGACATACAGCTGAGCAAGCCTATGACGTGTGATGCCCTCGTTAGGCAGATGAGGAGGGCTGGCGGCTTTACAGGTAGGCTCTTGGCAGAGGCTGTCGACATACTTGAGCAGATGGTCAAAGATAAACGGTGTGTAAAGTTCCTATCCTTCCCAGCAGCCCCAGTAGCGACTGGTCTTAGGGGGGTTATAAGGGAGCTTGTTAAACAGAAGCTTGTTGATGTCATCATAACTACTTGTGGCACGCTAGACCACGACCTGGCCAGATGTTGGGGCATCTACTTCCAAGGCTCCTTCCAGCTCAACGACAAAACACTGTATAGGAAAGGGTACCATAGGCTTGGTAACATAATTCTACCCAGAGACTCCTACGGCCCGCTCCTCGAGAAGCACCTACAACCCCTCTTCGAAAAGATCATACCAGATGGTAGCAGAGTCACCTCAAGTATGTTGGCGGCTAAGCTCGGTGAGTATATCCAAGATGAATCCTCAATACTATATTGGTGCTGGAAGAATTGTGTAAAGGTCTTCATCCCGGGCTTAACCGACGGCGCAGTAGGCAGCCAACTCTGGCTCTACTGGCAGAAGCACAGAAGCATAGTGATAGATCCGTTAGGGGACGAGGAGGAGCTCGCCTCAATAGTATTCAAGGCTAAGAGAAGCGGGGCGCTGATGATAGGAGGCGGCATCTCCAAGCACCACACACTTTGGTGGAACCAGTTCAGAGGAGGCTTAGATTACGCAGTCTACATAACGACAGCCGTGGAGTATGACGGGAGCCTAAGTGGGGCAGAGGTGAGGGAAGCGATTTCTTGGGGCAAGGTCAATGTTAAAGCCAAGCAGGTCACAGTACACGGCGAAGCCACAGCCATCCTACCACTCATAGTAGCAGCCCTCTTAGAGCGCCTATAACGTTGCTTTAAAGTGTCGGTTATGTTAGATGGCTATGTAGGTGATGGTCTTTGTCACAGCTTTTATGGATCTCAGCGTCTTAACGATCCTCTTAAGATCATCCAAACTCCTTACATCGAAAATGACGACACCATCATACTCACCATAGACTATAAAGACCTTCTTCACACCATCCAGACCCTTGATCTGCTCAAGCACCTCTCTTTCACCGCCTTTCGCTAGATTAAAGAGTATGATGCCCTCTATATTCACCAACTCAAAAACACACTACTAGCTTTCCTAGCTTTCTACTTGATGAGTCCCGGGTGGGAAGACTGAGATCAGGGTCTCTGTGTGTATAACGTTAGGGTGGGAGGCGATGTCATCATACACGATCTTGGCGAGTTCCTGCAGATCCTTAGCTTTGATAACCAAGACAGCATCGATCCTCCCGAAGACCGAGCTCGCCATCTTCACCCCTTATCCGCCTTGAGGTGATTATTTCTTGAGAGGTTCCGGTTTTGGTCGTTACTAACACAAAGGCTCTAATAGCCATGGGTGTGAGCACCTACTAGAAGAAGGTAAGAAGGGTTTCGGTGTAGACGATGTTAGGCATCTTCTCTATAACCTTATACAGCTTCTCACTAATAACCCTTAAATCTTCAGCCTTGATCACAACCACAGTATCAAAGCGCCCATATACCGAGTCAGCCTGCACAACACCCTTGATGTTACGCGCAGCCTTTATGGCGCTCACAACTTCCTCAGAAGTGCCAGGCTTTGTTGTAATAAGGACATACGCTCGCATACTCCACTAAGCAACATAAGGTGTACTTAAATTCTTTCATTAAGAAGGATGTGGTTGACAGAGGTTGGAGAAGGCACATACTGCCGAACACATACTCATGGCTAGTATAAAGCGGATCATACCAGAAGCCTCGGCTATCAAAGTTGTGCACGACGAGAAGGGCAACACTCTATACCTACGCACACCAAAATTAGACTGGGATATACTCACCGAGGCCGTCAAGGCGGCGAACAGGGTGATAGATGAGGGCAGAGAGGTCAAGGAGCTGTTCTTTGAAAATCTGGACGAGGCGAAAAAAGCGATCCCCCGCCTAAGATCCTATGACGAGAGAATATCTGGTAGAGTAAGAGTCATAGAAATAGTGGGCTACGACTACTCAGCCTGCACAAGAAAGCACGTGAGCAACACAAAAGAATGCGGATGCATATTCGTTACAGGCTTCTCAAAGGCTGGAGAAGACCTCTACCCGATAAGATTTGAAGTAGGCGAAAAAGCAAAAGAATACGCTGCAGAAACCATAGCCCTACACATGAAGGTGAGCGAGGCGCTAGGTGCCTCTCAAAAGACAATCCTACAAACGGCGACCAATCTGAAGCGGGAAGTGGAAGAACTTAGGAGAAGATCAGCCCATCTGACTAGGCTCCTACTAGAGCATCTGAAACCAGAAGAGGTCGGTGGAGTTAAGCTGTATGCAGCTCTCTACAAGGAGGTGGAGCGTAAGGCTCTCATGGATTATGCGGGTGAAGCTATAGCGAAGGGGAGAAGTGTCGTTTTGCTGGTCGATAAGCAGAAGGACGCTTTCTTTGTGCTGGGCAGAAGCAAAGATTTAGCACTTGACTGCGGTACGTTACTGAAAGATGTGCTACAGAGGTTTAGTGGGCGAGGTGGAGGGAGAGCTGAGTTCGCATCAGGCAGCGCATCCCCCGAGGCTGCTGAACAAGCGTTAACCGCTCTTAAAAGGAGAGTCCTTGAGACTTTGCTAAAGGTTTAAGGGGTTTACCTATAAATAAGGCGTAGTGATGGTTAGGCAGAAGATGTCTGGCTTCCTAGAACTCGTAACGGTGGATAAGGCGCTTGAGAAGGTAAAGGGGAGCATTAACTTATCTATTGAGGTTGAAGACGTGCCTTTAAGCGAATGTGTCGGTAGGGTGCTGGCTGAAGATATAATATCGCCTATAGACATCCCTCCTTTTGACCGCTCTGCTGTAGAGGGGTATGCGGTCATATCCTCAGACACATTCAGCGCAACACCAACCAATCCAATAGAACTTACCCTCATAGGCAAATCAGAAGTTGGGCAGGAGCCTTCCCAGATACCAAAGGTCTATCCAGGCACAGCTGTCGAGATATTCACTGGAGCACCTTTACCGTACGGTGCAGACGCTGTAGTTATGGTGGAGCAGACGAAAAGAGTCGGCGACAAAATCCTCATCTATAGCTCAGTAGCAAAGTGGAGGAATGTTTCCAAGCAAGGAGAGGACTTCGCAAAAGGCAAACCCATTCTTCTAAAAGGTACGAGGATGAAGCCTTGGCATATAGGCGCCTTAGCTTCGGCAAACATAACTAGGGTAAAGGCTTACCGCAAGCTCAGAATAGGCGTCTTATCAACAGGGAGCGAGCTCAAAGAAGTCGGAGAAGAAGTTAAGCTAGGCGAAGTCATAAACAGCAGCAAACCTATGCTACTTGCGCTCATAAAAGAGAGGAACTGCATACCAGTAGACCTAGGCACAGTAGAAGATGATTTGAACAAGATAGTAGAGAGGTTAAGGCTCGGATTAGAGATATGCGACATCATACTCACAACCGGAGGGACCAGCCTAGGTGAAAAAGATCTTACACCAGAAGCAGTCCAGAAGCTCGGCTCACCAGGCTTACTAGTGCACGGCGTAGCCATGAGACCAGCGAAACCAACCGGGGCTGGTGTAGTTAATGGCAAACCCCTCTTCATATTATCAGGGTACCCAGTGGCGGCGCTTGTAGGCTTCGAAGTCTTTGTAGACGAGATTATAAATTTCATATACGGCACAAAGCCTGAGCCGAAACCAAAAGTAAGGGGTAGGCTGACCAGAAAACTCGCTACACAGGTCGGGTACCGTTGCTTCGTCAGAGCAAGGGTTATGCCTAGCCCCTCAGGCTACCTAATAGAGCCTCTTAAGGTAACGGGTTCCGGTTTACTCTCATCTATCACTAAAGCTAATGCTATGATCGTTGTGGAAGAGAATGTGGAGGGGTTCGACGAAGGAGACGAGGTTGAAGCGTATCTAATCCAACCTATAGAGGCACCCCTCTGAGCAAGGTGGTCAAAGTTGGCTGTAATCTTCCATAGGCTGCTGAGTGTAGAAGAGGGGATAAGCAGAATAGCAGAGGCGCTCGGCGGGCTAAAGCCCCTCGGCGTGGAGGAGGTAAACCTCGAAGACGCTGTTGGGAGGATATTGGCTGAACCAATCTACTCTAAAGCCGACTCGCCACCCTTCGATAGATCTGAAGTCGACGGCTACGCTGTTGACTCGAGATCGGTTGCTGGTGCTGATGAAGACAACACGGTCAGGTTAAAAGTAGTTGGTAGAGTTGGGGTCGGGCAGAAGCCTGATGTAGAGGTTAGATTGAATGAGGCGGTTGAGGTTGCGACAGGAGCGCCCCTACCGAAAGGTGCCGACTCGGTAGTTATGGTCGAATACACGAAAAGAGAAGGGGACTATATTCTGGTTTATAGGAGCACGGCTCCGGGTGAGAATGTTGGAGAGGCTGGCGCAGATCTAACGGTAGGGGATATCGTTTTACATCAAGGAACCTTACTCACCCCCAGAGAGATAGCTGTGCTGATAGTTTCAGGCTACAACAGGGTTAAAGTGTACAGAAGACCAAGAGTTTCGATCTTCTCAACGGGTGATGAGCTTCAACCACCAGGCACAAACCTACTGTATGGAAAGGTGTATGACGTGAACGGCATCACCCTCAAAGCCTTAGTTGAAGAGAGCGGAGGGTCGGCGAAGTACCTAGGTATACTTGGCGATAGATTCGATGAGGTGAAGAGCGCTTTGTCCTCAGCCCTAAAGGACTCAGATGTCATCATAACTTCAGGTAGCACCTCTGCGGGCTTAGGCGACATAATCTACAAGGTAGTAGATGAGCTGGGCAAACCCGGGCTCCTCGTACACGGGCTTAGGATTAAACCTGGGAAGCCTACGGTCGCTGGTGTTGTGGATGGTAAGATCTTCATCGGGCTACCCGGCTTCCCGCTATCCGCTATGATAGCCTTCTACGTCTTCGCTAGACCGATCATACAGAAGCTAGCTGGTTTCAGAGGTGAAGCTGGAGTTGTTCAACGCGCACAACTACCCTCCCGTGTCCCAGCTGGGCGTGGTAAAAGGGAGTATGTGCCTGTGCACCTAGTTTCGTCACCGAGGGGGTTGGTCGCTTACCCTGTTTTAGGCAGCCCAGGAGCAGCTTCTGCACTCAGCTTTGCCGACGGCTTCATCGAAGTGGGTGAAGATAGGGAGTTCTTGGATGAGGGTGAGGTTGTGGATGTTCACCTTCTATCTCAAAGAGTTAGGTTGGTTGATTTAGTAATCATAGGCAGCCACTGCCCCGGCGTCAGCCTGATCACTGAGCTCGCTGGGTTGAGTGCTAAGATCGTTAATGTGGGCAGCCTTATGGGTTGGTTCGCTGTCAAGAGGGGTGAAGCAGATATAGCTGGAACACACCTGCTGCACGAGCAGACCCTACAATACAATACGCCCTTCATTGAGGTCTACGGTCTGCAGAATAGCGCTGTTCTTATTAGGGGCTACTCAAGGATGCAGGGCTTTATAGTCAAGAAGGGTAACCCGAAGAATATACGCTCATTTAAGGATCTGCTCAGAGACGATGTAGTATTCATAAACAGGAATAAGGGCTCTGGTACTAGGGTGCTGATAGACCATAACCTATCAACACTTATACCACTCAGCGAAGCGCCTTCGAGGATCAGAGGCTACACCAGAGAGGCGAAGACGCATTCAGCAGTGGCTGCCGCTGTAGCGCAAGGTAGGGCTGATGTGGGTGTGGGTGTTGAAGCCTGGGCTTATGCTTATGATCTTGACTTCATACCCCTGGCCGAAGAGAGATTCGACTTCCTCATACCCGTAGAGAAGCTGAATAAAGCTGTTGTGCAAAGGTTCATCGAAACGCTATCCTCTAAAAGGTTCGCAGAAGAGCTTGGAAGGCGGTTCAAGGGCTTTAGCGTAAGTGAAGCTGCGGGAAGCATATTATATAAACCATGAGCTTTGGGCTGAGTTTGAGCCTTCAACATAAATATAGGCTGAGTGGAAAGCTGCTCGTGGCGACAAGTGGGGTCGTCGGCTAGCCTGGTCTAGGCTACATGGCTCGGGCCCATGTGATCGTGGGTTCAAATCCCACCGACCCCACTATCTACAGAACTCCTAAGAGTCTATGAGTTTAGGCGAATAGATGCTGCGGAGAAAACCGAAGAATCCTACTACCTAATTGATATACGTCGCTACTATGCTGCCTAAATTTTGTAAGCCTTTTGATGTAGTTTAAGATCGGCTTAGACATCGGCCATAATAAACCGAGTTTACTTACAATCTGCTTCAAGTTTTTCAAAGTCGTTTTCATCTAAGGCGCCTAATAGCGGCAGCAGAGTTACGTAGACAGTGAAGTAGATTAGGGGCACCGACCACTAGGTAATTAGGTTACTTAGCCTTAATGTTTGGAGCGCTAAGGTTGGTAGGGCAGCTACCAAGGCGGCTGAAATTATTAGTGACGAAGCTTTGTAATCTATGCTCACCTTTAGATCGTTTATAGCTACAAGTCTATAAAGTAGCGCCGCTAAACACGCTTTAAAGAAGCTACGATCATCGAGCCAATAGCTAGGATAATCGAGGTGACATTATTTCTAACGAAGAGTGTGAAGCCGCCTTCGAAATCCTCTATAACATCTCTGATGTCGCTAGGCATAATCTATCCCAACTAATACCGCTACCATATATATGATTAAGGCAAATAAGGTAGAGTTCAGAGATAACGCGGCTAAATTAACGATAATTGAGGCGACTTTTCGAACGAATCTCACCCCTTTATCTGCGTCCCACTTCATTTATTTGACTGCTTAGTCTGTAGAGATTGCTAATATTCAACTTGAACTTACTATACCGCAGCTACTCTCTGTGTAGCTAAACAAAAGCAATCAAAACTATTTATTATCCAACACTGCAGCAAACACAATTCTGTTACAAGAAATGATATATAGTAGTATAAACGCAAATATTCACTTGCAAATGGGGTTAGGGATTAGAAAGCTTCAGCAAGTTGGCTACTCGACACTAGTCGTCTCTCTACCCCGAGACTGGGTTAAAGAAGTAGGATTAAAGCGCGGTGATGTGGTATCTATAGTAAGGGAAGCAGACGGAACACTACGACTCTTCCCAGGCACAGGCAAGGAGTTAAGGAACCCTGTTAAAGTAATTGTGGAAGCTGATAAGATAACAGAAGAGGGTCTGCTTACAAGAATCATAACCGGAATGTACATCATTGGACACGACACTATCCAAATCACTTCTAGAAAGGGGTTAAGCAAGATGCATCTCGACGAGATTAGGAAGACTGTGCAACGGCTCACTGGCATAAGCATTGTGGAGCAGACATTAACCTACACAACACTTCAGAACTTTGTTGACCCAACAAAGTTTCCTGTGAATGGTCTTCTAAGAAGGCTCTACGTAATCACATCGTCAATGTTGAACGCGGCATATAGTGCTCTGAAAGAGAAGCGGAAGGACTTGGCTAACGAAGTACTATATATGGAGAACGAAGTTGATAGGATATATTGGTTGGTGGTTAGACAGCTGCTCTTAGCCATAAAAGATAGAATAATAGGGAAGAAGCTTGGGATGGAGCAGCCTCAACATATTGTCGGGAGCAGAACAGTAGCCAAGTTTCTTGAGGAGATAGGCGACAGTATAGCAGAAATAGCCATGGAGATTATTAGGTTGATAGAGATAGGTTATGACCCTGATGAGGAAGTATTGAGCTCGGTTTATGGATTTTTTAAACTTGTAGATGATATCTACAACAAGACGATGAAAGCTTTCTTCCAGCTCGATCTGAAGCTTGCTAACGAAGCAGCACAGAGAGTAGAGTATGCGGATTTAAACTCTAAAAGCCTTACAGAGAAGATATTCAGGACGATTCAACAATACACCCAAAATCAGATAGATCACATCATTCCTAACTTAAACTATTATCTTTCTCTCAGAACGATAATAGGTACACTCGAGCGAATAGGAGACTATTGCGGCACCATATGCGAGCTTACGATCAACCGCTACCTAGAAGCGCCGAGTGAAATCTGTAGGTTTGAAAACGCTTAGTCTCTGAAGCCTAAGATTAGATGTTTTGCAGACACATTTTTACTAATAATAAACGCAGCGTAGAGAGGTAAGCATTTTAAGAACCTCTACCAACATATCTTGGGTATGGGTGGCGGGAGGAAAAGTGATCTCAGACTAAAGTCAATGCCAAGTATGGCACCACTAGCAATAGTAGAAGCAAGGTTACTTGAGTTGGGCTTTACCCTGACCTCTGAAGCAACAGTAGTATCAGATAATAGGTTCTGGCGTAGAAAGCTCTACACAAACGGATGCGAAGTGGTAACGCTGTCAGATGAGATCGGGAAGTTTTATCACCTTAAAGATCCAGTTATTACGATCTGCGGTAAGGAGAGGACCATCCAAGCCATACGTAATATCCTTTCCCTCTTCGGCGATAAGGTTAGTTAAGATGCCGTCCTACGATTGTAACGAACACCAGTTTGTGGAAAACTTGAGGAGAATACTAGACTCCAAGTTACGTGTGATCGTCAATAGGATGATAGTGCAAAGAGACGATGGTAAGTACGGTCTATCTCATCTCCCAGATCAAGAGTTTAAGAAGTATGAGGTTGTTGCATATAGGAAGCATCAACGGGCTACGGTCTACGCTAAGGTCCCTTTCTACGACGAGCTCCATAAGCGCCTTTATATGCAAGATGATATTCTTCATTCTCCAAAGAACCCTGGCCGATACCACCTGTCGATCCCTTACGTAAATGTGGAGTATCGTTTTACACTTTGGGGTGAAACCTACAGGCACGAATTTGATGTGTTGTATGAGCCACAGATACGGCTTGATCGAAAAGAGATAGTAGCAACCAAGTCAGAAAAGAAGGTTGCCCTCATACACGTGTTGAATTTTATACCGCCACCCCAACACGTGTTAGAGATACATCTGCCGCCTTCTACCATCGTGTTTGATGTGTGTAGGTTGAGTAGGGTCTAGCATCTTCCTTTTAGAATCTCAATAGCCTCACGTAGGTTGTTGATACGCTTAACCCAAACTCCTTCTTTAATCTCTGTGTTCCAGGGTTGGTTGTAGAGTAAAACCAACTTCTTCTCGCATGCTGCTAATCTAGCCAAGTCTGGTGAATCATCTATATAGACGTCGTATGGAAGGTAGATCTTAGGCTGCCAGCTGGGGACTGCGATAAAACGGTTATATGATATTTGATGTTTCTCTAACCACTTTTTGACAAATTTTAGAGTGTCCTTAGTCCTCCCAGTGACGATGTCGAGTGAGCAGAGGTGGTGTAATATCTTCGTATTCTCCGCAATACTCTCTTCCATAGGTTCTATCTCCTCCCACCTTGACCAAGCTTTAGAAAAGATACGGAAGAAATCACGTGCAGATATGCCTAAATCGTTCCAGAAAACCCACTTATCTATGCTCTTGTAGTCTAAGTTCTTGTTATACTCCTCATTATAAACCTTCAGCCACATCGGTATAACATTGGCTAATGTTCCATCAACATCTGCCGCAACACGCTTTTTGCGGTTAAATAGCAACACCCTTCCCTACCAACTAAAACTACAAACTACCCTAAATTAAAAATTATTATTTACTCTTAATGCTCCATTACTACAACTATGCGGCTTAAAGTAAATCTTTCTCAACCCTTTAATCTAGATTACACGCTAAACTCTGGGCAGACGTTCAGATGGCGTAAAATAGGCGATTCTTGGTACGGTACAATAGGTTCGACTGCCGTTAAAGTTACTCAGACCAAGAACACACTTCAAATCGAGTCTGATGAGAAATTAGGAGAAGAGATGGTTCTAAGATACTTTGGGTTAGACGACGATCTCGTAAGAATCTATAGCTCTATAAGCAAAGATAGCTATATAGTTGCGGCGCTAAAGAAGTACTTGGGGCTTAGAATACTTAAGCAAGATCCTTGGGAGGCTATCTTTTCATTTATCGCCGCAACAAACATAAACATAAAAAGAGTTGAAAAGACCATACATAGGTCGTGCGCAAGAATCGGCAGATTAAAGATGCTCAACGGCGTACCCATCTATACCTTCCCCATACCGCAAGCTATCCTACGGTTTGGAGAAGACAGCTTAAGAGCGGCTGGCTTTGGTTACCGCGCACCTTGGCTGCTAAAGGCGGCTGAGGTTGTGGTAGATAGATAAGATTTGCTACTCGACATATTTGAACAGAGATACGAGTCAGCAAGGGCTCTTTTGATGCAAAGCGAGTTCAAGGGCATAGGTGAGAAGGCTGCTGACTGTATTCTACTATTTGGTTTTCATAAGCTTGAATCTTTTCCGATAGATCGATGGATTAAACGAAGCATATTAAACAACTATGCTCATCTTTTTGATACCAACTTGAGTATCAAGCTCAAAGCAAGAAGATCGTTAGATAGGGTAACTTACGATAAGATTAGAAAGACTATGATGGGGTATTTTGGGAGATATGCTGGATACGCACAACAATATCTGTTTGTGCAAGAGCGTTCAACCAACCGCTCTATGATGAAGGATAAAGATTAATCATTGAGCTTTGGGCTATGATAGGTTATGGATGTTACTACACTCCTCGTTTCAACAGTTGCTGTTTCGTTTTCAGGGGCTTTATCACCAGGCCCCCTTACCATCTCAGCGATAGCGATTGGTGCTAGGAAATGCGCTAGAGGAGGTTTTCTGGTAGCGCTTGGACACATGCTTTTCGAAATTCCGTATATTATAGCCATAACTCTTTTCGCTTTTTCTGCCGATTTCTTTCTAAAAAAGCCTAGTGTAAGTTACATCTTGACATCGGTTATGTTCGGATTCGTTTTATTCTTCTCCTACACAAACATAAAAGATGGAATAGACGTGCTGAGGGGTGGTGAATTTAAGATGAAAGAGAGGGGAATGATTGGACTTAACCCTGTTTTTGTGGGTTTTCTCCTAACTTGCTTAAACCCCTACTTCCTTCTATGGTGGTTGAGCATAGGTTTACCTCTACTGCGGTTATCCTCCAGTATGGGCTCTATTTATCTGCTCATAATGTATGTTGCACACGTATGGCTTGATTATCTCTGGTTAACTTTAATGGGGTTTGCGGGCGAGAGAAGCGCAAAACTGCTTAAGTCGAAGGGTTATGGACTGCTTCTGATAATTTTGGGTTTGATATTAGCGATCTTTGCGATAGACCTAGCTCTAAAAGCCTATCTTAACTTAAGCTTACTTCCTTTCTAGCCCCCTTTCACGATAACAACTGCGACCGCTCAACTAGTCGTTTTCAAACCTAGGTATTGCTGCAGAGCCTCTATATTCCACGGGTGGACTGTAGACCTTCTCTTGTCAACCTTCAATTTTAGCTTGCGGGCTTGCTCCACCGATAACCCAACCGCCTTTAATTCACCTAACGAAAAGCCTTTGCCGACTCTTTGCTTAACCAGCATGTGGTGCTTCCTAACGACGAGCGCTGTAGGTGGTTCACCCTGTGGCTTGAATTGAACCTTCTGTTTCTTCTCCTTCTTCTTCGCTTTAGTAGTAGCGGCTTTTGTGGTCTTCGTCGATTCTGTAGCTCTTCTTGCTGGCTTACGTTTTGGCTTCTCCTCTTCTCTGCTCATACCTTTTGGGTGCTTTGGCGGAAATCTTAAGCCTTTTTAAAGGCCTTCCCAGTCTATAGTTTGATGCACCTTTTTCTTAGCTCGAGAGATAGGTGTCATCTTAACCGTTTAGTGGAATCTGGCAGAGCTAAGGAGGCTTGCGGCTTCCTACTTGGCAGAGCGCTAAATGAAGGGTTTATTATTCTAAAGATTGCCCAGCTACAAACGTGTTAGATTCAAACGCGGCATTCGAGATCTCTCCCTCAGAGGTTCTTAAAGTATTTGAGGGGGCGGATAATCTCGGTTTAGAGGTTATAGGTGTTTACCACTCACACCCAGCGCCGCCTGAGCCGTCAGTGATCGATCTACATTATATGAAAGCCAACCCTATGGTATGGTTGATCCTCTCTATGTTAGACGGCTCCATGGCAGCATACTATCCAAGTGGTGGAGGTTTTGTGAAGCTGAAGATAGTTCCGTAGTATTGAAAGGTTGCATAACACACTTTATATTCAATGGTTAGACAATCTGGGGGTATGCAGCAGAGCGTATTCAGCGAATACTATCTGCGCCAAGTAACTATGCCCGAGCTAGGCATAGAGGGGCAGCGAAGGCTCAGCAAATCAAGGGTAGCAGTGATAGGTGTAGGTGGGCTGGGCAGTGTCTCTTCACTATACCTAACATTGGCTGGTGTAGGCTACCTTAGGCTAGTAGACCAAGACACCATCGAGCTACATAACCTCCACAGGCAAGCGCTATACACGAGAAAAGATCTGAGGTACCCAAAGGTCGAGGTAGCGGCTAAAAGGCTGAGTGAGATAAACCCGGATGTGAAGATAGATATAGTGCCAGAGAATGTTAGACGTTCAAACGTCGACAGCATCATCGAGGGTGTAGATTGTGTAGTAGACGGTTTAGATAATATGAGCACGAGATACATTGTGAACGAAGCCTGCGCTAAACGAGGAATACCATATATCTTCGGGGGCGCCTTAGGGTTAGAAGGTAACGTGACCGTCTTTCACCCACCAGAAACGCCTTGCCTAGAATGCGTCTTCCCTGGGTTGGATGATGAAATGCTACCGACTTGCGCCACAAGAGGCGTAATAGGCGCTACACCAGCAGCTATAGGTGCTATACAGGCTTTAGAAGCTATCAAGATCTTAGCCGGGATAGAGGGCGGGTTAAAGGGTAGGTTGCTTATATGCGACTTTAAGAGGATGGATTTCTTGATAGTTGAGTTGGTGAAGGCTGAGTGGTGTAGGGTCTGCCAGCAGAAGGTCGAGAGAGCGGCTGAGCAAAGAGAGAGGCTAACGTGGATGTGTGGTAGAGATACCGTAAATATTAACCCACCTAAACCTATGCACATAGATTTGAATGAGGTGCTTCAAAGGCTTGGCGGCTACAGGGTACTAGCAACCTCACCTATCGTCTTAGTCTTCGAATATAAGGGGGTTGAGGTAAGCCTATTCAAGCAAGGTAGGATGCTCCTGAAGAAGGTAAAGAGTGGAGATGAGGCATTAGCGATCTACAACGAGCTGCTCAGACTACTAGAACTGAGCTAGCAGCTCTCAACACCGCTCAATATCTGCTCAGCCAACTCATAAACCTCTTCACGAGGTGGTATCTTAGATATGCCTACACCTCGAATCGCAAGAGTAGCTGCAGAAACACCTACACAAACAGCCCACAAAAGGTCCTCCTTCTGAGTAAATGATGCTGCAAAAGCGCCAGCCAAGATGTCACCAGCTCCAGTCGTGTCGCCCACTATGTTCACAGCCGGAATCGGTACCTTGCAGATCTTCCTTTCTACGGAAAGTGTTACATATCCGGAATGAGAGGTTAAAATCACCACTTTAGGTCCTAAGTTGTGGAGTTCGTTCAAGGCTTGTTTTAGGTCGTCTAAACCAGTTATGCACCGCATCTCCTCTTCATCCACCTTCAAAATATCAACGTCTCTTAGCAGCGCTTTATCCATATTTGAAAGAGTGCAGAAACCCTCTGAATCAAAACTTCTAAGGAAACCTTGTGGGTCTAGAAAGAGGTATTTTGCCGCTCTTCTGGCAGCGGTTGCTACTTCGCTAGAGACCTCCCTTGCTACAGGGTTTAGAACGCATATATTATAATTCTTGGCTTGTATCTGTTCTTCTTCAATGTCTTCGCATCTGCTGATCAACCTCAATCTCCTACTGCTACCATATTGTTGAATATGGAATCTTGTAGTAGGTTTTTTAGAAAACGCAGGCTTAAGTATATTGATGTATCTGGTTAGGAATAGTGTATAATGTTCTGGGAAGTCTAACCCAACTTTCGTAGCGACATCAACTTCGGCTCCTAATCTTCTCGCCATAAGACCAGCATAGCTGGGAGGGCCGCCTACCGATATCAAATCGAGGGTAGGTGAGGTTATATGATCAATAGTAATATGGCCAACTACAAGAAGCTTAACCAACCTTCCCTTCTAGCTTAGCCAATCACCACTTTTTAGCTTTTTTAGCTAGGCTGTTTAGCAAAGTTTATTAATAACTTACCCTCACTTCTTTAGTTGGATAAAAAAAGTCTTCGGTGGAAAGTATGAGTGAAAACGAAGAATCTGTAAACTTGCATAGGCTAAGGCAGTCTGTAGATCGATGCCCTAGATGCGGAAAAGGGCCAATGATCACGGATACTGCAAGTGGCGAACTCTTCTGCAGTAACTGCGGCTACGTAATAAAGGAGAAGATAGAGGAGCTCGGACCAGAATGGAGAGCCTTCTCAAAAGAAGAGAAGGAGAGCCGAAGCAGAGCTGGTGTGCCGTCCTCACTCGCTATGCACGACATGGGGCTAGCCACTATGATCGGGGTTGAGGATCGGGATGCATCAGGTAAAGCCTTACCTGCTTCTATGAGGGCCACGATAGAGAGGCTGAGAACGTGGGATGGTAGGAGCCAAGTTCACGAGCCTATAGACCGCAACCTTAGGCAAGCGTTCAGCGAACTTGATAGGTTAGCAGATAAACTTAGTGTAAGTGATGTGGTTATAGAGAAGGCAGCCTACATCTACCGGAAGGCTTTGGAGAAAGGTCTGGTCAGAGGAAGATCTATCTCAGCGCTAATAGCAGCCGCTTTATATGCTGCGTGCAGAGACACCGAGACACCAAGAACCCTTAAAGACGTAGCTCAAGTAAGTAACGTGAAGAAGAAGGATATAGCAAGATGCTACAGGCTCCTTCTAAGAGAGTTGGATCTAAAAATGCCAGTAGTAGACCCAATAAAGTGTGTTTCTAGAATAGCGAGTAAGGCTGGGTTATCAGAAAAGACGAAGAGGAGAGCGATTGAGATCCTCCGAAAAGCAGCTGAAACAAGAACTTCGGCTGGTAAAGATCCGATGGGTTTAGCGGCGGCGGCTCTCTACGTAGCTTGTGTACTTGAAGGCGAAAACAAAACACAGAAGGATGTCGCCGAAGCCGCTGGTGTGACAGAAGTTACTATTAGAAACAGATACAAAGGTCTTAAAGCTGCTCTTAACCTCTAGTCTGCTTAAGCTCCGCTACCAAACTTTGCCTCTTTTGTAGAAGCGAGAATAAATCTTCGACTATCTCGTCCAATTCTCTTAAACTTTCTTCCTTAACGGTAGATTTATGTGGAACCAACTCGTAAAGACTGTTTATAAATTGTGCTATTTCCTCATCGATTTTAAGAAGCTCCTTGACCATAGGAACGTTAACTTTACCCTTAGGGGAGCAAGCAAGTCGATAACCTTCCCCGCTACTCTTCACAATCTCCTGTAGAGATACTAACTTGACGTAGAGCAGACCTACCCTATTTCTAAGCTCGGATCTGGCATTGCTGTTTAGAAGCTTATCCAGCTTCTTGAGAACAGTAGATATCCTCCGCTCAAGGTTAGATTTAACAACCTCATCGACTTGCTTCATAACTCTTATTGAGGCTAACCCTGTGTTGATAGTTTTTTGAAGCTCAGAAGCAAGCCTAGATATCATAACAGTATGTTGTTTACCGCTTATTGGACCGCTGCGCTCTGATCTAACCACGCTTATCCCTCCTAAATCTCTGATATTAGGATTCGATTCTTAGCCTTCTTTTCTAAGAAACCTGGTGGGTATAGGTTTGGAAACTTCTTATTTATTAAGTCAAGATACAGAGCGACTTCTTCATCGGTCATGTATTGGAAGAGATACTCGCCCATATAGGGTGATGGTTCTCCTTCCCTCCTTATAAACTCTATATGCATAAGCGGTTCTCCTCTCTTAATGGTTATAGGCTTTCTGCTATTATTTAGGTTTACTAACTCTAGCGCCAACCTTCCTATAAACCCGCTGTGAACCTTCGCTGCGTTAAGAAAGGATAGACCCATCCTACCGTATCTGCTCTTCGCTGTCAAGTGGGCTACTATATTTGGTGGGGTAAAGACAACCTCATAGGATATAAGGTTCTTATGCTCTAAGTAGTTTAAAGTAGTCTCATCTTTTACGGTCAAGACGTATCCGTCGCCGTCCAAGAGGGCTCTGTCAAATGGGTAGATGCATTTGTTCTCTTCGATTAGAGCCAACAGCTTATCCTTACCTACGATACACAATCTGACTCACAACTAGCTTCCCTTCTATCCCAATTTAATCCTTCCTACTCCTTAATGAGAGAACTTTCTTAAGACAAACCAAAGTAGCACCGCAACGCCTAATAAGTAAAGTGTTATCGAGACAGCATCGGCAAGAAATGTTAAACCAGTCAACTCAGCAAAGTAGTCGAAGGTTCCGAAGAAGTAGTTAAAGAGAAGATGTAGGAGAACTGCTGCGTGGAAACCCCACCCCACATATAACCAACCTAAACATAAGCCAGCCACAAAAGCAGGCAAGACCTTACCAAGTTCCCACCCCCCTCCATAAACTACGTGTGCTGAACCAAAAGTGAGAGAAGAGAATACTATCAAGGAATTTAACAGCACTTTTACTCGCGGGCTTTTTGTGTTAAGAGAAGCAGAGGGGCGCCATAGTGTATATAGAGCAGATTTGAAATCACCGCGCTGAAGATAAAGCAAAGAAGATACCACTCCGATTAACGTCAATCTGAAACCGATTTCCTCAGCAAGCGGTGCGAACGTGAGTAGTGCGAAGTCAACCAACGGCTTGCTTCTTGGCAGAGCCCCAGTTTTCACACCAAAGAGGCTTTGTAAGTATTCTAACCCCAGATTCACCAATAGAAGCGGAGCAAAGAGTGTGCTTACAGTGGTAAGTGTGTTACCCAGCACAGAGGAGATTCCTCTATAATAGACTGTTTTCAGCGTTTGGTAAAGATTTGCTAGAGGCCCAGAAGCAGCAAGATAGACGAGCAATAAGTAGAATACCAAGAGTAAAGTAAGTAGGGTTAAGGCGTCAATAGCTAATCTAATCGGTACAGCTAAGCCAAAGACAAAGAAAAGTAGAATCCTTATGGTCTGTGGTGCTTCTCTGCTATAAGTGAAGGTGATGTAGGCTCCTAGTGGGAAGGAAAGAGTGAAAAAGATTAAGAAGATGACAAGTAGAGCTAAAAATACTATCTTAGCCGCTGATTGGAGGAATTTACGTTGAGGCATAGGCTACTTGTTACGTTCATCGTCAACTGCCTCAAACGCAACAGTGCCCGAATAACCGCAGGCTTCACAATAGTAGTAATCTGGGGTAAGCCACCCGCTAAGCTGCGATAATGGCTTAAGAGGTTTAAGACATTTTGGGCATAGTTTACAGGATAAACTAGTAGGTGATCTCCTAACCAGTCGCCCTACCTTCTCTCCTTCATCCAAAGTGTTCACTACTGTACTTCTATCGACGATTTATTGAAACCCATGTTTATTAATTCTTCTTTCACCGCTTCTCTGTGGTCTCCTTGTAAAAGCACATATCCGTCCTTTGCTGTACCACCACAAGCTAGCTTCGTTTTAAGAGTCTGTGCAAGCTTCTCTAATTTCGATTGCTTCATGTTAAGGCCCTCGATCATTGTCGTAGGTTTTCTGAAGCGCCGCATCTCTAATCGAATTATTATCCTACTTTCTTGTTTGTTAAGTTCCTCGCAGACGCAAAGATCACGTGGTAATCCGCATTTACTACAGGTCTCGACCATCACACCACCAGTAGGCTTGCTTTTTGAGCAGCGGATACACGATTACCTTCTGATACTTTTACTTTAATCATCTTCACTACTGCAGATGATAGGGAAAAAGGAGTATAAAAATTTTAAAGATGATTCGGGTCGCAAGCACACTTAGCCACTAGTCTACGTTGTTAGGCAAAGAAGGCTTTTAATAACCCCTATTTAATACTAGACAGAGGAGCCTGAGGTGTTGCCTACCCTACTTATAGCTGAGGGTGTGCTAGCTCTGGTTGGAGCGTTTATAGGGTTATCCATAGGTTATATTTCGTTGACTGGGTATAGGGAAACAGGTAGCCCAGCTTTATTGAGGCTTGCATCAGCATTTACCCTCCTCTTCCTAGGCTTTATTTGTGAAGCGCTTGCTATATTTGGATATGTAGGTATTCTTCCTATACTCGCTCTTGCAACAGCCTTCTTCACGATCGCCTCGAATTTCTTAGAGACCTTAGGTTTCTTCTTCTTAGCCTTTTCATATATACTTAACGTTAGGGCTACTCAAAAGACTTCGATTATACCGCTCATACTTCCATTAAGCCTACCTGTTGTGCAAATTTCTGCTGCCTTAAAGTCTATTTCTTTTTACCTACTAATATATGCGTCGATAGAAACCGCTATAGCATATGCGAAGACGAGGAGGGTTGAGACGTTAGTGTTATCTCTTGGTCTTATTTTCCTAGCTGTGAGTGAGCTTCTGAGATGGATAAGCTACGTCGAGTTGTCTTGGCCATTTTGGTATTCTACATCCTTAGTGCTAAAGTTGATAGGGTTATCAACCCTCTTAGCACCGATAGTTAAGTTTGCTTCACTAAAGGGAGGTGTATTAAAGAATGGTGTATAGGAACTCCTTAAGAATAGTCGTCGATATTCTCACGATCGCCAGGGACGCTGATTCAGAAAAAGGGGTGGGTATAACAACTCTGCTTCGGAAAGGTAATATTTCGTATTCACGTTTAAGCCGCTTATTAAAAGATTTGGTCAGATGCGGGCTTATCGAGGAGGTCAACGCAGAAAGAGGTGTAAGATACAGAATCAGTGATCAGGGGCGTCAGTTTCTTATGGCATATTCTCGCTTCGAAGAATTCGTCCAATCTTTTGGGCTGCGCCTTTGATTATCTACCTTCTCCGCGGTTCTTCAGCCAACCTATATATGTTTTGGTAGGCTTTCGAGTACGCTTGGTCTGAAGATAATTTCTTCTCTAACCTACTTACAACCTTCCCCAACCATATCCTTTTTTTCACATATTGGTTGAGCTTTTCCGCAGCTTTAAGGTACTGGTTAATTACTTCACGCGAATAAGGGTTCTTTACTATAACTGTTGATATTAAGTTACTGCTACTCTGAATTATCGCTTCTAATAGGTCAAGTTGAACAGTAAGTGTTGTACCAGCAAACCGCCGTAGCTTCGCCATATCTACATCTGAGAGTGCAAGGCCGAAAGCTAGATTCATGAAGTAAGGTAGAGTTAGAGAGTAAGCTATCATCTTATCGTGCTCTTCTACTCCACATTTCACAAAACTTGCTTCTGGTAAGAGACGTTGAGCTAACTCAGCCTCACGCTCTACATTACTCACTTCAACCACTATTATGCGCCCGAACTTTAAATCAGAGAGTCCTGGGCCAAATAAGGGGTGTAGTGAGAGAGGCGTGATATGTTTAGGCAGTCTTCTTAAAGCTGAAATTACGGGGCTTTTTAGAGAGGAGATTTCAACGAGCATTGCGCTATTTTCTACGCTTCTCCCTATCTTCGCAACCATTTGTGGTGTAGCCTCTATAGGTATTGAGAGGAATATAACTTCAGAGTTGCGGAGGCACTTCTTCAAGGTTGGTGTATATTCTGCTCCAACCTCCTTCGCTAATGCTTCGACATCTTTCCTTCTCTTATCATATACCTTAACTCTATGACCTCCTTTGATGAAGTAGTTGGTGAACCACCTACCCATGTTGCCAGCCGCGCCTAGTACAGCTATATTCACAGTAGCTCACGCATCCTCGCCACGCCTTCACGCAGCTCTTCTTCTGGTCTGCAGAACGACAACCTTACGAATTGAGGGTAGTTTCCGAAACTAGAGCCCGGTGTTAAAGCTACATGTCTCTTAAGCATTTCTTCAACAAACTCTTCACCACGCATCCCGTTATTAAGTTTGAAGAAGAGGTAAAAGGCGCCTTCGGGCTCTCTAAACTCGAGCGGTAAAGGTTTAAGTAGTGATGTTATGAGGTCACGCTTCTTCTTCATCTCTCTGACATAGGTGTCGACTTCGTCAAAGCATTCCAACGCTGCTAGGCCAGCCAGCTGAATAGGCTCTGGTACGCAAGTGTAGAGGTCTCCGGCGAGGTCTGCGATAGCAGCGCAGCGTTCGCTTGATGTGATCAGGTAGCCGAGTCTAAAGCCTGTCATACCCCAAGCTTTAGAGTATGTGCCTATTACAATCTTTTCACAGTTTTCCGCTAGTAGGCTGTATCGGTCTTTATATGTGAACTCTGTGTATGCTTCGTCGCTCAATATAATTATGTTGTGTTTGGCCGCCACTTCTATTATCGATTCGATGGTTCTTCTACTCAAAACCTTGCCTGTTGGGTTGTTAGGCGAATTTAGGATTATGAGCTTTGTTGTTTCATCTATAAGCTCTTCTATCTCGTTTATATCAGGCTCCCACCCAGCTTCAAGCGTCGTATGCACTACTCTAGCTCTACAGCCAAGCGACTCAACACTCTTCCTATAGGCTGGCCAAGCTGGTTCGATGATTATCGCTGAGTCACCCAGCTTTAAAGTAGCTGAGAGCGCGAGGGTCAGAGCCGCCCTACCTCCTGGTGTAATTAAGACTTCGTTTGGTTTTATTGAGGCGCCCCATCTTTCGCTCATCTTGTCCGCTAGGGCTCTTCTTAATTCAGGTAGACCAAACTTTGAGGTGTAGTGTGTCCGCCCCTCCTTAAGCGCCTTGATCATAGCATCTATTACTCTTTGGGGTGGGCCGAGGTCGGGTTCACCTACTTCTAAATGTATTATCTTTGAGCCTTGTTCCTCTAGGCGCCTACTTTCTTCGAATATTGTTGTTGGTGTGAGTAGGGGTTTGTATGCTGATTTCTGTATTGCTATAGATTCTGAGATGAGTAGGTTGAGGAGCCTAAGCCCCTTTGCTGGATCTAAGCCGTATCTGCTACATATTTCTCTAATCTGGTTAGCCAGATTCTTTTCCACATTATAATCGTCGAGGGGTAGGTTGAGTTTCGCCTTTAGAGAAGTTATCTCGTTAACTAGGATGATCCTTTGGCAGAATGCTTCAGCTATTATACGCGTCTTCTCAGCTATCTGCTCTCTGATCTCCTTGAGCCGCTCGCTATCATCCAAAGCGCTTCACTCTTCTAGTACTGCAGGTATGTACCCGCCTCTTAAAGCTAAGTCTGCCAAGACTATTGCTGTTACCGCTTCGACTATGGGGACGGCTCTCGGTACAACACAGGGGTCGTGGCGCCCTTTTACCGAGATCTCTACTTCCTTCATAGATTTGAGATCGACGGTCTTCTGCTTCTTCGCTATTGAGGATGGTGGTTTGAAGGCTGCTCGGAATATAAGCGGCATACCGGTCGATAGCCCACCGAGCACACCGCCGCAGCGGTTGGTTACGGTTGCGATCTTTCCGTCTCTGATGGTGTATTCGTCGTTGTTTTCTGACCCCTTGACTTTTGCTGCCTGGAAGCCTAGGCCGAACTCCACGCCTTTAACCGCTGGTATGGAGAATATTGCTTTGCTGAGCTCGCTGTCGAGTGAGCTGAATATGGGTTCTCCGAACCCTGGTCTTAAGCCATCTACTATGCACTCTATGATGCCGCCTACGCTATCACCTTCTTCTTTCGCCTCAAGTATCTTTTGCCTCATGAGTTTCGCTGCTTCTTCGTCTGGGCATCTGACTTCGTTAAGGTACCTACGCCGCTCTATCTCATCTAAACTCATTTCAGACGCCCTTATGCCTGCGATCTCTTTTGTATAAGCTATTATGCGCACGCCTAGGCATCTCCGCAGCAGCTTCTTAGCCACAGCACCAGCCATCACAAACCCAACAGTCACCCTTGCTGAGAAGCGCCCACCCCCTCTATAGTCCTCAAACCCCAGATATTTTACACGCGCAGGGTAATCTGCGTGCCCTGGTCTGGGAGTATACCTTATCTCCTCATAGGGTGTTGAGTCTACGTCGCGGTTCCAGACCACCATACAGATGGGTGCGCCTGTTGTTCTGTTGTTAAAGACTCCTGAGAGGATATCTACTCGGTCTGGTTCTGCTCTCGCTGTTGATATAGTGCTGCTTGGTCTTCTAAGGTCGACTTCACGCTGAATCTCCTCTACCTCTATGGGTAAGCCAGCTGGGCATCCGTCTATGACCGCCCCTATACACCTACCGTGGCTTTCACCAAAGCTCATAACTGCGAAGCGCTCACCCAGTAGGTTGGCTGGCATCCTCTTCCACCTCCAGAGAGGCGCCTATCTTCTTCATATCTTCTATGAAGGTTGGGTATGAGACATCGACGCTTTCAGCACCCAAAACCTCACATCCACTTTGTGTCGCTAATCCAGCTAAGCAGAATGCCATGAATAGGCGGTGATCTCCTCTTGAGTCGAGTGTACACCGCTTTAGAGCGCCTCCTTTGATCTTTAGGCCGTCTTCGTAGAGCATTACTTCAGCACCCATCTTGCTCAGCTCCTCAGCTAATACGGTCAGCCTATCTGTTTCTTTGTATCTAGCGTGCGCCACCCCCCTTACCTCTACACCACCTCTACACCTTAACCCAAGCACCGCGACTACTGGTAGGAGGTCTGGGCTGTCCGATAGGTTGAAGACACCGCCCCTCAGCATATCTTTGGAGCCACTAACTCTAACTGCTCCCTCCTTAACCTCTACTTCAGCACCGAGCTCCCTTAAGATCTCTATGATGCGTCTGTCCGCCTGTGGTTGTTGTAAGGAGAGATTACCAACTTTGACCTCGCCGCCTGAGAGCGCTGCAGAAGCGAGTATGAATGCTGCCGAGCTGAAGTCGCCTGGAATATCTACCTCTGTTGATATATACCTTTGACCGTGTGGTATGTGGAAGATTCCTTCGCTTGGGCTCGCTATTTTGCCGCCGAATTCACGGATAGTGTGGAGAGTTGCTTCAACGTATGGTCTTGAGACCAGCTTGCCTGCTACTTGAATCGTTGTGTCGCTGTCTGCGAAGGGTGTTGCTATGAGGAGGGATGAGACGAACTGAGACGAAATATCTCCCCTTATCACAGCGTGCCCACCTTTTATACCCCCTCCCTGCACCACGATGGGTGGTTTACCGTTAAGTCTGGTAGACCAGCATTTCACACCCAGCTGCGTTAGAGCGTCTAGAAGTGGCTGCATCGGTCTCTGCCGTAGGCTGCTGTCTCCTGTGAGCACAGTATAGCCGTTGGGGGTTAGGGCTGCTACTGAGGTCATTATTCTGATGGTAGTGCCTGAGTTCTCTGCATCTATCACGTCTTCTGGTGTCTGGGGGCGATCAACACCTCTAACCGATAAAGAGGCGCCGTGTATAGTTACTTCGGCACCTATTGCTTTGACCGCTGCTATTGTTGCATTCGTGTCTCTAGCTAGAAGTGGTCGGTTGATCTTTGAGGTGCCGTCGCTGAGCGCTGCGAGTATAACCGCTCTATGCGTGTAGCTCTTGCTCGGCGGCGCTTCAACAAAACCGTTGATGACCGAAGGGTATACTCTAACCTTAACCACTAGCCCAGCACCCTCGCCCGCCTATTATTAACTCTCGTTAAGATAACCTTGCCGCCTAGGCCCTTTAACGCTGAAGCTACTTCATTAACGAACTCGCTTTTGCAGAGCGCAGACACCGCTGGCCCGGTTCCCGAGAGCCCTGCTGCTAGAGCGCCGTGCTTTATGGCTTCTGCGGCAGCCCTTACGTCGAAGCCTAGTGCTGCTGAGTAGATCAAGCCGTTTATGGTTAGGGCTTCTAGGTATCTACCTTCTGAGGCCAGTTTGAGTGCTTGTAGAGCGAAGGGTTTGAATCGCTCCACAGTCTGCCTGCTTATCTTCTGCTTCTCCAATCTTTCTTCAGGCACATAGATCACCACCTCTAGGTCTTCGGGCCCCTCATCCCTTTTTAGGAGCTTGAGGTTTGTGTTGTCTGTGAGGCAGTAGCCGCCGAAGTAGCTTGCGCAGGCATCGTCAAAAGCGCCCGTTATGGTAACCTTCGCTTTGATAGCAGCGTTAACACCTATCTTGACGAGCTCTAAATCGTCGACTTCAACACCTAGAGCTGCTTTGGCCGCTAGCGCGATGGCGTTCGCTGCCGCGCTTGAGCTCTTGAGTCCTCTTGCCAAAGGTATCTCTGAGTGTGTGGTGACTTCTGCACCTACTTTTCTTTTTGCTAGAGTTTCTATTATCGCTTGTGCCATAATCTTAGAGGATTCTATGTCGCTGGGTTGGTGCTCTACCCCCTCTATCCTAACCTTCACCCCCTCGGTTCCATCGATTATCTTGACCTCAGCTTCGAGCCTTAGGCGTACACCGAGTGAGCACCCTAGCCCAGTTGCTACAGCGTTCACCACAGAGACGGCGCCGTATGCTTCAGCCCTACCCAACAACCTCGACACCAAGCTCCATCTTTAAAGCTTTGAGCATAGCCTCCTTTGGTGGTTCGAGCCCAGTCCAGATTCTGAAGGATTCTGCTGCTTGCTCAAGTAGCATCTTGTAGCCAGGGATTGTTGTTGCGCCAACCTCTTTCGCCTCCTTAAGGAGCTTGGTTTGGGGCGGTCTATAGACTAGGTCGTAGACGATTAGATCGCTTCTTAGAAGAGCTCTAGGTATTATCGACTCATCTACATTCGGGTACATGCCGACAGGGGTTGTGTTGACCACCAGCGTGGCTCTGCTGAGCACCTCTTTTAAGCTCTCTTCGTTTAGAGGCGCCACCTTCAGTTTGTTACCGTGTTGTTTATATAGGTTAAGGGCTCGCTCTAAGCTTCTGTTGAGCACAATCAACTCTCTACACCCAGCGTCCAGAAGTGCTCTTACACAAGCCTTCGCTGCGCCGCCAGCACCCAATATTAGGGCCGTTATCTCATTTAGTTTAAGATTGAGTTCTAGGAGTGGTGCTAAGAAACCCGCCACATCTGTATTATAGCCTATTAGGGAGACACCGTCTAACTTGACCGTGTTGACCGCACCCACCCTCGCAGCCGACTGGTCTAGGTGTGTAAGCAGCGGGATAATTCGCTCCTTATAGGGTATCGTGACGTTAAAGCCACAAACCTTAAGCGCCTTCAAACCCTTTATGGCGTCCTCAAACATCGTAGGCTCTATGTCGAAGACGAGGTAGACCGCATTTAGACCGAGCGCTCTAAAGGCTGCGTTATGTATAGCTGGGGAGGCTGTATGCTCCAGCGGGTGCCCAACTAGCCCACAGATCTTGGTTTTAGGGTTGATCTCCATAACCCAGCACACGATACAACCGAAGCGCTTCACTTAACTCTATCTGCCCAGGAGCAGTTGCCTCTTTTAGGCAAGTGTAGACAATAGGGGAGCCGAGCATCGGAGCTAGCACCCTAGATACGAGACCCAACTCACCCATGCAGAAAGCTATAAGCCTACCTTTAGGAGCTTGCTTCAGCAGTTCCATAATTCTAAGGTTGTCCTCGAACTTCCTCGCTGCGGTCACGACCTTACCCACGTTTCCGTAGCTCAACACCTCATCAACCCATCTGCTTAAGGTGGGTTGGTTGGGTGTTTTTGTGAAGCTGTGCTTAGAGGCTATCAACGTGGTCTCTGCTTGAACCTCTCTGAGCTTCTTCTCCCTCTTCACGGTATCCAACTCTATATCGATGTAGGCTGGCTTAAGGTCTACCATCTGATAGAGGAACTGTATGCGCTTTGCTTCACTCCCTCTAAACTGCCCACCTTCTTTACTAGATCTGAGAGTTAAGATACACCTACCCTCTATACCCTTGATTACATTCTTCAGCCGCTCAATATCAAACGTTTGGAGGTAATCGAGTCTGAGCTCAACCAGATCAGCACCCAGCTTTATAGCAGCCTCAGCCTTCTTTTTAAGGAGGGTGTAGGTTTTAGCAGCTACCGAAACACATGCCTTCATCCCTAAGATCCAACACCTACTTCTCTAAGATGTATTCGTTAACAGCTACTCCGAAGTGTCTACCTTTGGCTTCAACTACACTAGCAAGTATACGGTCGCCACGCTTGAGCTCGGTCACAGGCTTCACCTTACCATCCTCGCAGACCAAGGCTATAGTCTCAGCGTTTTGAAGCAGCACGCTCCCAACCTCCTCTCCAAACGAGGCTTTAACTAAGACCAGCGGTCTACGCTCTATCTTCACCCTACCAACTGTCGCTACTCTAGGCGGATCCTTAGGGCTCACCACCAGCACTTGGTCTCCGGCTTCAAGCTCACACAGATACTTTGTTCTGCCATCTGGCATGAGTATGTAGCTGCTTACGCTTCCAGCGTTTACCCTAAAAGGTCTGGGTGAGGTGAACTTTGAACCTAAGGACTCGTTGTGAACAAGGAAGAGGAAGTTAGCTCTACTACCTACGAGCAGCCCCTCGCCGAAGCTTAGCATCGAGGATGTATCCACACAGACCCTATCACCCACACCAGTCTCCCTAACCTCAAGCACCTCAACAGGCACCAGACGAACAAAGGACACAGCCTTAAGATAGTCGAGGGTCTGCTTAACCTCCTCAAGACTAGAGGTTTTCAGCACAACACCGTCAACACCACGCTCCAACACACCAAGCAGCGGCCTAACTTCGCTAGGCGATGAAGCATAAGCATATAGCTTACAGCCACTTGTCTGAAGCTCGGCTATAAGATTCTCTAAGGGTATGATCTTCCAGTCAGCGGTTTCAACGAGCACAACTTTGGCGCCCCTCTTTGCATCCGCTACGATCTTCTCAAGATCGCCCCTATCCACAATCCTCTTTCTCAGCACCAGCCCCCTAACCTCTTGAGCAGACTCAGAGGGTTGAAGAAACTCAGCATCCACACCTTCAACTGGTTTACAGAGAAACTTCTTTACACCAAGGGCTCTAGCCCCCTCTATGAAGTTAGGTAAGTCGCTCGGTTTGACCGTAGGCTCGATGATAATCTCTTTACCCTCGAACATTTCACTCATTCACTGCCTTAAGAGCTTCATCAACATCGATACCATCGAACACAAGCCTACTAAGAGCCTTCGTTATACCACGCGGATTGGTGTGCTGAAAGATGTTCCTACCGAAGGTCACACCCATAGCCCCGGCGTCCAACGCACCCTTAGCCATAAGCAGCACCTCCCTATCACTATTCACCTTAGGTCCGCCAGCTATAACTACTGGCACAGGGCACCCGCGCACCACCTTGCTAAAGGTCTCCGGGCTACCTGTGTATACGGTCTTCACGATGTCAGCACCGGCCTCAGCCCCCACCCTTGCTACGTGCGCAACTATATCCGGATCATAGGGGTTCTTTATGTTCTCACCCCTCGGATACATCATAGCAATTAGAGGCATACCCCAGCTATCACATTCATCAGCAACAAGCCCAAGATCCTGCAGCATCTCAGGCTCATCCTTGCAACCTATGTTGATGTGAACAGAGACCGCGTCAGCACCCAACCTAATAGCCTCCTCGACACCAGAGATCAGCATCTTACGGTTAGGCGACGGCCCGATATCAGTGCTGGCTGAGAGGTGCATAATTATACCAGTGCCGGGATGGTTTCGAAGACCTTTAAGGATACCCTTGTGGACGAGGATCGCTGAGGCTCCTCCTTCAGCGACTTGCTGAATCGTGGTGTAGATGGTGTCAAGACCCTTGACCGGACCCATGCTTACGCCGTGATCCATAGGTATGCATAGCATCTTGCCTTTTCTAGTTAACCTGGCGATTCTAAGATGCTTACCCAATTTGACTCACCTCCTTCTTACTACTCACCATCAACGCGTCTCGGAGAAGTGCGAGCGACTTATCTCTATCAGCCATCGAAACGAAGAGCCTTATGGATGAGCCCGCTGTAACCAAGCCGTAGACGTTTATCCCGTGTCTAGCTAGGGGTTGAGTAACACGCTGAACCATACCTGGGCTGGTCTCCATAGCTGGTGCCTTAACCGTTATCATAGCGAGTTTCTCATAGCTGCTGACCGCCTTCCCGAAGCCTGTTGAAACAACCCAAGAATGCAGCTTACCCAAGACTTTGTCACCATTCAACACGTAAAGCACTATAGACTTTGGTTCAGAGCCCATAGAGATCACCCTACCACCAGCAGAATATACAGTATCCAGTAGTTCGCCGACGGCTCTGTATGAGCCGTTTATGTTGCCGACTACAGTTATCATAGTGACCGGATCTGGCGGGGCTTCGATATCTATGTGGAGGAGCGACTCACCATCTATAAGCGTCCCTTTATCTTCAGAGTCGAGGCTCGCTATGTAAATAGGCACACCCTCAGCCTTATACCTCAGCGCCTTATAATGCAGGAACTTCGCCCCACCCAGACTAAGGGCTAACGCCTCCTCTGAGTCAAGCGCGCTTAGAGGTACTGCGTCAGAAACCTTATCAGGGTCGCTCGAAAAGACCTTACCCACATCCTTAACAAGCACCACCTCCTTCGCCCTCAGAGCGCTACCAAGAAGCACCGCTGTAGTGTCACTACCACCCCTACCAAGCGTAGTAATCTTGCCATCCAGTGTCTTCCCTACAAATCCACACACCACAGGAACCTTACCTTCATCTAGCAGAGGCTTAAGCCGCTCTTCAACAAGCCGCTTCGTTTCTTCGTAGAGCGGGTTAGCGTCGAGATGGTTTGAATCTGTTACAATAGGCCAGTATGGTGAATCGGGGTCAACTACAACGGCATCTAACCCGAAGCCTTTTAGCGCAGCGGCGAAAAGCCTCGCGCTTGTACGCTCACCCATAGAAAGGACCTCATCAAGCATCTCTGGGGTGATATTAGGGTTCGCCTTACGCGCAGTCGAGATTAAGGAGTCAGTTACACCCCTCAGAGCTGAGACGACCACAACAACGCCTATACCTCTTGCGTGCACATTCCTAACTTTCTGCGCTGCCTTCTTGATGTGCTCATCGCTGTCAAGCACTGAGCCTCCGAACTTGAAGACTACAACATCTTCTACCAATAGAACCACCTCCTTAAATATTTATTAGGTCCGTTTAGAGAGGAATCAGATGATCTAGTAGGTGCATGGCAGTTAAGGCTTGTTGAAAAAGCAATCACTCTCGAAGTAAAGTAGATCGCCTCGCACTTCTCCTCCACCTTCCGTGCTGTATCTCCTGCGCTGTATTTAAGTTCTTCTACTTGAACAGCTCATCTTCACAATGTCCGTCAACAAAATACTTGGGCTTGTAGCAACAGTAGTTCATAACAGAGCGCGAGCCCATCTACACTTAAAGCCCATGATCATAGCCCTAGAAGTAGCTTACCTACCGAACCTCCTATTACGCTGCTGATAGATTCTTATAGCTCTCATTAGATCGATTTTTCTAAAATCCGGCCAAAATGTATCTAAGAAGAGCAGTTCACTGTAAGCTGACTGCCAGAGGAGAAAGCCGCTGAGCCTTTCCTCACCAGAAGTTCTTATTATCAAGTCGGGGTCTGGGTGTGGAAGATAGGCAGTATATAGGTGCTGCTCTATCGTTTCAGCAGTTATCTCTGTTGGATCCAGCTTACCCGCCTTCACCTCTTCACATATCCTCTTGACCGCGTCTACTATTTCGCTCCTACCACCGTATGCTAAAGCGATGTTCAAGAAGTGTTGATTGTAGTTTGCTGTTTTCTGTTCGATTTCATAAATGAGAGACTGAATATTTTGAGGCAACAGCTCTATCTTACCTATTCCCTTTACCCTAACCTTATACTTATCTATGCGTTCATCTTGAAGAAGCTCTTTCAGCTTTTCATGCATGATCACAAAGAGTCCATCCACTTCTTCCTTAGGTCTGTTAAAGTTTTCAGTTGAGAAGGCGAAGATTGTAACACTCTCTATCCCAAGCTTATAACACCACTCAAGAAGGTTCTTAGCCTTCTCAGCCCCAACATAGTGCCCTACTGTTGGAGGCAGTGATCTTTCTCTTGCCCATCTCCTGTTACCATCTAAGATTAATCCTATATGCTTCGGCATCTCTTTCTTCGATATCTGGTGCTCAAGATACCTTTCATATATCTTGTAGACACCAAATACCTTCAATAATGTCTGCAGCAACTCAATCACCTACGAAGCCGTTTAGCAATAATATAGTGGTATACTAATGAGACGACGAGGAATAAGATTGCTAAGCCGATTAAGAGGAGCGAGGTAAGGTAAGCGGGACTACCTTTACCTAATAGGATAAGGGAAATCTGAGTCATCGGGAAGTATAACAGCAGTAAGATAAGTAGGTTGGTAGCGGTCCTAAGAACCTTATAACTGTGCCTAATCCAATGATAGAGAGCCGAACCAGCTAAATAAACACCAATTCCGATCCAGATCAGAGTAACGGTCTCTTGTAGAAACAAGCCTATGAGGTAAGCACCATATTCAAAAAATAGTTCTGGCTGAGCCATTATCTTAGCGTACTCTGGTGTGCCGCTTACTGCTGTGAAACCAATATACACCGCTGAGATTAGTATGAGAACTGATGCTAAAGCAGAGAAGAATCTCAGGTAACCAGATGGCCTCATATGTGTCAGCGCTGAAGCGAGCTTATCCAAATCGAAGCCACGTGCAACAAAAGCCAGACCGAGTATAACTAGGGCTGCAGCGATAGCCTCAGTGGTCTTACCTAGCACCATTAATATGCCAAACGTTAAGAGAAGGAGCCCAGGTACCCCTAAGAAGAACCTTGAGTACCTTGGATCATATATCAACATCTTAAGGTATCTTGATAAGATCGCATATGATTCTTCCACACTCTCAATGTGCTTAATGACAACTCTACGCACAGAAAAAATGGGCTTAAAGTTCTGCACAACTGGGATAATATACTCGTCTTCAGCACCATCTGAGACAAAGACGATACCATCGACTTTGTGTGAGGCTAAGATGCTCTTTACCTCCTCCATTATCTTCCGATCCGCCTCAATACCCTTTTTCTGCGTACCAGCCACTACAGCAACCTCAACCGCATATCCTTGCTGCAGCAGATCGTCGTGCTCCTTGATAGCGGCGAAGATCGTGTTTGCGTCTGCTTCTTCTGGGTCAGCCAGAGCCAGCCTTGTCGCTGCTACCAAACACTTGTCCCGACCTACAATGGGCGTCGCCAAACTTGTCTTTACACCTATATCATTATCTCTATCTACACATAAGACTAGTAATGCAGGCTTGGTTCTGGCCGCCTCCAACCTTTCCTAAAACCTTGCCACTCTCTACTACTTAAGCAATTTCATCTTCAGGATTCAGAAGTAGTTTAAGTTCGCTCAACTCGACTTTCTTCCCTTCTAGAAGCTTGTTACGAATATCTTCTTTTAATCTGCTGAGCTCTTGTTTCAACTTCTCTTTTGCCTTTTTCGCTTCTTCTTGGCGTTTAGCCTCTAGAACTTCCCTTCGCTTAGCCAAGGTTGTTTGTAGTTTAATCAGCAGATTGTTGAGCTGTTGCTCTTTCTCTTGTAGCGAAATGTTCAACTGCTCTAGCTTGCTTCGCTGTTCTTTTCGCCTTTCGAGTAGCTTATAGATGCTCTCTTTTGTCGCCTCTATCTTCCTCTTTGTTCCCTCGATCTTGGCTCTGATCTCCTTTAACTTTTCAGAAAGAGTAGTTGTTTCTTCTGAGAGCTGCTTAAACTTCTCTAATGCAGCCTCTCTCCGCTTGATCTCCACTTTTTTCAAATGCAGTTCCTTTATCCTTTGTAGAAGAGTCTTCTCCTGTTCTTTGGTTAATCTCTTGGTCTGCAGCCTCCACTCTAACTCACGTATAGCTCGCTCTATCTCTTCAGAAGACTTCACCTTATAAACCCTTCCTACCATGGCAAGTTCATTCTTGCTTGTAGCGATGGTTTGCAGAGTCTCCTGCATCCTCACTCTAAGTTCCTTGTATTCTTTCATCAACTTTCTCAACTCATTTATTTCTGCATCTTTGAGATCTCTCTGTGCCTTGAGTTGATTGCTTACCTCTTTCAGGCTCGTTACTACATTATGCTTTTCTTCTTGTATATCTTTGATCTCCTCTATAAGTCGCCGTTTCTCTTGTTTTAGCGATGAGATCTCTTCATCTAGGGCTTCTAAATCAGCAGAGATGCTGGCTTTATCCATCACCAAACCTCTATAAGCAACTAGAATTAACCATTTCTACTAGTGTAGTAGAGGTGGTGTTAAATCTTATCTAGAGTTGCGTCGAGTGTTATAGAGGAGTTTACCTTGTTAGAGGCGCATATAGGTTGGTTAAAAGAATTTGGCTGCTAACAGGAGAACCTGGCTCTGGAAAGACAACAGCATTAATGAAGATTGTCAACGCTGTAAGAGCTAGAGGCTACTCTATTGGTGGAGTAGTTGCTGTAGAGAAAAGGAGGAGTGGGGTAAGAGTTGGCTTCGAAGTAGTCGACCTACTTTCTGGGAGCAGAGACACCTTGGCCTCGGTGGATCAGAAGATAGGACCTAAGGTAGGAAAATATAGAGTTAATCTGAAGGCACTATCGGATCTAGCAGCAAAAGCACTTATCGAAGCCAAGCAGCACTGCGACCTAATCGTTTGCGACGAGATAGGGCCTATGGAAATGACTAGCCCAGAGTTTCGTAAAGCGGTTAAAGAAGTGGTGGATTCGGGTAAGCCTATGATAGGCGTTCTCCACAAACGTATACGTGATTTGCTGGCTGACGAGCTAAGAGCATCCGCCGAGGTTGAGATTGTAGAAGTAGATCTTTATCGCTCTGAGGAAGCTGTGTCAAAGATTTTAGAGGCTGTCCTAAACCTGCTTGGTGCGAGACATTGACTAGGAGAATAATCGGCGGTGTCGATGACGCTGGTAGAGGGTGCATCATAGGGCCGCTGGTCTTGGCAGGCGTTTCGGTTGAGGAGAGTAAGATAGGCAAGCTTATTGAGATAGGCGTTAGAGACTCTAAGACACTCTCCCCCGCGTCAAGAGCGAGGCTCTACCCTCTTATCAAAGACTTGGCGTATAAAGTTGTTTCAATAAAGGTTCCACCTGAAGAGGTCGATAAATATGTGGCGAGAAGGAAAAAGTTTGTCAGACTTAATCTGCTCGAAGCCGAGGCTGCGGCTAAGGTTATCGATGAGCTCGAAGCTGATCTCGTATATGTTGACGCATCAGACACAGACCCTGAACGATTCAAGAAGAATATAGTTGCACTGCTTAAGCGTAGTATCAAAGTCATATCAGAGCACGATGCCGATAAAACATACCCTATCGTCTCAGCAGCATCAATTATAGCAAAGGTTGAGCGAGACGCCGAGATCGCTAAGCTGCGTGAAAGATACGGGGACTTGGGCAGCGGTTACCCAGCCGACCCAACTACGATAGCTTTTCTCAGAGATTGGTTAGCAAAACACGGCGAGATACCACCCTTCGCCAGAAAGACTTGGAAGACTTGGAAGCGTTTAATCAATAATAGGCTCGGTTAGGTCACATCCTGCGCTGATTAAATGCTAGAGTCTTGTATCCGTTTAGGAGGCTTTTTGTTGACTTGAACCGAAAGGGCTTCAAGCAGCTCAATAGCTTCTTTACTTGTATTTTGCTAAATCTAAATTTAGGAATAAATGTGGCAAGCCACATACCTATGCCAACAGTAGCTTCGGGAATAGACAAAGCAAATACAGCCGTAGCAGATGTTAAAGCAGCTTTATCAGAAGTCAAGTCAGCAGTTACAGACCTAAAGAGCACACAGACAACCACAAGCCAGAGACTCGAAAGCACCTTAGCGTCCCTCGAAGATAGCATCAACACACTATCTGACAGAATAGCCGAAGTTTCAACTTACGCGTTAGCAGCTATAGGTGTGGCGATAGTGGCAATAATCATCGCTATAATCACACCAATAATCACTCTCAGAGCAAGAAAACCAGCCTAAACCCACACCCAAACCCCCTTTTTCTTTAGTTTATGAAAGTGGGGCCGCTGGGATTTGAACCCAGGACCGCCAGCGCCCCAGGCTGGTATCCTTGACCAAGCTAGACGACGGCCCCTAGCTCTT